>Ga0081455_10000494_pt1 | contig 51140 bp, 48 predicted proteins | sample TabmetS3T2R1_FD_70207 | JGI IMG/M metagenome (GOLD analysis project Ga0081455, IMG submission 70207) | Tabebuia heterophylla rhizosphere microbial communities from the University of Puerto Rico - S3T2R1 | ecosystem: Host-associated > Plants > Roots > Rhizosphere ...
GCAGGGTTGGTCGTGGGTGTCGGGGCGCGAAAGCCCTGACTGGTGGTACAGCGGCCAAACGCTGTGCAGGGTCCACGGGCGGCACGCCCTGGCAAGATTGTGCGGGTCTTACCGTACTACCGCGCCGGGCGAAGCCCGGTGTGGTAGTACCCCGCACACATCTTGCGGTCGGCGCGGGAGGGTACTTCCAGCACCGAACTACACTGAGGCACTACCCTTGACGCTGGCTCACTGCACGATCCGGATGCTTTCTCTTCGGCATGCATGCGCGGGTCACGCGGTTGCATGCGCCTTCCGGCTCATCTCGAGGAAGGCTGCGCCATAGGCGCGGGCTTTCGTCTCTCCGGAACTACGCGGCCAGCAGGTTGCCGTTGTTGTAGAGCGTGGTTTCGTCGAGGTTCGTTACGCCGCTGATTGTTGCCACGTTCGCGAAGCCGTAGGTAGTACCAGTTCCATCGCGGTCAATCGACATAATCGAATTACCGCCCGAGTTCGTGAAATCCACCCAATTCGCGATTGCGTCGGTCACTGGGTTGAAATCCTCGATTACGTTGCTGATGTCGATCTTGTCGCCCTGAGCCGTACTGAAGTCCGCAATCGTGTCCTGATTGCTGAATGCGCTCAAAAGCTCAAACACGAAGGTGTCTGCCCCATTACCCCCCGTCAGTGAATCCGTACCAGCCCCGCCGTACAGGATGTCGTTTCCATTGCCCCCACTGATGGTGTCGTTCCCCGCGCCGCCCCATATCGTGTTGGCTCCGGTGCTCCCCGTAAGTGTGTCGCCGTAGGCAGAACCGACCAGATTCTCGACGCCACTGAAGGTATCGGCTCCCTCTCCGGATGCGCTTCCCGTCGCCAAACTCACCGTCACAGCCGAAGCCGCATTTACATACGTTACGGTGTCGGTATTGGCCCCGCCCTCGAAGTAGTCATCTCCTGCGCCGCTATAAAGAAGGTCGTCGCCATTTCCACCCAAGAGGCCGTCGTTTCCGCTGCCGCCTATCAGGGTGTCGTTCCCGTCGTAGCCATAGAGAGAGTCATCACCAGTGCCACCCTCAATGAGGTCGGCGTACGCCGAGCCGTACACGGCGCGGCCTGTGTCGTTGTTATGCAGATGCAGACCTGCCGTAAGGTCCCAAACCGTGCTGTCATTGAACACGATCTGTTCCAAGTATTGTCCAACGATGTTCGTGTTATACGCGCCGGTCAGATGACTGACCCCTCCGGCCACGTGGATGAAGTCATTAGCCGAATATTGGATGGTTAGCGTACCGGACGTGTCCGTCCAGAGACGAACATCGTTAGGGTCGATCCCAGAGTTGAAAACGATCTGATCCGTTCCGCCGCTGGTCGCCTCGTTCACATAGTCCGGGTTTTCAAATACGGCTGAGTCTCCAAGACTGAACACATACGAGTCATTTCCCGCACCGCCGGTCAGACCGTCACTACCGACATGGCCGACCAAGGTGTCGTTGCCCGCATGCCCGTATAGATCGTCGGTATCTGTGCCGCCTTCGAGCGTATCGGCGTACGCCGATCCGTACAGCGCACGCCCCGTGTTGTTATTGTGCAGATGTAACCCTGCGGTTAAATCCCACACCGTGCCATCATCGAAAAGGACTTGCTCAAGATACTGACCAACGGTGTTCGTCGTATAGGCGCCGCTCTGCTGAGTAATGCCGCCTGAGACTGAAATCCGGTCGTTAGCGGAATATTGAAGAAAGAGCGTCCCCACATTTGTAGTCCAAGAGAACACATCATCAGGATTGATTCCCGCTCCAAAGATAATTTTGTCCGTGCCTTGCCCCGTACTTTCGCTGACGATCTCGTCATTCAGAGTGGACGCATCGCCTAAACGGAATAGATAAGTATCGTTTCCTTGTCCACCGACCAACCCATCTAAGTCTGAATGGCCGACAAGTATGTCGTTGCCCGCGTAGCCGTATAGATTTTGTGTGCCCGATCCGCCGATGAGCAGGTTGTCGTTGGAATCTCCTGCAATCGTTCCCTCGCCAAAGATCGGTGAGGATAGTGCTTCCACCGTCAGACCATACGGCATCAAATCCTGTAGATCATCATGGTCTTGCTGTGAGAGGTTTCCGATTCCAACCGTCTCCTCGACAATCCCGACGATGAGTTTCGCAATTCCGATCTTTCCTGTCGCCGTGTCCTCGCCGTCGAGGAAATCTTCCAGCGCACTAAAATCTATGGAGGTGGAGTTATCGAACGTGTCAGCAATTGGATTGTAGAATGAGTTTTCGGTGAAGAGATCATGTCCTCCCATCACTTGGTACGCGAGTCTTGTGGCCAGCCCATCGCAGGCGTTGCCCCATGCTTGCAGCAGAAAAGGAATAGCACCGCTGATGGGATTTGGCCCAGAGGCCGAGGAGTAATCATCGCCGACAAACGTTTCCAGAAACTCAACGATACGCGCGTCTATCAACCCACCCCGGCTTGAAGGGCTCACTCCGTCTACACCGGCCCATCGGAACAGGATGTCAGCGATAGGGCCCGTCGTTGAATCAAAAGCCGCTGCAACCATTTCGGTCATATCGAGTGCGACGAAGTCCTGCACCATTTCCAGAAGGTCTTCATCGTTGCTCATGGCTATATGTAAGTCCGGCAACTCCCCATACCCACGCAAGGTTGGCAGCGCAAGAACGCGAGAATCAAGCGTGTAGTCACCATCGTATTCTGAATTGACATTGTCATAGGCGAAGAACGCATCAGCGCTCGTGTACGTGTTGCCGTTCATGACGAACGTGCTCTGATAGCTGATGTGGTTTCCGGCGATGTCGTAATTCACATTGCTGTAGGTCACCGCAATGGACGTAATGCCAAGGCTGCTCAGCGTGTGAAGTTCACTCGATTGGCTATAGCCGTCTGCGTTGTCATCGGTCCAGACGCGCAAGTCGGCAAACTGCGTGTCTGCAGACGTAATCGTTCCGCTGCTGTTCGTATCGTAGGCAGCAAGTGCGCTGTATCCATTGGTTCCGCCGAACAACTCGCCGTGATCGTTGATGACGCCGTCGCTGTTGAGATCGATGCAGAGCAACCCATCGCCGCCGGTGATCCAGCCGCTCGCTTCGCGGAATCCATCTTGGTCTATGTCCCACATGACCGAGCCGGTTCCATTCAGCGCTGCAAGCTCGATTGTTCCGGAGCCGTCAACATCCAGAACAAGCGGTGAGCCGGCTGCTTCTCCTTGTCCGAAAGGTATGGTTGTGCCCGTAACCCAAGGGCCGTAAGGTTCCGGAGGGCCAAACGGTGCTTGAGGGGCGAGAGTCGGATGTTCGCTCTCCCAAAGAGACTCCCGCGCAATACGCGCATCGTTCTCGTTCCAGACCCAGTCACTGAAGAACTGATTGAGGCCGCCGTAGTCGCCGTTTCCGAAGCCGATGGTTGTGATGTAGAAAGAGCCGTTGTCCTCGTAGAAGTAACGCACAACAATTCCGGGAGCCAACAAGTGATCGTCGTCGGTAACGTTAACGACGATATGGTTGGTTTGATCCACGTAGTGAGTAACCGTCCCTAAGCCCGGAACCTCAGACTGCGAACCGTTAGTGACTGGGGTAGTTGTATCGAAAAGGCCGAACGTCGGAAATGGTTCCTCTTGCAAGTTCTCCCACACGATTGAACTGCTTGTCCAATCGTCATCTCCGACTTTGGCTGTGGTCACATATCGGTGAAACGTGTCGGTATCCGCGTAATCGATCCCCAACGAATTGTAGTCCGGAATAACAATCGATATGGCCGTACCGCCATCGGGCGTAATCGTAAGGCCCGTGCTTGTTTCCTGAATCGTGTAGCCATTTTTCGAGAAATTTCCTGTCATCTTCAGCCTCCTTGCTGACGTTGTTTCTATTGACTCAGAAACTCAGAAGGGAAGGCCAAGACCGTTTAGCGCGGACGCCGTAAACCGTGACGAATGAGCAAGTAGTAGGCAATCGAGCTTACGAGAGCACATGACGCCGCGATGCTCGCCCTCTCCCATACATTCTTTAGCGATGCGTATTCAATGACGCTGACGCGCCCTGCATACGAAGACAAGTACTCGATAACCAGCCACGCCGCCGGAACGCATATCGCGCCCAAGACGCACCAAGCAGCCAGATTGTTTTCGATACTGCTTCTGAGGAATATCAGGACCAGCGCTACAAGGCCAAGAATGGGGAGTGCCGCGATCAATCCTCCTGCGGCAAAGACAAACGCTCCGAGTCCCGTTACGAATGGGGCAAGCAGAAGGTTTCCCACGAAGAGACCAACGACGTAAGCGATCAGCAAGGATGTGAGGTGGTATCTATGACCTATTCTTGCTTGAGCCTTATGCAAATCTTTGGAATTGCTTTCCTGCATCCTGAACTTCGTACAAGTTTTTCAGCATAAGAAAAAGACTTGATTTAGGAATTTTTTCAACTAAGGATGGATGTCTCGTTTTTTAGCCCTGCATTGGTTCTGTCCTTTCGTGCAGTTTCTATGACTGCATGCTTTCGTATTCAGAGCGCCGCGCACCAGCCGCGCTCAATCGCCGCAAGGGAAACCGGATCGGCGGGAATATCGTTTCCATCGACGTCTTGCGCGATGACGAAGCGCTGCGCCTCTGGGAGCGTTGCTCCAAGTCGGTGGAGTGCCCACCCGGCGAACTCCTGGGCCTCTTCTATCTCACCCGAAGTAGCTGCGCCGCGCAGCGTGTCATAGGCCGGGTGCCAGCCATGCCCGTTGAGAATGTGGCCGATGTGCTGCGCAAGGATGCCGACATTGTGCCAGTCGTAGCCGTTACTGTTGTCCAGCATCCTGCCGCAGTCGTGATTGAGAAAGATGGTTCTCGTCTGCGAGTTGGAACGTCCGCAAAAGCTTGGGTTGTAGGTGTCGAGGTAGACGACAATGCCTGTATGGAGCCCCGCGAAGCCGACGATCCGCCGCGACAAATCCTCCATGTCGTTTAGCCGCTCGAACTTCGACATGTCGGGTGGTTGTGGTCGCTGAGGCTGCATGGCTATAAGCCATACGAGCCCGATGGCGGCGGCGAAGCCAAATAGGACGGATGGAACAATGAAGGCGAGCCGCACTAGCCAGACTGAGCGGGTTTCAGAGGTCATGGATTTTCTTTCCGTCTACAAACGAAGCTCGGCGGAATCCTGTCTTGGGCTGCGTCCCTGTATGGGCTCGTCCATGCCGATGAGAAATTCCGTTCCTTCAATGATGGAGGAGGCACGTGCCCCTAACGCCCGGCCAAGCGCGAACAACTCGCTGAGTGACGGCTCTGTCATGCCGCTCTCGAAGCGCAGAATGCGCGAGAGCGCAATTCCCGATCTTGCCGCCAGCGCTTCAGGTGTGAGGCCCTTGTAGTCGCGCACCTGCCTGAGCATGTCGGCAAACGCTTCCTGCGGCGAAAGCGCGCCGTTCGGCTCCCCATGCTTCATCGGGCGATCGCCTTTCGCTTTTTCACAATGACCGGGACCTGGGTGATAGCCTGATAACGGCTTCCACTCCAGATCATTTTGATTGCGGGGGCGCTTCCCACGCGCTTCTCACATTCCTCGAACTCTGCTTCGTCCTCTTCGAGTTCGTCCATGCCAAAGACCGGATCGACGTCTAATCCGCGTTCCTTGAGCTTGCGAAGGTAAATCTCTTCGCGATCAATCGCGGTATTCACGTCCGCGTCGATGCCGATGCGAACGCGCCTCCGCTCTATGGCGACGATTGTCACCGCCACGCTCTCACCGATACGAACGCTCTCGCCTTCGCGGCGTGTCAGAATGAGCGCGCCCAACCCTTGCGCCGCAGTTTGCTTTCCGCCTTCCAGCGGCGGCAGTTCGTCGCGGTTGATGGCAATGCTCCGATCCGCCGCGATGCGCAGTTTCACATGCCTTCGCTCCAACTTGAGGAGCGTGACCCGGATAGCAGCGCCGATGCGGATGGATTCCTTGGGCTTGCGCATAAGGACGAGCATGTCCGGCTCCCTGCTTGGGAAGTATGCGGGCTAGATGGTTCTCTTGAGATCGATGCCGGGCAAAGGCGCAGCAGCTAAACTCGGGCTGGCATCGTGCGCGGCCTTGAAGTGCGCAGGTAAATCCGGCGCGTTCAAGGCTGGAGAGTTCAGGTAATCATCGTCAGCGCGGTTCTGCGCAACCGGGCTGGCGTTCGCGTGGTTGGCTTCATCGTAGCTTTCGCGCACCGGCTCGGGCATGCGCGTCTGCAAGTCATGCCGGATGCGATCCAGCTCTTCCTTGCTCGGCGGGTTGTTCTGGTCATTGAGGCGCGAGCGCGCCGGGTCTACGACGTCGCGCCCGTACTCTTCGATGGCGCGGCGATCCTTCTCAAGCCGCTCAATGTTTCTCTGCGTGCGCTGGTATTCCTCGAACGACGGCGAGCCTTTAGCTAACTTTTGAACCGCAGGGTCAGTGACCTTGCTGCCGTCTTCGTAGTAGATATTCCCGTCGTTCGAGGCGAATATCTTCCGGCCATCGGGCGCGTCCGCAGCCTGTTCGCGCAACTGCGCGCGGTGTCCTTCCGCTTCCTGAAGCCGCTCGGCGTTCCGCGCCAGCGCAATAGCAGTGGCGCTTTCCGCGCGCTCAACGAGCGCCTCGGTCGCGAAGTAGACCTTGGCGTAGTTGGGGTCCGAGAGTAGCTGCATCAGCCGTGTGAAGTGCCGCTCTTCCTTTTCTTTCTCGCTCGAAGGACCGCTCGTGTCTTGCGCAGTCAGGAAACGCTTCATGCGGCCCGTATCGCGGCCCGCATATTCGTTGTTGAGGTCGATGGAATCGCGCAGGGCTTTTGGAAGCGCGTCGATGTTCGCGCTGTCTGTAGTGGGTGTATTTTGCGGGTCTTTGGCCACGCTTTCCCCCTTGAATTCCGCCGCTTCTATTTTAAGCCACAGGTCTTAACTAATCGTTAACGGTTTAGGGAATGAGGGGCCGCCCGCAGGCCTGCTCCAGCAGCGAGAGAATGATGGTGGTTTCGCCGTATTGGGGGTTCCTGGCGATCTCGGCCTCGATCAAAGCCCGCTTGTTTGAGCGGTCCTTCAAATACCAGTCCGCGACGCAATCGCCTTTCTTCTTGTCCGAGGCCGCGATGGCATGCGCGAGCATGCGGAACGCGCCTTCGTACCACCACTGACGCTTGGCATCATCAAGCGCAAGGAACTTGGATTGCACGGGACCGGGCTGCTCAGCCGATGCGCCCGTGCCCTGAATCCCGGTGCATACCAGCGTAACCAGAATGAGGAATTTTCTTGAAGCAAGCGCGCGTGACGCGCTACGACACAAACGACCGTTTCTGACAGGATTCTCTCGAACCCTCATAGAGAAAAGCAAGCACGCCTAACGGTGCGCTTTTTTAAGTAAACGGATGGTCACGGCAGGAGTGCGTCCGATGCTGGACAAAAACGGTCGTTAGAGTCCAGCGAACCGTACCGTCCTCAAGCTTTGAGGGCGCAACCCCTGTCGAGAAGGAGAACGACGAGAAGAAAGAACGAATGCATGGCAGTCGTCGCGTACGCGCGCGTCAGCAAAGACGATCAGAACCTTGAATTGCAGCGCTATGCACTGGAGCAAGCAGGCTATGACCAACTCTTCGAGGATGACGGTGTTTCAGCCGTGGCGGAAAAGCGCGACGGCTTTGCCGCCGCGCTCGCGGCGCTTCAACCCGGCGATACGTTCCTCGTGTGGAAGAACGACCGCGCATTCCGGATGCTGAAAGAGGCAGTGCTCACGATGGAATACTTCCTGAGTATTGACGTGACGTTTCGCTCGCTGACCGAGTTCATCGAGACCTCGACGCCAATGGGCCGGGCCATGTTCTACATCATCAACGTCTTCGCGCAGCTCGAGCGCGAGACCATTGTGGAGCGCACGAAGGCAGGCATCGCCGCCGCCAAGCGCAAAGGGAAATTCCCTGGACGCCGCCCGAAGCTCACGGATGAACACATCGCGTTCGCGCGTGAGAGCCTGCAGGCGGGCGAAGCGCTGGTCCGGATCGCTGACGCGCTGCTCGTTTCATCGCGCACACTCAGCCGCGCCCTCGGAGGACGATAGTGACGCAAGACGAACAAGCACGGCTGCTCACGCAGTTCCTTGGCATGAAGCGTGCGGATGGCCTTTCAGAGCTTGAAAAGAGAATTGAGCAACAAGGCGGCGGGACTCCTCATCATCAATATCTGGTGAGGTGTTGTCCTGGGGCTCGCACCGCCGCCGCTGTGCGGTTCACGCCGGAAGGACGGCGTTACTTGCCGTCCTGATCTCGTTGCTATCGCAAAGGGTTAGCGAATTTTCTTGAGCGCCTTGGCCCTTCCACGCTATGCCTTCCTGCTCGAAAGGAAGGCACGGATGCCGCTGTCAGATGAGTTTAAATTCAAATCGACACAAGATGGATCGCCGCCGAGTGGGAGGCGAAAAAAGGGTACCTTTCGAAACGTTCCATTCACGGGCATGAAGCCGGAGAATATCGACCTCATCGACGCTGAATGCATTGAAAAAGGAATTTCGCGTTTCGAATGGGTCTGGGTGTTGAACAGTATAGACACACCCGAGGGACGAGCCCGATTCCACGAATTGTTTGAAGGCATTAAAGATCGCAGCTACGCGAAAATTTGGGATCGAATGGATCAAAGGATTAGAGCGGGCGATGCCTCAGATTCCCTAGCGCCAGATCAATCATAGCCGCCTCGAACGCATTTTCCGCACAGAAATTCTCGTCTGTGTGTTCTCCATAGTAGGAGTTGGGAACGAGGATCGTTGGATGGTCATCGGGTCGCGTCACTCGACCGAGGGGAACGTCACATGCCCATACTGATGCGCATAGAACCGCATGGTAGAAGTAGCAGGAGATATTTTGTTCCGTAACACCTCTACACTTTCCCAAGTTGTTAAGAACTGCCATCCAGCAAGCAGAAGTGGGCATCTTCTTGTGAAACGCAGCAGTTCGCAGAATCGACCTGAAGTATCTTTCAACGACGCCATGCGGATTTCCCCAACCGAGTTGCGCAGGGGGTTTGTGGTCTGACCAACGAAGGGCGCAGGTCTTGCAGCTATCCCTTGCCAGAGCGAATGTAAAGAAATCTTGATACATCTTCTCGCTCAGCGGGCTGCAGCTAAGTGCTCTAAAAATTTTCTTTGGTGACGTGCCCGTATCGCAATGATAGGCGCACGCATACAGGGGTGACGGTCCCGTTGCTTTGAAGCGATCAATCAGTAGCCGCATCCCGTCCAAATGCGCCCAATCCAGAAAGTGGTACATGCACTGTGTGAATACGGGGTCACTGAAGAGTTGCTGCCGTGTTCGGTGATACATCCGATAGACCGTCGGTTTAGGGATGTTCAGCGCGGCCGAGACAAGGGGAGCCGACATGTATCGCATGAAGAACCGGAGCAAGGCCCCGGAAGTGTTGAAGTCCTTCCTTGTGTTCTTCATCAAGGGATTTTTCAGCACGTATTCCATGCACCTATCTCACGCTTTGCCAGTCAACTTGTGGTTCGGCTTGGGCGCATGCGAATTGATAGCAAAACAACGTTACTAAGCCAAAATAAACAACGTTACTAAGGTCGAATTGAGGACCCGGCAAGGCTCCGCGCAACGCAGACTGCCCTCCATGCCCAGCAGTTGGAACTACCAATCGCCTGCGGCCCTGGAGAAGCGAAATGCAGCCCGGTCGAGACGTTGCGACAACCCGCCTCTTTCTCATCGTCGCCGTTGTCACGGGTTACTGCACTTTCCGCTGGCTGGTGGAGGATACGCCCGGCGGCTTTGTCGAGCGGGCAAGCGCGACGATTGTCGCCATCGGCATCGCCGCCGGCATCTGGTGGGTGTGGCACTTCCTCTATGCGCTTGTCTACAAGCTAAGAACCACGGGAGCACGGCTCGGCGTTCTTGCAGGCGTCATTCCTGTAACGATCCTCATCGTCGCCGGTTCGGCCAATCCGAACGCCGCCGCCTTCAGTGGCCGCTCCGCGCAGAACACGGCGATTGATTTTCAGATTGTGGATTTCGAGCGCGCGGCGGCGCTGCGCGATGAGGCCGGGCACCAGCTTGCGGGCGTGCTCACGGACCTAGACGCAATCATCACCAAGCTCGAGCTGGATGCCAAAGCCGAGCTGGAGCGCGGCGCAATTTCAGGCGTCGCCAAGCAAGGGGCAGTTCACGATCTACTGACGCGCCTCGGCGAGCAGCTCTCCGGCCTTCGCGCCGCGATTCAGAAACAGCAAGACGAGAGCAAGATTGTTCTCGCCGCCGCGCAAGGCGATCTGGCCGCCATGCGCGAGACAGCGGGCAAAGGATTGTCCGCGCCGGAGCGCATGAAGCTCGCCGGGAAGTCCGCTGACGCCCTCCGCCAGAAACTGAGCAGCTTGGACACGCGCCCACTCGCCGCCTCCATTACGCGCCTTGTTGAAGGGTTGCCCGGCGAAGTGAGCGGCCTTGCGCTCAAGCTCTCCGACGATCCGAAAGTTGCCAGCCGACAGCGCGAAGCGCTTGAGCGCTTGCGCGGCGAGATCGCAGGGATGACCGAGCGGCTGGCATTGCTCAGCGCGAAACTCGCGGCCAGCAATCCGCCGGAAGCTCCGGCCTTCCGCCCGATGACGGGCACGGAGGCGCTGCAGGTCTACTGGCGCTCCTACACATCGACCTGGGCGATTGCGATTGCGCTCGACCTGTTGCCGTTCTTCGGCTGGCTGTGGCTGTTGATCGTCACCAGTACGACATCCCGCGCGGAGCGCGTACGTGAAGAGATCGCGGGCATCACGTTGCAACAGGCGATCTATTCCAACATCGCGGGCGGGCTGCTCCGGGGGAGCAATGTTGACCCGCAGGCCGCGCGAGCGGTGATCGCCGAGTTGATGGGCCGGGAGGACAAATGAATTTCCCAGGCCTGAAGACGATCCGGCAATGGCTGCCGATGGCGAGCGGGCTTCTCTTTGCCTTCTGGATCGCGCTACTTGTCGCTCTGTCTCTGTTCTGGTCACGCGAGCACGCGGACCACACAGCCGCCATGTCGCCGCAGAAGAGCGGCGCGGCCTGCGTGGTGATGAAAGATGGCATCAAGGTGTGCGATGACACGGCGGAGGCCGCGAAGTGAAAGCCTTCTTAGCTGTGCTTCTCCTGTCGCCACTCACCGCGATTGCCGACGAAGCGCCGCCGCTCGAACTGATCTGCGCCTACGAAGGTGCGAGCGCGCTAGAAGCAGCGCCAAATCTCTCCGCGCCTTCGCCCACGGCTCGGGCGGCGGTGAAGTGGATCGCTTCCGTCGCCGGGGTTTCTCCGAATTTCGAGGTCTTTGCGGGCGACCGTGTGCCATCCGTCGCCTTCGCTGCGATCAAGAACGGTAAGCGGATCATCGTCTATGACGTGAGCGGTTTTCGCTGGACACACGATGCCGCTCGCTGGCGCGATGTCGTCGTGATGGCGCATGAGATCGGCCACCACCTTGGCGGTCACGCCATCACGCCCGCCGAAGGCCCGCATGCTAGAGAGCTTGAGGCCGACCGTTTCGCGGGCTACGCCGTCTCGCTGCTCGGCGGCTCGCTGGATCAAGCGCTTTCCGTGCTGCCGCTGTTCACGGAAGAAGACTCAGCGACGCATCCGGGGCGCGGCAGGCGCCGCGATGCCATCACGCGAGGATGGGAGCACGGCGAGCACATCAAGCACGGGGAAACGCCGTGATACGCGAATTTCTCGCCGCGCCAAAGATCGGCCTACAAGTCGCGGGGACGTTGATACTCGGCTACGGCGCGGCCCAATTCTGGCCGGACGCCGAAGCGGCATGGTTTCACTACGCCGTTTCGACTCTGTTCATCGCGGCGGGTGCTTGGATCGGCGGGCCGGGCCTGCTCCAGATCATCAAGTATCACGACCAGCTCCGTCGCCAGCGAAAAGCGAAAGAGGCCGAGCGCGGCGAGCGTGACGGCGCGTTTGAAACCGAAGACGGGATTGAGAGCGCCGGGTACTTCGATGCGAACCAGGGCGTCCCGGTCGGAAAATTCAACGGACGTGTGGTCTTCTTCCCCTTCACGCATGCTCTCGTCATCGCGCCTGCCGGGAGCGGCAAGACGATCAGTGCGACGATCCCCGCGCTGGCGCACGGATTCCGGATCAAGGGACCGGGAAAGAACCGAAGCCGCGCGGCGAGCGTGTTCGTCACCGACCTCAAGCGCGAGCTGAAAGCGATGTGCGCCCGGCTCAGGCGCGAAGTGCATGGACAGCATGTTCGCGTGTTAGACCCAACCGATCCGCTGACCGACTCTTACAACATCCTCGATCCGGTGCGGCATGCGCTGAAAGCTGGCCGCAGCGCCAAAGCGATCACGCTTTGCGAATTCACGGCGCAAGTCTTCGAGCCGGAGCCGCCGGACGATCCGAAAAACAAATTCTGGCGGGCGGGAAGCCGGAGCATCCTGGTCCTCGTCATCCTCTATGTGTGCATGGTCAGGGATGACGACGATGCAACGCTGATTGAAGTTTCGCGCATTATCCGCGACCCCGACGCGCTGGACGCCGTTCTGGCGGAGTGTGAGAAGTTCGACGCGCTTTCGGGCGAACTCGCCATCATGGCGCGGGACATCCTTTCGCAAGGCAAATACTTAGGCGAGTTTCGCACCAGCGCAGCGCTCGCCGTGCGCTTGTTCAGCGCTGCGGGTGAGTTGGCGTCCGTCGTCGGCCCTTCGACGTTCCGCTTTTCGGATATGAAGCGCGAGCCAACAACCGTTTTTGTCTGCGCAAGCCTTTCCGAGACGCGCTCCTTCGGGCCGTGGCTGAAGGGCGTGGCGGAATGCGCGATGTACGAGCTGGAGGCCGAACCCGGAAATATCCCGGTGCATTTTTGCCTGGACGAGGCTACCAACATCGCGCTCGACGTCGCCACCAAAATGACGGCGCTCCGGGCCTGCGGCGTGCGTGTGCATTTGATCTTTCAGGAGCGCTCTGAAGCCGAGCGCGTGTGGGGAAAACACGCGCTTGAAACCATACAGGGCGAAGTCGATTGCGAAATCTACATGGGCATCCAGGACCGCCACTTGGCTCAAGACCTGGAGAAGAAGCTCGGCACGGTGGAAATCGTCAAGGCGGGATACCAGACGGGCGAGAATCCGTGGGACGCGTACCGCGAGACGTCGAACACGCAGCGCAAGCCCCTCATGTCGGCTTACGAGCAGATGTACGGCATGAAGCCGGACGAGCAGCTCGTCATCTTACGAAGCCGCAAACACAAGCTGCGCCCGTTCCTCTGTCAAAGGCTCACCTATGCCGATGTCGTGGAATGGTTAGTGACCCTCGATAACAACCCGGTCGAGGGCGGAAAACTCAAAGGCCCACCGACCATCAGCATCGAATACGGCAAGCGCGGCGTGAGAGTGCGCAAGTTCAAACGGCTGAATCGCCGCATCGATTGGGTGCGCGTTCGGCGCTACATGCGCCTACTGCCTCCCCTCTGGGCAGCGTGGGCAGGCTTCTGGATTTGGCTGGCCCATGAAGCGTGGCTCAAGGCCGCCGCATTCTTTCATTCGTAACACACAAGCGGAGAAACGTGATGGACAAGCGAGACGATGATCGGGGCGAGCGAGGCAACAAGCCGCTTGAGACCTTGCGCGACGGCGCGCTGAAGGTTTCCATCTTTCGGAACCAAAGCGAGAAAGGGAACTACTACACGTTAGACCCTGGGCGCATCTACACAGATGAGAAGACGCAACAGGTCCGCGAAGCCTCGTCGCTCAGCGGCAGCGAGCCGCTCAAAATGGCCCATCTACTTACGAAGGGCTACGAGCGCATCGGCCACTACCGTGAGCAGGACAAGGAACAGGCGCGTGAAGAACGCCCCTCGCGACGAAGCCGGAGCCGCGATCAAGAGCGGGAGCGTTAGACATGAAAGCGCCAAAATTCATCGCACACGAGGAGATGGTCCGCGCCATTGGCCCCGTCACCCGGCTTGAGTTGGAGCAGCTTCGCGGGCAACGCGAAGCTGCCGCCCCGTCGCTCGATCTCACGCCCGGCGGCGCGCTAGAGCGGGTTATTCATAAGTTCGAGCAGGAACGCCGAGCCGTTCGCGAAAGCTATATCGCAAATCGCCTGGAGAGGATGGAGGGCCGAGCGAGCAATGATTTCGGTCTCGCACGGTTCCGGGGACGAGCAAAATCAAGCTTTGATCGCGAGCGTTGACCCTCGCGCATAGCTGCCATGCAGATTTTGTTCTTGTTCTGTTCTCATCTATCGGTGTAAGGAATTGTGAATAAATTCCTACTCCGCAGGATGCGGGAACGGAGGAAGAAAGATTAGAGGGTTCTCATGTACGAAGACGACAGCAACGGCGAAACGCATTTAGAGGCGGGAAAAGACCTGCCGCCGTTCGACGCCCCCAAGTACCGCGAAGCCATCAGCGACCTTGATTTTACGGAAGAGCAAGCCAAGGAATTTCTAGGCGCGCTGGACTTCATCCTGCGCTCACTTGTTGATCTGGGCTTCGGCGTCGATTCTGTCCAGAACTTAATTCCGGCGATGAAAGAAATTTCTTCCGAACTGGCACAGGAAGAGCTAGAACAAACACAGAACATAGAGACATTCAACGCTGCCGCCCTCTCGGAAAAGAGCGAGTGATGAGGCAGCAGGAAGGTAAGAAGGCCGTGACGTATGCGCGCGTAGCCGGGGGCACTCCCGGAGAAGTAGTTGCGGGTTTAGCGGCTCAGGAGCAGAGATGCCGCGCGTATGCACTTGCAAGGGGTTATGAAATCACCGAAACGTTTCGGGATAGCGGCTCCGGCAACAAGATCGACCGACCGGGGCTTGGCGCGCTGAGGGCGTTCTTGAGAGACCATCAACGCGACCCGCATGTGGTACTCGTGACCGACATCCAGCGTATTGCCCGGCCATTCGATCTTCATTTGAGCCTCGCTCAAGACATGCTCAAGTCAGGCGGTCTGATCGAGGTCGCAGACGTGGAACGTTTCAATTCAAGCGAGCGGAAACTGAAGAGAGACAGGGAGCGATGAGCGAGACGAAAATCATCAAGGCAGTGATCTACTGCCGCGTATCGAGCAAGAGGCAAGAGACGGACGGCACCGGCCTTGACTCACAGGCAACGACATGCGGTGAGTACGCGCGTTATCGGGGCTACACGGTCGTCAGAAAGTTTGAAGATGGACGCTCGGGCAAGTTCGCCAGTCGCCCCGGCATGAAGGCGATGCTTGCTTACTTACGCGAGCATCGCAAAGAGCGGTTTGTCGTCGTCATCGATGACATCTCGCGCCTTGCCCGTGACATCCGGGCTCACCTCAAGCTTCGCGATGAAATCGCGCGTGTGGGTGCGCGTCTGGATTCTCCAACCATGCAGTTCTCAGAGAGCCGCGATCTGGGCTTAGAGGAAGGTGTGAAGGCGCTGTTCGCTCAAGAGCAGCGGGTGAAGAATGCCGAGCAGACGCGGTCGAGAATGCGCGCGCGCGTCCAGAACGGCTACTACGTCTTCGCAAAGCCGGTGGGCTATCGCTGGCACAAGAGAAGGGGTCAGGGCTCAGTCCTTGTTCGCGACGAGCCGGTCGCCTCCATTGTTCAAGAAGCGCTCGAAGGCTACGCGTCTGGACGCTTCCAGATACAAGCGGAAGTCAAACGTTTCCTTGAAGCGCAGCCAGAATTCCCGAGGGTTAGCGGCGGCATCGTTCTCAACCAGACGGTTACCAACATCCTGACGCGCTCCGTCTATGCCGGATTGATCGAGGCTCCAGAGTGGGGCATCTCACTTCGCAAGGGCCATCACGAGCCGCTCATCAGCGTCGAGACATTCCGCAAAATTCAAGCTCGCCTCAATGGCGGCGCGCGTACTCCCAATCGCGCGGACCTGGACGTGGAGTTCCCGCTTCGCGGCTTCGTCCTTTGCGGTGACTGCGGCTCGCCGCTCACGGCCTGCTATTCCAAGGGGCGTACGGCCCTTCATCCCTATTACCTGTGCTTCAAACGCGGATGTCAGAGTTACCGCAAATCCATCCGGCGCGAAGCGATTGAGCAGGAGTTCGAGGGCCTGCTTCAGGGCATGACCCCGCCGCCGAGCGTCTTGCATGTGACCCGCATGCGCCTTGAGGACCTGTGGAACCATCGTCTCGCTTCGCAGGCGGATCGGGCCAGCTCGCTCAAAGCGGAACTGGTAAGGATCGAGCGCGACGTGGAGAAGCTCTTGGATCAGATCGTGGAAGTCTCTGAGCCCGTCGTCATGCGAGCTTTCCAGAACCGCATCGGCAAACTGGAGGCACAGAAGCTTGAAGTCAGCGAAAAGATCGCAAATTGCGGGAGAACGCTTGGCAGCTTCGATGAAACAGTTCGAACCGCGTTCGACCTGCTCGAAAACCCCTTGAAAATCTGGGGTTCCGAGCGTTTCGAGCACAAGCGCGCAGTGCTCAAACTCGCGTTTGCTGAGCGGCCTGCGTATGTGCGAAATCAGGGATTTCGAACCCCAAATCCAGCGTTGCCTTTCAAAGCGTTAGCGGATTTCTCAGGGGGAAAAACAGAAATGGCGCGCCCGACTGGATTCGAACCAGCGACCTGCAGCTTCGGAGGCTGCCACTCTATCCATCTGAGCTACGGGCGCGTGAGGGGGCGGATTCTACGAAGCTTCCATCGATAGCGCCAACTGCTGTGGCTAGGCAGTGGGCGAGGAGGGGCAGAGGCGGAAGACGCAGGAGCCCTCCTACTCCTTGCGGAGCTGCGCGCTCAGGAATTTGTCCAGCTCCTTGAGCATCTGTGTGCGTGTGCCCGATTGCGACAGCCAGTGATCTTCTCCGGCAAGCGACACGAAGGTAACAGGCTTCTTCAGTTTCTCCAGCTGACGAGCCATTTCCTTGGACTGCGACTCCGGCACCACGGTGTCGTTCACCGCGTGCATGACCATCACCGGCACGCGAACCTGCGCGGCGGCTTGGGCAGGCGATCTCTCGCGCGCGTCGCTCAACGAGCCGATGTGATCCCGCCAGTACGCGAGCTGATTCGACTCGGCGCCCGAGTGCTCCTTCTGATACGAGAGCATCGCAGCCAAATTTGAAACGCCGTTCACGCTGACGGCACAGCGATACAGATCCGGCGTGAAGGCCGCGCCAGCCAGCGCTGCGTAACCGCCGTAGCTCCCACCGACGATGCACACGCGCGAGGAATCGGCGACGCCTTGGGCAATCATCGCCTTGACGCCGTCGGTCACGTCATCCTGCATCAGGCCGCCCCACTGTTTGCGGCCGGCCGCCTCCCACGCTGTGCCGAAGCCCGTCGAGCCGCGAAATTGAGGTTGAAGCACGGCGTAGCCGCGCACGGCGAGGAACTGCACCCACCAATTGAACGCATAGTCGTCGCGCGCTTCGGGACCGCCATGAGGCAGAACCACCAGCGGCAGATTCTTGCCATCCGAGCCAGGCGGGATCGTGAGATACGCCGGCACCATCGCGCCATCGCGCGCCGCATAGCTGATGGCCCGCACCTCGCCGAGCTTTACGCCGCGAAGCGCGGGATATTCTTCGCCGACGGTCTCGGCCGTGCCCTTCGCGAGGTTGACGAAGTAGTACACCGGCGGGCTCGACGGCGCATCTACTCGTGCCAGCACCCGCTGACCGTCTTCCGAGCGGCCGTACACCACCACTCGCTTCTCCTTGAATGCACGGGCAACTCTGCGAAAGCGCACTTCGGCATCCTTATCGAGCCAGCGCAACTCCTGCTCCGCGCCGCCGAGCCACGCGCTCACCGGCGCGCGCGTAATGCGGTCGTACGTGATGCCTGAAACGTCGTTGTCCGCCTCCAGCAGCGGCGCGCCTTCGGAGGAACCGTCGAGCGGCAGCGTCCACAACCCGTTGCGGCCAGCCGCGGTCGTCGATGAAATAACGATGCCCTGCTCGTCCGAGGTCAGCCCATAGAGGTTGCGCGTGCCCTCGCCCTTCGAGCGGAAGATCTCCTTCCATCGCGGGCCCGCCTTCGCTTCGATCGTGAACAGGGTCGAGGCGGGATTCCATTCGCTACGTACGACGGGCTCGCCGTTGCGGTTCACGACCCAGTCGTACGTGAACGCGGTACCGCTTTCGAGCGGCGTACCTTTGCCGGTGCGGGTGTCGACCTCGAAGACATACGACGTCCAGCCTGTGGCCTCCCGGCCGATGGTCAGATGAGTGCCGGTCTGCTGCTTCATGTTCAATTGGGAGAAGTCGATCGTCGACATGATGACGGTCTTCGGCTTCGGGGTACGCGAGGCCAGCAACGTCGATCCGGTGACCCATCGTCTCGAGCCATCCGCCATCAGCAGCATGTTCGATTTGCCGGTGCCGAGGTCGCAGGCGTAAGTGCGAAATACCTCGTAGTGGCCGGCCGCGGCTCGCGCACCATTGGTCGCGAAGACGCTGACGGTCATGAGCAGGGTCTCGTTGTCCGCCCACTGAAGCGAACGCAGCTTCACCTCGGGATCGACGCTGAACGCGCGTTTCTTCGTCCGCGCGTCGAGGTCGAAGACCATGGCCAGGGGTCCTTTCGGGCCCGGCTCGCTCCAGGCGAGCAGCTTGCCATCGGGGCTCAGCTCCACTTCGCGCACCGCCGGCAGCGCTCCAAATGCTTCGGCTGGAGGCACTTCCGCAGCATGAGCAGGGAGGACAGCAGCGAGAGTCGTTGACGCGAGAATCCAGGAGACCGCGAATCTGGATACATCCATTGGGCGAGACCGCCTTCTTATTGTGTGCGGGTAGTATCGGGCAACGGCAAGAAACATCAAAGACGGCCGTCGCGCACACCCCTAATATTGCCCGCCACCGGCCACGACGAACACCCGCACGCTGCAAGTTCCCGAGCAGCAGCCCTCTCTCCGCCGTCAGATCCAGTGGAACCCGCGCGCCATGACGTAGAGCAGTGAAGCGGCAAGGGCGATGTACAGCGACAGCGCCCAGACTTTGGCCGTGGCGATCGACTCCTTCACGCCATAGAGCTCGTCGCGCAGGCTGTCGATTTTGGCGGCCAGCTCGATGCGAACCGCATCGATCTTCGCACCCAGCTCGTCGCGTACACCGTCGATGCGTCGCATGAGATCGTCGCGTACGCTCTCCACCTTGCGCGTGATCTCGTCGCGAACGCTTTCGATGCGGCCGGCCAGCTCATCGCGCACGCTTTCGATCTTCTTGATGAGCTCGTCGCGCACGCCCTCCGCTTTCTTGTTCAGCTCGTCGCGTACCGATTCGATGCGGGTCGCGAGCTCCTTGTGCAACGCCTCCGGTCGCGCGGCCAGCTCGTCGCGATTCTTGTCCAGGCGCGCCGTCAGCTCCATGCGCACGCCGTCGATGCGATCGATGAATTGCGATCGCAACTGGTCGAGGCGCTGATTGGCGAGCTCGAATGCGCGTTTGATCTCGCGCGAATCGTCTGGATCCACCATCGCGCTACGCCTGCGGAGCAGATCGCCGATCTGCCGCTTGGGGTCCAACCCCAGCGCATTCGGATTCGTCATGAGCCACCGTGATCTCGCTTCGTCGTTGTGAAGAGCCGTCGCTGGAAATACGCGCGTAGTCGCAGGATATATCCATAGATGGATATAGTCTACAAGCCGACGGCGTGCCGACCCACACCATGGCGTGGCAGACATTTCGCAAAGAAGGGGATGGCGGATCGTGAGCGCGCGCCGCGCGCCGGTTCATCGACATCGATTTGCACCATGAGCCCAAGCCTTCCGATAGATATGCGTGCGGCACTCTCCCTTGCCTGACTCCGGTGCATACATGCTCCGGCATCGATAGGGACGGCCCAGCGCACGACTTCCGTCATGCGCATCGATTGCGACCGGGCTTGTTTTCAGAGTTGTCATTCGCCGCAAACAAGGCGGTGCCGTCCGCCGACGATGCTGCGGCCTTGGCCCCGACCCGTCGCCAGTTGGCGTCACTTTCTCCGCCCCCGGCGAAAGCGCGGCGGCGCTTGAGTATCATGATGGGGACCGCCCCATCCTGTTCGTCTTGGAAACGCAGAATGGCTCTGACGCTTGACGATCTGACGGTGAGCATCCGCCATCTCGATCGCGCGACTCTGCTCCGCGACTGGCGTTGGCTCACGGGCCCATCGAAGCTGCCCGTCCTGGTGACGGCGCTCGGTAACGTGTTCGTCCGCGACGCGCAGGACGACACCATTCACGTCCTCGATGCCGGCCCCGGCACGCTGACCCAGGTGGCCGCTTGCCTCGATGAGCTCCGCACGCGCCTGCGGGTGCGCGACTTCGTCACCGAGCACTTCGCGCCGATCATCGTGGTGCGCATGCGCGAGCGCGGGCAATTCCTGCAGCCCGGCCAGCTCTACGGCTTCAAGAAGCCGCCGCCGCTCGGCGGTGAGTATTCGCCGGACAATCTCGAGCCGACGGATATCGACGTGCACTTCGCGCTACTCGGGCAGATCCACGCGCGCGCCCGTAGGCCGCCCGAGGAAGCGGCGATCGACTATCTCGAGATCATCACCTGACGCGCGTCACCGGGCGTGTACCTTCATCTCGTCGGCACGGCGCTCGAGCTTGGCTAGAACGACTGATAGCGGCTCGTGACCGTCGCTCCGGCGCCCCGCCGGCGGGGCGCGACGCCCAGGGCGGCTAAGCGGGCACCCCCGCGGGGTCGATTTCGCTATACTTCGCCGCCGTTTAAGCACCCCCCTCACCGTCACGAGCCGTCATTGTGAGCAAGCAGGACACCCATTTCTTCAACGTATTCAGCCTTGTCATCGGCCTTCTGGTGGCGATCGCGATCGCGCTGTTCGCGCTGGCCCGCTCCGTGGCGAGCCACACCCAGGAAAAGCAGGTGCTGGTGGAAAAGGAATACCTGAAGGGCGTGGACGAGCGCCTGCAGCCGTTCGCCAAGGTGGCCGTCGCCGGTCAAGACAATTCCGCGCTCAAGATCGAGGCGACGAGCCTGGCAGGCTCGGCCGCGGGTCCGGCGCCGCCGAAGAATGGCGACGAGCTGTTCGAGCAGGCCTGCAAGGCGTGCCACGGCGCGGGCATCGGCGGTGCGCCGAAGGCCGGCGACAAGGCCGCGTGGGGTCCGCGCGTCGCGAAGGGCAAGGACGTGCTCTATGACCATGCCATCCATGGCTTCACGGGCAGCGCCGGCATGATGCCCGCCAAGGGTGGGCGGGTGGATGTGTCGGACGATCTGGTCAAGCAGGCTGTCGACCATATGGTTGAGTTGGCGAAGTAGGCCACTGGCATGCGCTGCGGTTGGCCGCCGGAGCGAGTGATTTGAAAGTCTCTTGCAGTCTTTTGAGGCTTTTTTGAAGTCTTTTAAAGCTTTTTGAAGTCGTTGCGGGTGAAGCGAGCTTATCCCGGGCTGCGGCTTCACCGGCACCGGGCCGCAATTGGCCGGCAAACGCTGGAAAGCGTTCCCGGCCGCTCGTAACGTCCGCCTCCTGTCGAATTTCGATGCGCCGGCTCGCTATGGTGGTCCGCGAGGGCCGCCCGCCTGCGCATTCACCAGGAGATGCTCAATGGCGATCGAGAACTCCCCCCGACGCCGATTGCGACGCGAACGCAGCCCCATCGCCTACCTGGTCATCGGGTCGCTCATCGCGATCTATGGCTTGGGACTCTTGTTCGACAATCTGGGCTTCGGCGAGGTGCGCTATTACGTCCGCCACGCCTGGCCCGCGGTGCTCGTGATCGTCGGCATCATGCTGTTGATCCGCCGAGATCAGAACCGCAATCGCTACGGTTTCTGGGGCACCGTGCTGATCTGCGGCGGCCTGTGGGCCTACGCCGCGCAGCGCGACTGGATTCACGTGAACTTCTGGGCCGTATTCGGCCCGACGCTGCTCGTGCTGCTGGGCGCATCCTTCGTGTATCGCGCGCTCTCTCATCCGCGCCCGGAAGGCGATTCCGATTCCTACATCCACTCGTTCGCGATTTTCGCCGGCAACGAGCTGAAGCCGACCGCGACGCCGTTCATCGGCGCGGATCTCGCCGCCCTCATGGGCGGTGTCGTGCTCGATCTCAGCAACACGCAGATGCAAGGCGAAACCGCGACCGTCGACGTGCTCTCGGTGATGGGCGGCATCGAGATCTTCGTGCCGCGCGACTGGAACGTCACGACGAAGGTGATGTCGTTCATGGGGGCGTGCGTCGACAAGCGCCGCCCCGCGACCCTGCCGCCCACGAAAACACTGGTCGTGCGCGGCGCGACCTTCCTCGGCGGCATCGAGATCAAGGATTGAGAACAGACACTCCGCCATGCATCCGATTGTCGCCAAACGCGAACGACTGATCCTCTACCTCTCGTTGTGGATCGTCTTCGGCTTGCTGCTCGCCACGGTGATGACCGTGGGCGGACGCGCGTCGATCGGCAGTGCCGTGAGGCTCGCGTTGCCGATCTCGTTGCTGCTCGGCGTGTTGTCCCTGCCCTATTGGTATCTCGTGCGCGTGCTACCGGCCGACGCGACACCGCTGCCGCGGCTCGCGGGCACGTGGCTCGGCGTCGGCATCGTGTCGCTCGCGATCTGGATTTCGGCCGGCATCGGCTGGGAATCGTTGTTGCTGCGAATCTCGCACGGGCAGTGGGTGGAGTGGGATTTCACTCCGCTCGTGATCCTGATGCTGTTCGCCGGCGCGATCGGCCTGCTCGTGGCGCTGCTCGGTCACTACATGCTCGCTGCGTTCGATCGCTCGGTGCAGGCAGAGCGGCGCGCATTGGAGTTGCGCGTGCTCGCGCGCGAAGCGGAGCTGCGCTCGTTGCGCGGTCAGCTCGATCCGCACTTCCTGTTCAACAGTCTGAACTCCGTTGCCGCGCTCATCGGCTCGGATGCGCAAGCCGCGCGCCGCATGTGCTATCTGATGGCGGGCTTCTTTCGCAAGAGTCTCAGCCTCGGCGGGCAGCAGTCGATCGCGCTCGCCGAAGAAATCTCGCTCGCCGAGACCTTTCTCGCGATTGAAGAAGTGCGCTTCGGCGAACGCTTGCGCAAGCAGTTCGACGTGGATCGCGACGCGCTCACGCTCGCCGTGCCGCCGCTCGTTCTACAGCCGCTCGTGGAGAACGCCGTTCATCACGGTGTCGCGCATCTCGTGGATGGAGGGGAAGTGATGGTCCGCGCCCGCCAGCGCGACGGCCTGCTCGAGCTCGCCGTTGAAAATCCGTGCGACCCGGACCGGCCACCCTCACGCGGGACCGGCGTCGGCCTTGCCAACGTGCGCTCGCGCATCAATGCATTGTTCGGTCATCGCGGAAGCGTGGATGTCGTGGCGACGCCCGACAACTTCCGCGTGAGCATCCTGCTACCGGCGTCGCCGATCCTGTTGCCCGCTGCGCAGGCCGCGGTGCCTCCGCAGGTGGCGGTGGGATGAGCGCCATGCGCATTCTCATCGTCGACGACGAACAGCTCGCGCGCGCATTCCTTGCGGAGCACCTCACGAGCATTCCGGGCGTCGAGCTCATCGGGCAGGCCGCCAACGGCTTCGAAGCCGTCAAGCTCGCCGAAGAGCTGGCGCCCGATCTGATCCTGCTCGACGTCCAGATGCCGAAGCTTTCGGGCTTCGAAGTGCTCGAGCTGCTCGGCGCGCGCGCGCCGGCCGTCATCTTCGTCACCGCATTCGACGAATTCGCGCTGCGCGCTTTCGAAGTGCACGCCGTCGATTATTTGTTGAAGCCCGTTGAACCGGCACGCCTGGCCGCCGCGTTGGAACGCGCCGCGGAGCGGGTACGGTCGCAGGCCCCGGCGCCGCCGGCAAAGGAGCTCTCCGCGACCGCCCGCCCGCCGGGACGCGCGCTGGAGCGCGTATTGATTCGCGAACAGGGCCGCGTCCACGTGCTGCCCGTGGAGCGAATCGACTTTGTAGAAGCTCAGGACGATTACTTATGCTTCGTCTCAGGGGGTAAGCGCCAGCGCAAACAGCAGACGATGGCGGAGATCGAAGCGCAGCTCGACCGTGCGCGCTTCGTACGCATTCACCGCTCGTTCCTGCTCAACATCGAGCGACTCGCCCGCATCGAGCCGTACGCCAAAGACAGCTGGCTCGCCATTCTCACGGATGGCAGCAAGCTGCCCGTATCCCGCACCGGATATTCGCGCTTGAAGGAGCTGATGGGCTGATGGACGACAAGAACGCACTACTCAACCAGCTGCGCATCGATCGCACCACGGACGTGACCGACGACACCGTCAGCACGCGCCGTTGGATTCTCATCGCTGTGAGCGTCGTACTGGTGGCCGCACTCGCCTTCGGCGGCTGGTATCTCACACGCCCGAGCGGCGTTGCCGTGCAGGCAGCCGTTGCGAAAGAGGTGACGAGCAGCAGCGCGGGCGGCGGGCGAGCGTCCGCCGGCGCCTCGATGCTCGACGCGTCCGGCTACATCGTCGCGCGGCGGCAGGCAACCGTGGCCTCGAAGACGATCGGCCGGGTCATCGAAGTTTCGATCGAAGAAGGCCAGCGCGTCGAGAAGGATCAGGTCATCGGCCGGCTCGACGACTCCAACGCACGCGCGGCTTACGAGCAGGCGCAAGCTTCACTCTTGCAGGCCGAAGCGAATCTGCGCGCTTCGCAAGTGGCGTTCGAGGACGCCACGCCGATCTTCAAGCGCAACGAGCAACAGATGAGCGCCGGCGTGATCAGCGCGCAAACGTTCGACAACGCGCGCGCCGCCTACAACGCCGCCGAGCAGGATCTCGCCGTCCGCACGCGCGGTGTCGCCTTGGCGAAAGCGGGTGTCGAGGTGGCCCGGCGCAATCTCGACGATACTATCGTCCGTGCGCCCTTCGCCGGCGTCGTCACCGTGAAGGCGGCGCAAGCGGGCGAGATCGTGTCGCCCTCGTCTGCCGGCGGCGGCTACACCCGCACCGGCATCGGCACGATCGTCGACATGGATTCACTCGAAGTCGAAGTGGACGTGAGCGAGAACTTCATCAATCGCGTGCGCCCGAATCAGCCCGCCAGCGTGAAGCTGAACGCGTATCCGGATTGGGACATCCCGGCGCAGGTGATCGCGGTGATTCCGACGGCGGATCGCTCGAAGGCCACGGTGAAAGTGCGCGTCGGCTTCAAGGAGCGCGATCCGCGCATCCTGCCGGACATGGGCGCGCGCGTGTCGTTTCTGAGCGAGCCCGAGAAACAGGATGGCAAGGCCGCGCCCGTCGCCGTGAGCGCAGTGGTGATCCCGCCGGATGCCGTGCAGACGAACGGCGACACCGGCACGGTCTACGTCATCAACGGCAATGACACGGTCGAACGGCGTGTCGTGCGGCTCGGCGCGCGCACGTCGGATGGTCAACTCGTGCTGTCGGGCCTGCCCGGCGGCACGCGCGTCGCCGCGAGCAATCTCGCTGCACTCAGCGACGGCGCCAAGATTCACGTCGTAACTCAAGAAGCCGGTCAAGGAGAAGGTTCATGACGACGCTCGTTTCGGTGAAGAACGTGGTGAAGCGCTACACCCGCGGCAAACAGAAGGTGGAAGTGCTGCACCGGCTGAATCTCGATATCCAAGCGGGCGAGTTTCTGGCGCTGATGGGCCCCTCCGGCTCCGGCAAGACGACGCTCCTGAATTTGATAGGCGGGCTCGACCGTCCCGACGAGGGCGAAATCGTCGTGAGCGGCGAGCGGATCGACAAGCTATCCAACCGCCAGCTTGCGCGGTGGCGGGCGCGAAACGTGGGATTCGTGTTTCAGTTCTACAACTTGATGCCGATGCTCACGGCGGAGAGGAACGTAGAGCTCCCCCTACTCCTCACGAATCTCTCGCGCGCCCGCCGCCGGCAAAACGTGCAGGCGGCGTTGCAGCTCGTCGGGTTGAGCGATCGCGCGTCGCATAAGCCTTCGGAATTGTCGGGTGGTCAGCAGCAGCGCGTGGCGATCGCGCGCGCGTTGGTGGCCGACCCGAGTCTGCTCGTGTGCGATGAGCCCACGGGTGACCTCGATCGCCACACCGCCGAGGAAATTCTGGACCTCATGCGCACGCTGAATCGGACGCAGAACAAGACGATCATCATGGTGACGCACGATCCGAAGGCGGCCGAATACGCGTCGCGTCAGGTGCATCTCGACAAGGGGCAGCTCGACGACGTCGAGACGAGGAGTGCTGCATGAAGTATTTCCCACTGCTGTGGGCAGGACTCTGGCGCAAGCGCACGCGGACGACGTTCACGCTCCTGTCGGTGGTCGCCGCGTTCCTGCTCTACGGCCTGCTACAGGGTGTGAATGCGTGGCTCGGGAACGCGCTCGAAGGCGCGCGCGTGAATCGGCTGTACACGGTGAGCCGTATCAGCTTCATCGAACCGCTGCCGATCTCCTACGTGCAGCAGATCGAGACGGTGCCGGGCGTGGACAAGGTGGCGTACTTCAATTGGTTCGGCGGGTACTACCAGGACCCGAAGAACCAAGTGCAGTCGTACGTGACGGACGTGCGGCGCACCTTCGAAGTCTTCAAGGAGTGGGAGGTGCCGCCGGAGCAGCTCGAGAAGATGGTCCACACGCGCAACGGCGCGATCGTCGGCGAGGCGACGGCGAAGCGCTTCAACTGGAAGATCGGCGATCGCGTGCCGTTGCGCACGCCGATCTGGACCCGCAAGGACGGCGCCGCGAGCTACGACTTCGACATCGTCGGCATCTACAAGGCGCCTGCGCAGAACAACATCTTCCTCATCAACTACGATTTCTTCGATGAGGCGCGCTCGTTCGGGCAGGGCAAGATCGGCTGGGTCGCGTTCTCGATCAAGGATCCGACCCGGTCGTCGCAAATCGCCGCGGCGGTCGACAAGATGTTCCGCAACTCGCCCAACGAGACCAAGACGCAGAACGAGAAGGAGTTCGCGCAAGCGCAGATCAAGCAGATCGGCGACATCGGATTCATGGTGAACGCGATCGTCGGCGCCGTGCTGTTCACGCTGCTGTTCCTCACCGGCAATACGATGATGCAGTCGGTGCGCGAGCGCATTCCGGAATTGGCGGTCCTGAAGACCGTCGGCTTCACGGACGGCATGGTCACGACGCTCGTGCTCGCGGAGTCGATCCTGCTGTGTGTGATCGCGGCGTTCATCGGGCTCGGGCTCGCGGCACTGATTTTTCCCGGCATCCGCTCGTTCGTGGGCGGCAATGCGACGTTGCCGTTGAGCGTGCTGGGCACCGGCGCGATCGCCGCGATTCTGCTGGCGCTCGTGAGCGGGCTGCCGCCCGCATGGCGCGCCAATCGACTCGCGGTGGTCGACGCGCTGGCCGGGCGTTGATTCGTTCGAGGTAGTGGAACCATGAGCGTGCTCAAACAAGTCAGCTCGATCACGACGATGAACCTGCGGAGCATTCCGCAACGGCTCGGCACCTCGTTCGTGATCGTCATCGGCATCGCGGGCGTCGTCGGCGTTCTGCTGTCGGTGCTCGCGATGTCGACGGGATTGATGAAGACCATCGCGAACACGGGGCGGGCCGATCGCGCGATCGTGCTGCGCGGCGGCTCGAACGCGGAGATCGCGAGCGCGGTCACGCGTGATCAAGCGCAGACCATCATGGACGCGCCGGGCGTGAAGCGGGGCGCGGACGGCAAGCCGATCGTTTCGGCGGACAGCATCACGCTCGTCGACATTCCGACCGAGCAGGGCGCGTCGTGGGCGAACGTCACGATTCGCGGCGTTGGGCCGAAGATTCTCGAGCTGCGGCCGGAGATGAAGCTCACGGCAGGGCGCATGTTCAAGCCCGCCGTGCACGAGGTCATCGTCGGCTCGAAGGCGCACTCGCAGTTCGAGGCGCTGCAGATCGGCAAGCAGCTGCATTTCGCGAACGACGATTGGGACATCGTCGGGGTGTTCGAGAGCGGCGGCGATCGGCACGAGTCCGAGGTCTACGGCGACGGCGAGACGGTGATGTCGGCGATTCAGCGCAACGGCTATCAGCCCGTCACGGTGCTGCTGCAATCCCCGGACTCGTTCGAGGCGTTCAAGACGGCGCTGACGACCAATCCCACCTTGTCGGTCGACGTGAAGCGCGAGTCGGAGTTCTTCGCCGAGCAAGCGAAGCCGGTCTCGCGAATCATCGCGATCGTGGCGTACGTCGTGGGTGGGATCATGGCGGTGGGTGCGCTGTTCGGCGCGCTCAACACGATGTACTCGGCGGTGAGCGCGCGTGCGCTCGAGATAGCGACGCTGCGCGCGATCGGGTTCGGGGCGACGTCGGTGGTGTTCTCGGTGTTCGCTGAAGCGCTGGCGCTGTCGCTCCTCGGCGCGGTGATCGGGTGTATTGCCGCGTGGCTGTTCTTCGACGGGAACGTGATCAATACGAGTGCGGGCGGCAATGGCATCTCGCAGCTCGTCTTCGCGCTGACGTTGACGCCGGCGCTCATCGTGCTGGGGATCGCGTGGGCGTGCGTGATCGGACTGGTCGGCGGCTTGTTCCCCGCGGTTCGGGCTGCGCGGCTGCCGGTGGCGCAGGCGTTGCGCGCCGTTTAGCCCTATTCCCATCCGCGTTTGAGCTGCAGCGCCTCGGCAACGTGCGTCGCGTGGATTCGATCGCTGGCCTCTAGGTCCGCGATGGTCCGCGCGACGCGCAAGGTGCGATGGTACGAGCGGGCCGATACACCGAGCCGCGCTTGGCTCTGCCAGAATAGTCTCTCGCCGGCGGCATCGAGCCGGCAATGGTCCGTGAGATCTTGAATGGACATGCGGGAGTTGAGCTTGCCAGAGCGCGCGATTTGACGCTCGCGCGCGGCGCGCACCTGCGCCGCGATCTCACTGGTGCTCGGCCCGCGCGACGCGATCTCCGTGAGCTCGTGAGAACGCAGCGTCGGAACGACGATCCGTAGGTCGATGCGGTCGAGCAGGGGACCGGAGACCCGTCCGCGGTAGGCGGAGATGCGCGCGGGCGTGCACTGGCAGCGTTCGCTGACGTCGCCAAGATACCCGCAGGGGCACGGATTCATCGCCACGACGAGCTGAAACTCCGCGGGATATTCGGTCTGCGCGGCGACGCGCGACACACAAATGACTCCGGTTTCGAGCGGCTCGCGCAGCGCCTCGAGCGTGCGCCGCTCGAACTCCGGTAACTCATCGAGGAATAAGACGCCGCGATGGGCAAGGCTGACCTCGCCCGGCGCGGCATTTGCGCCGCCGCCGACGAGTGCCGCCGTCGTGGCCGTGTGATGCGGTGAGCGGAACGGCCGCACGCCGAAGTGCTTCTCTTCGAACCCGCTCGTGCTCGCCGAAGCGATTGTGGCGACTTCAAGCGCTTCGGTGATCGACAACGGCGGCAGAAGCCCGGGCAAGCGTTGCGCGAGCATGCTCTTACCCGAGCCGGGCGGGCCGACGAGCAACAGACTGTGGCACCCGGCGGCGACGATCGTCAGTGCGCGCTTTGCCTGAAGCTGCCCCCGGACGTCCTGCAGATCGCGAGTCTCGGGGTTGCCGCGAAGCGCGACGGCCTCGGCGCTGCTTCGTTCGAGCAATCGCGTGCCTTGGAAATGCGCGCAGACCTCGTTCAAGTGCTTCGCGCCGAAGACACTGCCGCGCGCGGCGATGCGCGCCTCATCGACGTTGTCTTGCGGCACGATGAGATCGTGACCCTCTTGCACCGCATGCGCGGCTGCGAGGAGCAAGGACTTCACCGGTTTCAGCTCGCCGCCCAACGCGAGCTCGCCGTAGAACTCGAGCTTCGCGAGCGTCTCCTCGGACGCCTTCAACTGCCGGGACGCGAACAACATGGCGAGCGCGATCGGCAAATCGAAACGCCCGCCGTCCTTCGGCACATCGGCCGGCGCGAGATTCACGATGATGCGGCCCGACGGAAATTCGAATCCGCAGTTCGTGATCGCAGCCCGCACGCGCTCCTTACTCTCCTTCACCCCGGCGGCAGGCAATCCGACGATCTGGAACACCGGCAGCCCGGCCCCCAGATGAACCTCGACGTGCACGAGCGGCGCATGCAGCCCGAGCTGCGCGCGGCTCGCGATTCTCGCAACGGACATGACGACCCCGGCACGCGATCCCTGGATGCCGGGACGTTAGGTAGGGCGTGACCGCCGCGCGCCGTCCATTCGCGGTGGAAACACGCAAATATGCCGGGCTAGTTGCCGCTCGACTCCGGCGCCCCCGCCGCCGAGGCGGCCAGCGCTTCCAGCGTCCTCACCTTTTCTTCCAGGGCTTCGAGCTTGGCGCGGGTGCGCTCGAGCACTTTCGTCTGGGTGTCGAACTCATCCCGGCTCACCACATCGAGCTTCGACAGGCTCGAGCGCAGGACCGCGCGGAAGTTGGTCTCCAAGTCCTGCTGCATGCTGCGGAACGCCGGCGGCACCGATTCCAGCAGGCGGCGGGCGATCTCATCGATTCGAAATGGCTCCATGACGTTCACTCCTCGCTCGATGCGTGCCCCGATTTCGCGCAGATGCACCGGGGCTGGCTCCAAAACGGTGCGCCGCAAGGCGCGCCGCATACGCAAGCCGTGGAAAGTTCATCAGAAATCACCATGGCATGGAATCTGCACTTCGCCTGCGCGCTTCACCACGCTAACGCACGTACAAGCATATTGCCCTAGCCCTCCGGGAGAACCCATGCGCACTGCTCCAAAGAAAACGACATCAAAGCTCCTCAGCCTGGCGGGGGTCGCCTTAGCGGCGCTCGTTCCCGCGCTGGCGATGGCTGCCGATCCGGCGCCGGTGCCCAACAAGGGCGACACGGCCTGGATGCTCACCTCCACCGCGCTCGTGCTGCTCATGGCCGTGCCGGCCCTCGGCCTGTTCTACGGCGGTCTGGTCCGCTCGAAGAACATGCTGTCCGTGCTGATGCAGACGTTCGTGGGCTTCTCGCTCATCACGGTTCTGTGGTGCGTGTACGGCTACTCCCTGGCGTTCACCGCCGGCAACTCGTTCATCGGCGGCTTCGATCGGCTGTTCCTCAAGGGAACGTTCGATGCGGCCACCGGCACGTTCGCTCTCGGCGCGACCTTCAGCAAGGCGACGCCGATGTATGAGCTCGTGTTCGTGGCCTTCCAAGCTACCTTCGCGGCGATCACGTGCTGCCTGATCATCGGGTCGCTGGTCGAGCGCGTGAAGTTCTCGGGCATCCTCCTGTTCCTCGTGATTTGGTTCACCTTCAGCTATTGCCCGGTGGCGCACATGGTGTGGTTCTGGGCGGGTCCGGACGCGTACACCAGCAAGGACGTCGTCGACGCGACGAACGCCACCGCCGGTCTCCTGTGGCAGTGGGGCGCGCTGGACTTCGCCGGCGGCACCGTCGTGCACATCAACTCTGGCGTCGCGGGCCTCGTGGCCGCGTTCATCCTCGGCAAGCGTCTCGGCCTCGGCAAAGAAGCGTTCACGCCGCACAGCCTGACGATGACGATGATCGGCGCCTCGCTGCTGTGGTTCGGTTGGTTCGGCTTCAACGCCGGATCGGCTCTCGAAGCGGGGGCCTCTGCGTCGCTCGCGTTCATGAACACGTATCTGGCGACGGCGTGCGCGGTCGTCTCCTGGACGTTTGCCGAGTGGATCGTCAAGGGCAAGCCCTCGATGCTCGGCGCCGCCTCGGGCGCGGTTGCGGGCCTGGTCGCAATCACCCCGGCCGCAGGTAACGTCGGCGTTCCGGGCGCTTTCGTCATCGGCCTCGGCGCCGGCGTCGTCTGCCTCTGGGGCGTCACGGGCTTGAAGCGGATGATCCCGGCGGACGACGCGCTCGACGTGTTCGGCGTCCACGCGCTCGGCGGCGTCTTCGGTGCGCTCATGACCGGCATCTTCAATGCCCCGAGCCTCGGTGGCCCGGGCTTCGTGACGGACTGGGTCACGGCCAGCGTCGGCTACAGCAGCATCGGGGCGCAGTTCCTGGTGCAAGCGAAGGCGGTGGCAGTGGTGGTCGTGTGGACTGCGGTGGTCGCGTTCGTCGCCGCCTACGTCGTCAAGTTCACGCTCGGCCTGCGCGTCAGCGAAGAGGAAGAGCGCGAAGGCCTGGACATCAGCGCGCACGGCGAACGCGCCTACACCTCTTGATGTCGATGCGGGGGAGCGGGATTTGCGGCCCGCTCCCCCGCTGATCCGTTGAAGGGGCTGCTCTATGCAGCCCCTTTTTTATGCCCCGGCGCACCGAGGCGCTCGAGCGCGTAGCGCGCCATGCCGAGCGCCAACTCGCGCTCCCCCATCATCACGCGGCCCACACCCTGCTTCTCGAAGTGCGCGAGCTCGTGCTCGCTGTGCGTCCGGACGACGATGTCGATCTGCGGATTCAGCTTGCGAGCAAGCTCGACGATGCGCCGCGCGGCGTAACTGTCGGGCGACGCGACGATCAGCAGCTTCGCGTTCTGAATGCCCGCACGCTCCATCACCCCCGCGGCGGAGGCGTCGCCGTAAATCGCGCGAGTGCCGCGCTCGCGCAGGCTCTCGACGAGATGCAAGTCGCGCTCGATCGCGACGTAGGGCAAATGTTCGCGCGCCAGGGCCGCGCCGATCATGCTGCCGACGCGCCCGAAGCCCACGAGGATCGCGTGATCGCGCAGCGCGCTGGAACGCGGATTGTCCGGCAGCGTCTGCAAGCGCGTCGCCCCGCGCTCGATCATCGAGTAGAGCTTGGGCCGCGCGCGCACCCAGCGCGTCACCGGCGTGATCGTCGCGAAGACGAACGGATTCAGTGTGATCGACAACAGCGCGCCTGCGAGCACGAGATCGCGCCCTTGCGCCGGCAATAGCCCCAACGTCACGCCCAACCCCACGAGGATGAACGAGAACTCGCCGATCTGCGCAAGACTCGCCGACACAGTGAGCGCCGTGGCGACCGGGTATCGAAACAACAGCACCAGCACGAATGCCGCGATGGACTTGCCGATCACGACCACGAGCAACACGGCCAACACCGCAAGCGGCTCGCGCACGACGATCGTCGGGTCGAACAGCATGCCGACGGACACGAAGAACAGCACCGCGAAGGCGTCTTGCAGCGGCAGCGAATCCGCCGCGGCCTGATGGCTCAATTCCGATTCGGAGAGCAGCACGCCCGCGAAGAACGCGCCGAGCGCGAACGACACATCGAACAGCTGCGCCGAGCCATACGCCATGCCGAGCGCGATCGCCAATACCGCCAGCGTGAACAGCTCGCGCGACCCGGTACGGGCCACCTGCTCGAGCAGCCACGGCACCACGCGCCGGCCGCCGAACAACACGATGCCGATGAACAGAGCGATCTTCCCGATGGTGATGCCGAGTGTCGTGAGCAATCCGGCGACATCGACCCCCGTGCCGGACGTGTCTTTCACCGCCGCCGCGAGCGCCGGCAGAAGCACCAACGCCAGCACGGTGACGAGATCCTCGACGATGAGCCAGCCCACCGCGATCCGCCCGTGCGGTGAATCCAGCTCGTTGCGTTGCTCGAGCGCTCGTAGCAGCACCACGGTGCTCGCCACGGACAGCGCGAGCCCGAGCACCAGCCCCGCCGGCACATTCCAGCCCCAAAAAACAGCCAGGCCCGTGCCGATGGCCGTCGCCACGCCGATCTGGGCGACCGCGCCCGGAATCGCGATGTTCTTCACGGCCAGCAAGGTGTCGAGCGAGAAGTGCAGCCCGACGCCGAACATGAGCAGCATCACACCGATCTCCGCCAGTTGGGCGGCAATGTGTGCATCTCCGACGAACCCCGGCGTAAATGGGCCTACGGCCACGCCAGCGAGCAGATAACCGACGATCGGCGGCAAGCGCACTCGGGTCGCGAGGAACCCGAAGGCGCAGGCCAGAACGAACCCCACCGCCACCAGCGCGATGAGCGCGGTATCCTCATGCATGGCGCATTTCCTTCGTCTGTGACGCGGATCACCTGGCGAAAATGCCGCCACCGGCGATACTCTCCCAGCACCGGGAGGCATCCGCTTATGTTTCGCATTCTAGCCACCGCCGCCGTCCTGTTCGGCGCCGCCGCCGCGGCTCATGCCGACGTGTATCGCTGGACCGATGCCCAAGGACACGTTCAATACAGCGATCGCTGGGTGCCAGGCTCGACGCTCATCAAGAGCACCTCGCACAACCCGGGCCCGCCGCCGCAGCAGCAGACGACGGACCAACAGAAGCTCGCCGCCAGCAACACCGCCCTCGCCGAGCAGAAAGCGCAGCGCGAAACGGAGCAGACGGTGAAGCAAGACGTCGCCGTGACCCGAGCTGAGCAGTGCAAACAGGCGACGGCCGCGTATGACAAAGCGATTCAGTCGCGCCGCCTCTACAAGGAAGGCAAGAACGGCGAGCGCGAGTACGTGAGCGATCAGGAAGCCGATTCGTATCGCGCCAAGCTCCTGAGCGAACGCAAGGCCCTGTGCGGCAAGTAGGGCATTTAGCGCCCTGACGGCTTCCAACCGCTGTCACCGGCGCTGCGACGGGCGCGGCGCGGACAGAGGCTCTATAGTTCCGCCCGCAGCCGGTCAGGGCTGATGCAGGGGACTCGTCATGCGCGTGGGATTCATTGGTCTCGGTGCGATGGGATCGCACATGGCGCGCAATCTTCATCGCGCGGGACTCCTCGCGGGCCTGTGGAATCGCACGCCCGAGAAAGCGCGCGCGCTAGCGGCCGAGCTCGGCACGGACGCGCCGGATTCGCCTGCCGCGCTCGCCGGCGGCGCCGACGCGGTCGTGTTGTGCATCTCCACCGATCAGGACGTGTTGGACGTCGTGAATGCACTGGCGCCCGGGCTGAAGCCGAACGCGCTCGTGCTCGACTGCTCCACCGTCAGCTCGGAAACCGCGCGCCGCGCAGCCGTGGTGGCCCAACGGCGGCAGTGCGAGTTTCTCGACTGCCCCGTCAGCGGCGGCGTCGAAGGCGCGCGTGACGCCACGCTCGCCATCATGGTGGGCGGCACCGAGGACGCATTCGCGCGCGCGCAGCCGATCCTTGCCGCGCTCGGCAAGACGGTTACGCATTTCGGCCCCGCGGGCAGCGGACAGGCCGCGAAGGCCACCAACCAGATCATGTGCGCCGGCATCATCGAAGCCGTGTCCGAGGCGATGGCGTTCGCGCGCGCGCAGAGTCTGCCGCTCGACAAAGTCGTCGACACGCTCGGCAAGGGCGCGGGCTCGAGCTGGTACTTCGTGCATCGTGCGCCGAACATGGTGCGCGGCACGTATCCCGCCGGCTTCCGCGTGCGCCTGCACGCGAAGGATCTCGGCATCTGCCGCGACATGGCGGCGCGCTTCGGGGTCACACTGCCTGTCGTCGAGCGCATGCTGGACGAGTACGCGGAGCTCGTGAGCCGCGGCTTCGGTGACGAAGACATCTCCGCCACGTTCCGTCTGAAGGCCGAGCTGTTCGAGCCAGGCGCCGGCCCGTCGCGCGACACATGAAGACCGAAGCTTCCGGCGAAGACGGCAAAGACTACTACCTCCCGGATTTCTGCACCTCGCGTGCCGCGCTCGCCATCGTGCTGATCGTCGAGCTGACGGCGTTCGTGCTCGCGCTGTCGCATTGGGATCCGGAGCTCGGCTTTTGGCGCAACCTCTCGCGCCTGTCGCTATTCCTAGTGTGGATCGGGCTCACGGGCGCCGCGCTCCTGTGCGCGCTGAGCCGCGTGCTGCGCAAGCTGAGCGCCGCGCGAGTTTCGGTAGTCGTGCTCGCGATCATCACCGGGCTCGTGGCGCTCGTGTCGGCGCTCGCGTGGGCGGCCGGGCGCACGGAATTCGCCGAGGAATTCGGGATCGCGCTGCTGTTTCCGCGGGATCTCTGGGGCTTCGGCTTGCGGAACATGGCGATCAGCCTCGTCATCACGACGCTGGCGCTGCGCTACTTCTACGTCGCGCACGAGTGGGAGCGAAACGTCGAGATGCAAGCTCGCGCGCGCGTGCATGCCCTGCAGGCTCGCATCCGACCGCATTTCCTCTTCAACAGCATGAACACGATTGCGTCGCTGACGCGCTCGGACCCGGCGCAAGCCGAGCAGGCGGTGCAGGATCTGGCCGATCTGTTCCGCGCGAATCTCAGCGAGAAGCGCAACACCATCACGCTCGAACAGGAGCTGGAAGTCGCGCGCATCTATCAGCGCATCGAGGAGCTGCGGCTCGGCGAGCGGTTGCGCGTGGTCTGGAACATCAGCCAGCTACCGATGCAGGCGATCGTTCCCGGACTGCTGTTGCAGCCGTTGCTCGAGAACGCGATCTATCACGGCGTCGAGCCCATGCCGCTCGGCGGCGTCGTGCAAGTGACGGGCGAGCTCTCCGGCGGGAACATCACCATCGTCGTGCGCAACGCCGTCGGTGAGCGGCGGAACTATCGCGAAGGGAACAAGCTCGCGCTCGCGAACATCCGCGAGCGGCTCGAGCTGATGTACGGCGAGCGCGCCCTGGTGAAGGCCGGGCGCTTCGATCAGGAATACATCGTGACGCTGCGCTTCCCGCACGTGGAAGATCGCGCGCGACTCACGGCGTGAGGTCACCGTGCCGCTACGAGTGTTGATCGTCGACGACGAAGCGCCGGCGCGCGAGCGTCTGCGCAGTCTGCTCGCGGAAATCGGCAACCTCGACGTCGCCGGCGAGGCGACGAACGGCGAGGAAGCGTTGAAGCTCGCGGTGGATCTCGCGCCGGATGTCGTGCTGCTCGATGTGCGCATGCCCGGCATGGACGGCATCGAAGCCGCGCGCCAAATGAATTCGCTCCTCGAGCCGCCGGCCGTGATCTTCGCGACGGCGTACGACGAGTACGCGGTGAACGCCTTCGATGCGCAAGCCGTGGGATACCTGCTGAAGCCGATCCGCAAGGAGAAACTGGCAGCGGCGCTCACCCAGGCGGGGCGACTGACGCGTCCCCAGCTCCAGCGCATCGCCGCCAACACGGAGGGGCCGCCGAAGCGCACGCACATCGCGGCCCGGCATCGCGAAGGGCTGCGGCTCATTCCGATCGAGGACGTCCTGTTCTTCTTCGCGGATCAGAAGTACACGACAGTTCGGCACGGCAAGGGCGAGGACCTCATCGAGGATTCGTTGCGCTCGCTGGAAGAGGAATTCGGCACGGCGTTCGTGCGCATTCACCGGAACGCGCTCGTCAGCGTGCGCTATCTCGAAGGCATCGAGCGCAATGCCGATGGGCAGTACTTCGTGCGCCTGCGCGGCGCTTCGGCGCCGCTCCAAGTGAGCCGCCGGATGGCGAGCGAGCTGCGCGATCGGTTCCGGATCTAGCGAGGCGCGTAGTCGAACGAGTCGAAGTGCAGGCGATCTTCGCTGACGCCGCGCGCGGGGAATGTGGCGCGGATCGCTTCGACCATGGCGGGTGGGCCGGCCGCGTAGACGTCGAACGCGGCGAGTGAGGGGTGATCCGCGAGCACCGCTTCGTGTACCCAGCCGAGTCGATGGTGAGCCGCGCCCCCTTCCGACAACACGGCCGTGAAGTGCAGATTGGGATATTTGCGCCCCCACTCCTGCATGAGCGCCTCTTCGTACACATCGATCGACTGCCGCGCGCCCCAATAGAACCAGACCGCGCGCGACGAGCCGTTTTCGAGCGCATGCCGGAGCATCGACTTCAGCGGCGCGAAGCCCGTACCGCCGGCAATCATCAGCGCGGGCGCCGACTGCTCCCGATACACGAACTGACCGATCGGCCCTTCGATTCGCAGGAGCGACCCGTCGTGCAGCGTTTCGAACAGCGCCTCGGTGAATCCGCCGCCCGGCACACGCCTCACGTGCAGCTCGAGCAGGTCGCTGTCGTGCGGCGGGCTGGCGATGGAGAAGCTGCGGCGGCGGCCGCCGTCGAGCAGCACGTCCAAGTATTGGCCCGCTTTGAAGCGCAGCGGCTCGACCGCAGGCAGGCGCAGGAACACCTGCATCACATCCGGTGCCAGGCGGGTCATTTTCGCGATTCGGCACGGGAGGGTTTTGATCTCGACGTCTTCGACGTTGGCGATGAGGCGCGCTTCGACACGCAGGTCGGAAAGGGGGCGCGCTTGGCAGAGCAAGACATACCCCTGCCGCTCCTCTTGCTCGGTGATGCCTAGGGGGCGGCCGTTTGGGTAACGGACCTCGCCGCCGAGGAGGCGTGCGCGGCAGGAGGCGCAGTGGCCGGACTTGCAGCTGTGAGGGAGATTCAGGCCCGCGGCGAGAGCCGCATCCAGCACGGACCGGCCTTCCGAGGCGATGACCGTGCGGGCATGCGGGGCGATTTGGACTTGGTATTCGCGATTCGGCACGGAGGGACTGTAGCGGGGGGCGCGGAGTCGCGCGATGTCCGCGCGTGACGCTGCCTAGATTGCGCCGGTTGTTGGCGCCGTCGCTTGGTGTCTACGGATCGAGGTAGCGGTAATCGGCATTCAGATGCAGCGTCGTTACCTTGTTCGACAGGACGATCTCGCCGGTCTGGTAGTGCAGCTCGGGCGGCGGCGCGCCCTTTTCAGCGGGCTCGCTTCGCCAAGGTACGCGGGCGGCCGCAGCCGGCGAACAGCGCGCGGCATTTTTCGATACCTTGGTCACAGCCGGGAGACGACCGCTCGGATTGATTTGTGTATTCTCGCGAGCCATGCGCATCGACTTCACGAAGATGCACGGTCTCGGCAACGACTTCATTGTGTTCGATGCTCCGGCCGGAGCATCGCTCCCCTCCCCGGAACAGTGGCGCCGACTCTCGGCGCGGCACACGGGTATCGGCTTCGATCAGGCGCTCGTGCTCGAGCGGCCGCGGCGCGCGGACACCGCCGTGTTCTATCGAATCTTCAATGCCGATGGCGGCGAGGTCGAACAATGCGGCAACGGCGCGCGCTGTATCGCCGCCTTCTTGCATCGGCGCGGCCAGGCGGCCGAGGGCCAGCTCACCATGGACAGCCCGGCCGGGCTGATCCGCGCGCGTATCCAGGCTCCGCAGATGGTGTCCGTCGATATGGGGGTGCCCAATTTCGATCCGCGCGCGCTCCCGTTCGACGCCTCGAGCGAAGCGAGTGTGTATCCACTCGAAGTCGCCGGCACGACGGTCGAGATCGGCGCGGTATCGATGGGCAATCCGCACGCGGTGCTGACGGTGGCGTCGGCCGACGCGGCACCGGTGGATCGCCTCGGACCGGCCATCGAGGCGCACCGGCGCTTTCCGAAGCGAGTGAACGTCGGCTTCATGGAAATCATCGATCGCTCGCACATCAAGCTGCGGGTCTTCGAGCGCGGCACCGGTGAGACCCTCGCGTGCGGTACCGGTGCCTGCGCGGCAGTCGCCGTCGGCCGGCATCACGGCAGACTGGACGCCGATGTTCATGTGAAGGTGCGCGGCGGCGAGTTGCGCGTAAACTGGGCTGGGCCCGGCGAGCACATTTGGCTCACGGGCCCGGCGGAAGTCTCTTTTGAAGGTCGCGTCGATATCTAACGGGGGCATCGGCGCTCGATCGGGGTCAAAGCGGGAGCATTATTAGATGACGACACGAGAAGCTCGAGGTCTCGCGCCGCAGCCGGAGTCCGACGAGGAAGCGGTCGCGCGCTATCTGCAACACAATCCGGATTTCTTCGAGCGGCATCAACCGCTGCTCGGGCGGCTGCGGTTGCCGCACGCGCGCACCGGGTCGACGATCTCGCTCGTCGAGCGCCAGGTGGAAGTGCTGCGCGAGAAACAGTCGAGCGTCGAGCAGAAGCTGGCCGAGTTCGTGCGCGTGGCGCGCGCGAACGATGCGATCGCCGAGAAGCTCCAGAAGTTCACCCGCCGTCTGCTCCGCGCGCGCACGCGCGAACAGGTGCTTGCGCAGGTGGAAGCGAGCCTCCGCGAAGACTTCGATGCATTCCATTCGACGCTGCTGCTCGTCGGCACGCCCTCCCCGGAGGAAGCCTCGCAACACTTCGTGCGCACGGTGAGCGCGGACGACGCGGGCCTCCGCTCGTTCGACACGCTGTTCGCGAGCGGCAAGCCCCGTTGCGGGCAAGCGCGCGACTCGCAGCGCGAGCTGCTGTTCGGCACCGATGCGAGCAGCATCGGATCGGTCGCGCTCGTGCCGCTCATCGACAAGGGCGGGCCGATAGGACTCCTCGCCCTGGGCAGCACGGATCGCGATCGCTTTCATCCCGGCATGAGCACCGAGTTCCTCGGGCGCATGGCCGAGCTGATCGCGGACGCGCTCGCGTTTCGCTGAGCCCATCCAGGCTCGCCCGCGGGCGTCACCCGACCTCAGCCGTCATGACGCCCCTCGCGCTCGAATGGCTCCGTCGCTTCAGGAAGTACCTGACGACGGAGCGCCGGTACTCCACCCATACCGATACCAATTACGCGCGCGATCTCGATGCGCTCGTGCAGTTTTGCGACAAGGAAGCGCTCGCGGAGTGGCGCCAGCTCGATAGTCATCACATCCGCACGTTCGCCATGCGCTCGCACGCGGCCGGCTTGGCACCGAAGAGCATTCAGCGGCGGCTCTCGGCGGTGCGCTCGTTCTTCGAGTTCCTATTGCGCGAGACGCTCGAGAGTCGCAAACAGCGCGTGCTGAAGGGCAATCCGCGCGAGAAGGCGGAGGCCGCGATTGCGGAGTTGCCGCCCGACGCGCTGGCCAAATTGCCTTCCGACGAGCTGCCGCCGCCGAACGTGCTCGCGAATCCTGCCGTGGACGTGCGCGCCCCGAAGCCTCGGCGTGCGCTCCCGCATACACTCGATGCGGACCACATGGCGCGCCTGCTCGAGATTCCGCCCGCGCCGGGCGATCCGCTGGTCGCGCGCGACCGCGCGATTATGGAGCTGCTGTACTCCTCAGGCTTGCGCCTCGCCGAGCTGATCGCGCTGGACGTGACGCACCTGCTCTCCGATCAGACCGTGCACGTCGAGAAGGGCAAAGGCGGCAAGGGGCGCATCGTTCCGGTCGGCCGTAAAGCGATCGAGGCGCTGAGCGCCTGGCTGCGCGAGCGCGCCGCCATCGTGCGCGTCGGCGAGAATGCGCTCTTCGTGGGTCGTAACGGCCGGCGCATCGGGCCGCGCGCGGTGCAGACGCGCATCGCGTACTGGGCGCGCAAACAGGGTATCGGCGTACGCGTGCACCCGCACCTGTTCCGCCATTCCTTCGCGACGCATCTACTTGAATCCAGTCAGGAACTGCGCGGCGTGCAGGAGCTGCTGGGCCACGCGGACATCTCGACGACGCAGATTTACACTCATCTTGATTTCCAGTACCTCGCCCGTATCTACGAAGCCGCACACCCTCGGGCACGGAAGAAGGCTTGAGCTTCAGGCCGGCGGCTTCTAGCCAACAGGTGTGAAACCTGCTTGTTGGGAGCGCTATGGCCGACTCGTCTTCTTTTTTCAATCCTCACAGCACGACGATCCTCGCGGTTCGCAAGAACGGCGCGATCGCCATGGGCGGCGACGGTCAGGTCACGCTCGGTAACACGGTCATGAAGGGCAACGCGCGCAAGGTGCGCCGCCTGTTCAACGACAAGGTGCTGGCCGGCTTCGCGGGCGGCACCGCCGATGCGTTCACGCTGTTCGAGCGCTTCGAAGGCAAGCTCGAGAAGTACGGCAATCTCACGCGCGCGGCCATCGAGCTCGCCAAGGACTGGCGCTCGGACCGCTATCTGCGACGACTCGAAGCGCTGCTGCTCGTCGGCGACCCCGAGAAGCTGTTCGTGATCTCCGGCAACGGCGATGTGATCGAGCCGGAGTATGCCGTTGCGGCGATCGGCTCGGGCGGCTCGTTCGCGCTGTCGGCGGCCCGCGCGCTCGTCGAGAGCTCGGATCTCGATGCGCGCAGCATCGTCGAGAAGTCGCTGAACATCGCCGCCGACATCTGCATCTACACCAATCGCAACCTCATCATCGACGAGCTCAAGTAATGGCACCGGCACTGACCCCTCGCGAAATCGTTCAAGAGCTCGACAAACACATCATCGGCCAGCAGGCCGCCAAGCGCGCGGTCGCGATAGCCCTGCGCAATCGCTGGCGGCGCATGCAGGTGGACGAGCCCCTGCGGCAGGAAATCACGCCGAAGAACATCCTCATGATCGGGCCGACGGGCGTCGGCAAGACCGAGATCGCGCGCCGTCTCGCGAAGCTCGCCAATGCGCCGTTCGTGAAGGTGGAAGCGACCAAGTTCACCGAGGTCGGCTACGTCGGTCGTGACGTCGATTCCATCGTCAAGGAGCTGGTCGACATTGCGGTCAAGATGACGCGCGAGCAGGAGATGGAGAAGGTGCGCGTGCGGGCGGCGGATGCCGCCGAAGAGCGCGTGCTCGATGCACTGCTGCCGCAGCCGCGGCGCATGGGGTTCTCGACCGACGAGCCGCTGACCGCGCGCGACGGCGAGACGCGCCAAAAGATGCGCAAGATGCTGCGCGAAGGCTCGCTCGACGACCGCGAGATCGAAGTGGAGCTGCGCGCGATGCCGATGGGCGTAGAGATCATGGCGCCCCCGGGCATGGAGGAAATGCAGCAGCAGCTGCAGTCGATGTTCGCGAATCTCGGCGGGCAGAAGACGCGCACACGCAAGCTGAAGGTCAAAGAAGCCGGCAAGCTGATGATCGACGAGGAAGCGGCGAAGCTCATCAACGAGGACGAGCTGAAGGTCAAAGCGCTGCAGAACGCCGAGCAGAACGGCATCGTGTTCATCGACGAGATCGACAAGGTCACGCGGCGCCAGGAGACCGTCGGCGCGGACGTGTCACGCGAAGGCGTGCAGCGGGATCTGCTGCCGTTGGTCGAAGGCTCCACCGTGTCCACCAAGTACGGGCCGGTGAAAACGGATCACGTGCTGTTCATTGCGTCGGGCGCGTTCAGCCTGTCGAAGCCGTCGGACCTGATTCCTGAGCTACAGGGGCGATTGCCGATCCGCGTCGAGCTGGATTCGCTGAAGGTGAACGACTTCGTGCGCATCCTGACGGAGCCCGATGCGTCGCTGACCGCGCAATACCGCGCGCTCATGGAGACCGAGGGCGTGAAGGTGCAGTTCGACACCAGCGGCGTGCAGCGCGTGGCGGAAATTGCCTATCAGGTGAACGAGCGTACCGAGAACATCGGCGCCCGCCGCCTGCATACGGTGATGGAGCGCTTGCTCGAAACCGTGTCGTACGATGCGACCGAGCAGAACGGCACGTCCATCACCATCGACGCGAAGTACGTCGACGACCACCTCGGCAACCTGATCAAAGACGAAGACTTGAGCCGCTATATCCTGTAACCCGTCTAGTCGGCGCCCTTGCCGCTCTCCCAGTGGAATTTATGCAGGATGCGGTGGGCGATCGGCGCGATGAGGAGACCGGCGCTGAAAAGAAAGACGACACCGGCGTAGAGGGCGAAGAAGCCGGCGAAGAGCTTGCCGCCGCCGCTCTTCAGCGGGTCCACGGGGCCCATGCCGCCGAGAAGCATCGCGCTGTTGAGGAAGGCATCGCGCCAAGGAAGGGATTCGAAGTGCTCGTAGCCCCACATGCCGATGGCCATGGAAAGCGCGAGCAACACCACGACGAACCCCGCGTGCCGCGCCATTCGACGGCGGAACACGCGGTGACTCGCCGGCGGCTTGTGCTTGTTCTCGAACTCGAGCACGCCCTTCACGGCACGCGCCTCACCACACTTTGCACAGATCTTCCGGCTTCTTGACCAGCTTCTTGCCGACCGGACAGCTGAACGCCTGCGCGAACTCCGGCATGTTCACCACCACGCCGTTGATGCGATACCGCGGCGGCGAATGCGGGTCGACCACGGCGTTCACGCGCATGTTCTCCGGCCGCTCGTTGGTGCACGCCCACTGCGCAAAGCCGATGAAGAAGCGCTGCGAGGGCGTGAGCCCGTCACGTTCGGCGAGCCGCATCGCCTTCGTCTGATCCTGCCACGCCATCCAGGCGAGCAGCTCCCCGCCGAGATCGGCGATGTCCTCGCCCGAGGTCAGCGCGCCGTTGATCTTCACGTCATCGACGATCGTGTAGTGCGAGTACTGATCGCGAATGCACTGCGCGCGCTTCTCGAACTTCTCTGCGTCGTCCTTCGTCCACCAGTCGCGCAGATTGCCGTCGCCGTCATACTGACGACCCTCGTCGTCGAACGCGTGCGTCAGCTCGTGCCCGATGGTGCCGCCCGTGTTGCCGTAGTTCGGCGCGTCGTCGAGCTTCGCGTCGTACAGCGGCGGCATCAGCACGCCGGCCGGGAAGTTCACGTCGTTCATCGCGGGGTCGTAGTAGGCGTTCACCGTGGGCGCGCTCATCTGCCACTCGCCGCGATCCACCGGCTTGCCGATCTTCGCCGCCTGCCGCAGTGATTCGAAGCGAATCGCACGGGTCACGTTGTCGAAGAAATTCGAGCGCTCGACCGTGAGCGACGAGTAGTCGCGCCACAAGTCCGGATAGCCGACTTTGTTGCGCACTTTCGCGAGCTTCGCGATCGCCTGCGCCTTGGTTTGCGGCGTCATCCAATCGAGCCGGCCGATGCGCGTCTTCATCGCCTCTTCGATCTGGCGCGTCATGTTCACGGATTTCTCTTTGGTCGCCGCCGGGAACGTGCGCGCGACGTACTCGCGCCCGAGCGCGTCGGGCAGATCGCGATCGACCCACGCCACGCACTTCTTCCAGCGCGGCCGATCCTGCTCGACGCCGCGCATGTACTTGCGATTGAACGCAAAGCTCTCGTTCACGAACGGCGACGACAGATACGGCGCGGACGCCGCCACCAGCGCCCAGCGCAAGTACGTCTTCAGATTCGGCAGGCTCTCCTGCGTGAGCCGCGTATTCAGCTCCTTCAGGAACGCCGGCTCCGCGACGTTGAGCCATGGCTGCGGATTCATGCTCACCGCTTTGAAGTACGCCGGCCAATTGAAGCCCGGCGCCATCTTCGGCAGCGAGGCGAGTGTCTCGCGGTGATACGTCTTGTAGGGGTCGCGCCGATCCACTTTCGTGAGCGACGCTTTCGCGAGCGCCGTCTCGATCCGCATCACCGTCGCCGCGTCCGCCTTCGCGGTAGCCGTAGGCTCACCCAGCAGCTTGAACATCATCGTGACGTGCTCGAGGTACCGCTCGCGCGTCTCCACCGACTTCTGGTCGGTCTTCAAGTAATAGTCGCGATCGGGTAGCCCGAGTCCGCCCGCGTCGATGAACGCGATCTGCTTGCTCGCATCCTTCGCGTCCTGCTGCACGCCGCTGCCGAAGAACAGCCCCGAGCTGACGACGCGCATGTGCAGGTCGCCGAGCAGTGGCGCCAGAGCCTTGCGATCCTTCAGGTCGGCGATACGCCTCAGATCTTCTTTCAGCGGCGCGACGCCTGCCTTCTCCACCGCTTCGGTGTCCATGCACGCCGCGAAGTAATCCCCGATCTTCTGCTGCGTCGGCGTGCGGTTCGCGATGGACTTCGCCGCGTCCTCGAGAATCCCCCAGAGATAGCGCTGATTGTCGACGGACAGCTTCGCGTAGACGTCCCAACGATTCTGATCGGGCGGAATCGGGTTGTTCTTGAGCCAACCGCCGCACGCGTACAGGTACAGGTCGTCGCAGGGGTCGACGGACTCGTCCATCGCGCTCACGTCGAGACTCGGCGTGTACGGCAGCTCTTCAAACGGCTTGTCCTGCGCGGGCTGCATGCGCGGCGGCGGCGCAATGCCGCTTTGGGCCGCAGCGGTGAACGAGGCCGCCGCGGACAACGCGAGCACTGCGATGAGCTGAGCGCACCGTGCGACGGACGGAGTTCGGATAGCGGTCGAGGCGTTCATACCGGCTCTTCTGTGCAAGGACGCGAACGCGCCGCGCGCGAGTCTATTTCATTCGCGGCGCCGCTTCATTCGGCGCAGAGCTCTTCGCGAGAGCCGCCTTCACGGCGGCATCCGCATCGCGCGCCGGCGCATTCGACGGGCGCGGCAGCCCGCGCCGCGAGCCGTAGCGGTGGGCGTACACCTTCGTGAACTCGGCACCGAGCAGAAAGATCTGCGCCGAGTAATACACCCACACGAGCACGAGGATCACGGACCCGGCCGCGCCGTAACTCGATGCGATGGCGCTGTTCCCGAGGTACAGGCCGATCGCGAACTTGCCGATGCTGAACAGCGCGGCGGTGACGAGCGAGCCGATCAGCACGTCGCGCCAGGCAATGCGCGTCGAAGGCAGAATCTTGTAGATCATCGCGAAGAGCAGCGTGACGAGGATGAACGCGAACAGGAAGTTCGCCGTCTGCAGCACGACGCTCGTCACGTCCTCCGGACCCCAGCGCCTTGCGAGCGCCGTCAGCACGGCGCTGAATACGAGCGAGACGAGGAGCAAGAAGCCGATCGAGAGAATGAGCCCGATGGACAGCAACCGCTTGCGCACGAAATACCAAAAGCCGCTCATGCGCTCGGGCGGCACCTCCCAGATCTGATCGAGCCCGTCCTTCAACTCGGCCAGCGCCGTCGTTGCGCCCACGACCAACGTCACGATGCCCACGACCGTCGCGAACACACCCGCGCCGGGATGGTTCGCGTTCTGAATCATCGCCTGAATGGCTTGCGCGCCCTGTGCACCCAAGAGGTCGGCCATCTGCTCATAGATCTCGCCGCGCGCCGCTTCCTTGCCGAAGAACAGTCCCGCGATGGCAATGGCGACGATCAGGATCGGCGCGAGCGAGAACACGGTGTAGAACGCGAGCGCCGCGCCCTTGCGCGAGGCGCGGTCGTTGGTCCACTCGACGACGGATTCCTTGATGAGATACCACGCGGCCCAGAGCGTCGGGATCATGATCATGACGGCAACCGCTCGCGCAATGGCACGGCTTCGGGCGCGACCACCGCCTTCACCGGAAAGTGATCCGACGCGACGCGCGACAGCGCACTGCGATGCACGCTGAAATCGAGCAGCGACCCGACGGGCCGCACCCATACGCGATCGAGCGCGAACATCGGCGCCCACACGGGAAACGTCCGCAGCCGCGGCGGCGTGCCCAACAGGCCGTGCAGCCACCGCAGCGGCCGACTGATCGGCAGCCACTCGTTGATGTCACCGAGCACGACCACGGGCTGATCCAATGGAATTTCGCGCAACAGCGTGAGCACTTTGCGCATCTGAAACCGCCGCTCGTACGGCAGGAGGCCGAGGTGCATCACGAAGACACGGATCATCGCCCCTGAGACATCGAGGTCCACTTCGAGCGCACCACGCGGCTCGAAGCGCCGAAAGCTCAGATCGTGACGGCGGACGGCGAGAATCTTGCGCCGCGTGAGCAGCGCGTTGCCGTAGTCGCGGTCGTGCCGAATGATCGTCGTCCCGGCGATCGCCTCCATGCCGGTGGCTTCGGCGAGATACTCGAGCTGCCGCGAGTCCGTTCCCGGACCGCCGCGGCTGTCGACCTCTTGCAACCCGACGGTGTCGCAGCCGAGCTCGTGAATGACGCGGGCGACGCGCTCCACATCGCGCCGGCCGTCGGTACCCTTGCAGCGATGAATGTTGTAGGACGCGATGCGCAGCGGCTCGTATTCGAGCGGGCTTGCACCCTGCACAGGCGCAACGGGGCCGTCGTCAATCGATGGGTCGAGGGCGGTTGCCATGGGAGTCGGGACTGTCGGCGAAGAGCCAGCGCCGCACCATCCACGTCGCCGCAACGAGCAGACAGCCGAGCGCGAGGACGACGGCGACGGCCAGCGGATTGATCAACCGCGGATCGCGCAGGGCCGCGAACAATTGATCGCCGAACACCGTCGCGGTGAGCGTGCCCGGCAGAATGCCGAGCGCAGTGCCGACCACGAAGTGTGACGGCCGAATACGGATGGCACCGGCCATCATGTTGACGACGGCGAACGGCGCGAGCGGCACGAGGCGCACGGCGGTCATCGCGAGCAAACCGCGCCTGCGCATGACCTGGGTCAGGCGATTGAGCCGACCGCGCGCGATCCGTCGCACGCCCTGCCGATCCAAGCGCACGCCGAGCGCGTAGGTCGCCATCGCTGCCACGATGATTCCGCAGAACGCATACGCAAACCCGTACCACGCGCCAAACGCGGCCACGGCCAGCAAGGTCAGCAACGGGCGCGGGAACATCACCATGCTCGCCGGTGTATACGCGAGCACGATGAGCGCCGGTGCCAACGGCATGCGCGCAAAGTCGATGGCCCACGCAACGATACGATCGGAGTCGGCCCACTGCGCCAGCGGTGTCCATTGCCACAACACGGCCAGCATCCCCGCGAGCGCGAGAAGCGTCACCGGCACGAACCAAGCCGGCCGCGCGTTTTTCACCGTCATCTCGGGCGAGAACTGCTCGATCAGCGTGTCGAGCGACACGGGTTTCTCGGGATCGGCGACGCTCGCGACGGCGATGACCGTGTCGGAGACGTCGTCGAGACGCTCGTACTTGCGCAGTGAACGCCCCTCCGATGCGAGCTTCGCGATCGCGCCGCGCACCGTACCCGCTTCCTTCAGCGCCTCTCCCACCTGCTCCGGCGGCACATCGAGATGCTCGCCGAGGAGCACGTTGCGAAACCCGTGAATGGCGCCCGCGATCCGCTCCTCGCCGCGCGCTTCGATCGCGACGTCGCACTCGGTGTCGAGGCCCATCGAACGGTTCGAAAAATTGGCCGAGCCGATGCGCAGGTATTCGTCATCGACGATGACGAGCTTCGAATGCAAGTCGCAGCACTGTCCCTCGGGCAGCTCCGGGATGTGCGGGTAGTACGCGTGGAAGCGGCCGTACTTGTCCGCGTCGCGCAGCTTCTTGAGCATCACCGTGCGCAAGGAGCCCATCGTCGGCGCTTCGAGCCAGCCTTGCGTCGAGAGCCGCAGCACGGCGATGACTTCGGGGCCCTCCGGCTCGGCGAGTCGCGCGGCGAGCGCTTCACCGAGCGCGTTGGCAGTGAAGTACTGGTTCTCGATGTAGATCGCGCGCTTCGCCGCCGCGATCATGTCGAGATAGAGCTGCAGGACTTCGCCGATCGGCTCCTCGTCACCCATCGGCGCGCGCGTGCGTGCGATGGCGACGTCGGTGTCGGTTAGCGACACCGGCAGGCTGTCCGGCCACGGCTCCGTGGTCGCGACGATCTTCTTCAGCGTTTCACCCGTGGCGCGTTCCCAGCGGTCGCGAACGAGAGCCGCGAGCGCGTTAGCAGCGTCGCCGTCCATTGCCATGACGGTGTCGTGGAACGGCGCGTACGCATCGGTGCAGCCTTCGTTGATGCGGCGCCGTTCGTGCGGGCCGTGCTCGGGCGTATCCCAACGACTGAGCGTGAGGTCGAGGCCACCGCAGAACGCGAGCGCGCTGTCGATTACGACGACCTTCTGATGTTGTGAGGCGCCGATCGGATAGTGGTCGTCGTAGCGCAGGCGCACCCGACGCTTCGGCCGCCAGCCGAGCCCGTAGATCGGCGAAAGCTCGCGACCCTTCGCAAAGATCACGGGGTAATCCCACGTGAGAATGCGCACCTCGAGGCGCCGGCGGCGCTTCACGAGGAAGTTCAGGAAATCGCCGAGATGCTCGGGGACGCGCGCAATGCCGTGGTGGAGCTTCGTGCGGCTATGAAAGTCCCAGCCGACGATGTCGATCGTGCGCTCGGCCCGCAGCGCCGCCTGCGCGAAGGCCTTGAAATACGCCTCGCCATCGACGAGCAGCGAGATGCGATTCGCGCGCGCGACGTCCCAACAGTTGACGCCCGGCGCGAAGAGGCTCGCGCGCGCGGCCGCGGCCGCCGTCGCAGGCTTCGTTTTCGGCGTCGACGGAGGCCGCAGGGGCACCTCCAATACGTCGGGGCGAGCGGTCATGGTCGCGCTTCAGCACGGGGTGTTCCTGAAACGCGCGGAACGCGCTGAAGGTCCGCCCCGCCATCACAACCCGCGACGACACGGCCATCGCCTGGGGGACCGGCCTTACGGCCGGTCCCGAAGACGCGCTGAATGATCGAGTCGACGCGTGCGAAGAGACTAGGCGCGGCCTGCCGGTTGGTGAGCAGCAGTCGCTCGTCGCGGCGTCCCGGTGGCCTGCGGCGCTTCCAGCGCCAAACTCAGCTTCTGCGCACTGGCAAACCGCGTGGCAATGTCGTTCCAGTTCCACACATTCCAGATGGCCTCGAAAAACTTGGCCTTCTCGTTCTGATACTGCAAGTAGTACGCATGCTCCCACGCGTCGATCACCATGAGCGGCACGGTGGCCATCAAGCTCTCGGACTGATGATCATGAATCTGCGCCGTCAACAGCCGCGACGAAATCGGGTCCCACACGAGCGCCGCCCACCCCGACCCCATGTGGGTCGCGGCAACCTGCGTCATCTGCTTCTTGAACGCATCGAAGCTCGCGAAGTCGCGCTTGATGGCATCGGCGAGCTCGCCCTGCGGCTGATCGCCACCGTCGGGCGACATGTTGTTCCAGAACAGGCTGTGCAGTACGTGTCCCGACAAATTGAACGCCAGCGCCTTCTCGAGCGCAGCGATGCGCGTGAAGTCACTCTTGGTGCGCGCCTCTTCGAGCTGCTCCAGCGCCTTGTTCGCGCCGTCGACGTACGTCTTGTGATGCTTGTCGTGGTGCAGCTCCATGATGCGCGCGGAAATGTGCGGCTCGAGCGCGGCGTAATCGTAAGGCAGATCGGGAAGGACGTACTTCGTCATAACGATGTCTCCAACGGCAGAAACGGGGAAGGATCAACGTTAGGAGCAAAGCATGTACCCATTGCGACCGGCATCCCTCATTATGGCGATGGCTATGCACGACAAGAAACGCTGGGCACGGGTCGCGATCGCGGCGCTGGTATTGGCCGTACTGTTCGTCGCCGCAATCGATCTGTTCAATCGAGCGGTACCGCGCAACACCAGCTCGTGTCACGAGATCGCGACCGCGGCGGCAGTGGGCGACATCAGCGTCGACTCGGCGCGCGGCATCGCATACCTCGCTTATCTCGATCGCACGCCGAACGCGGCAGGGAAGACACCCGTCGGCACGATCATGCTGATCGATCTGAACGCGAAAGAACCGCGCCTGCGCGCCGCGCTGTCGACGGATCCGCAGAACTTTCGCCCGCTCGCACTCAGTGTGTACGCGCCGCCAGAAGGGCCGCGACGCTTGTTCGTGATCGACGCGGGTGACGGTGTGCTCGCAGTGCAAGTGTTCGAGCAATCCTCAACGGGCGCGTTCACGCTCGTGAAGACGCTGCACGACTCGCGCATCGTGAACCCGAGCGCCATCGTGGCGAGCGGCGCGGATCAGTTCTACGTCGTGAGCAAAGAACCGTGGTGGCGACTCGGCGGCAAGTCGGTGGCGTATTTCAACGGACAGACATTGAGCGCGCCGGACGAGGCGCGAGCGAATGAGATCGTGAAGACGACATCGCTGGCACAAAGGGAACACGCCGACGCGGCGGCCCGATACGGCAAGCGCGTGCTGATCGGCTCGCTGGCCGATCGCAAGCTTCTACTCTGCGA
>Ga0081455_10000495_pt1 | contig 51110 bp, 40 predicted proteins | sample TabmetS3T2R1_FD_70207 | JGI IMG/M metagenome (GOLD analysis project Ga0081455, IMG submission 70207) | Tabebuia heterophylla rhizosphere microbial communities from the University of Puerto Rico - S3T2R1 | ecosystem: Host-associated > Plants > Roots > Rhizosphere ...
CCAGAGGCCCGCGGCACCGACCTTGGAGTACGCCGCCGCGTTGAACGACGACTCGACGTGCGGCAGCACGGCCAGCTCGTGCGGCAGCCCTTGGTTCGCGAACACCTCGGCGATGTGCGCCTCCCAGGCGCCCGCGCGCACGAGGCCTTCGAGGAAGCGATCGGCCTGGCCGAGCTGGAAACGAATGTTGTTCGTGGCTTCGAGCAGGCGCGAAGGCGTGCCTTCGGCGCCCCACGTGTCCTTGATGCGCTGATCGTCCGCCGAGAGCTGTCCGCTCGCCGAGGCGATGCGCTTCAGCGCCGCGATGTATTTGTCGCGCGCGTCCTCGACGATCTTCTGCCGCTCGCGCGGCCCGGTGTTCGAGGCGAACTTGAGGGTCTCGTACACGACCGCGAGGTTGCGATCGTCGTGCAGGAAGCCGCCGTTGGTGTTGACCTCCGTGTACACGCGCACCCAGAAGGCCACGTCGCGTTCCAAGCCGGGCGGCTTCGGGACCGGACTCTCGGCGCCGAACGCCGGTAGCGCCAGCAGTATCGCGAGCCAGCCGCTCACGAAGCAGCGTGCCGCCCATCGGCGGACGCCCAAGACCGCTGTCGAGTTCATTTACACCCCCGTCGACAAAGAAATCGAAAGTCTCATCAATGAGTTGTGTGCAATGCGACGACTGCGTCACGTGCGACGGTGCCGCAATTGCGTCGACGACTTTGACAACTCAGCTCGGATGACTCCGTCCGAGCGCATCACATAACTCGGCGAAGCCCGGACCGAAGGCTCGCATAGCGCGCAGTACGTCACAGTTGAACTACGTCCCACATACAACATGTCACGTCGGAGGCGCGTTTTTCGAGACTGGCATGCGCGTTGCTTATCTTACTGGCAGAAGGACGGCACACACCCCGTCCGGAAGGAAGCAAGCTAGCGGATCGACACAACAAGATTGCGGAAGCCCGAGACGGTCTTACTCCCCCGTGACGAGCTTCATCGCGACCTGACAACAACAACAACGACGACGACACTCCTCCACAAAACAAGCAAGCGACCACCCCGGGTTGTCCCACAACATCCCGGGGTTCTTTTTTTGTGGCGCCGGAAATAAAACGAGGCAGCCGGGGGGCTGCCTCGAGAGTGCGCAGCTCGCCGCTCAGCGGGGAACCGAGCGGGGGCGCGCGAATTCAGACGACGCCGGCTATCCGCACTTCGAGTCCCCGCAGTTCAGGCACGTCATGCAACCGTCCATCATGACGAGCGCGGTCGTGTTGCACTTGGTGCAGAGCTGCGCGCCTTCCGGGAAGTGCGACTTCGAGAAGGCATCGGTCTGCTTGGTGCGCGCCTCGAACTCGGCGCGCTTCTCGTTCACGAGCTTCTGCTGGTGCTCATCGAGCTGCGGCTTGCGCAGCAGGCCGATCGTCTGCAGGTGCTTCTCGATGACGTAGCCCAGCTCGGCGATGATCGACGGCATGAACTTCCCGCCGGGCTGCCAGTAGCCGCCGCGCGGATCGAACACCGCCTTCAGCTCATCCACCAGGAAAGTGACGTCGCCGCCCTTCCGGAACACCGCCGAGATGATGCGCGTTAACGCGACGATCCACTGGAAGTGATCGAGATTCTTCGAGTTGATGAACACCTCGAAGGGGCGCCGCTGCTCGTACTCGGTGCCCTCGTTCAACACGATGTCGTTGATGGTCACGTACATGGCGTGATCCGACACCGGCGTCTTGATCTTGTACGTCGAGCCGATCAGCACCTCGGGGCGCTGAATCTCTTCGGTCATGCGAATGACCTTGGCGCCGTCCTTGCGCCGGACGGCGAGGTCCACCGGCGCGGCCGGCGCGGCGTCCGCCGCCGCTTTGTCGGCCGGCTTCTGCACGCGGTACTTCACGATTTTCTTGTCGATCTTCATGGCGCTCACGGTTCGGTCCTTTGGAGGCGATAGATGGGGTCGCACAGGGTCTGACTCAACGGTCCGTCAGAACTTGCCGTAGTACCCCTCCTTCAACGCGTCGAACAGATTGGCGGCGGAGTGTTTCTCGCCGTCGTACTCGATCTCTTCGTCGCCGCGCACTTCGATTTCGCTGCCGTCCTCGAGCGTGAACACGTATTTGGTGTTCTTGAGGTCTTCTTCCTTCACGAGCACGCCCTGGAACGCCTCGGGGTTGAAGCGGAACGTGGTGCAGCCCTTCAGGCCGGACTCGTAGGCGTACAAGTAGATGTCCTTGAAGTCCTCGTACTTGTAGTCCGTCGGCACGTTCGCGGTCTTCGAGATCGACGAGTCGATCCACTTCTGCGAAGCCGCTTGGATATCGACATGCTGCTTGGGCGTGACTTCGTCCGCCGCGGTGAAGTAGTCCGGCAGCTTCTCGGCCGGCACCGTCGAGCCCGGCATGGCGCGCTCGTTCACGATCTCGCGATAGGCGAGCAGCTCGAACGAGAAGACGTCGACCTTTTCCTTGGACTTCTTGCCCGGCCGGATGACGTTGCGGAAGTAGTGATGCGCGAACGAGGGCTCGATGCCGTTCGAGGCATTGTTCGCGAGCGACAAGGAGATCGTGCCGGTCGGCGCGATCGAGGTGTGATGCGTGAAGCGCGCGCCGACTTCGGCGAGCTCGTGCACGAGCTGCGGATTCACTTCGGCGACGCGCTGCATGTAGCGGCTGTAGCGCGCATGGAGCAGGCGCCCCGGAATCTTCGCGCCCGGCCGCCAGCCGTCGCGCGCCATCTCCGGCCGCTTGCGGAGCATCTCCTTCGTGACCGTGAACTCCTCGTTCATGATCGGCGCCGGGCCCTTTTCGCGGGCCAGCTCGAGCGCCGCCTCCCAGCCGGCCACCGCCATCTCACGCGACACGTCCTCCGTGAATTTCACGGATTCCGGCGAGCCGTACTTCATGCCGAGCAGCGTGATGGTGCTGCCGAGGCCGAGGAAGCCCATGCCGTGCCGGCGCTTGCGCAGGATCTCCTCGCGCTGCTGCGGCAACGGCAGGCCGTTCACCTCGACGACGTTGTCGAGCATGCGCGTGAACACGCGCACCACTTCGCGATACTCCGCCCAGTCGAACTCGGCGAACTCCGTGAACGCATGACGCACGAAGCGCGTGAGATTCACCGAGCCGAGCAGGCACGAGCCGTACGGCGGCAACGGTTGCTCGCCGCAGGGATTGGTGGCGCGGATGTTCTCGCACCACCAGTTGTTGTTCATCTCATTGACCTTGTCGATGAGGATGAAGCCGGGCTCCGCGAAGTCGTACGTGGAGCTCATGATGACGTCCCACATGCGGCGGGCCGGCAGCGTCTTGTAGACCTTGCAGGCGACGAGACCGTCGTCGCGCGTGACGTAGCCTTCGTGCACCGGCCACTCGCGCCAGATGAACTTGGAAGCCTCCGTCAGATCCGGCGTCTCGGCGTCGAATTCCTTGAGCGACAACGGGAAGGCGAGCTTCCACTCGCGGTCCTCGCGCACGGCGTGCATGAACTCATCGGTGATCAGCAGCGACAAGTTGAACTGCCGCAGCCGCCCGTTCTCGCGCTTCGCGCGGATGAACTCCATGGCATCCGGATGGCCGACGTCGAACGTGCCCATCTGCGCGCCGCGGCGGCCGCCCGCCGAGGACACGGTGAAGCACATCTTGTCGAAGATATCCATGAACGACAGCGGGCCGGAGGTGTAGGCGCCGGCGCCCGAGACGTACGCGCCGCGCGGACGCAGCGTCGAATGCTCGTAGCCGATGCCGCAGCCCGCCTTCAACGTCAGCCCGGCCTCGTGCACCTTCTTCAGGATGTCGTCCATCGAATCGTGGATGGTCCCGGACACCGTGCAGTTGATCGTCGACGTCGCGGGCTTGTGCTCGAGCGCGCCGGCATTCGACGTGACGCGGCCGGCAGGGATCGCTCCGCGCCTCAGCGCCCACACGAACTTCTCGTACCACTGATCGCGCACGTCTTCGCGCTCCACGTCCGCGAGCGCGCGCGCGACACGCTGGTACGTGTCGTCCATCGTCTTGTCGATGGGCATGCCGTCCTTGGCGGTGAGACGGTATTTCTTGTCCCAGATATCGAGCGAGGCTTCTTGGAAGGCGATGGACTCGATGTCTTTGGGTTCGATCTTCACGACGGTATTCATGGACCCGCGGCGCTCCGATGTTCTTGCGGCCGTCAGCACAAAATCCAAAGGGAAAAGCACGCCCGCAAGGGCCGAGCCAACTGATATTTCCCCTGGAAACTCCCCGACGCGGTCTTGTTTCGCCCCTCCCCTGTTCGCATGGAGCGCTACAAGATGTTGTGTCGGGGAACAGAGCCTAATGACGTGCAACAATACCGTCAAGAATCGCTCTGCCTCGAAAATCGCGCTATCAAAGTCTTCTATTTCAGCTACTTACGTCATTGTGCGCTGTGAGAACCTAGCCACAACGGCGAAAAATTTATCGCCGCCGAAACCCCAAGATGTTGTGCCCAGCCTGTCCACCGGTTCTGCACAGAATGTCCACAGGCCGCGCTCCCGTTGACGCCCGCAGCGGCGCTTGAAACGCATCCCACCGACCGCACAAAGCCGTCAGCCGCGCCTGTAGCGCGAGATTTAGGAGAGCCCCGATGACTGTCGTTCGTTACGAGCCCTTCCGGCTCTTGAACCGTTTTTACCGCGATTATTCCGGCGAGGTCGCCGCGACGAGTTGGCTGCCGTCGGTCGACGTGCGCGAAGAGGCGGAGCGCTTCGTCGTGAACGTGGATCTGCCCGGTGTCGATAAGAAGGACATCGAGATCGTCGCCGAAAAAGGCGTGCTCACCATCAAGGGCGAGCGCCATGCGGAGACCAAGAGCGGCGATGCCAGCTATGAGCGCGTCGAGCGCGTGAGCGGCAAGTTTCTCCGTCGCTTCACGCTGCCGGAGAACGCGCAGCCCGACGCCATCTCCGCGAAGCAGACCAACGGTGTGCTCGAGGTGACCATCCCGAAGCAGCCGCAGGTGCAGCCGAAGCGCGTCGAGGTACAGGCGGCGTAACGTCGCGAAAGAATCCCGGCGCAGGGGCGCGGTAGGCGGCAGAAACCACGCTTTTTGCCCCCGGCCGACTGCGCAGGCCGCGAAGCAATCGCCCAGGCGATTTCTTCTCGTGGAACAGTAGAATCGGGGTCCGTCTCCACTCAGTCGGTCCGATTATGTCCCGCGCCGTGATTCGAGCTTCTTTTGCCCTCGTCGCGCTGCTGTCCGTCGGCGCGGCATTTCCGGCCACTGCTGCCCTACCGGCCGCGGTTGGCGACACACCGGTTCCGTCGCTGTCGCCGATGATCAAGCGCGTGTCGCCGGCCATCGTGAACATCTCCACGCACGGCACGATCAAGGAGAGGGGACAGCAGAACCCGTTTCTCGACGATCCGTTCTTCCGCCGCTTCTTCGACGTGCCACCCGGGCCGAGCTCGCGGCCGTTCCAGAGCGCGGGCTCCGGCGTGATCTTCGACGCGAAGAACGGTTACATCGTCACCAACGCGCACGTCATCGAGAACGCCAGCGAGATCACGGTCACGCTGCAGGATGGGCACGACCTGAAAGCCGAGCTCGTCGGCAGCGATGCGCCCTCGGACGTCGCGGTCCTCAAGGTGAAGTCCACCGCGCTCACGCAGATCAGTCTCGGCGACTCCTCGAAGGTCGAGGTGGGCGATTTCGTCGTCGCGATCGGCAATCCGTTCGGGCTCGCGCACACCGTCACCTCGGGCATCATCAGCGGGCTCTCGCGCTCGGGCATCAATCCCGACGGCTTCGAAGACTTCATTCAGACCGACGCCTCGATCAATCCCGGCAACTCCGGCGGCGCGCTCGTCAATCTCAAGGGCGAGCTGATCGGCATCAACACCGCGATCCTCTCGCGCAGCGGCGGCAACATCGGTATCGGCTTCGCGATCCCGGTGAACATGGCGCACAGCGTGATGGATCAGCTCCTGAAGTTCGGCTCGGTGAAGCGCGGGCTGCTCGGCGTGAGCATCTACAACGTGACGCCGGACATCGCGCAGCTCTACGGGCTCGGCGACACGCCGGGCGCACTGGTGTCGCAGGTCGTCGAGGGCTCGCCTGCCGACAAGGCGGGCATCAAGACCGGCGATGTGATCACCTCGGTGAACGGGCAGAACGTCAAATCGAACACCGAGCTGCGCAACGCGATCGGCATGCTGCGCGTCGGCGACAAGGTCGACGTCGGCATCGTGCGCGACGGCAAGCCGCGGCGCCTGACTGCCGTGATCGCGGACTCCGGCGAGGCGCCGACCAAGGAAGTGACGCCGCAAGAATCGCACGCGATCCATCGCGGCCTCGACGGCGCGAGCCTCGCGGACGCGCCGGAAGGCGGCGGCGCGCTCGTGCGCTCGATCGAGTCCGGCAGCACGGCGGCGCAAGCGGGTCTGCGTGCCAACGACATCATCATCGGCGTGAACCGCGGCAAGGTGACCAACTTGCAGCAACTGCGCGAGCGCGCGAAGGGCGCGAATACGCTGGTGCTCGAAGTTCGGCGCGCGAACACGATACTGCTGATTCCCTTGCGCTGAGCGCCGCGCGCGCTCGGCACGGCGTGATCTCGAGGGGCCGATGACGAAGAGCCTCAGTATTTGCGTGCTCGGCGGTACCGGGTTCGTCGGTAGCGAGCTTTTGACCCGCCTCGCGAATGCGGGTCACTCCGTGCGCGTCCCGACGCGCAATCTCAAACACGGCCAGCATTTGACGGTGCTGCCGACGTTGCAGCTCGTCGTCGCGAACGTGCACGACGTGCGCACGCTCGGTCAGCTCTTCACGGGCATGGACGCCGTCATCAACCTCATCGGCATCCTCAACGAGCACGGCCGCCAGACCTTTCGACTGGTGCACGTCGATCTGGCCAACAAGATCGTCGAAGCGATGCGCACCGCGCGCGTCTCGCGCCTGTTGCAGATGAGCGCGCTCGGGGCCGGCGCACAGGCGCCGAGTCAGTACTTGCGGAGCAAAGCCGAAGCCGAAGCGCTGATCCGCGTGGCCGCGGCCTCGCTGGAGGCGACGATCTTCCGCCCGTCGGTGATCTTCGGCGAGCGCGACAGCCTCACGAACCGGTTCGCCGGCTTGCTCCGCCTGGCGCGCGGCGTGTTGCCGCTCGCCCGACCGCGAGCGCGCTTTGCGCCGATATTCGTGCACGACGTCGTCGAGGCCTACGTGCGAGCGCTGACGTCTCGGCACACGATCGGCAAGTCCTACGAGCTGTGCGGACCGGACATCATGACGCTCGCCGAGCTCGTGCGGGCGACGGCCGCGGCGGCAGGCTTGCCGTCTCGCTTGATCCCGCTGCCCGATTTCATCGCCGCGGCACAAGGCATCGTGATGGACTTCCTGCCGGGCAAGCCCTTCTCGTACGACAACTACAAGTCACTCACGGTGGATAGCGTTTGCACGCACGATGGTTGTCGCAGCCTCGGTATCGAGCCTGCGCACATGCGCGCGGTCATCGCCGGATACCTCAGAGACTATTCGCTGCAGGGACGACTCGACGTTTATCGCAAGTCGGCCAGCTAACGCAGCAGGATCACCGCGACTGCAATCGCGAGCACCAATGCGACGAGCGCACCTGACAGCGCGAAGCGGATGCGCTTCTGCTTGAAGCTTTTCAGCGCGTCCGGATGAAGATAGCCGCGATCGCGGTCCTTGCGCAGCACGCCGGCCGCGCGCAGTGCTTCAGCCGTGTCGCGCTCATCGTCGGTCAGGTCGGCGAACGAGACTTTCCCGTCGTTCTCGCGGAGCTTGCGCAGCAGACGCCGCTCGCGCTCGATGCGCTTCGCGAACGCGATGCACGTCAACGCGATGAGGATCAGGCAAACCGCTGTGAAGAAGCCGCGACCGGCGAACATGGCTCAGCGCTGCGGCGGGCAGTGACAGGAGGTCCGTGCGAAGCGCGCCGAGCGAGCGCGGCCCACGTCAGCTGAGCTTCTGTTTGATGCGCGCGCCGACGGCACCCATGTCGGCGCGGCCGGCGGCCTTGGTCTTCACGATGCCCATCACCTTGCCCATGTCCTTCACGGTGGTGGCACCGGTCGTGGCCATGGCTTCGGCGATGATCGCGTCGAGCTCGGCATCGGAGAGCTGCGCCGGCAGATAGGACTGCACGATGACGAGCTCGGCGTTCTCTTTCGCGACGAGATCCGCGCGGCCGCCGCTCTCGAACTGCGCGATGGATTCCTTGCGCTGCTTGGCCATCTTCTCGAGCACGGCCAGCACTTGCGCATCGTCCAGCGTGATGCGCTCGTCCACCTCGCGCTGCTTGATCGCGGCGAGGATGAGACGCACGACGGCGAGCCGGTCTTTTTCACCGGCGCGCATCGCGCTCTTCATGTCGTCAGTGATGCGTTCCTTCAGCGTCATGCGAGGACCGCGTACGAAACCTTCAGCGGGAGGACCGCATCCCGTCGCGGGATACGCGCTTCATGTGCCGCTTGATGGCGGCCGCCTTTTTGCGTTTCCGCTCTTGCGTGGGCTTTTCGTAGAATTCGCGCCGGCGCAGCTCCGTGAGAATGCCCGCCTTTTCACAGGCGCGCTTGAAACGCCGTAAGGCGGCATCGAAATATTCGTTCTCGCGAACACGAACGCTCGGCATCCGAAACCTCAAACCCTTGATTTGGCTTAAATTACGCGCGGCCCGCGGAATGCGGGGCCGGGCATTCTAATGGACCCCTGTGGGAAAAGGCAAAGGGCCTCGCGGCGTCATGCGCATTCTGGCGATCGAATCCTCCTGCGATGAAAGCGCTGTGGCGGTCCTCGACCGTCGCAAGGGCTTGCTGGCGCACGAGTTGTTCAGCCAGATCGACTTGCACCGGATGTTCGGTGGCGTGGTGCCGGAGCTGGCGTCGCGCGATCACGTGCGGCGGTTGTTGCCGTTGGTGAAAGCGGCTTTGGACAAGGCAGCGGGCACGCCTCGCGCCGATGCCACGCCGAATGGCATGAGGGCGCAGGCCGGCGTCGCAACGACCGCCGGCAGTGCGCCAGGCCAGATCGCGACCGGTGACATTGTGGCCGGCGGCATCAGGGCGGGCGCTATCGCAAACGCCGGCGTTGACGCCGCGGCCGCGGGCATCGACGGCATCGCCTACACCGCCGGGCCCGGCCTCATCGGCGCGCTTCTCACCGGCGCCGCGCTCGCGCGCAGCCTCGCTTACGCGTGGGACGTGCCGGCCATCGGCGTGCATCATCTCGAGGGGCACCTGCTGGCACCGCTGCTCGAGCCCGAGCCGCCGTCCTTTCCGCACGTTGCCCTTCTCGTCTCGGGCGGCCACACCCTGCTCATCGAAGTGCGGGGCATCGGCCGCTACACGCTGCTCGGGGAGACTCGCGACGACGCCGCCGGCGAAGCCTTCGACAAAGCCGCGAAACTGCTCGGCCTGCCCTACCCAGGGGGTCCCGAGCTCGCGCGTCTCGCGACCGCGGGCCGCGCCGGAAAGCTGCAGCTGCCGCGCCCCATGCTCGACCGTCCGGGGCTCGAGTTCAGCTTCTCCGGCCTGAAAACCGCAGTTCTGCACGCATCGCGTGCGCAGCCGCTCACCGACGCACGCCGGGCCGATATCGCTTACGCCGTACAGGACGCGATCGTCGCCACGCTCATCGCCAAGGCGATGCGAGCGCTCGATGACACCGGCCTCGACACACTGGTCGTCTCCGGCGGCGTCAGCGCAAACCGCGCGCTGCGAGAGCGCATGGCAACCGAAGCCGCACGCCGCGGCGCGCGCGTCTACTATCCACGCATTGAGTTTTGCACCGACAACGCTGCGATGATCGCTGTTGCCGGCCTCGCGCGGCTCGCCGCCGGCGAGCACGACAGCCTGGCGATCCATGCCAAGGCGCGCTGGCCGCTCGCCGATCTCGCCGCCGTACCGGCGGCAGCCACTCCGAATTTCTCCTGATCGCGGACTCTGCATGACCTCATCCGATCGCATCTTTCTGCGCGGCCTCGAAATCGACTGCATCATCGGCTTCATCGAATGGGAGCGGCGGATCAAGCAGACCGTCGTGATCGATCTCGAAATGCCGGTCGACTGCAGTCGCGCCGCGCTCACCGACGAGGTCGCGGACACCGTCGACTACAAGAAGGTCTCCAAGCGCATCATTGCGTTCGTCGAAGCGTCGCAGTTCAAACTGGTCGAAACGCTGGCCCATCGCACGGCCATGCTCGTCATCGAAGAGTTCGGGGTGGAGTGGGTGCGGTTGTCCGTGAACAAGCCCGGCGCGATCCGCGGCTCGCGCGATGTGGGGATCACGCTCCAGCGCACGCGCGCCGACCTCACCCCCGCCGGCGCTGCCGCGAGCTGAGCATGGCGCGCGTCTTTGTCGCTGCAGGAAGCAACATCGATCCGGAGAAGAATCTTGCGAAGGCGTCGCGCCTGATGGCGCAGGCGTTTCCGGACGCGCGCTTCTCACCTTGGTATCGAAACAAGGCCGTGGGGTTCGAAGGGGCCGACTTCATCAACTTCGTCGCCGGCTTTTCCACGGAGCTGTCCGTGCACGAGGTGGTGACACGCTTGCGCGAGATCGAAAGCGCCTGCGGCCGGCCGCCCGGGGCACCGAAGTGGGCGCCGCGCGCGATGGACCTCGACATCCTTCTCTACGGCGACTTGGTGCACGACGAACCGGGCTTGAAGCTGCCGCGGCCGGATCTCGTGAAGCGACCCTTCATGCTCGGCCCCATGGCCGACCTCGCGCCCGAGGTCGTCCACCCGACCTTGCATGTGACGATTGGCGAGCTGTGGAAGCAGTTCGATCGAGCTGCGCATCCCATGACACGCGTGCCGTCCGCCGTATGAGCCGGGCGCTACCAGCCGACGCTGCGCCCCCCGTCCACCGCGAGAATTTGCCCCGTCACGTAACGCGCTTCCGTGCAGAAGAACAGCGCGGCGCGCGCCACGTCGTCCGGCGAGCCGGTGCGCTTCAGCGCCGTGCGCTCGATGATCTTCTTCTGCAGCGCTTTGTCGGTGACGTCCTCGGGCCACATCACCGGCCCGGGCGCGATCGCGTTGACACGCACGTGCGGCCCAAGCTCGCGCGCGAGCGATTTCGTGAGCATGATGAGCCCCGCCTTCGCCACGCAGTACGTGGTGTAGCGGCGCAGAGGGCGCATGCCGTGAATATCCGCCAGATTCAGGATCAGGCCTTCGGTGAGATGCAGCGAGGGCGCCGCGGCTTGCGACAGGAACAGCGGCGCCTTCAGATTCGTGCCGACGAGATCGTTCCAATCCGCTTCGGTGATCTCGCCCACCTCCGTGGAATAGAACGACGACGCATTGTTGATCAGCACGTCGAGTTGGCCGAAGGCCGTGACCGCGGCTTCGACGAGTTTGTGATAGCGCGCGACGTCCAGCAGGTCCGCTTGCTCGAGCACAGCAGAGCCGCGCCGCGCGGCATTCAGCTCTTTGACGAGCGCGTTCGCTTCGCCCGCCGAGCGCCGGTAGTGGAGCACGATGTTCGCACCGGCGGCGTGCAGCGTGCGCGCCAGCGTGGCGCCGATGCGCCGCGCACCGCCGGTGATCATCACGGTCTTGCCGGTCAGCGAGTCGTTGTTCTTGCGTTTCGACGGCATGGCTGCGAATTATGACGACATCTGCGCCGCCCTCAACGTTGCCGCCACTCTTTCCCGCCGAGGAAGAACATTCGCAGGCCGTGACGCGGACGATTCGCGAACGACTCGTCGCTGCCGGCGGCTGGTTGTCGTTCGAAGCGTTCATGGAGCTGGCGCTGTATGCGCCCGGCCTCGGCTACTACAGCGCAGGCGGCGCGAAGATCGGCGCTGGAGGGGATTTCACGACGGCGCCCGAGCTGTCGGAGCTCTTCAGTGTGTGCGTCGCACGCCAGTGCGCAGAAGTGCTGGAGCAGACCGGTGGCGCCATTCTCGAGCTCGGCGCCGGCACCGGACGCATGGCCGCCACGGTGCTCGAAACGCTCGCCTCGCTCGGCGCACTTCCCGACCACTACGCCATTCTCGAAGTCAGCGCGGATCTGCGGGACCGCCAGCGCACGCGCATCGAGCAGTTGCCCGATCGGCTGAAGAAGCGCGTCGTGTGGTACGACCGGCTGCCGTCGAAGCCGCTGAACGGCGTCGTGCTGGCCAACGAAGTACTCGACGCCTTGCCGTGTCACCGGCTCGTCGTGCGCGACGGCGTTGCGCGTGAGCTGGGCGTGGCCGCGACGGACCCCGCCAACACCAGCGGCGACACGCACGACTTCATCGAGCAGGAAGGTTCCGCCGGTGCCGATCTCGCCGCCGCCTGGAAGCGGCTGGCGCGCGAGCTGCCTTACGAATTACCGGACGACTACCGCACCGAGCTGTGCCTACGCGTCGAGCCGTGGATCGCGAGCCTCGCGGATTGCATCGAGCGCGGCGCGCTGCTGCTGTTCGACTACGGGCTGCCCCGCGCTCACTACTATCACCCGCAGCGAACGCAGGGCACGCTTCGCTGCCACTACAAGCATCGCGTGCACGACGATCCGTTCATCAACGTTGGCGTGCAAGACATCACGGCGTGGGTGGATTTCACCCGAGTTGCCGAGGCCGCCGACGCCGCCGGTCTGCAAGTGCGCGGCTTCGCGACGCAGGCCGCCTTCCTGCTGGGGCTCGGCATCGAATCGCTAGTGCGCGATCTGCGTCACTCGAGCGAAGCACGGCAGCTGCTGATGCCGGGCGAGATGGGCGAGGCCTTCAAGGCCATCGCCCTCGCGCGCAACGTCGAGGCGCCGCTCGCCGGCTTCTCGGTCCAGGACCTGCGTCACTTGCTTTGATGGCTGAAGTCGACCCAGCCCGCGGCCCACGCGAGGAGAATCAAGCCGCCGAAGATGATTCGGTACCACGCGAATCCGGCGAACGAATGGCGGCTGACGAACCGCAGTAGAAAGCGAATGCTCAACAGCGCGGCGATGAACGAGACCACCGAGCTGAACGCGAGCGGCCCGATCCCGGCCCACGACAATTCGTGCCGCGCTTCGAAGAGCTCGAGGCCCGTCGCGGCGAGCAGCGTCGGAATCGCGAGAAAGAACGAGAACTCGGTGGCGGCGATCCGGCTCATGCCGACGAACAGGCCGCCGAGAATGGTCGCCGCCGAGCGGCTCGTGCCGGGAAACAGCGCGAGACACTGAACGAGACCGACCTTCAGCGCATCGCCCGGCTTCACCTCGTCGACGTTCGGCAGGGTCTCGGTGTGCTTGCGTCGCTCGGCCCACAGGATGATGACGCCGCCGATGACGAGCGCGAGAGCGACGGGCACGGGCGCGAACAACACGGTCTCGATCTTCTTCTTGAACAGCAGGCCGAGCACCGCGGCGGGAATGAACGCAATGACGAGGTTCAGCACGAAGCGCTGCGCGCCCTGCCCGGCCAGCCCGGCGATGACCTGCCACAGCTTCGCGCGGTATTCCCAGCACACGGCGAGAATCGCCGCGCCCTGAATGATGATCAGCGCGCGATTCACCTCGTCGCCTTCGAGGCCGAGGAAAGAGCGCGTCAGAACCAGGTGACCGGTGCTGGAGATGGGCAGGAATTCGGTGATGCCTTCGACGAGGCCGAGAATCAGCGCGTCGAGCCAGCTCATGCGTCAGCGTCTTTCGTCAAAGGTCCTCCGGAACCGTTTTGGGGAGCGCGGCGAGCACGGCCAGCCGCTTGTCGCGCAGCTTATCGCCGAATGCAGCGCCGGCCAGGCCCTGCCTCTCGGTTTCAGTAAGACTCACGGGCAACGCCGAAGCAATCGCCGCGCGCAGGTATTGCGCCTGCGGGTACGGTCGATCTTCGAGCCCGAGCCGGCCGCGCGCGTCGCACTCGCAGGCCGTGAGGAACTCCGCGAAGCGATCGGGGCGGCGGAACGCGTCCGTCTCCTCGAACAACTTGAGGACCGTTGCGGGCTTCAGCTCGAGCGCCCGATGCACGTGCGTGTGAAACTTCGACACGATCACCGCCAGCTCGCGCAATTGCGTCGGCACCTTCAGCCGCGCGCACAGCGCCTCGATGGGCTCGACGCCCAGGCTCTCGTGCCCGTGATGCGCGGGCCACTTCTCCGGCGGCGTCCGCGCCTTGCCGAGGTCGTGCGCCAGCACCGCGAAGCGCACCGACAGCGGCGCGTCGATCTTCGCCGCCAAACGTAACGCCATCATGACGTGCACGCCGGTGTCGATTTCCGGATGCCACTTCACCGGCTGCGGCACGCCGTAGAGCGCATCGATCTCGGCGAAGATCACGGCCAGCGCGCCGCACTCGCGCAGCACTTCGAAGTAGACCTCGGGACGCGGCTCGCACAGCGCGCGGCTCGTTTCTTTCCATACGCGCTCGGGCACGAGCGCGGCCACCTCGCCGTCCGCGACGATGCGCTTCATGAGCGCGCGCGTTTCATCCGCGACGGTGAACCCGAGCGGCGCGAAGCGCGCGGCGAAGCGCGCGAGGCGCAGGATGCGCACCGGATCTTCCACGAACGCGTCGGATACGTGCCTCAGCACGCGCGCTTCGAGGTCCGCGCGACCCTTGAAGGGGTCGACGACGTTGCCGTCCACGTCCTGCGCCATCGCGTTGATCGTGAGGTCGCGCCGCTTCAGGTCCTCTTCGAGCGTGACCTCCGGCGAGAACTGCGTGGTGAAGCCCTTGTAGCCGGGGGCGACCTTGCGCTCGACGCGGGCGAGCGCGTACTCCTCGCGCGTGTCCGGATGGAGAAAAACCGGGAATTCCTTGCCGACCGGCAGGTAACCCTGACGCTCCAGCTCCTGCGGCCGCGCGCCGACGACCACCCAATCGCGCTCGCGAACGGGCAGGCCGAGCAAGCGGTCCCGAACGGCGCCGCCAACCAAGTACACTTCCATGACCAAATGGTAACTGTTCACGGCCTCGCGCGGCTCGCGCTCATCGTCCTCGCGACGACCCTGCTGCCGGCTTGCGGCACGATGTATTTGGCTCAGGCCGCGCGCGGTCAGTGGCAAGTCCTGCACGCGCGCGAGCCGATCGACGAGGTCATCGCCGATCCGCACACGACGGACGCCCTGCGCGCCCGACTCACCGAAGTGCGCGCCGCCCGGCAATTCGCCTCGCGCGAGCTCGGACTGCCGGACAACTCCAGCTATCGCACCTATGCGGACGTGAAGCGGCCGTATGTCGTGTGGAACGTCGTGGCCGCGCCCGAGTTCTCCGTGACTCCGCAGCGCTGGTGCTTTCCGATCGCGGGCTGTGTCGCATATCGCGGGTACTTTTCCGAGCAAGGGGCGACGAAGTTCGCGGCCGGCTTGCGTGCACGCGACTTCGACGTGTTCGTCGGCGGCGTGCCGGCGTACTCGACGCTCGGCAAGCTCTCGGACCCGGTGCTGAACACGATGCTGAGCTACGGCGACAATGATCTGGCCGCGATCATTTTTCACGAGCTGTCGCATCAGGTCGTGTACGTCGCGGGCGACTCCGAGTTCAACGAAGCGTTTGCCGTCACGGTCGAAGAGACGGGGCTGGAGCGCTGGCTCAAAGCCCGCGGGCAGGAGGGCGATCTCGCGCGCTACAAAACGCGGCGGCAGCGGCAGCAGCAATACCTCGGACTGTTCACGCGCGCGCGCACACAGCTCGCGGCGCTGTACGCGGAGAAGATCCCCGCGGATGAAATGCGCTCACACAAGCACGCGATTCTCGCCACGCTCGGCGAAAACATTCGTGCGCTCGACAAGAAATTCGGCGGTCGCTCCGGGTATGACGAGTGGGTCGAGGCAGGGCTGAACAACGCGCACCTCGCGTCCGTCGCCACTTATTACAACTGCGTGCCGGGCTTCCAGCGGCTGCTGGCACTTCACAATGGCAACCTGCCGCTGTTCTACGGTGCGGTACGCGAGCTGACGAAGAAACCGCGCAAGGAGCGCCACGCGCTGCTGTGTACGACGCCGGAGGTCGAAGACGGCGCGGCGCCTAGCGCGCCGCCGCCTGGTCCGAGGTCCTCAGCAGAGCCGCAGTAAGGGCTGGTAGGCCACGCTCGCTGCGCGCGCCGCTTGTTCGCTGAACTGGAGCCGCCCGCTAGCGCCACTAACTGGTGCCGCCAGCTAGCGACACCGACTGGCACCGCTAACTGGTGCCGCCACTAGCGCCACTAACTAACGGCGCTAACTGGCGCCGCCGACTAGTGCCATCAATTAGCGCGCTAAACTAGCCGGCACTCCCATGGGCCGCATCCCCCAATCCTTCATCGACGAGCTGATCGCCCGCGCGGACATCGCGGAGATCATCGGCGCGCGCGTGCCGCTCAAGAAATCCGGGCGCGAATACAAAGCGTGCTGCCCATTCCACGGCGAGAAGACGCCCTCGTTCTGGGTGAGCCCGGAGAAGCAGTTCTATCACTGCTTCGGCTGCGGAGCGCACGGCACCGTACTCGGCTTCCTCATGAACTACGACCGGCTCTCTTTTCCGGAGGCCATCGAGGATCTGGCAAGCCGTCTCGGGCTCGAAGTGCCGCGGGAAGGCGGCGACGCCGCCGGCCCGCGGCGCATCGATGACGAAGCGTTCGACCTCATGGGCAAGGTCGCACGCTTCTATATGGACCAGCTCGAGCGCGACGCCCGCGCCACCCAGTACGTTCGCCACCGCGGCCTGACGAGCGAAACGCTCGAGCGCTTCGGCATCGGCTACGCGCCGAATTCGTGGAACGACGTGCTCCGACGCTTCGGCGGCACCGAAGAGGCCCGCAAGCAGCTCGCCGAGCTCGGGCTCATCATCGAGCGCGACCGTGGCCAGGTGCGTGACGGCGAACGCCACTACGATCGCTTCCGCGACCGCGTGATGTTTCCGATCCGCGATGCGCGCGGCCGCGTGATCGCGTTCGGCGGCCGCATCATCGATCAAGGCGAGCCGAAGTACTTGAACTCGCCCGAGACCGCGCTCTTCCACAAGGGCCGCGAGCTCTACGGCCTGTATGAAACGCGGCAGGCCCGCATCAGCCTGAAGCGCTTGCTGATCGTCGAAGGCTACATGGACACGGTCCGCCTGCATCAGTCCGGCATTCAGTACGCGGTGGCGACGCTCGGTACGGCAACGACCCCCGAACATCTGAAGAGAGTCTTTCGTCTCGTGAGCGAAGTCGTGTTCGCGTTCGACGGCGATCGCGCCGGCCGCGCGGCCGCGTGGCGCGCGCTCCAGCACGCGCTGCCCGAAGCCCGCGAAGGGCGCGAGATGCGTTTCCTGTTCCTTCCCGAAGGCCACGACCCGGACTCGATGGTGGGTGAAGAAGGACGCGAAAAGTTCGAAGCGCGCATCGCGGGCGCCGAGCCGCTGTCGGAATACTTCGTGCGCTCGCTCGCGGAGCAGCTCGACCTGTCGCACGCGGACGGCCGCGCGCGCTTCGCCGAGGCCGCCCGGCCACTGCTCGCGAAGCTCCCGCCCGGCGTTTATCACGAGCTCCTGCTGGGTCGGGTGGCGGAGGCGATAAAGCTGCCGGCGGCGCGGCTCGCAGAATTATGGAATACGGGCGCGAGAGTCCCGGCGAACGGTGCAGAATCCGCGCCCGCCGCAGGGCACCCATTGCCACCGAGGCGGCAGCCGGGGCGTGCCCACACGAGCGCCGGCAGAGGCAGCTTGGTGCGCCAGGCGGTAGATCGATTGCTACGTTTCCCGGCCATCGCCGTCGACGTGACCCCCGAGGAACGCGCGAGCCTCGACCGGGTCGAAGAGGCCGGCATCGACCTGCTGCGCGAGCTCCTGGACAACCTCCGGGCCCAGCCGGCGCACATTCCCGGTCAAGTTATCGAGCGATGGGCCGACAGACCGGAACAGGAATCGCTGAAAAAGCTTCTAGAGAAGGATGACGTGATCACCGACGCCGCCACGGCGTCCGGGGAATTGCGCGCAGCCTTGCTGAAGCTCGCCGAGCTGGCCGATACGCGGCGCTTCGAGGCCCTGAACGCGCGCATCAGTCGATCCGGCATGGATGCCTTGAACGAGAGCGAACGTATTGAATTTACGAGACTTGTTACCCGTCGACCGGCGCGGTCCTGATACGCCTCAGGCCCTGCGTCGAAGATGGATTTGGCAGCTGCGCAACTCTCCAATAGAATTGCGCGCTTTTCTTCGGCGCCCCTTGAGTTGGTCTTCGCCGAGGCTCACATAGGGGGATCGAATGCTGACCGTCCCTTCTCGCCATGACACGTAAGCCAAAGCCTCCGACAGCCCCAAGCAAGAAACGCCCGACAGCCTCTCACAAGCCCGCGAAAGCGGCGGCACCGCCCAAGAAGGCGGCCGCCCCGGCGCGTGAGAAGGATGCGGCGAAGCCGGCCGTTGCGGCCGCCAAGAAGCCCGTCGCGGGTGCGCAGAACGCTGCCCACGCGGCGGCGCATGCCCCTGCAGCGAACGCGCCTGCCGGCAAGACTGCCGACGCGCGCGAGCACAAGGCGCCGGCCGCGCACGCCGCGCCGGTCGACGGCAAGGCTGCCGCAAAGTCGGCCACCGACAAGAAGGCCGCCCTCGGCCTCGCCCGCCTGCCCGTCATGACGGAAGACCGTCAGTCGCAGTTGAAGCTGCTGATCGCGCGCGGCAAGGAGCAGGGCTATCTGACGTATGCGCAGGTGAACGATCACCTGCCGTCCGAGATCGTCGATCCCGAGCAGATCGAGGACATCGTCAACACCATCAACGATATGGGCATTCCGGTGTACGAAAAGGCGCCGGACACCGAGTCGTTGTTGCAGTCCGAGCCGTCCGCGCCGGCCGACGAGGAAGCCATCGAGGAAGCCGCCGCCGCGCTCGCCGCGCTGGATGCGGAGCTGGGTCGCACGACGGACCCGGTGCGCATGTACATGCGCGAGATGGGCACCGTCGAGCTGCTGACGCGTGAAGGCGAAATCCGCATTGCCAAGCGCATCGAGGAAGGCCTCGATGCCGTGCGCACCGCGCTGTCCATGTATCCCGCGACGTACGACTTCCTGCTGAAGGCGTACGAGCCGGTGAAGGCCGGCCAGGCGCGCCTCGTCGACATCGTGGTCGGGTTCATCGACCCGAACGCGCCGGACGTGATCGCCCAGCCGCAGAACCCCACCAAGATGGAGCTTGCGGAGCCCGAAGAGTCCGAGGAAGAGGGCGAAGAGGGTGAGGAAGGCAGCGGTGAGGACGCCGAGGAAGCCGTCGACACCGGCCCGGATCCGGAAGAGGCCGCGCGCCGCTTCGCGTCGATCGCGAAGGTGTATGCGCAGGTGCTCGTGCAGATGGAGAAGCTCGGCGCGAAGGAGCCGAAGGTTCTGAAGCTGCGCAAGAAGCTGTCGGACGAGATGATGGAGCTGAAGCTCTCGCCGCGCATGTTCGACGCGCTGATCCTGAATCTGCGCACGCACGTCGCGGAAGTCCGCCAGCTCGAGAAGGAGATCATGATCATCGCCGTGCGCGATGCGGGCATGCCGCGCAAGGACTTCATCGCCACGTTCCCGAAGAACGAGACGAGCCCGCGCTGGCTGCAGAAGCACGCGAAGGGCAAGAAGTACTCGACGCAGCTCTTGAAGTTCAAGGAAGAGATCGAGCGCCGCCAGAAGAAGCTGGAGCAGCTCGAGCTCGCCTACAAGCTCACGATCAACGACATCAAAGAGGTCAATCGCGAAGTCTCGATCGGCGAGGCGAAGGCGCGCCGCGCGAAGAAGGAGATGGTCGAGGCGAACCTGCGTCTCGTGATCTCCATCGCGAAGAAGTACACGAACCGCGGTCTGCAGTTCCTGGACCTGATTCAGGAAGGCAACATCGGCCTCATGAAGGCCGTGGACAAGTTCGAGTACCGGCGCGGCTACAAATTCTCCACGTATGCAACGTGGTGGATTCGGCAGGCCATCACGCGTTCGATCGCGGACCAGGCCCGCACCATCCGCATTCCGGTGCACATGATCGAGACCATCAACAAGCTGAACCGCATTTCGCGGCAGATGCTGCAGGAGATGGGTCGCGAGCCGACGCCGGAAGAGCTGGCGGTGCGCATGGAAATGCCCGAGGACAAGGTGCGCAAGGTCCTGAAGATCGCCAAGGAGCCCATCTCGATGGAGACTCCGATCGGCGACGACGAGGACTCCCACCTTGGGGACTTCATCGAGGACACGTCGGTCGCCTCGCCGATCGATCAGGCCACGATGGAGTCGCTGCGCGAGACCACTCACGCGGTGCTTGCGCAACTGACGCCGCGTGAAGCCAAGGTCCTGCGCATGCGCTTCGGCATCGACATGAACACGGATCACACGCTGGAGGAAGTCGGCAAGCAGTTCGACGTCACGCGCGAGCGCATCCGCCAGATAGAAGCGAAGGCGCTGCGCAAGCTGCGTCATCCGAGCCGCAGCGAACAGCTGCGCAGCTTCCTCATGGACGACTGACGTCGGCGCGTTGGCGTCTCCCTGACGGCCTCCGGCCTCTGTAGAGAAATGAAGGCCCCGCACGACGCAAGTCGGCGGGGCCTTCGAGTTTCAAGGGTCGCCATCCCTGCGACCCCGACACACAGTGCGATCCATGCCGTAGTGCGTGGGAATAGATTACGCAGTCTGCGCGTACGCGCCGGCGAGCTACGTCACGTTGGCTCGCCGCACCAATATGACGTGAGCCGCGATTTTGCGTACTGCGGCTCGCGAGCCCTCAGAGAAGTCCGGCGTAATGCGCGAGCTCACCTTCGAAGTGCGCCGCGTGCCCGTCGATCGCCGCGACGAAACGGAAATCCGCGAACTCAAACCCCGGGCCGACGGTGCACCCGACGAGCGAGTACGTTCTGAGACTCCGCGCCGCCTGCCACACACCCGCTTCGATCACACCGATCGACTCAGCGTCCGTGCCAAGCACCGTACGTCGAAACGCGCGCGTGCGCGGCTCATAAGCGAGCAGCTCGAGCGGCGCGCCGCCGTAGAAGTGCCACACCTCGTCGGACTCCACGACGTGCCAGCGACTCAATTGACCTTGCTCGAGCAGGTAATAGATCGCTGTGAGCGCCGAGCGCCCGCCGCGCTCGGTTTCGACGCGCGCCGCCGCGCGATGCACCTCGCGATACCAGCCGCCCTCGGGATGCGGCTGCAATCCCAATCGCTCGATCCACTGCGCTGCCGAGTCCACTGAAGACCTCCCTAACTCACGCTGTGTAGCTGCGCGACCGTCTCGTCCGGCCGCGAGAAGAACGGTGAATGATCCGTGTCGATCGTGAGCACCCGCTTGCACGGCGTCGCGGCGAGCATCTTCTGCTGGAATGGGGGCGTGACCGCACGGTCCCGCAGGCAGGCGATGTACACGCGCGGCACGCGACCAAAATTGCCATCGGTGAGATGCACCGGCGTCGCGAGCGGCAGGGTCGGCTCGGGCTGCAGACACAAGCGCGCGAGCGCGAAGTCATCATCCGAGCACTCGCCGTAGAAGGCGCTGCGGAGAGCCTCGTCGCGCACCACCGACGAGCTCTTGTCTTCGGACATCACCATGTTGGGCGGCACTTCGGAGCCCACGGCGTGCGCGGCGAGATCGAACAGGCTCTCGCCATCGCGCGGCAAGAATGCGCTGAGATAGACGAGCGTGCGAATGCGATCCGGACGGTGCTCCGCCACCTCGCTGATCACGATGCCGCCGCGACTGTGGCCGACGAGGATTACGGGCTCGGGCTGCGCGTCGATGATGTTACAGATGAAATCGCGCCAGAGAGGCAGCGACACGCGGTTCACCGGCGTTCTATCGCGGCCGAGACTCGGGAGATCGGGCGCCAGCACGCGGTGACCGAGCTTCTCGAGGCGCGGTAACACTTTGTGCCAGCACCAGCCGCCATGCCATGCCCCGTGAATCAAAAGATATGTGCTCATGAATGCCTCCCCCGCGCGTGGAAGGGCATTGAATCACGGGGTTGCGCGCGCTTCACGCCTGCGCTCGCGCCAGCGCCTCGCATCCGGTCTGCGCGCGAGCGGTGCACGAATAGGCCGAGGGAACTGCGCCCGTTGCTGACCATTACCCTTGCGCGTAGGCTCGAAGCATGATGCACCTGTCGCCCCAACGCTCGAAGTCGTGGACGGCGCGGATAATCGCCGGCGTCGCGCTGTGCGTCGCCGGAACGGTGATGGCGGACGACGCCGCACCCGTGAGCTCGGCGCGAGCGACGCCGACATCGACCGCCACAGCCCCAACGAGCGCGAGTGCGCCCGCGCCGAAAGTCATCTGTTTCCAGAGCTCCATCCGCTGCTTCACCGCGAAGTCCGCCCCGCTGGATTTGCGCGCCCCGGCCATCACGCGGGTGTTCTCGGAAGCGGAGCTCCAACAGAAACTGGAAGAGCCGCAGGAAATTCACGAAACCGAAACCGTGCAAGTGCAGGGCGAGCGGCAACTGACGCCGGTGTCGGTGGGCCTGATGGCGATCCCGTGGGCAGTGATCCACCCGACCCAAGCCTGGCGCATCTTCATGCCGGTGCCGGACGCCAAGTAAGCGCAACAATTCTGAGCGCGTCCGTCCCCGGTCCCTTGTTGATCGTCGTGCGCCGTACACCGCGCTCGCACCAATTCGTCATCCTTTCGCATCGAGACCTGCCGCGGAGATCCAATGAGTTCCCCCATCGACCCGAAGTCCGGCGCACCGGCGAAGCCTCGTCGGCCGCGCTATCCCGCCACCGTGAAGCGCGTACAGAGGCTCACGCCGCGCATGGTGCGCGTGACGTTCACGAGCCCCGAGCTCGCCGACTTCGGCTGGAACGGGCCGGCTGCACATATCAAAGTGATATTCGTGGATCCCGCGCAGGCAGCAGCGGCAAGCAGCGCACCGGGTTCGGCAAGTGCTGCGGCACCGGAGCCGCCGCGCCCCACGATGCGCACTTACACGCCACGGCGTTTCGATCGCGACGCGCGCGAGCTCGATGTCGATTTCGTCCTGCACGGCGAAGGCCCGGCATCGACGTGGGCCACGCAGGCCGCCGCCGGTCAATCGCTCATGATCGGCGGCCCGGGACGCAACTATGTCGTCGACCCGAGCGCCGAGTGGTTCGTGCTCGTCGGTGACGACAGCGCCATTCCCGCCATGGCGACGATTCTCGAGCACCTGCCGCCCACGGTGCGCGCGACGGCCTTCGTCGAAGTGGTGGATGCGGACGACGAGCAGCCGTTCTATTCGGGCTCGAACGCCACGATCCGGTGGCTGCGCAGAGGCGCAGACGTGAAGAAAGCCGGCGCGTTGCTCGAAGCCGCAGTGCGCGGCTTCACTTTTCCGCCCGGCGCCGGGCGGGTGTACGTCGCGTGCGAGGCGGATGCGGTGCGCCGTATTCGCCGCCATCTGTTGAGCGAGCGCGGCATGAGCCGTGACCACATCGTGACCCGCGGGTATTGGAAATTGGGCCAGACGGATCATCCCGATGGAGACTATGCGCAGGATGTTTAGCGCCTAGAGAGTCCCGTGATGCAAGCCGACGTGAAGAGCGTGCCGCTGCCGCCACCGCCAACGTCGGCCTCGCAGCAGCAGCCCTCGGCGGAGTCCAACGCACAGGAGCGGCGGCGAGTGATCGCGCGTCGATAGTGAGCGGGACGCGAGGCGGGCCACTACCTCTTCTGAGATATCGTCATTGGGAAGCTTGCTATCGATAATCGATTCACTCCGAAGTCTCTGAGATCCCCGCCATGTGGATCGTCAAGGTGGCTCTCAGCCGCCCGTATACCTTCATTGTTCTGGCGCTGCTGTTACCGCTCTTCGGCGCCCTAGTCATTTTCGGTACACCGCTGCGCGCGGGCATGCCGACGGACATCTTCCCGGACATCAAGATTCCGGTCATCGCGGTCACCTTCCAGTACTCCGGCATCCCGCCCGATGAGATGGCCGGCCGCATCACCGGCCAGATCGAGCGCTACGTCACGACGATCGTCAACGACGTCGAGCACGTCGAATCGACGACCTATCCCGGCGTCACGGTCATCAAGATCTTTTTTCAGCCGGGCGTCGACATCAATCTCGCGATGTCGCAGGTCACCGCGTTCGCGCAGACCAATCTCAGGCAGATGCCGGCCGGCACGACGCCGCCGCTGATCCTGAAGTTCAACGCGTCCAGCGTGCCGATCATTCAACTCGCGATGTCGAGCCAGAAGCTCACCGAGTCGCAGCTCTTCGACTTCGGCAACCAGTTCATCCGGTCGCAGATCGCTACGGTCGCCGGCGCCTCCGTCCCCTACCCCTTCGGCGGCGCCACCCGTCAGGTGCAGGTCGATCTGCGGCCGGATGCCCTGCGCGCGCACGGCCTCTCCGCGAGCGACGTCAACACCGCGATCGGCAATCAGAACCTGATCCTGCCGGCGGGCACGCAGAAGATCGGCGACACCGAATACAGCGTGAAGCTCAACGCGAGCCCGCTGAAGCTCGACGAGCTGAACGATCTGCCGATCAAGAGCGAGAACGGCGCGGTCACGTATTTGCGCGACGTCGCGTTCGTGCACGACGGCCATCCGCCACAGCAGAACATCGTGCGCACGAACGGCCGCCGCTCGGTGCTCATGTCGATTCAGAAGACGGGCTCCGCGTCCACGCTGAACATCGTCAACACGATCAAGTCGAGGCTGCCGCAAATCCGCGAGCTGCTGCCGGAGGGCGCATCCATTGCGGTCACCGGGGACCAGTCCGTGTTCGTCAAGGCGGCCGTGCAGGGGGTGGCGGCGGAGGGGCTCATCGCCGCCGCCCTGACTGCGCTCATGATCCTGCTGTTCCTCGGCAGTTGGCGCAGCACGCTGATCATCACCATCTCCATTCCGCTGTCGATTCTCTCGTCGATCATTCTGCTGAACGCGCTCGGCGAGACGATCAACATCATGACGCTGGGCGGCCTCGCGCTCGCGGTGGGCATCCTCGTCGACGACGCGACGGTCACGATCGAGAACATCAATCGCCATCTCGAAGAAGGGCACGGCGTCGAAGAGGCGATTCTCGAGGGCTCGCGGCAGATTCTCGTACCCGCGCTCGTCTCGACGCTGTCCATCTGCATCGTGTTCATCCCGATGTTCCTGCTCACCGGCGTAGCGCGCTTCCTGTTCGTGCCGATGGCCGAAGCGGTGGTGTTCGCGATGCTCACCTCGTACATCCTGTCGCGCACGCTGATTCCGACGCTCGCGAAGTATTGGCTGCGCACGCACGCCGAGGAGCAAGCCGCGGCCGCCGACCGCAACGCCTTGCAGCGGTTTCAGAAGCGCTTCGAAACGCGCTTCGACGAAGTGCGCGATCGCTATCACCGCGCGCTCGAAGGTGTGCTGCGCCATCGTTCGGTGTTCGTAAGCGTGTTCCTCGGCGCGGTGTTCGCATCGATACTGCTGTATCCCCTCCTCGGCCGTAACTTCTTCCCCGAAGTCGACTCGGGCCAGATCAAGTTGCACCTGCGCGCGCCGAGCGGCATCCGCGTCGAGCAGACCGCTGCGCTCGTCGATCACGTGGAAGAAGCGGTTCGCAAGGTGATTCCGGCGGGCGAGTTGGCGAGCATCGTCGACAACGTGGGCCTACCGGTGTCGGGCATCAATCTCACGTACGGCAACTCCGGCACCATCGGGAGCAGCGACGCAGACGTTCTCATTACGCTGAATGAGGGCCACTCGCCCACTGCGGACCACATCCGCGAGCTGCGCAAGCGGCTGCCGCAGCAGTTCCCCGGCATGACGTTCGCGTTCCTGCCGGCCGACATCGTCAGCCAGATTTTGAACTTCGGCTTGCCCGCGCCCATCGACGTGCAAGTCGTCGGGCCGAACCCGAAGAATCGCGAGGTCGCGAACCAGCTCCTCGAGACACTGCGGCACGTGCCGGGGCTCGTCGATCTGCGCATCCAGCAGACGTTCAATCAGCCGGAATTGCACGTCGTCACCGATCGCAGCCGCGCCGATCAGCTCGGCATCACGCAGAGGGACATCGCGAACAACCTGCTGCTGACGCTCTCCGGCAGCGGCCAGATCTCGCCGACCTTCTGGCTGAATCCGGAAAACGGCGTGCAGTACCCGATCGTCGCGCAAGCTCCCCAGTACCGCATGGCGTCGCTGCAGGATCTGCAGAACACGCCGATCAACGGCGGCCGTGCGAGCTCGCAGATCCTCGGCGGCCTCGCCTCGATCTCGCGGGGTTTCGGCCCGGGCGTCGTCACGCACTACGACGCGCAGCCCGTCATCGACATCTTCGGCGCCGTGCAGGACCGCGACCTCGGCGCCGTCGCGAAGGAGATCGACAGAGTCATCGCGAGCCTCGAGGGCAAGCTGCCGAAGGGCACGCACATCGTCGCGCGCGGGCAGGTGCAGACGATGACCTCGTCATACACGGGCCTGCTGATCGGTCTTACTGGCGCCATCCTGCTCGTGTACCTGCTCATCGTGATCAATTTTCAGTCGTGGCTCGACCCCTTCGTCATCATTACGGCGCTGCCGGCGGCCCTCGCGGGCATCGCATGGATGCTGCTGATCACCGGCACGACGCTGAGCGTGCCGGCGCTCACCGGCGCCATCATGTGTATGGGCGTAGCGACCGCGAACAGCATCCTGGTCGTGAGCTTCGCGCGCGGCCGCATGGCCGAAGGCGCCACGGCCTGGCAGGCCGCCCTCGATGCGGGCTTCACGCGCTTCCGCCCCGTGCTCATGACGGCGCTCGCGATGATGATCGGCATGTTGCCGATGGCCCTCGGCCTCGGCGAAGGCGGCGAGCAGAACGCGCCGCTCGGCCGCGCGGTGATCGGCGGGCTCATGCTCGCGACGATTGCGACCTTGTTCTTCGTTCCTACGGTGTTCGCGATCCTGCACGGCAGACACGCGAATCCGAAGCCTCACACCGCTTGATACGAGACTGAGCCATGGATCATTCAATCCGCAAGACCGGAAGTCCCGCGAACGCGCGAGGCGTGGCGCGGTGGAGCGCCGTGGTCGCCGTGCTGGCGATTGCCGTCGTGGCGTGGGCGCTGTTCGCCTCGCATCGCGCGGGCGCGAAGCTGAAGGACGCCACCGAAGCGCAAGCGCTCGTCACCGTCGCGACGATCAAACCGACGCCGCAATCGGAGTCGGGCGTGCTGTCGCTGCCGGGCACCGTGCAGGCGAACTACGACGCCCCGATCTACGCGCGCACGAACGGCTACTTGAAGAAGTGGTACGTCGACATCGGCACGCCGGTGAAGACCGGGCAAGTGCTGGCCGAAATCGACGCGCCGGAAGTCGATCAGCAATTGCGCCAGGCCGAGGCGGACCTCGTGAACGCGCAGGCGAACCAGAAGATCACCGGCATCACGGCGGATCGGTGGCGTGGACTGCGCGACACGGACTCGGTGTCGAAGCAGGAAGCCGACGAGAAAATCAGTCTCGCCGCCACGGCGGATGCGCAAGTGCAAGCGGCGCAGGCGAATCTGCAGCGGCTGCGCGAGCTGTCGGGCTTCAAGAAGATCGTCGCGCCCTTCGACGGCGTCGTAACCGCACGCAACACCGACGTGGGGCAATTGATCAACGCCGGCGGCACTGGCCCCGAGCTGTTTCGTATCGCCGATACCCGCAAGCTCCGTCTCTACGTGCGCGTCCCGCAGACGTACGCGGCGATGATGCAGCCGAACCTCGAAGCGCAGGTCGTGTTTCCGGATCGGCCCGGCACGAGGTTCACGGCGAAGCTCGAACGCACCTCGAGCGCGCTCGATGCCACCTCACGCACGTTGCTTGCGCAGCTCATCGTCGACAACTCGAAGAACGAGCTGCTGCCGGGCGGTTACGCAGAAGTGGACTTCAAGCTTGCCGGCGAAGCTGCGACTGGCTCGTTCAAGCTGCCTGCGAACGTGCTGCTCTTCCGCGGCGAAGGTACGCAGGTCGCGACGGTCGATGCGCAGAATCGCGTGGTGCTGAAGCCCGTCACCATCGGGCGCGATTACGGCTCGGACATCGAGATCGTTCAGGGCCTCACCGCCGACGACAACGTCGTGCTGAGCCCGCCGGACTCGCTGACGGATCACGCCGAAGTGCGTCTCTCCAAACCGGCGGAAGACAAAGAGGTCGCGAAGCTATGAGCGCCCGAGCGCTTCCGCTGCTCGCGACCGCCGCGCTCTTGAGCGCGTGCTCGCTAGCGCCGAAGTACGAGAAACCGGCCGTGCAAGAAACGGCAGCGTACAAAGAAGCGGGCGAGTGGATGCAGGCGACGCCCGCAGACGCGACTCCGCGCGGTTCGTGGTGGGAAGCATTCGGCGATCCGAAGCTCAACGAGCTGCAGCAGCAGCTTCGCGATGGCAGCTTCGATCTACGCGTGGCCGTTGCTCGCTTCGAGCAGGCGCGCGCGCTCGCGCAGCGTGCTCGCTCGGACGTGTTCCCCACTCTCGACGCCCAAGCGTCCGGCGTACGCGCGCGCGGGTCGGCCCACGCGCCGACGTCGACCGGTGCGATCGTCACGGGCGACGACTTCGTCGCCGGCGTGAATCTCTCGTGGGAGATCGACCTCTTCGGGCGCTTGCGTAACGCTGCGCGCGCCGCGGGCAATCGCGCGCAGGCGAGCGCGGCTGATCTGGCGGCGGTTGATCTCGCGCTTCGCGCCGAGTTGGCGACCGACTACTTCTCTCTGCGCGGCGCGGATGCCGAGCTGAAACTGCTCGAAGACACGGTAACCGCTTACGATCGCGCATATCAGCTCACGAGCAATCGCTATCAGGGCGGCATTGCCGCGGCCACCGACGTCGATCAAGCCGAGACGCAACGACAAAACGCGCGTGCGCAGCTTGCGAGCGTGCGCTTGCAGCGTGCCCAGCTAGAGCATGCGATCGCAGTGCTCCTCGGCCTGCCGCCCGCAAGCGTCACCCTCGAAGCGGCGCCGTTTGTGGGCCAGCCGCCACCGATTTCCACCGGTCTGCCTTCCGCCCTGCTGCTGCGGCGTCCGGATGTGGCCAGCGCCGAGCGCGCGGTCGCCGCCGCAAATGGCGAGATCGGCGTGGCGCGGGCCGCGTGGTTCCCGGTCTTCGTCCTGGGCGCCTCGGCGGGTTACGAGGGCACGACATCGTCCAACTGGTTCGAGGCGCCGAGCCGATTCTGGTCCTCGGGGCCGTCCGTCCAGGTGCCACTGTTGGATTTTGGCGCCCGTTCGGCCGTGAACCGCCAGGCCGCCGCGACGTACGAAGAGGCGGTGGCCAGCTACAAACAGACCGCGCTCACCGCCTACCGCGAAGTCGAAGACAACCTGGCCGCGCTCCGCCATCTCGCGGACGAGGTGGCTGCCGATGAAGCGGCTGCTGCGTCGGCCCAAAGATCGGCATACCATGCAGATAGACGCTACGCCGCTGGTGTGGCGGACTATTTAGAAGTTGCCAGTACACAGACCGCCGCTTTACAGGCACAGCGCTCAGCCCTCGAGGCGCGAGTGCAAAGGATGAACGCCGCGGTAGGACTCGTGCGTGCGCTGGGAGGCGGCTGGACACCGGAACAACTAAACCATCCGGTGTTGTAGTTGCGAGGCATGCCATGAATACAGTTATCCGAACAGTCATCAACGGTGAGCCGACGCTGAAGCGCACGTGTATGCGCGATCGCATCCGCGATGTGCTCGTGGCTCGCATTCTCGACGGGACCTACCCGGCGGGCATGCAGCTGAAGGAGCTGACGCTGGCTCGGGAATTCAACGTGAGTCAGGCGCCGATCCGCGAGGCGCTGCGCGAGCTCGAAGGCTCGGGGCTCGTCACGTCGGAGCGCTACCGCGGCACGCACGTGCGCGGCGCGGATCTCGACGAGATGCGCCAGTCGTACGAGCTGCGCGCGACGCTGGAAGTGCGCGCGGTGGAGCTCGGCGTTCCGCTCGGTGCGGACGTGCTGGACTATCTCGAGGCGCAGCTCGAAGAGATGATCGCCGGCGTCACGCAAAACGACACCGAGCACTACATCGACGCGGCGCTGCGCTTTCACCGGCGACTCATCGAGGCGAGCGGCAATCGCGTGTTCGTCACGGTGTGGGACTCGTTGCACTTCGACGTGCGGGGGCGCATCGCTTTGCGCCGCCTCGCGCAGAAGGGCCAGGGGCTCGCGCCGGTTCTCGACATGCACCGCCAGCTCATCGAGAAAACACGCGTGGGTGAAATGCGAGCCGCCGCGGAGCTCGTGCGCGCGATCTTCGCGCACGTCGCGGACGCGTTCAGCCCCGAGTAACGCGGCGGCGCGCGGAGGGCGACTGCTCGGTTCAGCGGGCGGATTCGGATTCGCGACATCGATCCGTATCTGCTCGTGAGCGCATCGCGAGCGCGCGTCGTCGAAGATGGGTGGCGGCGGCCCATGCCGGTGCTCGTGCACATCAACGGCAAACCGGCGCGCCCTTGGCGCATCAACCTGATGCCGGCCGGGAACGGCCCGTTTTATCTCCATGGTACGGCGAGGTCCGCCGTGCCTCCGCAACGAACGTCGCCGATCGGGTCGAAGCGGAACTGCGCTTCGATGCGAACTGCTCATGCCGAGAGCACCTGCGTAGAATTGCGCAACGGTGTGGCGCGAGGAAGATCGATGGGCATTCGAGCGATAGCGACTTTCGTCTTGCTGTTCGCGTGCGGGGCGGCCGCCGCGCATGTCACGGTGTGGCCGCGCGAGTCGCAGACGGGGAGCTATGAGAAGTACGTCGTGCGCGTGCCGACGGAAGGGAACGTCGCGACGACGTCACTCGAGTTGGTCGTGCCCGATGACGTCACGATCGTTTCGCTCGGCGCCCCGGCGGGCTTCACGTACGAGGTGAAGCGCGCGGGCGATCGCATCACGACCATCATCTGGACGATGCGCATCGCGCCGGGCGAGTTCGCGGAGTTCGCCTTCATGGCGCGCAATCCGAAAGCGGCCGGCGACATCGCGTGGCGCGCTGTGCAGCGCTTCGCTGATGGAACGCAAACGGAGTGGAGCGGGCCGCGCGGCGATAAGCATCCGGCCTCGATGACGGTGGTGAAGGCGGCCGACGCAAGCGCCGGCCACGGCAGTCACTAGCCACGAATCATTGGCCGCTGGGATTCCAATTGAGGCGAGAGAGTCTGCAAACCGGCTCCTCCCACGATCCGATACGGCCGGCGTACCCCGCTCGATACCCCGCAGGCGAGAGAGCACCGAGCGATCGGCGCCCGTGGGCTGGATTGAAGGGGGCAAGAGACATCAGCCACTGCGACCCTGATCGGGAGCCAAAAGCGACGCGAGCTTGGAAAACCGCGGAGAACCCGCTTCGGCTCAGCGAGGACCCTCGACGTGCAAATCTGCTTCCTGCAGGGGTTTGCCTCGCTGCAAGCACTCAAAGTCGGCTCAGCGTCCGGAAATGACCATTCGCAACACGCTTTTCACATCTTCAGAGCAGCCGGAAAGCTCACCCGTTGGAGAAACTCGGGTCCAATGCGCAGAATTAGCGGGCCTATTGATCTGGCACACCTCGAAGATGCCGATAGATGGTGGCGACGCACATCGTGAGGGCGTTCTCGGTCGTCGAGACCGCAGCTTCGGCGTCATACCACGTTGAGTTCTTGGAGTGCGTTAGCCAGTTGTCGAACTTCCAGGCGGCATCGGGGAGTGTCTTGAAAAGGTGTCTTCTGTACTCATGTGTGGCAGCTTTACGCGAACGGCGCCGCTAAGACGTGACCGCCGGAAAGTATTACAGCACCCGATCAGGGAGGCATGCGGCACGGTTGTAAGCAGCGCGACCTATGTTTCGCTCAGCCCACGCTCAGCGAACAGCTTCTAGGGCTTCTGCTTCGGTTCGGCAGCGCGAATCTCAGTATCCGTGAGCGTCGACATGCGTGGTACGCCAGCGAGCCCTTGATACCCCAGCATGTACCCTCGCACGGCGCCCGAGGTCAACGGACGCCATCGGACGATTTGCGACAGAAATCGCCTGAAGTTCGAGGGTTTTCAGGTTCCGGCAGCACGTCAGCGGACGCTGTTGGATGCCGCCGGATTTCGAATTGATGGGCCCGCTGGGATTCGAACCCAGGACCAAGGGATTATGAGTCCCCTGCACTAACCGCTGTGCTACAGGCCCCTCGATGCGGGCGCGGATTGTACCAGTCGGCCACCCGAAAGCCGCCGGTGCGCTCGGGAACAGGCCGAGCTGCACTGGTGGACGATTCGGCTCCTCGCAGAGCTTGTAAGATCGTTCGGCGCGGACCGGTCTCACGGAAACGTTCAGGGCGACGAGAAGAACCGGCAATGATGCGTCACGTGTGGGTCAAAGTGGTGCCGCTGCTCGTGGTGCTGGTTGGGGTGTGCGGAGGGCCGACGGTGCAAGCGCAGACGACTCAGAAACAGTGGCAGCTCGTGAAGAGCGGCGCGCAAGGGTACGCCCTCAAGATGGCCGAGGTGCCCGTGCCCAAGCCCGCGGCGGGCGAAGTGCTGATCAAGATGCACGCGGCGTCGCTGAATCGGCGCGACGTGTTCGTCATGCGCGGGCAGTACCGGATGCCTCCTCGCGAGGCCCTCGTGCCGCTCTCCGATGGTGCCGGCGAAGTGGTCGCGGTGGGCGCGAACGCCAAACGATTCAAGGTCGGCGACAAAGTCTCGCCGATCTTCTTCCCGCGCTGGATCGACGGCCGCCCCAGCGCGAAGAACACCGAGGTTTCGCTGGGCGGCGCGGTCGACGGCGTGCTCACGCAATACATGGCCATCGACGAACAGAGCGTCGTAGCCATCCCGCCCGGATACTCCTACGAGGAAGCGGCAACGCTGCCGTGCGCCGCCGTCACCGCGTGGAACGGCCTCGTCACGCGCGGACGCATGCAAGCCGGCGACTACGTGCTGCTCGAAGGCACCGGCGGTGTGTCGATCTTCGGGCTGCAGATCGCCGTCGCCTCCGGCGCGAAGCCCATCGTCACGAGCTCGAGCGACGAGAAGCTCGCCAAAGCGAAAGCGCTCGGCGCCATCGGCGGCGTCAACTACAAGACCTCGCCGGAGTGGGAGAAGGCCGTGCGCGCGCTCACCAACGGCGAGGGAGTGCAGCAGATCCTCGAGGTCGGCGGTAAGGAGTCGCTGCCGCACGCGCTCGCGAGCTTGAGCCCGGGCGGACACATCGCGCTCATCGGCGGGCTCGGCGGCTTCGGCGGCGCGGTGCCGGCCATGCCTCTGCTCGGCGGCAACATCACCGTGAGCGGCATCTACGTCGGCTCGCGCGCGAACTTCGAAGCGCTGACCGCGTTCCTCGCCCAACACCGGGTGAAGCCGGTGATCGACCGGACGTTCGACTTCAAGGACGCCGCGGCGGCCTACGATCTCATGGACAAGAGCAGCTTCTTCGGCAAAATCGTGATCTCGAACTTCTGAGTTTGCCGTAGAGGCGGGAGAGACCGATGAAGCTGTATTACATGAAAGGGGCGTGCTCGCTCGCGTCCTACATTTCGCTGTGCGAGGCCGGCGTGAAATTCGACGCGGCCGCCCTCGATCGGCAGACGCGCAAGACCGCGGAGGGCGAGGACTTCGCGCAGGTCAATCCGAAAGGGTACGTGCCGACATTGCGCCTCGACAATGGCGAGGTGCTCACCGAGAACGTCGCGGTGCTGCAGTACATTGCGGATCAGGCGCCGCCCGGTAAGCTTGCGCCGCCGGCCGGGACGCTCGCGCGCTTTCGCATGATCGAGTGGCTCGCGTTCGTGAATTCGGAATTGCACAAAGCGGTATCGCCGATTTTCAACCCGGCTGCGGGTGAGGACGTGAAGAGCTTTGCGCGCGCGAATTTGACGCGGCGGCTGGACTGGCTCGACAAGGAATGGGGCAAGCGGCAGTTCTTGATGGGCGAGCAGTTCACCGTGGCCGATGCGTATCTGTGGGTCGTGTTCGGGTGGCTGCCGCGGATCGGGTTCGATACCGCGAAGTGGCCGAACCTCAAGGCGTTTCATGAGCGCGTGGCGCAGCGACCGGCCGTGCAGCAGGCTTTGAAGGGGGAAGGGCTCGTTTGAGCTTGGGGTCGCAAGGACCGCTCTGACAAAAAGAAGCCCGGCAATGCCGGGCTTCTTGCTTTCAGCGGTCAGCGAACCGCGCTCAGCGCTGCTTCACTTCGAGCTGATTGTCGACTTGCTTCACGCCGGCGATGCGGCGCGTGACTTCCGTCGCTTGCTGCTTCTGGGCGCTGTTGTCCACGAAGCCCGCGAGCTGCACCACGCCTGCGCGCGTCTCGACGTTCACTTCGTGTGCCGCCACCGTGGAGTCGGCCGCGAGCGCCGTCTTCACTTTCGCGGTGATCACCGTGTCGTCGACCACTTCACCGGCCGAACGGTCGCCGTCGCCGACGCGCAAGTTGTTCGAGACGTGTTGCACACCCTTCACATTGCGCGCCACGCGCGTGGCTTCCGACTTCATCTCGGCACTCGGCACGAAGCCGTTCAGCTGCACGTCGCCGCGGAATGTCTCGACATCGATACGGTGGGCGCTGGTCGCCGGATCGCGGGCCAGCTCCGTTTTCACTTTCGCCGTGAGCGTCGAATCGTCGACCTGCTCGCCGGCGCTCTTCGTCGTACGCGTGGGAGTGCACCCCGTCGCGATCGCGCCGCAGGCCAGAATCGCCGCGGCCAGCATGACCAGTCTGCTCTTCATCTGTTTCTCCTCCGCTCTGGATCGATAAAACCGGTAGGAGCGACGTCAGCGCTCCAGTACCGAGTAAACGGCCGGCACGCGAAAAAGCTCCGCTCGAGACGGGCTCAGGTGCAGCCGCGGATCAGGAACAAGAAGATCAGCACCGGCACGGGAACGCCGATCAGCCACAAGAGCAGCCAGCCGACTTTGCCCCGCTGTTTTTCGAGCTGTGAGGTCACGTCAGTTTCTCCGCTTCAATCCCTGAGGATGAGCCGAGCAACCGCTGTACCCATGCAGACAACTTATATTTGCGATCGCAGGGAACCTGCGACTCGCTCAAGCATTGAGGCGGGGCCGCGCGGCGAACAGAAAAACGATCAACAGCAGCAATACCGCGGCGCTGAGTGCAATCGAGTAGTGAACGCCGATCATTGCACCCAACACACCGACCGTGAGCCCGCTGAACGTGCGCCCGCCGAGGGCCGCCATCATGAAGACGCCAATCACGCGCCCGCGAATCTGCTGCGGCGCGTTGAGTTGCACGAGCGTCTGCGCCATCGAGTTGAACGACAACTCGACGAAGCCCGCGACGAGCAATAACGCAACGGCGACCGGATAGGCGGACGCCATCGCGAAGCTCGCGAGCGCTGCACACCACACCATTGCGAGCGCGCATGCCGTACTCGGCGTGAGTTGCAGAAGTCCCGTAGTTTCCAGCGCCAGCGCACCGAGTAGCGCACCGAGCGCGTCGGCACCGAGCAGCAAGCTGTACGTAGCGTCGGCACGCTGATGGCCTAGATCGTGCGCGAGCTCCGGCATCTGCGCCTGATAGGCATTGCCGATGAAGCACGACGCTCCGCCTGCGAGCAGCACCATCGAAAGCAACACGGGATTACGACGAACGACGCGCAGCGTGTCGATGACATCGGCGAAGCCGCGTAGCGCACGCACCGGCACGGGCGCGCCCTTGCGAAAACGCGGTCCATAAGGCGCTTTCCACAGCCACAGAATCATCGGCAGATAGATCAGCGCGTTGATGAAAATGCCCTTCGCCGGTCCCAGGGCGAGCAGTGCCGCGCCGAGCGCAGGCCCTGCGAGCATCCCGAGATTGCGCGCGGTCGCTGCGAGCCGCACGGCGCTGGGCAGCTGCTCGGGTTCCACCATGTCGTGCAGGAGCAGTTGCACGGACGGGTTCCACATCACACCCGCGAGTCCGTGCACGATGAGCAGCAGCCCCGCGTGCCAGATCTCCAGTTTGCCCGTGTAGAACAGCACGCCCCACGCGAGCGACACGCACATGAACAACACCATGCCGATTTGAATGACTCGGCGCGTGTCGAACCGATCGCCGAGCGCTCCCGCCGGCATGGAGAGCACCAAGAACGGCAGCCAATGCGAGACGACGGCGAAACCACCGAGCCACGTCGCGTGGAATTTCTGGAAGATCACCCAGTAGCTGATCACGTGCTCGATGAAGTCCGCCGTCATGACGGCCGCGGACAGCACGAAGAACACGCGAAAGCCGGGATGGGACAGCGCGCTGCGCGGCCGGGCAGCAACTGCTGAATCCGGGGCCACGGCAGCGGCCGGCTCTGGAGTATCCGTCAACGCGAGAAACCTGATTGGGGACGCGGGCGGGCGATGATATCCGAGCGTCGGCCCAAATAAGCAGGGGCCGCTTGCGCGGCCCCTTTTGCAGATCGGTCGACTGAAGTTGGGCAGTCGGTCGCTCTACGGTTCGTATCCTGCACGTCGGTGTTGTCGGCGGCGATCAGGGCAACGCGACGAACTGGTGTCAGACGCGTCCTACGCCCAGACCAAGCTGTGATACATCCGCACCTGAGCTCGCGAAGCTCTTCGCTGCTGCCGGCGTGCCGCTGCTGCCTGCCCTCACGTCGGTGCGTCGGCCGCGCTCGGGGTGGCCCTGAACCCCGGCTCGCGAGACTTCTACTCGAAGCAACGTGATCCGGCCACGACGGCGTCTTGCTGGACGCGCCCCAACTCAGGTGCGACGGCGGACGCCGCGTGTCGGCTCGGCTTCGAGCGGGTTTTCCGGCCAGTAGTGTTTGGGGTAGCGGCCGCGCATGTCTTTGCGAACGTCCGCGTATGAGCCACGCCAGAAGCCGGCGAGATCACGAGTCACTTGCACTGGACGCTGCGCGGGCGAGAGCAGCTTGAACGTGATGGGCACGCGTCCACCGCCGATGCGCGGCGTGTCTTCGAGGCCGAACACTTCCTGCAGGCGCACGGCGACGACGGGGGCGCTTTCGTCGAGATAGTCGATGCGGATGCGCGAGCCGGTCGGCACTTCGAGGTGCGACGGTGCGAGCTCGTCGAGGCGCTTCTGTTGATCCCACGAGAGCAATGCGCGCAGCGCGTCGGCGAGCGAGAGGCGCGCGAGATGGTCGCGGCGCGTGATGCCGTCGAGCCATGTGGCGAGCCAGGTATCGAGAGAGGCTGTGAGCGCGTCGTCGCTGACCGCGGGCCACGCGGCTGCGACGGATGAGCGCGCGCGGGTGCGGTGCGTGTCTGCGGGCGTGCGCTCGACGTCGTCGTCGCTGGCGCGTTGGCGCTCGGCGGCTTCGCGCGAGCCTGCGGCGGCGTGCTCGTTAACCTCGCCACTCGCGCGGGTCGCAGCAGGCGCGGGCGCTAGTGCGTCACGCACGAATTCCATGCGGGCTTGGAGGTCGCGTGCGTCGCGCGTCCAGGGCAGGACGTCGAGGCCCATTTCGCGGATGCCGGCGAGCATGGCGGCGCGGGTCGCATCGGCAGGGAGTTGCAGCAGCGGCTGCTCGTCGATGACGAGCGAGTCGAGCTGCACTACACGACGCGCGGCGACGGCTTGCTCGCGCGAATTCCATTCAACCGGCTCGGCGCGTTGCAGCCGGTCGCCGAAGTGCTCGTCGAGATCGGCACGCGTGAGCGGCGCGGCCAGCAGAATGCGCGCGTCGCGCTCGCGATCGTCGAGATCGACGGCGACGATGAAGTCCTGACGCGCGAGGCTTTGCACGTCCGCGAAGTGCGCGCCCCGACCGTTCGCCAGCGTGTAACGCCCCTCGCCACCTGCGCGCCGCCGGCCGATGCGGTCGGGATACGCGAACGCGAGCAACACGCCAACATCGACGCCGTCGCGCGAGCTCGCGGCCGCATGCGAACCGGACGCCGCTGGCTTGTCTCGCCGGCTCGCGGTGCCCGCCCGCTCCGCTGCCGACGATCGCGCAGCCGCCGCGCGATTAGGCGCGTCGGCAACGATGCGCCGCGCGAGGTCGCGTGACATGCGGCGTGCGCGCTCCAGCGCCCCCCGATCGACGCCTTGAGGAATGCGGTCGCTGCGAAACACGTCGAGCCGCGTTCGAACATCGGCATCGCGAGCGCCGCCCGCGCCACGAAGCAAGTCGCGCTCGCTCAGCAGCGCGGCGAGATCGGCGGCAAGCGCGACCCCGCCCAATGCACGCGCGCGCAGGAGCATGTGCGCGAGCCGCGGATGCACGCTCAGCTGCGCCATCTCGCGACCGTGCGGAGTGATGCGCCCGTCCTGATCCAGCGCGCCCAAATGTGCGAGCAGATCGCGAGCGCTCGCCAACATCGCCGCCGGCGGCGCATCGAGCCAGCGAAGCGCAGTGGCATCGCGCACGCCCCAATTCGCAAGATCCAACGCGAGCGGCGCGAGGTCCGCGTCTGTGATTTCGGGCGCGGTGAACGGCGCGAGACTGCGCTGGGCGCCTTCGCTCCATGCGCGATAACACACGCCCGGCTCGACGCGCCCGGCACGCCCTTGGCGCTGCTCGGCCGAGGCGCGCGAGATGCGCTGCGTTTCGAGGCGGCTCATGCCTGTCGACGGATCGAGCACGGAGCGGCGCACGAGGCCCGAATCCACGACGACGCGCACACCCTGAATCGTGAGACTCGTTTCCGCGATGTTGGTGGCGAGCACGACTTTGCGACTGCCGTCCGCCGAAGGCGCGAGTGCCGCATCCTGCGCACTGGCTGCGAGATCGCCGAAGAGCGGAAGAATCCGCAACGACGGCCGCGGCGAAGAGTCGCCCTCATTCAGTGCCGCGGACGTGAGTTTCTCTTCCAGTATTGACTGCACGCGCCGAATCTCACGCGCTCCCGGCAAGAACACGAGCACGTCCCCGTGCTCCTCGGTGAGCGCCGCCGACACGATCTGCGCGACCAGTCGCTCGGGCGACTCCTGCTGACCGCGCGCGGCAGTGGGATCGGGCAACACCGGCGCTCCCTTCCCCGCGTACCGCGTTTCGACAGGAAACATGCGCCCCTGCGCCGTCACCAACGGCGCATCCCCCAATAGGGCCGCGACCCGCTCGCCATCCAATGTCGCCGACATCACGACGAGCTTCAGATCGGGCGCCAGGTTCTCCCGCGCATCCACCGCCAACGCCAGCCCGAGATCCGCCTGCAGGCTGCGCTCGTGAAACTCGTCGAAGATCACCGCGGCCACGCCCTCGAGCGAGGGGTCGCTCTGAAGCATCCGCGTGAGCACACCCTCCGTGACCACCTCGATGCGCGTGTCCCGCGACACCCGCGTATCGAGCCGCATGCGATATCCCACCGTCTGCCCGACACCCTCGCGCAGTGTCTGCGCCATCCGCTGAGCCACCGCACGGGCCGCGAGTCGCCGCGGCTCCAACATGATCAAGCGCTTGCCGCGCGCCCAGCGCTCCTCGAGCAGCGCCAAGGGAACAACGGTACTCTTGCCGGCGCCGGGCGGGGCCTGCAGAACGGCGTTCGCATGCGCGTCGAGCGCGGCAGACAGCTCGGGCAACACAGAATCGATGGGGAGTCCGGATTCGCGCATCGGGCGCGGAGCATGCTGAGGAGACCCCGGCTGCGCAAGGGAACTCCGACGCAGCTTTGCCGTTAACTGTCGGCGCGTGCCGGTTCGGGTACGTGGCCGATTCGCGGAGCACACCATGCGCTGGCAAGACAGTCGTCGCAGCAGCAACGTCGAGGACTATCGCGGCAGCCGTTTCGGCGGCGCCGGGCTGAAACTGGGTGTCGGCGGCACGCTCATCGCGCTGGTCGCCGGATATTTCCTCGGCATCGATCCACGCGTGATTCTCGGCCTGACCGAGTCGTTGCCTTCCGGGGGCCCTGCTCCGCAGGCGCAAACGGGCGTGCCCCAGGACGAAGCAGGCAACTTCATCTCCGCCGTGCTCGGCGAGACCGAGGACACGTGGACGGACATCTTTCGCGCCAACGGCATGGGGTACGAGCCGCCGAAGCTCGTGCTCTATTCGGATCAGGTGCGCTCGGCGTGCGGCTCGGCGAGCTTGGCCGTCGGGCCGTTCTACTGCCCGGCCGATCGGCGCGTATACCTCGACCTCAATTTCTACAACGAGCTGAAGACGCGCTTTCAGGCGCCCGGCGACTTCGCCGAAGCCTACGTGCTCGCGCACGAGGTGGGGCATCACGTGCAGACGCTACTCGGCACGGAAGAGCAAGTGCGCGCGGCTCAGGAGCGCGCGTCGGAGTCGGAGCGCAATGCCCTGCAAGTGAAGATGGAGCTACAAGCGGACTGCTTTGCGGGAGTGTGGGCGAAGAATGCCGACACCGCTCGGCACATTCTCGAACAGGGCGATGTCGAAGAGGCCCTGCAAGCCGCCTCTGCCGTAGGTGACGACACCATTCAGAAGCGGACGCAGGGTTACATCGTGCCCGACTCGTTCACGCACGGCAGCGCTCAGCAGCGCATGTCGTGGTTCAACAGAGGGCTCGAAAGCGGGTCGGTGCCCGCCTGCGATACGTTCTCTCGGTGACGTTGCCTAGCCGTCACCAAATCCGAACCCGCTCGTCCGGCGCCAAGTACAGCTTGTCGCCCGGCTGCACACCGAACGCGGAGTACCACGCGTCCATGTTCCGCACGACGCCGTTCACGCGGAATTTCGGCGGGCTATGCGGATCGCTCATCACCTGCGTCCGCAAACGCGCGTCGCGAATGAGGTTGCGCCACGCCTGCGCCCACGAGAGGAAGAACCGCTGATCACCCGTGAGCCCGTCGAGCACCGGCGCGGGCTGACCCCTGAGCGAAATGTGATACGCCTCATACGCGACGGTGAGCCCGCCGAGGTCGCCGATGTTCTCGCCTAGCGTCAGCCGCCCGTTCACGTTGAGGCCCGGCAGAGCCGTGTAGCCGTCGTACTGACCGGCGAGTCGATCGACGAGCTTCTTGAACGCCTCGGTATCCTCGGGCGCCCACCACGTCCGCAGCACGCCGCGCGCATCGGACTTCGCACCCTGATCATCGAAGCCGTGCCCCATCTCGTGCCCGATCACGCCGCCGATGGCGCCGTAGTTCACGGCCGCATCCGCGTTCGGATCGAAGTACGGCGGCTGCAAGATCGCCGCGGGGAACACGATCTCGTTGAACGTCGGGTTGTAGTACGCGTTCACGGTCTGCGGCGTCATGCCCCACTCGTCGCGATCCGTCGGCTGGTTCAGGCGATTCACGTCGCGCTGCCAGTCGAACACTGCCGCGCGCTGGGAGTTGCCGAACGCATCGCCGCTCTTGATCTCGAGCGCCGAGTAGTCGCGCCACTTGTCGGGATAGCCGATCTTCGGCCGGAACGTCGCGAGCTTCTCGAGCGCCGCCTGCTTCGTCGGCTCGCTCATCCACGGCAGGTGTTTCACGCGCTCCGCATAGGCCGCTCGCAAGTTCTCCACCAGCGCGAGCATCTTGGCCTTCGATTCCGGCGGGAAATACTTGGCGACGTACAACTGACCCGTCGCTTCGCCCAGACCCTCATCGAGCGCATCGATCGCGCGTTTCCAACGCTCGCGCTGCTGCGGCTGACCATTGAGCGTGCGGCCATAGAAGTCGAAGCGCTCATCGTCGAATGCTTTCGGCAGCGTGTCCGCCGAATGCTCGAGCAAGTGATACGTCATGTAGCTGCGCCAGCGCGCCACCGGCGTCTGCTTGAAGAGCTTCGCGATGCCTTCGACGGCATCCAGCTCGCGCACGACGTACTGCTGTTGCTCGTCCACTCCGCCGGCAGCAAGCTGCGCGTGCCACGGAAAATCCGGCGCGAGCTTGTTGAGCTCCGCGCGCGTGCGCAGGTTGTACGTGAGATCGCGCTCGCGGCGCTTCGCGATGGGCCAATGGAGCTTCGCGATCCCGGTCTCCAGCTCCATGATCGACTTCGCCTGTGCCGCCCCGTTCTTCTCGCCGGCGAGCGTCAGCATGCGCTCCATGTGCATGACGTACTTCGCGCGGATTTCCGCGAACGTCGCGTCGTCCTTCAGGTAGTACTCGCGATCCGGCAAGCCGAGGCCGCCCTGGGAGATGGCGACGATATAGCGATCCGGATTCTTCGCGTCGATGGTGACGAGCTCGCGAACCGGCATGCGCAAGGGCATGTCGGGCCGGCCCAAGAGCTTCGCCACGTCTTCGTGGGTGCGGGCCGCGGCGATGGATGCGAGCAACGGTCTCACCGGCGTGAGGCCGGCCTTCTCGATGGCATCCGTATCCAGATAGGTGCGGTACATGTCGCGCACCTTCTGCGCGTTGCTGCCCGCGGGCGCATCGACGGGCAGCGCTTCGATCAGCTCGCGCAGCTGCTGCTCGGCCTCGTTCGCGAGCATCGCGAACGTGCTCCAGGAAGTGCGGTCGGGAGGAATCTCGTTGCTGTCGAGCCAGTGCCCGATCGAATACCGATAGAAATCGTCACCCGGTTTCGCGGCGGCATCGCGCGAGGTGAGATCGATGCCCCAGTTGCCGATGCGCGCCGGCGGCCCGGGCGGCGTCGCCGGCACGGCGGGGGGTGGGGCGGTACGGGCTGAGGCAAGCGCTTCCATCGCGTGCTCCGGGGGTTTGGTGGTCGAACAGGCCGCGACGACGAGTACGGCCGTCACGGCGGCCACGACTGACTTCGACATGGTATCGAATCCTCGCACTGGGATACGCCGGAAGAGCTTGCGGCGTGATTCTCAAGACGCCGTCGCCGCCCGGCAAGCTCGAACACGGGATTTGTGCGTAGGACTGCCGGCTACCGGAATCTATCTCTCGGCCTGGCGCGAGCCGCGTTCCGTTCGTCTCAGCGGCGCCAGGCGGCGACGGCGAACGCGAGCCACCCGGCGATCCAAGCGATGCCACCGAGCGGTGGAAAGATGTGAATCACGCGCGGTGCACCGAGCGAAGCGAGATACAGCGCGCCCGAGAACAGCACGATTCCCGCGATGACGAGCCCAGCGGAAAAACGCAGCCACGCGGAGTCCCACGACAGCGCCACCGCACCGATGCCCAATAACCCAAGCGCGTTGTAGAAGTGATAGCGTGCAGCGGTTTCGTAAAGAGCGAGCTGATCGGGAGTGACACGTCCGCGCATGACGTGCGTGCCCACCGCGCCGAAGGCAACGGCGAGCGCCAGCAAAATGCCGGCGCCGGTGAGAATCCCACGCGCATTCATTCTCTGCTACGGCCTTCGAGCAGCGGCCTGATCAGATCGAGCGGCAGCGGGAACACGATCGTCGAGGTCTTCTCGTTCGAGATGTCCGCGAGCGTTTGCAGATAGCGCAGCTGCAGAGCGCGCGGATCGGCCGCCAGGGCTTGCGCGGCCTGCACCAGCTGCTGCGCAGCCTGCGCCTCGCCTTCCGCGTGGATGATCTTCGCGCGCCGCGTGCGCTCGGCTTCGGCCTGCTTCGCCATCGCGCGGATCATGCTCTCGTCGAGATCCACTTGTTTGATCTCGACGTTCTGCACCTTGATGCCCCACGCCTCGGTGCTCTGATCGAGGATGCGTTGAATGTCCGCGTTCAGCTTGTCTCGCTGCGAGAGCACGTCGTCCATGTCGTGCTGGCCGAGCACCGAGCGCAACGTCGTCTGCGCCAACTGACTCGTCGCCTGGAACACATCCGCCACCTGAATGATCGCGCGCCCCGGATCGATGATGCGGAAGTACACCACCGCATTCACTTTCACCGAGACGTTGTCGCGCAGGATCACGTCCTGCTTCGGCACGTCGAGCACGATCACGCGCAGGTCGACCTTGATCATGCGTTGAATCATCGGCCACAGCAGGATCAGGCCCGGCCCCTTGATGCCGGTGAAGCGCCCGAGCGTGAACGCGACGCCACGCTCGTACTCGTTCAGGATCTTGATGGAGCTGAAGATCAGGAGCAGGAACAGAACGACGACGACGACGCCAAAGCTCATGCAGTTCTCCTCAGAGCGGTTCCACCCACAGCAGCAGGCCTTCGACTCGAGTGATGCGCACCGTCTCGCCCTTGCGTAGCGGCACGCGCGACAGCGCGTTCCACAGCTCGCCGCCGAAGCGCACGACACCGCGGCCGTTGAAGTCTTCGAACACTTCCGCGGTGGCGCCGATCATCGCTTGCGCACCCGTGACGACGGGGCGCTTCATCGAGCCGCGCGCCATGTACGCGATGCCGACGATGACCATGCCGCCGACGGTGGCGACTGCAGCGATGATGGGCATGCCGATGTTCAAGCCGGGCGTATCCGTGTCGAGCAGGATGATCGAGCCGACGACGAACGCGACCAAGCCGCCCAGACCGAGCGCGCCGAAGCTCGGCACGAAGAACTCGGCGATGATCATCGCGATGCCGAGACCGATGAGCGCGAGGCCGGCGTAGTTCACGTCGAGCACTTGGAAGGCGAACAGCGCGGTGATGAGCGCGATGGCACCGACGACGCCCGGCAGGACCGCGCCGGGGTTGTAGCCTTCGAAGAGCAGGCCGTAGATGCCGATCAACAGCAAGCCGTAAGCGATCGTGGGATTGGTCACGACCGAGAGGAGCTTGGTGCGCCAGTCGGGCTCGATGTGGTCGAGGGCGAGGCCGCGCGTGGCCAGCTTCACGGTGGTGTTGGCGACTTTGATTTCGCGGCCGTCGAGCTGGGTGAGAAGGTCCGGGATGTCCTTGGCGATGAGGTCGATGACCTTGCGCTGCAGAGCCGCCGAGGCCGAGAGGCTGGCGGCGCTGCGTACGGCTTCTTCGGCCCAGTCGGCGTCGCGGCCGCGCAGCTCGGCGAGACCGCGGATGTAGGCGACGGCGTCGTTGATGACTTTGCGTTCCATGGCCGTCGTCGGTTCGCGCGGCGTGCGCGTGCGCTCGCGAGCGGGCTTTTCGCCGTCGCCGGAGGTCGCGCCGTTGCCGGATTTGTCGGTCGGTTTGGGGTTGGTCGGCGAGCCGGGCGAACGGCCGGGCTCCGATTTGGGCGCGGCGCGCGGCTCCGAGGAGTCGCTCTCAGGTTTGGATGTGTCGTTGTCGGTGTTGTCGTCGTCAGTGGGTTTTGCGGGCGGCGGCTCGCCGCCGATCGAGACGGGCGTGGCGGCACCGAGGTTCGTCGCGGGCGCCATCGCGGCGATGTGGCTGGCGTACATGATGTACGTTCCGGCGCTTGCAGCGCGCGCGCCGGAAGGCGCGACGTAAGTCGCGACGGGAATGTTCGACGCGAGAATGGCGCGAATGATGTCGCGCATGGAGGTGTCGAGCCCGCCCGGCGTGTCCATCTTCAAGACGATGAGCTTGCTGCCGCGGGCCCGGGCTGCAGCGATGCCCTTCTCGATGTAGCGCGACGTCGCGGGGCCGATCGCGCCGTTGACGTCGAGCACTGTCACTACGCCGGCGCCGGTCGTCGCCGCGGATACGGACTTCGCAGCTGCGGCCTGCCGCTGATCGGCGGCCTGCGGCGCATCCGCGGCGAACGCCGCCACGATTGGCCCCACCAACGCGGCGAGCCCAAACACGACACATAGCGTCGCGATCACTCGCCTCGCAAACACGAGCACGTTCAGCGCCTCGCTCCGAGCATGGCTCGACGCCGCCGTACATGCCGGCGCGCGACGTTCCACGCGACGATCAGATTGAGCACACCCACGGCGATCCCGAGCACTTCGAGCATGCGCCTCCGCCTCCCCGCCCCATGCAATCCTTCGCGCGGTTGAAACCCTACTCCGGTTCGCGGGCAGGGGCCAATCGAGAGCGATGGGTCAACCGCGGGGCGCTTTGGAACCCGGCCGGCGCCGCGGCAGGGACGGGGTTTTCGGCAGTCCTGTGTGCTGGGTCCGGAAGGGACGCTGCGCGCTGCCGCCCCGATGCCCTTCCGACGCGCCGCCCGTGCCCGTGGGCTGATACGCGGGAATCAGATGCTGCTTGCCGTTGCCGATGAGATCGGCGCGTCCCATGCGGCGCAGGGCTTCGCGGAGCATCGGCCAGTTGTTGGCGTCGTGATACCGCAAGAAGGCCTTGTGCAGGCGGCGGATCTTGAGGCCTTTCGGAATCCGCACGTCCTCGCTCGTCCGGGTGACGCGGCGAAGCGGGTTCTTGCCGCTGTGATACATCGCCGTGGCGGTGGCCATCGGCGATGGCAGGAACGCTTGCACTTGGTCCGCCCGGTAGTTGTTCTTCTTCAACCACAACGCGAGCTCCAACATGTCCTCGTCGCTCGTACCGGGATGCGCGGCGATGAAGTACGGGATGAGGTACTGCTCTTTGCCGGCCTCTTTCGAATACCGGTCGAACAGCTCACGGAAGCGGTAGTAGGCGCCGACGCCCGGCTTCATCATCTTCGAGAGCGGGCCTTCGGCGAGCGCCTCGGGCGCGATCTTGAGATAGCCGCCGACGTGATGTTGAGCCAGCTCCTTCACGTACTCGGGCGATTCGACCGCGAGGTCGTAACGCACACCCGATGCGACGAGCACCTTCTTGATGCCCGGCAATGTGCGCGCGCGCCGATAGAGACGGATGAGCGAGGAATGGTCGGTGTCGAGGTTCGGGCAAATGCCCGGATACACGCACGAGGGGCGGCGGCACGCGCTTTCGATCTCGCGGCTCTTGCACGCGAGCCGATACATGTTCGCGGTCGGGCCGCCGAGGTCGGAGATCACGCCGGTGAAGCCCGGCACGGTGTCGCGCACGTGCTCCACTTCGCGAATGATGGAGTCTTCGGAGCGGCTCTGGATGATGCGGCCCTCGTGCTCGGTGATGGAGCAGAAGGTGCAGCCGCCGAAGCAGCCGCGTTGAATCGCTATGGAGAAGCGAATCATCTTGTACGCGGGTATTTGCCCCTTGCCGTACAACGGGTGGGGTTGGCGGGTGTAGGGGCGTTCGTACACCCAATCCATCTCCTTCGTCGTCAACGGGATGGGTGGCGGATTGAGCCATACGTCGACGTTGCCGTGGCGTTGGACCAGTGCTCGTGCATTACCTGGATTGGCTTCGAGATGGAGGATGCGCGAGGCGTGCGCGTACAGGATTGGGTCGTCGCTCACCTGCTCGAAAGAAGGCATGCGGATGACGCTGTGATCGCGGTCCGCGTTTTTGACGCGGCGGACGAAGCGGACGACCTTTTCGCCTTCAGCGGTCGGCGGCGGAGCCGACTTCGCGGGCTCCATCGCGTACGGGTCGACGGGCGGGTTCAGACGGCCGGGCGAATCCAGGTGGGTGGAGTCGATTTCGATCCAGCCTGCGGGAGTCGCTTTGCGCGTGAACACCGTGCCGCGCAGATCCGTGATGTCGCGGATGTTCTCGCCGGCGGCGAGGCGATGCGCGAGCTCGACGATCTGGCGTTCGGCGTTGCCGTACACGAGCATCTCGGCCTTCGCGTCGAGCAACACCGAGCGGCGCACTTTCTCCGACCAGTAATCGAAGTGCGCGATTCGTCGCAGCGAGGCTTCGATCCCACCGATCACGATCGGCACGTCCGCGAAGGCTTCGCGCGCCCGCTGCGCGTACACGATGACCGAGCGATCCGGCCGCTTGCCGCCCTCGCCGCCCGGCGTGTACGCGTCATCGCTGCGCACGCGGCGGTCGGACGTGTAGCGGTTCACCATGGAATCCATGTTTCCGGCGGTGATGCCGAAGAACAGATTCGGGCGGCCCAGCGCTGTGAACGCCTCGGCGCTCTGCCAATCGGGCTGCGCGATGATGCCGACGCGGAAGCCTTGCGCTTCGAGGACACGGCCGATGATGGCCATGCCGAAGCTCGGGTGATCGACGTAGGCGTCGCCCGTGACGATGATGATGTCGCAGCTATCCCAGCCGAGCGCCTCCATTTCGGCGCGCGACATGGGCAGGAACGGGGCGGTTCCGAAGCGGGAAGCCCAGTGCCTGCGGTAGGTGGTTATGTCGCGTGCGGGGTCCATGAGGGGGCGCGAGTGTACCTCGCGATTGGGCGGTTTGCCGGGCTGCGCCGGCCGGGCGCCGTAGCCCTACTCGCGCGCACCCGTCGACTGGCGCTCCCGCACGGCCTCAGCGAGCCCAGGTACGATGTCCGCCCCCTCCGGCACCGTCACGCTCGAGCCATCGAAGTCCTTGCCGATCGGCTCGTAGCGCCCGCCCAGGCACTTCGACAGGAAGCCCTCGGAAATCGCATAGAACGACAGCCGATTCTGCGGCCGGGCAAACCCATGACCCTCGTCGGGATAGAGCACATACGTCACCGGCAAATGCTTGGCCTTCATCGCCGTGACGATCTGATCCGACTCCGCCTTCTTCACCCGCGGATCATTCGCCCCCTGCGCAATCAGCAGCGGCTTCTTGATCCGATCCGCATACGTGAGCGGTGAGCGCTCCTTCAGCAGCTTCCGTCCGTCCTCGGTCCGCGGGTCGCCGATGCGCCGAACCATGTCCTCGTAGAACGACTTCCAGTACGGCGGAATCGACGCCAACAGCGTCTCCAAATTCGACGGCCCGACGATGTCCACACCGCACGCGAACGTGTCGGGCGTGAACGTGAGCCCGGCAAGCACCGCATATCCACCGTATGAGCCGCCGTAGATCGCCACTTTGTCCGGCTGCGCGATCTTCTCGTTCACCGCCCAGTTCATGGCGTCGATCAGATCGTCGTGCATCTTGCGGCCCCACTCGTCATCGCCCGCATTGATGAATGCTTTGCCGAACCCCGTCGAGCCCCGGAAATTCACCGACAAGACGGCATAGCCGCGACTCGCGAGCCATTGATGCTCCGGATGAAAACCGTAGCTGTCGCGCGCCCATGGACCACCATGCACGTTCAACACGAGCGGCACCGGTTGCGCAGGTTTCCCCGAACGATCCGCGCCGGAGCTGCGCGGCAGTGTGAGATACGACACCAGCGTCTGCCCATCCCGCGACTTGATCTCGCGCGCCATCATCGGCTGCAGCGGCGCATTCGCCAGCTCCGGGCGCTGATCGAAGAGCTTCGTGACCTGGCCGCCGTCACGCTCGTACAGATACGTCGAGAGCACATGCACCGGATCGTCCACGACGACGATCCACTTGCGATCGTCCAGCGTCCGACTCGACACCGTGAACTGCGGCCCAAGCGTGCCGCGCAAGCGCTCGATGTCCTTCGCCGCATCCGGCGTGAGCGGCGCGTACTCGTTGTGCAGATACTCCACCGCGTACGCCTGCGGCTCGTGCGTGCGCGGCTCGACCCACACCTCCGAGATGTCCGCTTTCGAGCTCTCCGCGACGACGCTCTGCTTGGCGGTGTCCAGCTCGACGCGCACGAGCGCCGCTTTGTCCCGCCCCACCGCACTCACCAGCAGCGCGGTGCGGCCATCCCCTTCGATCGCGAGCGGGCTCGTCGTGAGACTGTCTTCCTGCCCGTACTCGAGAAAGCTCTGCCACCCTTGCGGCGTGCGTCGAAACAGCTGCCCACCGCCGCTCGGCAAAGTCTTCACCGCCACGCGCGGCTGCAGGTCGAGGTCCGCGACGTAGCCGATGAACTGCTGATCGTTTTTTTCCACGAGCTTGCGCTCGCCGTTGCGCACGTCGATGGCGTAGAGATCGTGCCACTCCGGCTCGCGATCATTGAGCGCAATCAACACCGTATTCGGAAGTTTGTGCGAGCTGCCGACCACTTGCGCCTGCACGTCTTTGAACGGTGTGAGATCGATCTGCTTCGTCGACTCCACATCGACACTGTGCACGCGCCAGTTCTCGTCGCCGCCCTCGTCCTGCAGAAACAGGATGTGCTTGCCGTCCAGCGCCCACGAGTGCTCGCGGATGCCGCGCTTCTTGTCCGCGGTGATCGGCTTGGCACTGCCGAGCTTGCCGTACGGCGCGAGCCACACGTTCAGAAAGCCGTCGCGCGGGGCGAGGAAGGAGATGTACTTGCCGTCAGGGCTGAGCCGGGCCTGCGTGCGCACGGGATTGCCGAACAAAGCGCTGCGCGAAATGAGGGTCGGATCGGCGGACTCGGCCGCACCGGAAATGAGTGTCATCGCTGCGATTACCCCGCAAATCCATTTCATGTCGTTCGGCTACTCGTACCGCAAACTGGTTACAACGAGCCGAACGACGGGGAGTTTCTCGAATCCTCAATAGAGCAAGACGCTGCGGCGCTCGTCGCTCCAGGCTTTCTCGTCCGGCACGGCCAGCGTGTCGAGATCGCCGGGCTGCGCCGCCGGATCGTCGATCCACTCGCGCAGCAGCTCGCTGCCGTTGATCACGTCGAACGCCAACTTGTTCCGCTCGTACTCGTAATCGAAGTGCCGCCAAATGCCGTAGCGCGGCTGCTGCCGGCGCAGCGCTTGCAGCGCGAGCGCGACCAGCCGCCACGGCCGAAACTCGTAATGCGAGTAGCTAGGGTCGTCCACATGAATCTGCAGGCCGGCGCAGAGCTTGCCGACGTGCTTGTGAAACGTCGGCTCGAAATAGCACGGCCGCAGCCGGCATCCCGCCAGCCACGATGGCGCCAGAGATTGCATGTCTTTCAGAAGCGCAGTCACGTCGATATCCGGCGCACCGAACAGCTCGAGCGGACGCGTCGTGCCGCGACCCTCGGACAGCGTGCATCCTTCGATCATCACGGTTCCGGCGTACGCGCGCGCCATCCACAAATTCGACGCATTCGGGCTCGGATTGACCCATGAACGCTCGCCGAGCGGCCAGCCGTAGCCTGGCGCCGCTTCAGGGTTCCAGCCCTCCATCTCGACGACCCGATAATCCACGTTGAGATGCTTCACGCGCACGAACCAGTGCGCGAGCTCGCCGAGCGTGAGCCCGTGCCGCATCGGCAGCGGCCCGGCGCCGACGAAGCTCTCCCAGCCCGCGCGCAACTTCAGCCCTTCGACGGGCCGGCCCGCAGGATTTGGGCGGTCGAGAATCCACACGGCCTTGCCCTTCTTCGCGGCTTCCTCGAGCACGTAGAGGAGCGTCGTGATGAAGGTGTAGATGCGGCAGCCGAGATCCTGCAAATCGACGAGCAGCACGTCGAAGCTGTCCATCATCGCGGCGGTCGGGCGCCGGACGGTGCCGTAGAGACTGAAGACGGGAATGCCGTGCACCGGATCGTTGAAGTCCGGTGATTCGATCATGTTGTCCTGTTTGTCTCCGCGCAGACCGTGCTGCGGGCCGAATGCCGCGGCGAGCTTCACATCACCGAGCGCGGCGAGCGCATCGAGCGAATGCGTGAGATTTGCCGTGACCGAGGCGGGATGCGCGAGCAACGCCACGCGCTTGCCGGCGAGCGGCTTGCGTAAGGCGGCATCCGCGAGCAGACGGTCGATTCCGAATTTCATTGCGACAGCTCCAACACGAAACCCCCGGCGTGATGGAAATCGGGCTTCGCGGCCGGGTGCTTCAGGGCCCAGTACGAGAGGCTACCACTCTCATCTTCGATCACGGCGGCGAGTGCGAGCGCGCGTGACGGCGGCAACACTTTCAGCTCGACGCGCACGTCGACGACCAGCTCCTGCGCCGAGCGCGCGACGCGAATCGCCGGGTGTGAGCCGAGGTC
>Ga0081455_10000497_pt1 | contig 51072 bp, 48 predicted proteins | sample TabmetS3T2R1_FD_70207 | JGI IMG/M metagenome (GOLD analysis project Ga0081455, IMG submission 70207) | Tabebuia heterophylla rhizosphere microbial communities from the University of Puerto Rico - S3T2R1 | ecosystem: Host-associated > Plants > Roots > Rhizosphere ...
CAGCATCTCGTGGACGTAGATGTACGAGCCGTAGAACATCGGATCGCCTTCGGCGAGGACGACGACCGTCCGTCCGGCCTCCAGATGCACTGCCAAACGAGCAGCGCACTCCTCGTAGAAGGCGGCGAGTGCCCCCGCGTAACCGCCGGGGTGATCCGTTGTGCCGGTCGTCACCGGATACTCGAGCACCTCCTCGATCACACCATCCGGGATGAGGTCCGCGGCGATACGCCGTGCGTTCGACCGTTTGCCGACTCCCTGGTGATACGCGATCACGTCGGCCGACTCGATCAGACGAGCCGCCTTCAGCGTGATCAGTTCGGGATCGCCCGGTCCGACGCCGACACCGTAGAGCCGCCCGGTCATTCCTTCTCCTGGGCCAGCGCGTTGAGCGCGGACGCCGCGATGGCCGATCCGCCCCGGCGGCCGCGGACGGTGAGGAACGGGATATCTATGCCCCCGGTTGCGGCCGGAAGCATTCGGGCACTATCTGCGGCAAAGGATGCCAAGGCTTCTTTCGACTCCGCCGCGCCGACAAACCCCACGGGCACTCCGATGATCGCGGCCGGCCGCGGCGCCCCGGCGATCAACATCTCGAGCAGATGGAACAGGGCTGTCGGCGCGTTGCCGATTGCGACGACGGCGCCCTCCAACCTGTCCTCGAGTAGCGAGAACGCGGCCGCGGACCGTGTGGTTTCCATGTCACGCGCCAGTGCCGCCACTCGCTCGTCGCCGAGAATGCAGACGACTTCGTTGTCCTTCGGCAACCGTGCCCGGGTGACGCCGGAGGCCACCATGTTGGCGTCGGTGAGGATGGGTGCTCCGATCTCCAGCGCGCGTCGAGCAGCTGAGACGAGCCCGGGATGGATGACCAGATCCTGTGCGAGGTCGACTTGACCGGTGCCGTGAATCATCCGGACGACGATCTTTTCGGCGTCGGCCGGAATCCCCTCCAGATCGCTCTCGCGTCGAATCGTGGCGAACGACTCGACGTAGATCGCGGCGCCGTCGTCGACGTAGTCGTACACCTTGGGCGGCCGGATGACGGACGGGTTCACGGCGTCGATTCTCCCGGCTCGCCGAGGTCGGGCAGCACGAGGCTTCGCCATGGCGTGACGATCACGTCGGGGGCCGCCCTCGCGATCACCTGACTGGTCAGTTCATGCGTCAGCACACCGTCGGGCACGTCGACGATTTCGGCGCTTCGTCCGTCGTCCTGCTCGACGGTGTCGGTGGGTCGCCAAGGCGAGGTCACCTGGGTGCGCAGGTCGCGGGCATGGTGGGTTTCAGCGAGGGGCGCCGAGAGCTCATCGACATGCCAGGGGGCGTCGGAGCCCTCACCGCGAACCTGGACGAACCGCCGAGCGAGATCGAGGAGCACCTCGGGCAGAGCCTCCAACCCGACGACTTCGCCCCACGTGTGGGAGCCGATTCGGATCTGGGCGTTCTCACGATCGACCGCCATTGCGCCGAGGTCGAGCGAGCGGTCGGCCAAGTCGCCGCGACCGTCATCGAGCACGAACAGAAATCGGGCCGACAGGCCGGCGAGCGCCGGTTCGTCGGTGAGCAACTCGTCCAGCCGATGCGCAACCGGAAAGAGATCGGCGCGGCCACCGGAGCGACCACTCAGTGGCGACACCATGATGTTGCGGACCAACTCATGAGTCGGGCACGGCAGGAATCCCGCGTTCGTGATCGCCTCGACGAACTCGCTCGGCACGCATTCGGCGCCCTCCTCATCGGGGTAGTGCGCAATGCCGCGTAGTTGCAGGTTTGCCCGCTTCGTGAGGAGGAGAGTTCCGTCGGCCCACTCGGCGGCTACAGCCATGAGGTCGGTGAGCATCTGGCTGGTCATGGCCCCGCCGACCAGCCGCAGGCGAACCAGCGCACCGTCGTCGGCGATCCACGGACGCAGGACGCCGGGACAACGATCGGCGTACTGGCGGCTCACTTCGTCATGGTTGCACGGGGAAAATCGCACACGTGCTGGAGGCCGTGGCCAAGATCGTGCCCTCGGCATCGCGCAGGTCCGCCTCGGCGAACGCCGCCCGACGACCGGGTTTCGTCACCCAGCCGTGTGCCCGGATCAGACCAGTGGCAGACGTGACGGGACGCAGGAGGCTCACCTTGGTCTCCAGCGACGTATACGCCAGTCCGAGGGGAAGCGTCGTGTGCACCGCGCAGGCGCACGCCGAGTCGAGCAGCGTCATGGCCAAGCCGGCGTGGATCACGCCGATGGGGTTGTAGTGCGAATCATCCGGCACCGCCTCGAACACGGCATCGCCTTCGCCGACGGCAACAAGGTCGAAGCCGAGCAATCGCGAAATCGGCGGCTGCGGAATCTCCCCGGCGATCATCCGGGTCAGGAAGTCCATCCCACTCAGTTGCGCCGCGGCTGCCGCCGTCGGGCGCGGATCAACCCAACTGACCGTCTTGCTCGATTCCGTCATGAGCGCGAGCGTACGCGTCGAGGGAGGGGGTCTCGGTAGCGTTCAGCCATGAGCGAAATCGGGTATGCAGACACGCCAGGTGGGCGTTTGGCCTACGTCCGGCGTGGCGTCGGCGAGCCACTGCTGTTGGTGATGGGCGTCGCCGGCCACCACCGCATGTGGGGCGAACCATTCCTGACGGCGCTTGCCGAGAGCTTCGATGTGGTCGCCTTCGACCACCGCGGCATCGGAACATCAGCTCGAGCCGACGAGGCATTCACGATTGCCGACCTCGCCGTCGATGCTGCTGCTGTCTTGGATCACCTGGGATGGGAATCAGCCCACGTCATGGGCATCTCGATGGGCGGGACGGTCGCGCAAGAACTCGCCTTGCGACGTCCCGAGCGGGTACGGCGGCTGGTCTTGGGATGCACATGGGCTGGACCCGGCAACGGAACCGATGAACCGGTGTGGGGTGCGGGTGTGGGGCTGCTGGCTGAGGCCGCCGCAAGCGGCGACCTCGAAACGGCAGCGCGGCTGATGTTCAGTGCGAACGTCTCGCCCGGCTTCGCTGCCGAACCGGGCCGGTTCGAGGAGTTCACCGAGATTGCCGGATCTGTCCGAGTCCCGGGGCCGGTTGTCCTACTCCAGATGCAGGCAGGTGCCGTTCACGACGCCGTCGATCGGCTCGGGGCACTGAATCTGCCGACGCTGGTCGTTCATGGCACGCTCGATCAGGTGATCGTGTGGGGTGCTGGCGAACGCTTGGCTGGACTCGTTCCCGGCGCGCGACTCGAACTATTCGATGACGTGGGTCATCTGTTCTTCTGGGAAGAGCCAGAGCGAGCGGCGGCGCTCGTCACGTCACACCTGGGCGCCTGACCGCCTATTCGAGGCGGCCGCGCTGCCGTGCCGTCTCCGTGAACAGACGGTGCATGCCGACCCGCCCGAGGAGTCGCTCGTGGGTCTTGGGCGCGAGCATTCCGAAAGCCGCGAGCGGGCGCGCCGGCGACCCGGTCGGGATGATTTCGACAGCGTCACGCCGGATGGCGCGCACGACAGAGGCCGCAACCTTCTCTGTCGTAGTCGTTCCCAGCAATGCGGGGGACTTGACGCCGCTGTCGATGATCCGCTGGTACATCCCGTCGCCCGCGACGAACCCTGGACTGACCACCGAGAAGCCGATGGGTGAATCGGCATACTCGGCGCGCAGAGATTTCGTGAGTGCGATGAGCGCTGCCTTGGAGGCCGAGTAGGCCGCAACGTATGCAGCGGGGAAGTGCCCGGAGCCCGAAGCGACGAAGACGACACTTCCGCGCTTGCGTTGTTCCATTCCTGGCAGGACTCGCCGGGTGAGAAGCATGGGTGACGTCACGTTGACGTCGATGAGGGACGTCAACTCGTCTTTCGTGGATAGCGCGAACGGCGCGGCGAACTCGGTGCCGGCGTTGTTGACAAGGATGTCGATCGGACCGAGAGCGCTCTCGGCCTCCTCGATCAGTGGGTCGATGGCATCGAATTTCGCCAGGTCTGCTGGGACGACGGCCGACTTCGCTCCACGCTGGGTAACGGCGGCGGCGACCTCGGCAAGTGCGTCCTGACGCCGACCGGTCACGACGACGTTGACGCCCGCGTCGGCGAGCGCTTCTGCGATTTTGCGCCCGATACCGCCCGAGGCGCCGGTGAGCAGGGCGGTGCGGCCCTTGAGATCCTTCATGGCGTCAGCGTCGTGCCTGTGGGCCGTCCGCGCAACCGATTGCGGCGGGAAGCGTCGGAATCAGCCGGCTGCGCCGTCGAGCAACCGAGCAAGACGCAAGTCGCGGTCGGTGACTCCACCGACGTCATGGCTGTTGAGGCGGACGTCGACCCGGTTGTAGACGTTCGACCACTCCGGGTGGTGGTCGAGTGCGTCGATCTCGGGACGCACCCGGGACATGAAGTCGATTGCGCCAGCGAAGTCGTCGAACTCGAATGTCTTGACCAAGGCGTCGCCGTCGTAGGTCCAGCCGCTTAGATCCGCCAGGGCCGTTGCGATTTCGTCGTTCGACAATCCTCCCATTCCCTTGACGCTACTCCTGGTTCCTACGCTTGACGCCATGGAGCGGGTGGTCAGCAATGTCGTGGCTGGGCTCTGGATGATTTGGCTGGTGTTCTGGTGGTGGGGATCGCGACATACAAAGGACACCGTTCGGCGCGAGGCGGCCGGATCGCGGCTGGCCTACCTCGTCCCGTTGATGCTCGCCGGACTCCTGTTGTCCATCGTCCGGATCCCATTCACAGACGTGAGCCTGCGCCTGTACGAGTCAAGTCCGGCCGCCAGCCTCATCGAGCTCGTTGCTGTGGCACTTGGGTTGGGATTCTCAGTGTGGGCCCGACTGCACTTGGGGACGAACTGGAGTGGGATCGTCACGGTCAAGCGCGATCACGAACTCATCCGGTCGGGTCCGTATGCCATTACGCGACATCCGATCTACTCCGGCATCCTGCTGGCGTTCGCCGGCATGGCGGTAGGTCAGGGTTCCGTCTCCGGCGGTCTCGCGGTGGTCCTCGTCGCGATCGCCTTGGTGCGCAAACTTCGCACCGAGGAGCGGTTCATGCTGGACCAATTCGGCCAGGCCTACGAGCAATACCGGCGCGACGTCCCCGCCTTGATGCCAGGCCTCAGGATCTGATGCCTCGATGCCGGTTGCCTTTCCGCGCTCCGTAGGCTGAGCCGATGCGCATCGCGTTGCTCTCGACGTCCGATACGGACTTGCTCTCGGCGCGCGCGAGTGGTTCTGACTTCGTCCTCGCCAATCCCGGACGGCTTGACGTAGCGACGATCCCGTCGCTGCTTGCCGACACTGATGTTGTCGTCGTCCGGATCCTCGGATCCGCGCGGCAGTGGGAGAATGGCTTCGCCGCCATCGCTGCGTCGCAACTGCCGGTCGTCGTGCTGGGGGGCGAACAGGCACCAGACGCCGAATTGATGGGCCAATCGACCGTTCCCATTGGGCTCGCCGCCGAGGCTCATCGCTATCTCGCCGAGGGCGGCCCAGCAAACCTCGGGCAACTTCACGCCTTCCTTTCCGACACTGTCCTGCTCACCGGTGAAGGGTTCGAGCCGCCGGTGACGATTCCGGCTTGGGGCTGGGCGGAGCGACTAAACGACGGTCGAGTAGCACAGACGCCGGCAGAGCAGAACCGTCGCCCTCGTATCGGCGTGCTCTACTACCGAGCACACGAGACGAGCGGTAATGCCGGTTTCGCCCATGCCCTAGCGGACGCCATCGACGCCACCGGCGCAGCCGGGTTGCCGATCTTCAGCTCATCCCTGCGCGCCGCACCTGACGATCTCTACGAAGCGCTCGGCACCCTCGACGCGCTCATCGTCACGGTGCTGGCGGCTGGTGGCACGAAGCCGGCGGGTGTGGGTGCCGGTGGCGGTGCTGATCGCGGGGACGAGTCCTGGGACGTCGAACGTATTGCCGCGCTCGACATCCCGATCTTCCAAGGTCTCTGCCTGACGTCAAGCCGCGCTGAATGGTTGGCCTCGAACGAGGGCGTCACCCCACTCGATTCCGCGAGCCAGATTGCCATCCCCGAATTCGACGGCCGCATCATCACTGCGCCGTTCTCATTCAAAGAGATCGACGCCGACGGCTTGCCCCGGTATGTGGCTGACGCAGAACGCTGCGCCCGGGTTGCTGGCGTCGCGGTCAACCACGCGCGCTTGCGCCGTATGTCCAATGCCGACAAGCGTGTTGCACTGATGCTTTCGGCGTACCCGACCAAGCACAGCCGCGTCGGCAATGCCGTCGGCCTGGACACTCCGGTTTCGGCGGTCCGGCTCCTGCGTGCGCTGCGGAATTCGGGGTATGAGCTGACCGGCGGTCCAGACGGCGACACCGTGAGACAGATCCTCGACATGGACGACGATTCGGCCGCCGGCGATGCGCTGATCCACGCACTCATCGACGCCGGCGGCCAGGACGAGGAGTGGCTGACAAACGCGCAGTTGACCGACAGTCACGTCCGCATCTCGGGCGAGGACTACGGGCGCTGGACGTCCGACCTCGACGCAGGACTGATGAGCGAGATCGTCAACGCGTGGGGTGAGGCACCGGGGCGGCTGTTCGTCAACGATGCTGATGAGATCGTCCTCGCGACGCTTCAGGCCGGAAACATCGTCCTCCTGATCCAGCCGCCGCGCGGCTTCGGCGAGAACCCGGTGGCGATCTACCACGATCCGGACATGGCGCCGTCGCACCACTACCTCGCGGCCTACCGCTGGCTCGAGCATGGATTCAAGGCCGACGCAGTGGTGCACTTGGGCAAGCACGGATCGATGGAATGGCTGCCCGGCAAGAACGCCGCACTGTCGGCGGCCTGCGCGACTGATGCTGTGCTGGGCAATCTGCCGCTGATCTATCCGTTCCTCGTCAACGATCCCGGCGAAGGCGCGCAGGCCAAGCGACGCGCTCACGCGACGCTCGTCGATCACCTGATTCCGCCGATGGCGCGGGCCGAGTCCTATGGCGACATCGCTCGCCTCGAGCAACTCCTTGACGAGTACGCCAACGTCTCGGCCATGGACCCGGCCAAGGCGCCGGCGGTCCGCGCGCAGATCTGGACGCTCCTTCATGCCGCCGAAATGCATCGCGACCTCGGGCTTGAGGACCGGCCTGGCGATGAGGAGTTCGACGAATTCGTCCTGCACATCGACGGGTGGCTGTGTGAAGTCAAGGACGCGCAGATCCGCGACGGCCTGCACATCCTTGGCCAGGCTCCCGAGGGTGAGGGCCGCGTCAACTTGGTGCTCGCCATCCTCCGTGCGGCACAGGTTTGGGGCGGCGCGGGTGGCGCCGTGCCCGGGCTGAGAACGGCCTTGGGGTTGGCTCCTGATGCCGGGTCGAGCGAGACCGATGCCGTTGAGACCGAAGCTCGTGCCCTCATCGAAGCGATGGAGAAGGCAGAGTGGGATCCGAGCATCGTTGATGCGCTTGACGATCGCCCGGACGTCCGGACTGTTCTTCGTTTCGCGGCCGAGCAGGTCGTGCCCCGGCTGGCAGGCACCGGCGGCGAGCTCGATGCCATCTTGCATGCCCTGGATGGGGGCTTTGTTCGGCCCGGCCCGTCTGGGTCACCGCTGCGCGGACTCATCAACGTCCTGCCGACAGGCCGAAACTTCTACACGGTCGACCCCCGCGCCGTGCCGTCTCGCCTCGCGTATGAGACGGGCGTCGCCATGGCGGATTCACTTCTGCAGCGGCATCTCGACGAGACCGGCGAATACCCCCGGTCCGTGGGCCTCTCCGTCTGGGGAACGTCAGCAATGCGCACTTCCGGCGACGATGTCGCGGAGGTGCTCGCGCTGCTCGGTGTCGAGCCGGAGTGGGATGAGGCTTCGCGCCGAATCACTGAATTGCGTCCAATCCCACTGGAAGAATTGGGTCGTCCGCGCGTCGACGTCACGGTGCGAATCTCGGGCTTCTTCCGCGATGCTTTCCCGCATGTCGTGGGCATGCTCGACGACGCCGTCGCGCTCGTGGCTGGCCTCGATGAACCAATCGAGCGGAATTTCGTGCGGGCCCACGCTCAGGCCGACGTGGCCGAGCATGGCGATGAGCGACGGGCGACCACGCGGATTTTCGGCTCGGCCCCCGGCTCGTATGGCGCCGGCATCCTGCAGGTTGTCGAATCTGGAACGTGGCGCGACGACGCGGATCTCGCAGAGGTTTACACGGCCTGGGGCGGGTTCGCCTACGGACGCGGCCTCGACGGGCGCCCGGCGGCCGACGACATGCGCGCCAACTATCGACGCATCCAGGTGGCCGCCAAGAACATCGACACACGCGAACACGACATCGCAGATTCCGATGACTATTTCCAGTACCACGGCGGCATGATCGCGACAGTCCGCGCCCTCACCGGCGACGACCCGAAGGCATACGTGGGCGATTCGACGACGCCTGACGCCGTCCGCACGCGCACCTTGACCGAAGAGACGGCCCGGGTGTTCCGGGCGCGCGTGGTAAACCCGCGCTGGATCGGCGCGATGCAGCGGCACGGCTACAAGGGCGCGTTTGAGTTGGCCGCGACGGTGGATTACCTGTTCGGATTCGACGCCACCACCGGAGTGGTCCACGACTGGATGTACGAGAAGCTCGCGCAGGAGTACGTGCTAGACGAGAACACTCAAGAGTTCATGCGAACGTCGAATCCCTGGGCCTTGCGCGGAATCGTCGAACGGCTCAGCGAAGCGGCCGATCGTGGCCTCTGGGCCGAGCCCGATCCTGAGACGTTGGCGGCCATGCAGCAGGTCTACCTGGAACTCGAAGGCGATCTGGAGGATCGGTGAGGCGGGTCAGGATCGTTGGTATCGGCTGCGGTCACCCCGATCAGCTGACGGTCGAGGCGGTTGATGCCTTGCAGTCCTGCGATCTGGCGATCGTGATGCGCAAACATCGGCCGGACCGCAGCGGAGCCGATGAACCAGACCCCCTCGTGGCAGCGCGCCAGGCCGTCGTCGACCGCCACGCGCCGGGACTTCGCATCGTCCATCTCGACGATCCGGAGCGGGATCGCACGGCGGAATCTACGTCGACCAAGGCTGGGTATGTGGGCGCCGTCGCCGACTGGCACGAAGCCCGCGCCGTCGCCTACGAAGAGGCGCTTCTCGCGCACGAGGGCGACGTCGCCCTACTCGTTTGGGGTGATCCGGCGTTCTACGACTCGACCATCCGCATCGTCGAGAAGGTGTCGGCTCGTGGCCGCGCCAAGTTCGATTGGGACGTCATCCCGGGCATCTCGGCACTGCAACTACTGGCCGCCCGCCATCGGATTGTGTTGCACGAGGTCGGCCAACCCATTCTGGTGACAACCGAACGTCGACTTCGCGAAGCGGTGGCCGCCGGGGCTGACAACGTTGTCGTCATGCTGACCGGATCGCTCGACCTAGCTGGCCTCGACGCCTGGCAGATCTGGTGGGGCGCCAACTTGGGCACTGAGTCCGAGCAGCTCGTTGCCGGCACCATCGCCGACGTGGCGGACCGAATCTCGCGGGCCCGCGCCCAAGCCAAGGCCCAATCCGGCTGGGTCATGGATGTCTATCTGCTGCGGCGACCACCTGGCTAAGCCCGCCATCGGTGGTTGGTTTGCCGGATTCCGTTGACTCGGATTTGGATGAACGACAAGAACCGCGCGGCTACGAATGCTTGATCAGCAAGAGCGTCACCGACTGAGCCGGGTACGTGCGCGAGAGCCCGTACTTGCCGACGGCCGTCGACGTCTCCGTGATCGCCCGCTTCGTCGGCCCCAGCGTGAAGGTGCGAGCGGCCGACGTGTGCGGAAAGTTGTACAACTTCAGATACGACGTGAGCGCGCCCTTCGTCTTGTTGATGACGACGACCGTCAGGGCAGACGTCCCCTTGGACGCATAGACGCTCAGCAGCCCTTGGTCGGAACTGGCCGCCGGCACGCCCCACTGTCCGAACCGCGCACCGTTCCCATCGAAGTTGCGGTACACCCGGAACGCCCACTCGCCCCACGTTCCGTCGATGCTGTTGTCGTAGTTCCACAGGGTGGCGAGGTCGAGCCCTTCACGGCCGAAGATCCCCAACACGTCAGCTTGGGCGAGCGCACCATTGATCGTGTCGAAGCCGCCCCAGTTGTACTCGGTGATCGCCGTCTTCGTTCCTGGGTAGAGCGCAGCCCATTCGCGGAGCTGGCGGATGAACCGCAGCGGCTTGGCCCCGACGTCGGTGCCGATCCACGACTCATCGACATAGTTCGGATCCCACAGCGAACGGGTCGATCGAAGCCGCCGGGCTTGGGTGGCCGCGTCGCCGGAGGGAGCCAAGGCGATGCCGGGCGACCCGTTGGGGGATTCGGGGTAGTAGTGCTCGTCGAGGTAGTCGAGCAACCGCTTCCCACTGTGGGCGTCGGCATATGCCTTGAACTGCTTGACGTACCAGGCGGCCAGATCGCCTGTCGCCGCGTGGTTCGCGCCCGGACCGCAATTGTCGGCCGCGTCGTACAGCCACCAGCAGTATCCGGCGTCGGAAGGGCCGACGATCTTTGCGCTCGAGTCTGCGGACTTGATGGCCTCGGCTGTCGGCCGCGCCTTGTTCCACCATTCGGTGTGCGTGAGTGGCTGTGGATGCACCGCGCGGTGGGTGTCGTGCCAGAGTCCGGGTTCGTTGTCGAGTTCGTAGAGGTGTACGCCCTGCGACTTGAGCACGCCGACCATGGCGCCGGCTTGGGTGGCTGGAGTCACCTGAGTTGCAATGTCCGTGGGGTCGTTGCCGGTTATCCGCTGACCGTTCGTCCGAACCCCATTGCCGCAGTCTGGTCGCCATTGCGAATCGTTCGATTGCTGGCTTCCGTACTTCTTGATGCTGAAGCCGCAGGCCTGTGGCTTGTTGGCGTTTGCAACCCACCCCATCATTGGGACGGTGACCAAACTGGGTGTTCCCGTCGACTTGTTGCTGGACACCCACGCGGCAACCTGGTGGTTCGTGTCGTTTCCGATCTGATTTTCGAAGTACCAGTCATTGCCGTTGTTGAAGGCGTTGGTCTTGTAGTCGTAGAGCGAGGTCTCGTTGCCGCCCCACCGGTTGAGGGGAACCTTCAGGACGCTGCGCAGATGCGGCGAGGCCCAGTTGATGCCGTAGATCGCTTCGGGGATCGTGTGGACGAGATTGGAGTTGGCGGGCGTGTAGCCGTCCAGTCCGTTCACGGCGAGGCTGGGCCCCGTTGTGGCGGCCGTGCCTTGAACGCCGACGGTGGCAAGCAAGGTGACCACGGCGCCGAAACCGAGCGCAGCACACGCACGTGCTGCGAGCCTTCGGGGGAGACTCATACGGCTCAAGGTACGCCGCGGTCGAGCTCAGTAATGCGTTTGCGCAGGTCGTCTGGGATGCGTGCGCTGGCTTGCTGCTTGTAGTCGAACCACACGATGATCGCGCGCGAGGTCGCCACCGGTTCGGCCTCGCCGTCCACAAAGATCGCGGACTCGATCGTCCAGCTCTTGTCGCCCAACTTCGCCGTCCGTGTGGCGACCTCGATACGGGCGGGGTAGTGCAACTGCCCGATGAAGCTGCATTGGATGTCGGCAAGGATCGGGCCCTCTCCATCCGGACGCGACGACAGCACCCCAGCCCCGGCCGCCTCGAAATACGCAATGCGACCTGTCTCGACGTACCGGAAGAAGACGGCATGGTTCACGTGGCCGATGGCGTCCATGTCGGCCCACTGGACGGGCAGCGAGGTGAAATGCGCGAAGTCGGATCGGTTCACGCGCACAGTCTGCCGAACGTCGTCACAGGACGAACGGGACGACCCACTTCGTGCGCTTCTTGTAGTCAGCCCACTCCGGGTAGCGCGACATGCTCGCTTCCTTCATGTGCATGTTCACGGTGAAGAGGCCGAGCCAGATCCAGGCGAGCACCACGAAGGGGAACCAGTGCCACACCAAGAGCGCGAAGCCGAGGTAGATCATCATTTCGCCGGTGTAATTGGGATGGCGGATGTACTTGAACATCCCGTCGGTGATCAGCCCACGCTTGAAGTGAAGCGTGTAGAACTTCTGCGCGTCGGCGGCGATCATGATGACCGACCCGAACATGCTCAGCGTGATGCACAGGACGAACCAAAGGCCGTCGGGCAGCGGATAGCTTGATGCACCTCGTCCTGAGATGAGGATCCAGCCGAAGAGCCAGTAAAGCCCGAGCGCGAAAACGAACGCGTTGACGCCGGCAAGGAGCGTGATGCGACGCTGCCAGCCCGGGTCGGGGAACGTCATGTCCTTGAGGAACCAGACCAGGCCATACGTTCCGTGGAGAGCCAGATAAATCCACGCCGCAGTGCTGGTGGCCGCCGGCGTCTTGTCGGCGTAGAACCACATCAGCAAGCCGAGGAATGCGAACGTCCCCGTCTTCTGGAAGTTGATCACCCACGCGAACTTCCACGGGCGCGGCCCGCCGCCGAAGTCGGTTGTCAGGTGATCGGTAAACTTGCGCATCGACCGTACCCACCGGGGTGCTTCGTACGCCGTCGAAACCTCGATGCTCATGTTCCGAGGCTACCGCTGTGGCAGCTGCTCGGGCACCCAAGCGCTGCCCGTAGAGTCTGTGCCACCATGCCGCCTGAAGTGACCAACGACCGGTCGCCGGGTCTTGTGCTGAAACCGTTCCGCGCGCTTCGATACGTGGCCGACGGGGACGAGCTGAGCGGTCTGCTGTGCCCGCCGTACGACGTGATCTCCCCGGAACAACGCTCCGAACTCTTGGCCGGCGACCCGGACAACGCGGTCTCACTAGTACTGCCGGCGTCCTACGCCGACGCGGCCGATCGCATCGCACGGTTCGTCGCCACGGGACGTATGGCACCGAATACCGAACCGGCCTTGTACGTCTACGAAATGGCCCCCCCGGACGGGCCGGCGACGCGCGGATTGATCGGGGCAGTCGAATTGCACCCCTACGCCGACGGCGTGATCCTGCCGCACGAAAACACCATGGCCGGGCCGGTTGCTGACCGACTCGCGCTGATGGAGGCCACCGACGCCAACCTCGAGGCGATCTATCTGGTGTACGACGGTGGTGGGCCGGCGTCCGTGGCCACGGCGCAGGTGCCTGACTTCGCTTTGGTCGCGGAGACGACAACGCCGGACGGAACCACGCACCGGTTGTGGGCGATCACGGACCCCGAGACGTTGGCGGCAATCGCCACTGATCTGGCGGGGCACACCGCGATGATCGCCGACGGGCACCATCGGTACGCCACCTACCTGGAACTTCAGGCGCGACGTCGCGCTTCGGCAGGCCCCGGCCCGTGGGACTTCGGACTGGCGCTGCTGGTCGATTCTTCGTCATACGGTCCCCAGGTACACGCGATCCACCGGGTCCTCGTGGGCCTGGGACTGGACGAGGCAGTGGCTGGGGTTGCGTCCCGCTGCGCTGTCGTCGAGCAAGACTCGGTGGCGCAGGCCGTCGCCGTGCTCGATACCCACACAGGTTTCGCCTGCGTGCTCACCGATGGGGCGCGGGCAGTGGTGGTTCACTCGCCCGCCCCTCAGTTGCTCGCCGCCGTGTCCTCCCCGGAAGAACCTCCCGAGCTGGCCGCGCTCGACGTCAATGTGCTTCACCGCGGTTTGGTCCCCCACGCATGGGGGCTACCGGACGTGGTCGAAGCTGTCGGTTATGCGCACGACGTAGACGAGGCAGTTGCGGCGGCTCAGGCCAGCGGCGGCACTGCGGTGCTGATGCGCCCCACGCCGGTGTCCGCTGTCGTCGCGGTCGCTCGAGCCGGGGGGCGCATGCCACGGAAGTCCACGCTGTTCACGCCGAAGCCGGCTTCGGGCCTCGTGATCCGGCGGTTTGCCGACGGCTGAGTCAGGCAGTGCCGTGCGCGGCGACCCAGTCGAGGAACGGCGTAGCCGTTCGCCAATCGTCTCGCACCCGGTCGACCAGTGCGGGTGAATGGATGACGGGGTCGAAGCCGTACTCCCGGCCAACCGTCAGCGACCTGTGCCGCAGCAGTTTGATCCGCGGGTGTTCCACGTCGTAGCCGCGCGGAGCGGTCTTGAGCGTTTCGCCACCGATCGTCCAGCCGGTGCCTTCGAGTTCGTCGAGGATCCCGACGAGTTGAGCGCCATGTGCGTCGTCGGAAATGGCCTCACGGATGACGGCCAGCCGGGCAGAGGACGCTTCGTAGAAGCCAGCGCCGACGAGTACTCCCGCTGCGCTGACCTGGACGTAATAGCCTGTCGACGGACCAGTGGGGACGTATGCACCCTGATGGGTCTTGTACGGCGACTTGTCCTTGGCGAAACGAACGTCGCGGTAAGGCCGGAAGACCTTGGCCGCCCCGAATTCGGGTTCGAGGGCACCGGTGAGCGCCTTCATGGGAGCTGCGACGCCCTCGTCGTACGTCGCCTTGTGTGCCTGCCAGAACGACTTCGTGTTGTCGTTCTCGAGATCCTCGTAGAAGTCGAGGGCCGCCTCCGGGAACCCGGCGAACTCGGTCATGCCGCGAGCCTACGAGGTACTCACGCGTTCGCGGCGAGGAAGGGTATGAGCAGAGCGTTGACGCGCTCGGGCGCCTCGTAGGCACTCAGATGCGCCACGTCGTCGATGACCGCGAACTGGCTCCCGGGGATCATGTCTGCCTCAGCTCGCGCCCGCTCAACCGGTACAAAGTCCTCGCTTCCAGTGATGACGAGGACTGGCAACGACAGGGTTGGGAGGAGCGGCAACAGGCTCGGCCGATCAATCATCGCGGCCCGGGCGGCCCGGAACAAGCTGGTCCTATCGCACGCCCGAATGTCACGTCGCATCGGCCTAACGAGATCGGGCCGGGTCTTTCGCGTGGTCTTGGAGAGCATCGACCCGATGAGGAATGGCGCAGCGGCTGGCGGGCCGCCGACCTTTATGAGAGGAAGCAGTGACCACATCTCAAGACGCTGAAAGCCGCGCCAGGCGTCCAGCGGGCTGTTGATGGTGACCAGGCTCGAAATCCGGGTCGGCTCGAGCGCGGCCATCTGGACTCCGACCATGCCGCCCCACGCCCCACCGACAATCGCGGTGCGATCGACGTCGAAATGATCGAGCACCTGGAAGGTCGCCCGGGCGAGGTCTTCGAGGCTGAATCGCTTGGGTGGGCGGCCGCTGTCACCGTGGCCGGGTGGGTCGAGCAGAAGCAGTCGATAGGTGGCGCCGAGGGCCGCTACCTGCTCTCCGAAGACCTGGCGTGTGCTCCACAGGCTGGGCCACAGCAGGACCCATGAACCTGCCGGGTTGCCGGTCTCCTCGATGGCGAGGTCTCCGACGACGGTCGCGACGAGTTCTGCGCTCACTGTTACCTCCCTGCGGGTCTGTCTGCCGCTGAGTTTTGCCGAACCGCCCGCCGCCTGTGGCACTTCGACCTGGATTATTTGGTCGCGGTGACGAGGAGGTAGGTCGCGCCGATCGAGGTTCGAGGCGGGCCACCGTCATTCTGACGTACTTTTCAGCTGCCCTCGGAAGGAGTGAGGACCACCTTGCCCAGCGCGCCGCGGTCGTCCATGAGTGAGAGCGCCTTCGCAGCGTCCTCCAGCGCGAACTCCGAACCGACGGGCGGCTTGATGGCGCCGGATTCGACGTGCGGACGAAGTTCAACCCACTGCTCCTGCATGAATCCGGGATGGGAGAGCGCGTATGCGCCCCATCCGACCCCGACGACGCTGATGTTGTTGAGCAGCAGGCGGTTCACCTTGACCTCGGGGATGTCGCCGGCGGTGAAACCGATGACGAGCAACCTGCCATGGGGACGAAGGCAGCGCAGCGAATCGGTGAAGCGGTCGCCACCCACCGGATCCACAACGATGTCGACGCCATCGATTCCATCGAGTTTACGCACGGCGCTGAGGAAGTCACCTGACGGGACCGCATCGTCGGCGCCCGCCGAAAGCGCCATTGCCGCCTTCTCGTCGGTCGACGTAACGGCGATAATGCGTCCCGCACCGAAAGCTTTGGCGGTCTGGATGGCAGCGGTGCCAACACCGCCGCCGGCACCGTGGACAAGTAGGGTCTCGCCCGGCTGGATTTGGCCTCGTGTGACCAGCGCAAAGTGTGCGGTCAGGTAGTTCAGCGGCAGCGCTGCGCCCTCGGCGAGCGAGAGCTGGTTGGGCAGCGCAAACGTGCCGTCGAGGGGCGCGAGCGCGTATTCGGCGAACCCGCCGATCATCACCATCGCCGCGACCCGGTCGCCGGGTGCGAACCCGGAACCGTCAGGCGCCGACACGACCTCGCCGGCCGCCTCGGATCCTGGCGTGAACGGGAGAGGCGGTTTGAACTGGTAGAGGCCACGCGTCTGCAGCAGTTCCGGAAAGGAGACCCCGGCAGCCCGGACGCGAATGAGGATCTGATCGGGTGCCGGCGCCGGCATGGGCATCTCGGCAAGCTCGACGGCTTCGGGCCCATCAGTGGAGACGATCTGAATTGCGCGCATGAGCCGCAGGTTATCGCTCAGTTGCCCGAGCGGGCCCGGAGCCTGAGCGGAGCGCCGTCGCCCGGAACGTTGGTGATGTTCCGCAGCCGGTTGGAAGCCGGCGCGTCGGCTTCGAAGTCGAAGTGGCGCAGTATCTCGCCGAGTATCGCCGCGCCCTCCATCAGCGAGAAGGCAGCGCCGATGCAGCGCCGTACCCCTCCACCGAACGGGATCCAGATGTTGTGCGAAACCGGTCCGTCCAGGAAGCGATCTGGGCGGAACTCATCGGCGTCCTCGAAGTTCAGGGCGTGCGACAACATGATCGACGGCGTGACCACAGTGCCCTTGGGCAGGAGCCGCCCACCGACGAGCTGATCGGACTTGAGCCGTCGCGCGACGAAGTCGATGATCGGATGCAGCCGCATCGCTTCCTTCATGCACGCCTCGAGGAAGGTGTCGTCGCCGGCGTCTGCCGCTGCGATGGCGCGTTTGCGAAGGTCGGGATGGCGGCCGAGCTCGTGCAGGGTCCACGACAGTGCCGATGCGGTGGTCTCGTGTCCGGCCATCAGCAACGTGACCAACTGATCGCGAAGCTCGGCGTCTGACAAGACTTCGGTGTCGCTGTCGTCGTGGCCGGCGCGCAGGAGGCGCGAAAGCACGTCCGAGCGATCGTCGATGTCGCCGGCCTCGCGTCGCTCAGCGATTTCGTCGTACAAGATGGCATCGACGCGGTCCTGATTTCGGAAGTAGCCCCGCCACGGCGGCAGATTCGAGGCGCGCGCATATTGCCAGCCCAGAAGCAGGAGCGGCCCGACGTTCACCATCCGGCGAACCCTGGGCCGCAGAGCGTCCAGCCGAGCCCCATCGGTCACCCCGAAGACCACTCGCAGGATGACATTCAGTGTGATGGCGTTCATGCGGTCAAGGGTTGGCACGACCTCGCCATCGCGCCATGTCGCAACCTCGGCTGCAGCGATCTCGTCGACCATCGTCCGGTAGCCGCGCAGAGCCGGCCCGGTGAACGCCGGCATGAGCAGGCGACGAGCGCGGGTGTGCTCTTCGTCATCGACGAGCAGCAGAGAACGGGGTCCCATCACCGGTTCGAGGATCTGATTGCCCTCGCCAGCATGGAAATCGTGGGGGTCGGAAGCGAAGACCTCCTTGATGACCGCCGGATCACTGATGACCACGAGGTTTCGCGGACCGGGCAGGATGCGCACCGTGAAGGGATCGCCGAATCGGCGGTGCAGTTCGGGCATCACCTGCTTGCGACTGCGAATGAAGCGGTAGGTCGACAACCACGCCGGCCAGCGCGGACCTGGCGGAAGCCCGACCGCCGTCGGCGCAACCGGGGTGGAGGTCATGCCACCTTCGCGGGCGCTTTGGCGGGCGTCCACGTGAAGTGCTCTGGGATCACCCGACGGGTCTCCCACCAGTACTGGAAGGTGAACTTCGGCCAGATGGTGCGGTTCTTGCCCTGGCTATCGAGATACCAACTGGTGCAGCCGCCCTGAGTCCAGATGCCCTTACTGACGAGTCGCTGGATTTCGTCGTTGAACTCGTCTTGTGCCGGCTTCGTGGCTTCGACGACGGCAGCACCACGCCGGTTCATCTCATCGAGCATCTTGAGGATGTACTTGGTCTGCTGCTCGATCATGAAGACGACGGAGTTGTGTCCGAGAGCCGTGTTGGGGCCGAGCATCAGGAACAGATTCGGGACGCCGTGGATGGTCATGCCCATGTACGTCTCGACGCCGTGCTCGCGGAACTGCTTGGCGACATCCAGGCCGTCGCGCCCCTTGATGTCGAGGAAGTCGAATGCGTCGACGACGTGGAAGCCGGTGCCGTAGATGATGACGTCGGCGTCGTGCTTGTTGCCCTCGGCGTCGATCACTCCGTCGGGCACGATCTCCCTGATGTGCTCGGTGACCAGGTCGACATTGCTGCGGTTGAACGTCGGGTAGTAGGTGTTCGACTGCAGCACCCGCTTGCAGCCAAGCCGGTAGTCGGGGGTCAGCTTGCGGATCATCTCCGGATCGTCGATGGCCCGGGCGATGTTGGCGCGTGCCCACTTTTCGGCGATTGGCAGGAAATTGACGTGTCCATTGAAGGCGATCGCGCGTGCCTCCAGCCCCCAGTAGATGGCGCTGCGATAGGCCCGCGCCAGGCTGGGCATCGCGTCGAAGAACTTCTGGCGCCGCGGGTGGATGGGATTGTCCTTCTTGGGCAGCACCCATGGAGGTGTGCGCTGGAAGACCGTCATGTGCCCGGCTTGCTCGGCCACGATGGGCACGAATTGGATCGCGCTGGCTCCCGTGCCGATGACCGCCACCTTCTTGCCGGTGAGGTCTACGGAGTGGTCCCATTCGGCGGAGTGGAAGCGGGGCCCAGCGAAGGTGTCGGCACCGGGGACGTTCGGGATGTTGGGAATGTGCAGCCCGCCGACGCCGGAGAGAACGACGCGGGCTTCGTAGTCGTCGCCTGCGTTCGTGCGGATGATCCACACCTGACGGTCGTCGTCCCAGGCGAGCCCGGTTACTTCGACGCCGAAAGTGATGTACGGGCGGATGCCTGTGTTGTCGGCAACCTTGCGCATGTACTCCCAGATCTCTGCCTGCTGGGAGAAGTTGCGGCTCCAGTCGGGGTTGAGCGCCCACGAAAACGAGTACATGTGGCTGGGGATGTCGCATTCGCATCCCGGATACGTGTTGTCGCGCCAGGTTCCGCCGACGTCCTGCGCCTTTTCGAGGATGACGAAATCGGTGCGACCCGATTCGAGGAGCTTCGTGGCGACACCCATGCCAGAGAAGCCGGTTCCAATGACGACGATATCCTTCGCGATCACGTTTTGGATACTATCGGTATGTGGGGCGGTTGCGCCCCGAGAGAATCGTCACAGAAGCGAGCAGGGGTGGGATCGTGAGCGCTCGACCGTCACGACCGTCCCGAGCCGAACGGCAGGCGCAGACCCGCGAGAAGTTGGTCGCAGTCGCGCGCGACATGTTCATCGCCGACGGCTACAACGCAACCTCACTCGACAAGGTGGCCGAGGCAGCCGGATTCTCCAAGGGCGCCGTCTACTCCAACTTCTCCGGCAAGGAGGAGTTGTGCATGGAGGTTCTGGACGCCATCCACGCCGATCTTCTCCAGGGCGTGGTCGACGCCTTCACAACCGAGACCGATCTCGACGGCCGCATCGACGCCTTCACCCGCTGGGCCCGCACCGAACTGGGCGACCCGCAGATGACAGCCCTCGAAGCTGAGTTCTCGGCCGTGGCGCGTCAAAGCACCTATGTGGCCGACCAACTACGCAATCGCCATCGCGCCATCACCGCCGAGATCTCGCGCCTGCTGCGCAATGTGGTCGAGGAAGCCGGATACGAAATCGGGTTCGAGCCGGACAAGGCCGCAATTGCCCTACTCAGCCTGGGCATTGGCGTCGGCGCGATGCGGTCACTCGATGCCCGACTGGATGTCGACATCGTCGGCGAAACGATGCGCACCTTGTTGCGCGGCGTCACCAGGCCGGCCACCGCGGCCGTGTCTTAGGAGCCGTCGAGGCGGACGAGCACCACGGTGTCGGCGTACGTCAGGCCCCGCTTGCGCATGACGAACAGCGTCGCGGCCGTCTTCGTCAGGTAGGTCATGAAGCCGTACTTCTTGTGGATCTTCTGGTGAACCTCATCGAAGTACCGGCCGCTCTGCACCATTTCGGCTGTGCCGCCCACAGGCGTGGTGCCCGGCTTGATCGTCCCGCGGTATGAGCAGGGTTGGACGGTGACCGCCGGATTGTTTTTGAGCCGCTTGGTCTTGCCAGAACCCATCGCCGTCCAGAAGGCGATGCGTCCGTCGCTGACCGGGACGACCCACACCGGCGTCGTGACGGGGTCACCGCTCTTGCGGTAGGTCGTGAATGCCATGCATTTTTCGTCGACGATGCCCATATCAGTACCCACCGTTCTTCTTGAATCGTTCATAGCTGGCCTGGATTTCCTCCTCGGCCTCTTCGCGTCCCACCCAGCCGGCGCCTTCCACCGACTTGCCCGGCTCCAAGTCCTTGTAGACCTCGAAGAAATGCTGGATCTCCAGCCGGTCGAACTCCGGGACGTGTCGGATGTCCCGCAAGTGCTCTTGGCGCGGGTCGGTGGCCGGCACGCACAGCACCTTGTCGTCGCCTCCGGCGTCGTCGGTCATGCGGAACATGCCGATTGCCCGGCAACTGATCACACAACCGGGGAACGTCGGCGACGGCAGCAACACCAGTGCGTCGAGCGGATCGCCATCGAGGCCGAGCGTGTTGTCGATGAAGCCGTAGTCGGCCGGGTACTGCGTGGATGTGAAGAGGATGCGGTCCAGACGGATGCGATGCGTCTCGTGATCGACTTCGTACTTGTTTCGCTCGCCCTTGGGGATTTCCACGGTGACGTCGAAGATCACGGGTGCCTCCGGAAGGTGGGTCGGCCGTTCGCCGAGTTCCTGTTGATATGCCCTTTAGTGTGGCCCATGTGACGGGGTTGGGGGCGCAGAGGCGACGGTCCGGCAGGTTCGGCGATGTCGCCGTGCTCATCACGACCGTCACGGCGCTGGGAGCCATCATCGTCGCGCTCTGGAACGCCGGCGCCCTCAATGACGTCATCTGCGATGGCGAATGCGGTGCGGCCGCGGTGGCGAAGCCGGAATCTCTGATGCTTCAGCCGATCGCGGGCGCGGTCGGGGTTGCTGCTCGGCCCCCCGCCGAACTGGATGCCAGCGCAATCAGGTCAGCCGTGATCAGCGACGTGGACAAGCAGAAGGATCACCTCGGCACCCGCATGGGCTTCGCCGCCGTCGACCCCGCATCGGGTGGCGTGCTCGTGGCTGCCGGACCCGGCGCCATGACCCCAGCATCGACAACCAAGCTCCTGACGGCACTCACCGTTCTCTCAACGCTCGATCCGCAGGAGCGGTTCAGGACGTCCACGGTGCGCACCGGAAACGACCTCGTGTTGGTCGGTGGTGGCGACCCCTATCTGGCCGCGAAACGGCCGCGGCCGGCGCGCTTCGGCGTCGAGGCCGACATCACCACGCTCGCGCGGGGAACGGCGGCAGCTCTTCGACGCGATGGCATCTCCAGGGTCAACCTCGACTACAACTCGTCCCGTTTCGCCGGACCGGCGATGAACCCCGCGTGGGAGAAGTCGTACGCCGCCGAGAGGATCGTCACGCCGATCACAGCGCTGTGGGTTGATCAAGGAATCGTGAACAGTGTCCGCGCGGACGACCCGGCGAAATCGGCGGCCGAGCGGTTCGCTCATCGGCTTCAAGACGCTGGCATTGCCGTTTCTGGTTCGCCGCGTGACGTCAGCATCCCGAGCGGCGCCACCACGGTTGCATCTGTCCGCAGCGCGACGGTCGCGCGCATCACCGAGCAGATGATCGCCTCCAGCGACAACGAAGCGGCCGAGGTCTTGCTTCGGCAAGCGGCGTTGGCTTCCGGACAACCAGCGACCTTCTCAGGTGGCGTCTCCGTGGTCACGGACGTCCTGCGCACCAAGGGGATCGATACCGCTGGTCTCTCGATCGACGACGGAAGTGGCTTGTCGCGTCACGACCGAATTTCGCCAACGACGCTCGCCCAGACGATCGCCAAGGCTTCCGCCGATCCGCGCACGGCGAGCCTCGTCGGCGACCTGCCGACGGCCAACTTCTCCGGTTCGCTCGGACGGCGGTTCCATGCAGCAGCTGATGGGCAGGGCGTGGTGCGAGCCAAGACTGGGACGCTCAAGGGGGTCCACTCGCTGGCCGGGTTCGTGACCGACAAGCTCGGCACGCCCATGGTGTTTGCCGTGATGGTTGATGGCTCCGATGACATCAGCGAGGCCGAGACCGAAGCGGCGATCGATCAAGTGACGGCGTCGTTGGCCCGCTGCACGTGCTCGTCGCTGCGCTGACGCCAGCGGTTGACGGTTCCACCCGCCACGTACCGTGGAGCACATGATCGACTGGGACTTTGCGCTCCGGACCGCTGAACGTCTGGTGCCTCCTGGTCCGCCGCGTTCGGCGGCGGAGGTTGAGGAAGTGGTGGCCGATCTTCGTCGCGCATCGGCCATGGCCGAAGGGCCGGTTCGCGACTTCACCGGACTGACCCCATCGCCGGCTGCCGACACCCCGGTGCTCGTGATCGACCGGGCTCGGTGGGTCGAGGCGAACCTTGCGTCTTCGCGGGTTCTTCTGGAGCCGGTGTTGACCAAACTCGAACAGTCGAACCGAGCCCCGTCTGGCGCCTTCAAGTCGGTGGGCAAGTCCATCAACGGGCTCGAGATCGGGGCTCTTCTGTCGTTCATGTCGACGAAGGTGTTGGGGCAATTCGACCCGTTCTCGGCCTACAGCGAGAGCGCAGCCGGAAATCTCGCGCGCGGACGCTTGCTGCTCGTCGCTCCCAACATCGTTCAAGCGGAGCGCCAACTGGGGGTTAACGCTCGCGACTTCCGGCGGTGGGTCTGCCTGCACGAGGAGACCCACCGCGTCCAGTTCTCGGCAGTGCCGTGGCTTGCCGATCACATGCGTTCGCTGATCGCCGAATTCACTGAAGCAACCGATCTCGACGCCAGCGCCTTGGGCCGACTGCTCGCCAACGGGGTGAGCGAGGTCATCCGCATCGTGCGGGGCACCTCCGAAGCAAGCCTGATGGATTTGCTCCAGAACGACGAGCAGCGCAGAGTCGTCGACAAGATGACCGGCGTGATGTCGCTGCTCGAAGGGCACGCCGATGTCGTGATGGATGGTGTAGGACCTGATGTGATCCCGACCGTCGCCATCATCCGCAAGGCGTTCGAGCGGCGCCGCGAAGGCGCCGGCAGCCTCGACCGTGCGCTGCGTCGCCTGTTGGGCCTGGATGCCAAGATGCGCCAGTACCGCGATGGCGCGGTGTTCGTCCGGACGGTGACCGATCGCGTCGGGCGCGACGGCTTCAATGCAGTGTGGGCCGAGCCGGCCAATCTCCCGTCCCGTGCCGAGGTCCTGTCACCCGAGACGTGGGTGAAACGCGTCCATGGCTGATGGACCCCATCCCGCGGTGGCCAAGGGACGGAGGCATCTGACTGAGGCTCTCACCGACGTGGGGCCCGGTGATCGAGTTGAGGTGGCGCTGAGCGGCGGTGCAGATTCGTTGGCGCTGGCCGCGTGCCTGGCCTTTGTCGGACCGAAGGCCGGCTGGGATTGCACGGCGGTCGTCGTCGATCACAGGCTCCAAGAAAATTCGGCCGAGGTGGCGGCCGCCGCGGCGCAGCAGGCCAGCGCGCTCGGCTTGGCAGCCGACGTTGTGCCCGTCGAGGTCGGTTCCGCAGGCGGTCCCGAAGCAGCAGCGCGTGAAGCCCGATACGCGGCACTGCTGGCGCGCCCCGTTGACGCGACTCTTCTCGCACACACGCTGGACGACCAGGCCGAGACCGTACTTCTCGGTCTTGGCCGCGGTTCCGGCCCGCGGGCCATCGCCGGCATGCCCGCCTCAGCGGGGCAACTGCGGCGGCCTTTTCTTCGCATGCGCCGATCCGAGACCGAGCAGATCTGTGTCGCCTCCGGGCTCGCTTTCTGGTCCGATCCGCACAATCTGGACGACCGATTCCGTCGTTCGCGCCTCCGCAACGAGGTTTTGCCGCTGTTGGAGGAGGTCCTCGGCGGTGGAGTAGCCGAGGCGCTGTCCCGAACCGCCACGCAGGTCCGATCTGATGTTGAGTTCATCGATGACATCGCAGCATCGCTCTCGGTATCGCTGATTGGGGCATTCGCGGAAGGCGTCGATGTCACCAAACTCGCATCTCTCGAGCCGGCTCTGCGATTGCGCATCCTTAGGCTCGCTGCGCTTGAAGCCGGCGCGCCGGCCTCTCACCTCTCCGCCGCGCACCTCGACGAACTCGACCGTCTCGTCATGAACTGGCATGGCCAAGTCCGCGTCGAATTGCCCGGACGAATCAGCGCTGTGCGAGATGGAGAAGCCCTGCGCTTCATCCCGACGCCTGTGGCAGGCTGACTCCGTGTTCCTCACTTCGCTCGTCAACGAGCCATCGGCCACGCCCCCTCAGGCCCTCTCGCGCGCGGGCGGTACCCCCAGGCCTCGAGCCGCACGCGGCTCGGGCTCTCGATAACCTCGTCTCGTGGACCTCCAGCGCGTCGAGGCAGACGTTGACCTCGATCAGCTCCTCATCACCGAGGACGAAATCCTCGGATGCCTCCGCAACATGGCCAAGGAGATCGAGTCCGACTACGAAGGCAAGGATCTCTTGCTTGTCGGCGTCCTGAAAGGCGCCGTCATGGTGATGGCCGACCTGGCCCGGGCACTCGACCGCCACGTCGAGATGGACTGGATGGCGATTTCGTCGTACGGATCGGGCACCAAGTCCTCCGGCGTCGTGCGCATCATGAAGGATCTAGACGCCGATATCGCCGGCCGCCACGTCCTCATCGTCGAAGACATCATCGACACCGGCCTGACCCTGTCATGGCTGGTCGCCAACCTGCAGTCTCGCGGCCCGGAGTCGGTGCGCATCGCCGCTCTGCTGCGCAAACCGGACGCCATGCAGATGGACATCGACGTCGACTACGTCGGATTCGACATCCCGGATTCCTTTGTCGTCGGCTACGGCCTCGACCACGGAGAGCGCTACCGCAACCTGCGCTGCGTCGCAACGCTGGCCGCCGACGTGTACGAATAGCCAGCGGCGATCAAGTAGGCAGCCGAGCTGCCACATCCGAGATCCGGGACTCTTTTCGCTCGCTCACTCGTTCTTTTGAGTGTCGGGACCCCGTGTACCGTCTGACTACCCGTAACTCCGGTGAGGATCGATGAATCTCAAGCGCTTCTTCCGCGGACCAGTCTTCTGGATCCTGCTGATCACGGTGGCCGTGCTGGCCGTCGTGCAGTTCGCCGGGTCCGCGAGCGGGTCGCGCGAAATCCGCACCGCCACGATGGTGACCTACCTCGAAGACAACAAGGTCAAGGACGTCACGTTCGTCGAGGGCGATCAAGAGATCCAGGCGACGCTGAAGAACGGGACGAAGGTTCGCGCCAAATGGCTCGGCGATCAGGGATCCCGACTCGTCGAACAGGCAGAGAAGGCCGTCGCACAGAAGAAGCTGAAGACTTTCGACGTCAAGGTGCCCAAGCAGAACGCGTTCGTCTCGTTCCTGTTCAGCTTCCTGCCGATTCTGCTGATCTTCGGTCTGCTCTTGTTCTTCCTCAACAACATGCAGGGGGGCGGCGGCCGGGTGATGCAGTTCGCCAAGTCCCGCGCCAAGCTCATCAGCAAGGACACACCCAAGACGACGTTCACCGACGTGGCCGGATGCGACGAAGCCATCGAGGAACTCGGCGAGATCAAGGAGTTCCTGCAGGAGCCCGCCAAGTTCCAGGCTGTCGGCGCCAAGATCCCCAAGGGCGTGCTGCTTTACGGGCCTCCGGGTACGGGCAAGACTCTTCTGGCCCGCGCAGTGGCCGGTGAGGCCGGCGTCCCCTTCTATTCAATCTCCGGTTCCGACTTCGTCGAGATGTTCGTCGGTGTCGGAGCAAGCCGGGTGCGCGATCTGTTCGAACAGGCCAAGGAAAACGCTCCGGCCATCGTGTTCATCGACGAGATCGACGCAGTCGGGCGCCACCGAGGCACCGGCATGGGCGGCGGCCATGACGAGCGCGAGCAGACACTCAACCAGTTGCTGGTCGAGATGGACGGTTTCGACGTTCGTGGCGGCGTCATCCTCATCGCTGCGACCAACCGGCCAGACGTCCTCGACCCTGCCTTGCTTCGCCCCGGCCGGTTCGATCGTCAGATCGGCGTCGAAGCGCCCGACCTCGCCGGCCGCACCCAGATCCTCAAGGTGCACGCCCGCGGCAAGCCCATCGCCGAGCGCGTCGACCTCGAGGCCGTGGCCAGGCGCACGCCGGGATTCAGCGGCGCTGACCTCGCCAACGTCCTCAACGAGGCCGCCCTCCTGACCGCTCGTACGAACAAGAAGACCATCGACGACGGAGCGCTCGACGAAGCCATCGACCGTGTCATGGCGGGCCCGCAGAAGCGCACCCGGCTCATGAACGAGCATGAACGGCTCATCACCGCCTATCACGAAGGCGGCCATGCCCTCGTCGCCGCGGCGCTGCCGCAGAGCGACCCCGTTCACAAGATCACGATCCTGCCTCGCGGCCGTGCGCTCGGCTACACGATGGTCTTGCCCGACGAAGACAAGTACGCGCAGACGCGCGCCGAACTCCTCGACAAGCTGGCGTACATGCTCGGCGGACGCGCGGCCGAGGAGCTTGTCTTCCACGACCCGACCACGGGCGCGGGCAACGACATCGAGAAGGCCACCAACCTGGCTCGCGCAATGGTCACGCAGTACGGCATGACCGAGCGGTTGGGCGCAATCCGGCTGGGCGAGAACGATGCCCAGCCGTTCCTCGGGCGTGACCTGATGCATGCACGCAACTACTCCGAGGCCGTCGCCGCGGTGGTCGACGAAGAAATCAGCAAGCTCATCTCCGCAGCTCACCAAGAGGCGTTCGACATCCTCACCGAGAACCGCGACGTCCTCGATTCGCTCGTGGTCGAGTTGCTTGAACGGGAGACGCTCGACAAGGCAGAGGTGGCCGAGATCTTCGAGCCGCTGCGCCGCCGTGACAACCGTCCGGCGTGGACGGGTTCGGAGTCGCGGATCCCGTCCAGCATCCCGCCGGTGGCCATTGAGGCAGCGCGGGGCCATTCGACCCATGCGAATCCGGAAGCGGACACCGTCATCGCTCCGGATTCCGGTCCTGACGAGCCGGATGCCGATGCGTCATGAGCGTCGACCGTCCGCGGGCTGAAGCCGCAATTCGCGAGTTGCTCATCGCCATCGGCGAAGACCCGAACCGCGACGGCCTCAAGGACACACCGCGGAGGGTCGCGAAGGCATACGCCGAATTGCTGGCCGGCATGGACCAGGATCCGGCCGACATCCTGTCCGCTGTGTTCGATGTGGGCCACGACGAACTCGTGCTCGTCAAGGACATCGAGATGTGGTCACTCTGCGAGCATCATCTGGTCCCATTCGTGGGCGTCGCGCACATCGGCTACATCCCCGAGGAGGGCGGACGGGTCACCGGCCTGTCGAAGCTGGCCCGGCTGGTCGACGTCTACGCGCGCCGTCCGCAGGTCCAGGAGCGCATGACGACCCAAATCGCGGACGCACTCGAAGAGACGCTCAAGCCCCGGGGCGTCATCGTCGTGATTGAAGCCGAGCACCTGTGCATGTCCATGCGAGGAGTCAGCAAGGTTGGCGCCAAGACGATCACCAGCGCCGTCCGGGGGCAGCTCCTCGACCCGGCGACTCGTGCCGAGGCGATGGGGCTGATCACGGCCCCGCCCCGATGATCCGGTGACCTGAGGCATGCCCGCGCTGCTCGAACCGATCGGACGAACCCGCGTCATGGGAGTCATCAACGTGACGCCCGACTCGTTTTCGGATGGTGGGCGGTGGCTCGATCCAGACACGGCAATCCGGCACGGGCTCGACCTCGTGGCCGACGGTGCCGACCTCGTTGACGTCGGTGGCGAATCGACGCGGCCGGGTGCACTGCGCATCGACACTGATGAGGAACTGCGCCGCGTCATTCCGGTCGTGCGTGGCCTCGCTTCGGAGGGGGTCACGGTGTCCGTCGACACCATGCGCGCGACGGTGGCCGAGCAGGCGCTGGATGTCGGCGCGTGCCTCGTCAACGACGTCTCCGGCGGACGCGCCGACGACCGCATGCTCCCGGTTGCCGTCGACGCCGGCGTACCCATCGTGCTGACGCATTGGCGCGGCCACTCTGCCGACATGCAGGACCTGACGACGTACGCGAACGTCGTCGATGACGTGATCCGCGAACTGATCGAGCAGATCGAAGCCGCGACGGCTCTCGGCATGGCGCAGGATCAAATCGTGGTAGACCCCGGCCTTGGGTTCTCAAAGACTGGCGATCAGAATTGGTCGATCCTGCGGAAGCTCGATGCCTTCACGCGTCTCGGCTTCCCTGTGCTCGTCGCCGCCAGCCGCAAGCGGTTCCTCGGCGAGCTTCTTGCCGGCTCTCAGGGAGAGATTCGAGCCGTCGATGACCGCGAGGCGGCGACCGTGGCAATCTCGACGCTGGCGGCCAACGCGGGTGCGTGGGCAATACGGGTCCATGAGTCTCGGGCCACGGCAGACGCCGTCCGCGTGGTCGCCCGATTGAGCCGGGAGGAAGCATGAGTTGTCCCGAGGGACTCGACCGGATCGACATGGTCGGCATCGGCGGTTGGGGCCACCACGGCGTCTTCGACGAGGAGCGTGAGAGCGGCCAGCGGTTCGTCGTCGACGTTTCGTTGGGGCTTGATCTTGCGGCTGCTGCCAAATCGGATGACCTGGCCCTCACGGTCGACTACGGTGACCTCGCAGAGGGAGTGCACGGGGTCATCGCAGCCGAACCGCTTCAACTTATTGAGTCGGTTGCACAGCGTGTGATGGACTTGTGTTTGGGTTACACGTCGGTCCACTGGGCCAGCGTGACGGTCCACAAACCGATGGCCCCGATCGACGTTCCCTTTTCCGACGTGAGCGTGACCCTAGAGCGGAGGAAGTAAGTGACCGAAGCCCCGACGCCATACGTGCTCGATGCCGACACGATGACTGGCGGTATGCGTCCGATTCGGCAAGCCCTGATTGCCCTCGGCTCTAATCTCGGGGACCGTCTGCAGCGACTCCAAGGCGGTGTGGCCGCGATCGAAGATACCCCCGAAGTGAAGATCGTGGCGGTCTCGTCGGTCTACGAAACCGACCCGGTCGACGCCCCGCCAGACGCCCCGGCCTACCTCAACGCCGTGGTGCTCATCGACACCACGCTGACCGTTCACCAATTGCTCGACCGTGCGCTGGCGATCGAAGACGCATTCGGGCGCGACCGATCCGTCAAGAACGCACCTCGTACCCTCGACGTCGACCTGATTGTCGTCGGCAATCGGGTATGCGACGACGACAAACTGACGCTCCCGCACCCACGAGCGCACGAGCGCGCCTTCGTCCTCGTGCCGTGGGTCGAGGTCGATCCAGAGGGAGAGATCCCCGGCCGCGGATTCGTCGCCGACCTCGTCAGCGGAATGGACACATCGGGTGTCCGGCAACACGAGGACCTTGAGCTCATTCTGTGAGGCGGGGTCGATGAGGCAACTGCGCCGTGCGACACCACTGTTCGTCGCTGGCCTTCTCGCCGCGGGTGTCGTCATCGGCGTGCTGGTGCGCCCACTGGCCACGCGACTCGACTCGACGCCTCCTCAGGTGGGCTGGGGACCGGCCACGATGCTGCTCGTCATTGCATTACTTGTCGGCGCGCTTGCCTGGACCACCTGGCAGAGCCTGCACAAGAAGCATGAACGCATGACCTCCGACCACGGGGTCAAGATGCTCGCGCTTTCCCGTTCCAGCCTCATCGTCGGCGGGATCTTCGCCGGTGGCTACGGCGGTTATGCGCTTTCGTTCGTGAAGGACGCCGACACGCCCTTGGGTTCCGACCGTGTTTGGCACGCCGGATTCGCTGCCGGCGCCGGGCTGCTTCTTCTCATCGCTGCGCTCTTCCTGGAGCGCGCCTGCCGCATTCCGGGCGGCGAAGACCCCGACGCAACCGCAAACGGCGCAGCCACGTCCGCCGCGTAAGCCCGTCCTGACACGCCCTACTTGTCGATGTCTCCGACCACGAAGAACATCGAGCCGAGGATTGCGATGAGATCCGCCACGAGGCACCCGTTCACCAATTCGGGCAGCACGGAGATGTTGTTGAACGAGGCAGTTCGCAATTTGAGGCGCCACGGCGTCTTCTCGCCACGGGAAACGAGGTAGTAGCCGTTCAAGCCGAGTGGGTTTTCCGTCCAGACGTACGTCGATCCTTCGGGTGCCTTGACGATCTTGGGGAGCCGCACGTTGACCGGCCCGGCTGGAAGGTCGGCGATGCGGGCGATGCAGGCATCGGCAATGTCCAGCGCGACCTTGGCCTGCTCGAGGAGCACCACGAACCGCGAGAAGGAGTCACCAGCCGAGCGAGTGACGACGCGCACGACATCTGACAGCTCGCCGTACGCGAGGTAGGGCTCGTCGCGTCGCAAGTCGATGTCGACGCCCGACGCACGCGCAATGGGTCCCGAGACCCCATGGGCATGGACGAGTTCAGGCGCGAGGACGCCGATGCCGACCGTTCGCGCCCGGAAGATCTCGTTGCCCACGACGAGATCCTCGATCTGCTGCAGTCGCCTCCGCACGGCGGCCACCGCATCGGATGCCCGTCCGAGCCAGCCAACCGGGATGTCCTCCTTGAGCCCGCCGACTCGGTTGAACATGAAATGCATCCGGCCGCCCGAGACCTCCTCCATCACCTCCTGGAGCGTTTCGCGCTCCCGAAAGGCATAGAAGATCGGGGTGATGGCGCCCAGTTCGATGGGGTAGGAGCCCATGAACATGAGGTGGTTGAGCGTCCGATTGAGTTCGGCGAGCAGGGTTCGGATCCACGTGGCACGTTCGGGAACCTCGATCCCGAGCATGTCTTCGACGGCCAATGCCACGCCGAGCTCTGAACTGAAAGCGCTCAGCCAATCGTGTCGGTTGGCCAGCATGATGATCTGGCGGTAGTCGCGCACTTCGAACAACTTCTCCACGCCGCGATGCATGTAGCCGATGATCGGCTCGCAGTGCACGATTCGTTCGCCGTCGAGGGTGAGCCGAAGCCGAAGGACGCCGTGCGTCGCCGGATGTTGTGGCCCGATGTTGAGGACCATGTCGGTGGTGGCGAAACCACTCCCCAGAGCTGCAGTGATCTCTCGGGCCCCCTCCAGTGACATAGCGCTCAGTCTCGCACGCGAGTGTCGGTGACAATCCACCAGAAGTCGCCCCAGCCACCACGGGCGCGCAGCTCAGCTGCCTCGGATGCGCGGCTCAGTTCGTGTACGTATGTGGTGGGATCGTCGGTCGCGAGTTCAAGGGGTGGACGACTTCCTTCCACGCCCAGCCGGATGAGTGCTTCGCGCTGTCGTTCGATGCAGGCCCCGACCCGATCGGCGACGGCGTCGACGGCGACATGGGCCGTGACGTCGCGCTTCCCGTCGGGGCGAACGTCGACTTCCTTGCCGGCCTGGTACGACGCCAGCGAACCGTACGGGGGGCGTGCGTCGAGCAGGTGGCCATAGTCGATCGCCAGCGCCAATCCGTCGACCCGGTCCACGGCGTCGGACCAAGCATCGTCGCGGGGTTTCCCAATCTCCGCTCGTTCGCCCCCTTCCGTCATCGGCCACCAGCGATCGAGCCAGGCCGAGTCGACATCATCACCCAGCGTTTCTTCACCGGTTTCGGGGTCGACGAGCACCGAACGGATGCGCCCGTCGTCGTCGACTTCGGCAATGTCGCACGGGATGTTGTCGAGCCACTCGTGGGCCACCAGAAGGCCGTGGATCGTGTCCGGCAGGTCGGACATCCAGTCGACCGTTGCAGGAAGGCTCGGTGGTGGCGGGGCGACATCAATCCCCACGAGCTTGAGGTCGGGATCGACCTCGCGAAGGTGTCCCAGAAGTTCGCCACCGCCGGCGCCCAGATCCAGAACGGTCTCCAACCCCTCTTGCCGCGCCAACCGCGCGATTGCCGCAGCGAAGAGATCGGATGACATGACGGCTGTACGAAAATGTTGAGCAGGTCGCCGGGTGACGAAGAAGCCACCCGGACCGTACAACGCGTCATCCCACGCTTCGCGCCACGGTACGAACGGCATGCGGGCCAGCGTAAAGGTGTGACACGTTCAACATGGCGTTACCACTTCCGGCTTGACCTGCGCCGACATACACTTGGCAAGTCAACGTCTGGTACCCCTCGCGGGACTGGAACGAAAGGCAAGAACGCATGTCGGGTGAACCCGTCCGCTCCTTTGGTGTTGCATCCATCGGTGTAGTCGGTGCCGGTCGAGTCGGTGCCGTGCTCGCCGCGAAGTTTCGCAACGCCGGGCATCCTGTCGTGGGAGTCAGCGGGCGCTCCTTGGCATCCCGTCTCCGCATCCAAACGCTGCTGCCGGGCATCGATACGGTGACGCCGGCCGAGGTGGTCCAGCGCGCAGACATTGTCGTCATCGCCGTCCCAGACGATGCCTTGGCTGCCGTTGCCGATCGTCTCGCTGCCTACGCGCGTCCCGGACAAGTGGTCCTGCACACCAGTGGCCGGCACGGACTGGAGGTCTTGGCGCCGTTCACTCAGCGGGGTGCTCGCACAATCGCCTTCCACCCGGCCATGACGTTCACAGGCACTGAAGTCGACCTTGCCCGCACGTGCGCCATCGGACTGACGGCCCTCCCGGAGGATCGCGCCACGGCGGAGCGCCTCGTCGACGACCTGGGCGGAACGCCGGCATGGATCGACGATGCCGGCCGGATCGCCTATCACGCAGCGCTCAGTCACGGCGCCAACCACATCAACACGATCGTCGCCCAGGCCATGGACGTTCTTCGTGATGCTGGCGTCAGCGATCCCTCGGCCATCCTGCGCCCACTGTTGACGGCCGCCCTCGACAACACCCTCGACTACGGCGACGCGGCACTCTCCGGTCCGGTCGCTCGCGGCGACGTCGCGACGGTGCGCGCTCACACAGAGCAGCTCGCCTCAGACTCGGAGATTCTCGATACCTACATCGCGCTCGCCCGGGCTACTGCAGCCCGCGCCGCTGCGAGCGGACGCATCGACGCCGCCACCGCGGCGGCACTACGCCAAGTCCTGTCCGAAGCGGAGTGGGATGCTCTTGCCGCATCGACGGTGATCGCATGACGCTGCCCACGGTCGTCCGCAACCCCGCCGAACTGCGCGAACTCGACCCGAGCATCGCCATCGTCCCAACGATGGGGGCGCTGCACGACGGTCACGTCCAGTTGATGAAGCACGCTCGGCCGCTGGGCGAGACGCTCGTCGCATCGATCTTCGTCAACCCGACGCAGTTCGCGCCCGGCGAAGACTTCGCCGAGTACCCGCGCACTTTCGACGCCGACCTCGAGCGGTGCTCTGAGGCCGGCGTCGATGTCGTCTTCGCGCCGAGTGTCGAAACCATGTATCCCGGCGGCACTGACTCCCTCGTCACAATCGATCCCGGTGCCCTCGGCACGGTGCTTGAAGGGCGGGCCCGCCCCTCGCACTTCCGTGGCGTCCTCACCGTCGTCGCCAAGCTGTTTGGCTTGGTGCGGCCTGACGTCGCGGTGTTCGGCGAGAAGGACTATCAGCAACTCGTGCTCATTCGGCAGATGGCCGAGACGCTGTGCCTCGGCATCGACATTCAAGGTTGCCCAACAGTTCGTGAGGCTGATGGCCTCGCGATGAGCTCGCGCAACGCCTATCTGACGCCAGACCAGCGCAAGCAGGCTGCCACCTTGTCGGCCGCTCTTCGCGCCGGGGTTGCTGCCGCCGCCGACGGCGCCGAAGCGGTATTGGCTGGGGCCCACGCGGTCCTCGACGATGCATCGGGCGTGGAACTCGACTACCTCGCGCTCACTGACGCGAACCTTGGCGACGCGGTGCCTGGCGAGGAGGGTCGCCTGCTCATCGCTGCTCGTGTCGGCAAACCTCGCCTGATCGACAACACTGCCCTGACCCTTGGGCCCGCTCCCACCAACAACGGAGGAATCTGACCATGCTCCGCACCATGATGAAGTCCAAGATTCATCGCGCCACGGTGACGCAGGCCGACCTGCACTACGTCGGCTCGGTCACCGTCGATCAGGACCTGCTCGACGCGGCGAACCTGCTGCCGGGCGAGCTCGTCCACATCGTCGACATCGACAACGGCGCGCGGCTCGAGACGTACACCATCTCTGGTGAACGCGGTTCGGGCGTCATCGGCATCAACGGAGCGGCAGCCCGCCTCGTCCATCCCGGCGACCGCGTCATTCTCATCGCCTACGCCCAGATGGAGGACGCCGAAGCCCGCGAGTACCAGCCACACGTCGTGTTCGTCGACTCCGAGAACCGCGTCATCGGCACTGGCCACGATCCGGCGGAGGCTCTCCCGAGCCAGGGGCTCTTGCGCGGCGACGTCACCTACGAGCCAGGCTATGAGACCGGCGGACTGATCATCTGACATGAGCCTCCTCACGCTCGACATCAGCAACAGCGTCACGACTCTCGGGATTTTCGAGGGGGAGAAGCTGATCGCGCATTGGCGCGTCAGGTCGGACGAGCACCGCACCTCCGACGAGTGGTATCTCGTGCTCCAAGGCTTGGTGTCGCGAACGACCCTTGCCGAGGTCCAGGCCGTGGCGGTGGCATGCACCGTGCCGGCGATCTTGGTCGAGATCCGGGCGATGATCGAGCGGTACTACGCCGACTACCCGATCTCGATCGTCGGGCCGGGTGTGAAAACCGGCGTTTCCATCCACACCGACAACCCGCGCGAAGTCGGCGCCGACCGCATCGTCAATGCCCTGGCGGCCGCTGAACTGTACGGCGGCCCGGCCGTCGTCGTCGACATGAACGGCACCGCCACGATCTTCGACGTCGTCGATTCGACGGGCGCCTACATCGGCGGTGCCATCGCCCCGGGCGTCGAACTTTCGTTGGAGGCATTGGCGCGACGCGGGGCTCAACTGCGAAGCGTCGAGTTGGCCACCCCCCGCGGTGTCGTCGGCAAGAACACGGTCGAGGCCATTCAGTCGGGTGTTGTGTTCGGGTTCGCCGGCCAGGTCGACGCCGTTGTCCGCCGAATCCTCGCGAGCCTTGACGCCGACCCCGACGACGTCAGCGTCGTCGTGACCGGTTCCTACCCCGAGGCAGTCGTGTCGGAGTGCGAAACAATCACGGACCGCGACCCCTTCCTGACCCTCGAGGGGCTCCGCCTCGTGCACGAGCGCAATCACAGCTGACCCGACGCGCCCGCCCTTGCCTTGCGCTCGGCGGTGTAGTGCCACCACGGCAGCGGAGGCGCGCCTTCCATGAATCGGACGGCGCTGATGAACACATCAATCACGCACGGGTCGTGGCGCACACCGGTGCGCTCACACAGTTCGTCGTACAGAGCGTAGGGATCGCGACCGGCCAGGTCGGCCGGATCGGACAGCCCAAGCACGCCGAAGTCCTTGGCCATCGCCGGCCCGATATTCGGAATGTCGGTGAATCGCCGAGCTTCGTCAGCAGTATGTGCTTTGCGTGTGGCCATCATGGCCTCCCTTGAATCGGTTTGGACGCCAGTCTCAGTCTCGCTTGTGCCCGCCTTCGGGGCCCGCGGCATGATTCGCAGGCTCCCGGCTCGATGTGTGCTGGTGGCGTGGGGCGTTCAGGGTCGCCATCGCTGGTTTCGGTGCCAGATTCCGTTGAGTTGGAATTCGATTCGTCCGTCGTGGTTGCGGATGTGGGTGTTTTCGCGGTGGACGTGGTGGTGGTGCCAGGCGCACAGCAGGGTTCCGTTGTTGACGGTGGTGGGTCCGTTGTCTTTGGCCCAGTGGTCTAGGTGGTGGGCTTCGCACCATCCTGGTGGCCTGTCGCAGCCGGGGTAGGTGCAGCCGTGGTCGCGTTCGGCCAGCGCGATGCGTTGGGCGGGGGTGAACAGGCGGGCGGATCGTCCCTGGTCGAGCAGGACCGATGGGGTGCCCAGGATTTTGGGGATGATGCCGATCTGGCAGGCCAACCTGCGGGTTTGGCCGGCGCTGAGTCGGGTTCCGGTGGACAGGGTGCCCGGTGCAGCCTCCTCGACGTCGGTGCAGAGTTGGTCGTAGTCGAGGTTGACGGTGACCAGGGCGGGGGTCCCACCGGTGGTGGGGTAGCCATCGGTGGGCAGGTGTTCGATCCAGGCACAGAACGCCCGACCCAGGCGTTGGGCAGCAGACAGGTCTGCGCCGGTCGAGTAGCCGCCATCAGGTGGCGTATCGAGACCCAGGTGCCGCCGCCGGGGTGCTGCCACCGCATCGAGGCAGGCTTTCAACATGTCGGCTTGCGCCTGAGGGATTGTGAATCCGCCGGGTACGAGTCCGTCTCGGGGTTGGCCGATCCACAGTTCGGTGTTCTGCCACGCCTTGGCTTCTTGGAGGGCGAGTTTGGTGTTTTCGTCGCGGTCGGCTTCGGCCTTGTCGGCATACAGGTCGGCGATCCGCATCACCCGGCGCCGCAGATCGGTCAAGGTGAACATTTTGGCGTTGCCGATCAACCGCGTTTCAACCCGATCCCGTTCGGCCTGGTTCAACTGACTGGGCAGGTCGGCGACTGCGCGGGAGACGATCTCGGCCTGCTCCAACGACAGTTCTCCAGCCGCCAGGGCAGCATCGGTGCGGGTGGCCGTTTGCAGATTCCTCGCCGTCCGGACCAACCGGTCCCCGGCAGCCCGGTTGCCCCCGAAATCACCAGCCAACAACGCACCAGTGGACGTGAACCCGGCCGCCTTGGCGGCCTCTGCTTCCTCGAGCCGACGCGCCAACGCGACCTTGCGGGAAGCCAACTGGGCTTCGAACCGGCCGATGTCGCGCAACATGTGGCGGGCTTGGCCCGGCGAAAGCTGATCAACGTCAAACGAGACAGCCAAGGCTGACGCGACAGCAGCGACCCAACCGGTTTCCCACCTGGAATCCAGTGCCGACACTGTCAAGGAATCTCCCGAGATTGCAGTCGTTTTCAACGTCTACAACCAACCTAGACGACCCCACCGACAACCTCCCAGACCACAAAACACGCCTGTGGATGCCCAAACCGATCCGTCCTGGATGTGGACGACGGCATGATCGGCCTACGAAACCGTCGCCAACCAAGGCGGAAGAGCTCTCGGCACGGCCGCCGTGACGAAGCGCGCGCCCCCATTAGGCTTGCGTCCCGTGACCGACGAGCGAGAAGAGGACCTCCCCGAGCAGTTGCGCGTCCGTCGCGCAAAGCGGGATGAGTTGCTCGCCGCGGGTGTCGATCCCTACCCGGTCACAGTCGCCCGCACGCACACGCTGCGTGAGGTGGTCGACGCTCACGATGCCGAGGCCCTGGGCGCCGATGTACACACCGGCGAAACCGTCTCGGTTGCCGGCCGCGTGATCTTCCTCCGCAACACCGGGAAATTGTGTTTCGTTCGTCTCCGCGAAGGCGACGGCACCGAGTTGCAGGCCATGCTCTCGCTCGACCTCGTCGGCGACGAGCGCCTCGCCGCCTTCAAGCACACCGTCGACATCGGTGACCACCTGGCCGTCACGGGCGAAGTCGTCACGTCGCGACGCGGGGAGCTGAGCGTCCAGGCGACGTCTTGGCAGTTGGCGGCCAAAACGCTGCGCCCGCTGCCGGTGGAGCACCGGCCGTTGTCCGAGGAGACACGGGCGCGCATGCGGTACGTCGACCTGATCGTGCGTCCAGAGGCGCGCGACAACGTCCGCGTGAAGGCGGCCGTACTCAAGTCGCTTCGAGCGACGCTGGATGCCCGCGGGTACATCGAGGTCGAAACACCCGTCCTCCAGCACACCAACGGCGGAGCGGCGGCGCGACCATTTCACACGCACGTCAATGCCTTCGATGAGGATGCACTCCTGCGCATCGCCCTCGAACTTCATCTCAAGCGTGCCGTCGTCGGGGGCGTCGATCGGGTCTACGAGCTCGGCAAGACGTTTCGCAACGAAGGGGTCGACAACTCGCACAACCCTGAGTTCATGATGCTCGAGGCCTACGAGGCGTACGGCTCGTACGACACCATGGCCGAATTGACCCGCGGCCTGGTCGTCGATGCGGCTCGCGCAGTGGGCAAGACGGTCGTTCCCGCGCGCGATGGAAGCACCATCGATCTCGAAGCACCGTGGCGCAACGCGACCTTGCACGAACTGGTGAGCGAGGCCGTCGGTTCCACGGTCACGATCGAGACGGGCGCCGATGACTTCCGGGCGATCGCGAGTGCCCACGACGTTCAGCTTGAGCCGCATTGGGATGCCGGCGCGATTGCCCTTGAACTTTTCGAGAAACTCGTCGAACACACACTCATCCAGCCGACGTTCGTGCGTGACTATCCCGAGTCGGTCCGCCCGCTCGCCAAGCGCCATCGGGAGACGCCCGGGCTGGTTGAGGCGTGGGACCTCATCATCAACGGCGTGGAACTCGCCCCGGCGTACTCGGAGTTGAACGACCCGGTGATCCAACGTGAACGGCTGGAACAGCAGGCTCGACTCGCCGCCGCTGGTGACATGGAAGCAATGGACGTCGACGAGGACTTCCTCCGCGCCCTCGAATTCGGCATGCCGCCGGCCGGCGGTATGGGGCTGGGCGTCGACCGTCTCGTGATGTTGCTACAGAGCATCGGTATTCGTGAAGCCATCCTGTTCCCGCTCGCTCGTCGCGAGGAGATCTGATGGCGTTAACGTTCACGCCCCGCGCAGGTGTGAGCATCATGCACGGCTCCAGTCTTGATGACACGCTGCGTTCGCTGCGGCTCTTGGAACTGAGTGGCGACCTCGATCTCACCGCCGTGGTCGGCATTAGGGAGGGAGACCCCCATCGATCTGCCCTGGTCGATGGCATGCGCGGACGCGGGACGATTCTTCCGATCGTCCCGACCGCCTCCGATGCTGAAGCCCACAACGCCGTGCTCACCGAACTCGTCCGGCGCGACGTCCAATACGTATGGACCCTTCGCCCCGAACTCGTCATCGGATCCTGGACGCTCGGCGTCCTGACCAAGCACATGACCGCGGTTCCGGACTGTGCTGTTGTTGGTGCCCGCATCATGCGTTTCGCCGAACCTCAGCCTCTGATCTGGTCGGACGGCGGGACGGTGTCCGTGAACGGATCAGTCAAGCGGCTCTCAGCGGGCCTCAGTCGCCGCCAAGCCCCCAAGGCCAAGCCTGTGGACGTCGACGCTGTGCACCGGGCTGGTTCTCTCTACCGGGTGGCGGCGCTGCAGACCGTCGGATTGTTTGGCGATGACGATGAAGTCGACGGTCACGATGTCGGATGGTCAGATCGTGCACGTCAGGCCGGGTGGCGAGTGATGGTCCAGCGGCGGGCGCGGCCGCAACTGGAGGGCGTCAATGGCTGACGGGCTCGAGCCGGTCAAGGGGCCCTTGACTCTCGCGAGGATTCGGCATGGCGTCGACTGGCGGGTGCGAAAGGTCAGGCGACGCGTACGCCACGCGGTGGGTTGGCGGGTCAGGAAGCTCAAGCGTGCGTACGAGGCCCGTTATCGGCCATTGCCGGTGCGTCGCGAGCAGTACGTCCGACTTCTGAAGGGCGAGTTCGCGAAAGGCACGAAATCCACGGTCGTGTTCGCGGCCGACGATGTCAGAGTCGCCGCGCACGGCGTCGCCGACGTGCTCGGCCTTGCCTTGGCACTGGCCGAGCGGGGGCATGGGGTTCAGGTCATCGACGCCGAAGCGCCAGTGCCGGACGCGGACGTGGTCATCGCCGCGAGCCGGCGCTTCGACCCATCCACCGCGCCGCCGGACGCCTTACGCGTGGGCTGGGCCCGAACCGAGATCGATCGCTGGGCGGATTTGCCATTCCTGCCCGCGTACGACGTCGTCCTCGCTCCCTCGCCCATGGCGCTGGCGCATCTGAAGACGGAGTTGCCTCGGGTCGAGTTGCTGCGGCCAGCCGTTGACATCGAGTTGTTCGGCCAGGCAGAGAGCCTCGGACGTCGGCGCCGCGTTCGCACCGCCGATGCCCTTAAGGGTGTCGCGCGCTTCCGACTCCCGAGGCTCTACGGCCACAGCCTGGTCGTGGTCGACCGCACAGCCGTCGAGTTCCGCAAACATGGAGTCGTCACCAAGCGGTTCCTGGAGGTGGCGGCGAGTGGCGCGGTGCCGTTGACAAACGCCTTGGTCGGCGTGCGAGAACTCGGCCTTACGGATGTCCCCGGCGCGGGTGATGCAAAGGATGTCCCACGTGTACTGCGGTCGCTGCCATCGCGGGCTCGGCTGCGTGAGCTCGGATCCGAACTGCGCCGGTTCGTTGCCGCCGAGCACACCTGGGCCTTGCGCGGAGAGCAGGTGGCCGAGCAAATTCTGCCGCGAACCGAACGGGCTGGTTTGCGGCGAACCGTCCATGTGGCGCCGTTCTATCGAAGCAACCCCTACCAAGCGATGCTTTACGCGGCCATGGCCGACATTGACGCGGTCATGGTTCCCGTTGCCGAGATCACGGATCACCTGGTGAAGCGAGCCAATAGTGCAGACCCCGGTCTGTTTCACCTGCACTGGACCAACCCGATCGTGCAGCCGGCGGAGACGGATGACGAGGCAAAGCAGCGACTCGACGCCTTCGTGGCTGCTCTGGCTGCCTTCGGTGGAGCTGGTGGAAAGCTGATTTGGACAGTCCACAACGTCCTGCCGCATGACGCGCGCTACCACGACCTCGAGATCGAGATGGCGAACGCGATCCTGCACCACGCCGATCTCGTTCATCTGCTGTCGACGGAGACCCTCGATCTCGTTGACGGTGTCTATGACCTCAACCCCGAGCGCGTGGTGATCGTCGAGCACAACAGCTTCGCCGGCATCTACCCCCAGTGGATCACTCGCGACGGTGCGCGCGAGCGGCTGGAGATCGAGCCGGACGAGAAGGTGCTGATCATCGTGGGCGGCATCCGGCCGTACAAGGGCATTGATCGGATGCTGGACGTCTTCGATGAACTCGTTCACGACGATCCGTCGCTGCGCCTCCTGATCGCCGGCGGCGCCGGCAAACAACCTGGCATTGCCGAACTTGAAGAGCGTTGCCAAGACCACCCGCGAGTGCTGTCCCGGTTCAAGCATCTGCCGAATGCCGAACTCCAGGCGTGGTTTGCCGCGGCCGACGTCGCCGTGTTGCCGTACGTCAACATCCTCAACTCGTCGGCCTTCCAGTTGGCACCGTCGTTCGGCCTTCCCGTCGTCGGGCCCCGCATGGGCGCGTTGCTGTCGAGTGAGGATGAGAGGCATGTGCGTCTGTTCGATCCGGCCTCGATCTCTGACCTGCGCGCCGTGGTCAAGAAGGCGGTCGACGATTTCGTCGGGGATGATGAGATCCGCCGTGCGGCGCTCCGCTACGCCGAATCGCGTCCGCCGATCGACATGGCGACGGCATTTGCACGCGTCATCGACGACGTCTTCACCTCCTGACGGCAGTCCGACTTCGCGGGGAGCGAACACGGGAACAGTCGGCGTCCCCGTGGCGTTTTGATCTGTGCATCGTTGGGTAAGCGAGGGCTTTCGGTCACCTTTAGACTGGAGGCCAGTAGACGGTCCGAGGAGGACTCAGATGTTCGAGAGGTTCACCGATCGCGCTCGGCGCGTTGTGGTGCTCGCGCAAGAAGAGGCGCGGATGCTCAGCCACAATTACATCGGCACCGAACACATCCTCTTGGGCCTGATCCACGAGGGTGAGGGTGTCGCTGCCAAGGCGCTCGAAAGCCTCGACATCTCCTTGGAGGCAGTCCGCGGCCAGGTCGAAGACATCATCGGCCAGGGCCAACAGGCGCCCAGTGGCCACATTCCGTTCACGCCTCGCGCCAAGAAGGTTCTTGAGCTGAGCCTGCGCGAAGCCCTTCAACTCGGCCACAATTACATCGGCACCGAACACATCCTGCTGGGCCTCATCCGTGAAGGTGAGGGCGTTGCCGCCCAGGTGTTGGTCAAACTCGGCGCCGACCTCAACCGGGTGCGCCAGCAGGTCATCCAGCTCGTCAGCGGATTCCAGGGCAAAGAGGCCGAAGCCGTCGGCACAGCGAGTGAATCGGCGCCCAGTTCTTCTGCCGTGCTCGACCAGTTCGGTCGCAACCTGACTCAGGCGGCGCGCGAAGGCAAGCTCGACCCGGTCATCGGACGCGAGAACGAGATCGAGCGGGTCATGCAGGTGCTCAGTCGGCGCACCAAGAACAATCCCGTGCTCATCGGCGAGCCGGGCGTCGGCAAGACGACGGTCGTCGAAGGCCTGGCTCAAGACATCGTCAAGGGCGACGTCCCAGAGACGCTCAAGGACAAGCAGATCTACACGCTCGACCTGGGCGCGCTGGTCGCCGGGTCGCGCTACCGCGGCGACTTCGAAGAGCGCCTCAAGAAGGTCCTCAAGGAGATTCGCACTCGCGGCGACATCGTTCTGTTCATCGACGAGATCCACACGCTCGTCGGTGCCGGTGCGGCCGAGGGCGCCATCGACGCGGCCAGCATCCTCAAGCCCATGCTGGCGCGTGGCGAGCTCCAAACCATCGGCGCCACGACTCTCGACGAATACCGCAAGCACTTCGAGAAGGACGCCGCTCTCGAGCGTCGGTTCCAGCCGATCCAGGTTGCGGAGCCCTCGATCGCGCACACAATCGAGATGCTCAAGGGCTTGCGCGATCGCTACGAAGCGCATCACCGCGTCACGATCACTGATGAGGCGCTGGTCTCCGCTGCGACGCTGGCCGATCGCTACATCTCCGACCGGTTCCTGCCCGACAAAGCCATCGACCTCATCGACGAGGCCGGCTCACGGCTGCGCATTAAGCGCATGACCGCTCCGCCTGACCTCCGCGAGTTCGACGACAAGATCGCCGACGTGCGCCGCCGCAAGGAAGGCGCCATCGACGCGCAAGACTTCGAAGCGGCCGCTTCGCTGCGCGATGAGGAGAAGAAGCTCATCCAGGCCAAGGCCGAGCGTGAGCGTCAGTGGAAGGCCGGCGACATGGACGTCGTCGCCGTCGTCGACGAAGACCTTGTCGCCGAGGTGCTCGCCAAGGCCACTGGCATCCCGATCGTCAAGTTGACCGAAGAGGAGTCCAGCCGTCTGCTGACGATGGAGGACGAACTCCACAAGAGGGTCATCGGCCAAGACGAAGCCATCAAGGCGCTGTCGCGAGCAATCCGCCGTACGCGGGCCGGGCTCAAGGACCCACGCCGTCCCGGCGGGTCGTTCATCTTCGCCGGCCCATCCGGCGTCGGCAAGACGTGGCTGAGCAAGGCGTTGGCCAACTTCCTGTTCGGCGACGACGACGCGCTCATCCAGCTCGACATGAGCGAATACGGCGAGAAGCACACCGTCTCGCGCCTGTTCGGCTCGCCGCCCGGCTACGTCGGCTACGAAGAGGGCGGCCAGCTCACCGAGAAGGTGCGCCGCAAGCCGTTCAGCGTTGTCTTGTTCGACGAGGTCGAGAAGGCACACCCCGACGTCTTCAACTCCCTGCTGCAGATCCTGGAAGAAGGTCGCCTGACCGACAGCCAAGGCCGCGTGGTCGATTTCAAGAACACGGTCATTATCATGACGACGAACCTCGGCACGCGCGACATTTCCAAGGGCGTCAACCTCGGCTTCAGCCGTTCCGACGACGTCGCGGGCTCCTACGAGAAGATGAAGGCCAAAGTTTCCGAAGAGCTGAAGCAGCACTTCCGGCCTGAGTTCCTGAACCGCGTCGACGAGATTGTGGTGTTCCCGCCGCTGACCAAGGACGAGATCATCCAACTGGTCGACATGATGATCGGCGCGCTCGAAGAGCGGCTGAAGGACAAGGACATGGCTCTCGAGCTCACCGTCGCAGCGAAGGAGTTGCTGGCCGCCCGCGGATTCGACCCAGTCCTGGGTGCGCGCCCGCTTCGCCGGACCGTTCAGCGCGAGATCGAAGACACGCTTGCCGAAAAGATGCTCTACGGCGAGTTGCGTGCCGGCCAAATCGTTCTGGTCGATGTCGACGGCGAGGGCCCCGAGGCCACGTTCACCTTCAAGGGAACGGCCAAGGCCGACCTCGAGCTGCCCGAAGCCGGCTTGCCGCCAGCCGTCGAGGCTGGAACCAGCGCCGACTGACGAAACCAGGCCTAGCGTTCGCTCGCTTCGGATGGGCCGCGGTTCGGTAGCATCCGTCCATGGTTGAGCCTGGACATGACGGTGTTCCTGAGACGAAGAAGGGCCTGATCGTCGCGGCGGGCGTGTGCCTCGCCATCCCGATCGTTGGGCTGATGTGGGTGACCTCCTACGCCAAGGAGGAGCCGGCGTTTGACGGCATCCCGTTCTTCTTCTGGTACCAGTTCCTGTGGGTGTTCATCAGTGCGGGACTCACCTACCTCGCGTACCGACTGGTTGTTGCTGCGCGAAGGGGGGATCGCCGGTGAGCGCGCCGCACGGCGTCAACGTGGTGGCGCTGAGCGTTCTGCTCGTGCTGTTCGCGATCGTCACGGTTCTCGGCTTCATGGCCACCCGGTTCAAGCGGGCCGACAATCTGGACTCGCTGGATGAGTGGGGGCTGGGCGGGCGTCGCTTCGGCACGTTCATCACGTGGTTCCTTCTTGGCGGCGACCTCTACACGGCGTACACCTTCGTGGCGGTGCCAGCAGCGATGTTCTCCGTCGGTGCGGTCGCCGGCTTCTTCGCCGTGCCCTACACGATCGTGTTGTATCCGATCGTCTTCATCTTCATGGCCCGACTCTGGTCGGTCAGCCATCGTCGCGGATACGTGACGTCGGCTGACTTCGTGCAGGGACGGTATGGGTCCCGTGGGTTGGCGCTGGCCGTGGCCATCACAGGGTTCGTGGCCACGATGCCGTACATCGCCTTGCAGCTGGTCGGCATCCAGGCGGTGCTGGAAGTCGCGGGTGTCGGCGGAAGCGGCAACTGGGTTGCCCGGGACATGCCGCTCTTCGTCGCGTTCGCGATCCTCGCGGCCTACACCTACACGTCGGGCCTTCGCGCCCCCGCTGTCATCGCCTTCGTCAAGGACATCCTGATCTACCTGGTCGTCGTCATCGCGGTGATCTACCTCCCGCATCACTACGGCGGTTGGGAGCACATCTTCGGCGCGGCCAAAGAGAAGATGGCGGCCACGAACGCGGTCACCGGCAAGCCCAACGGTGCGTTCATTCCGGGAGCGGGACAGATGTGGGCGTACGCGACGCTCGGGCTTGGCTCCGCGCTCGCGCTGTTCATGTACCCACACTCGGTGACGGCCTCGCTGGCGTCCCAGAGCCGCAACACAGTGCGGCGCAACGCGGCTCTGCTGCCGGCCTACTCGTTCCTTCTCGGCCTTCTCGCGTTGCTCGGATGGGTGGCGATCGCCGCGGGCACCCAGCCGATTGGCTTGGACGGAAAGCCCAACGCTCAGCTGGTGATCCCGCAGTTGTTCGAGGATGCGTTCCCGGACTGGTTTGCCGGTGTCGCCTTCGCCGCCGTGGCCATCGGAGCGCTCGTGCCGGCCGCCATCATGTCCATTGCGGCTGCCAACACGTTCACTCGGAACGTCTACAAGGCTTGGCTGAAGCCGCAGGCGACCGTCGCCGAAGAGGCCAAGGTCTCGAAGCTGATGTCGCTCATCGTCAAGGCGTTCGCGCTGTTGTTCGTGATCAGCCTCGACCGGCAGAACGCGATCAACTTCCAGCTCCTGGGTGGCGTGTGGATCCTGCAAACATTCCCGTCGGTGGTGTTCAGCCTGTACACCCGCTGGTTCCACAAGTGGGCGCTGCTTGCCGGATGGGCCGTCGGCATCGGCTACGGGACGATCGTCGCGTACGGCGTGGCGAGCCCGGCGACGAAGCATTTCGGTGGATCGCTGTCGGCCATGCCGGTGCTTGGCGATCTCGGCTACATCGCGCTCACGGCGTTCACGCTCAACGTGCTTGTTGCCGTGGTGCTGACGGTGGTGTTCAACGCGCTCAACGTTGGCGACGGGACAGACGAGACGGAGCCGGGCGACTACTTCGCCGATCCCGCCGACGCCCCCGACGTCCCGGTCACCGCGGAAGGCTGAACGTCTGATCGTCGAGGAGTTCGATGAGGCCGTCGTCGAGGAGTGAGCCGAGGCACCGTTCTCGCTGCTCGGCGTCGGCCCAAGCCGCGTCGAGTTGCGCCTTGGCGACCGAACGATCCGCCTGACGCAGCACGTCAAGCAGCCGACCGCGAACCTGGCGATCGGTCCCTGCATACGCCTGAGCGAGGCGAGCCGGGCCGGCGTGCGGCGGTCGACCCGAGGCGTTCCACGCGCAGTGCGCGGAGATAGGACAGCCACCGCATTTCGGTGACGCGGCCGTGCAGACCAGCGCCCCGAGTTCCATCGTGGCGGCAGCCCAGCGGTGGGCATTCTCGTCTGGCAGCAATTCCTGTGCGACGGTGCGCTCGGCTGCAGACACCGTTTGAGGCGGCAACGCCATCCCGCGGACGGCCCGGGAAAGGACGCGTCTGACGTTGGTGTCGAGCACCAGGTGACGCTGGCCGAAGGCGAACGACGCGATCGCCGCCGCGGTGTAGTCGCCCACACCAGGGAGCTCGCGCAGCGCCGCAATGTCGTCGGGAACGTGCCCGTCGTGGCGTTCGACGATGGCGACGGCGGAGGCGTGGAGGCGCAGCGCGCGACGGGGATACCCCAGACGGCCCCAAGCGCGGACTGCCTCGCCGGGACTCTCGGCGGCGAGTGCCGCGGGCGTCGGCCACCGCTCCAGCCAGCTGTCGAAGACCGGAAGGACCCGCGCCACCGGAGTCTGCTGAAGCATGAACTCCGACACCATGACGCGCCACGGCTGCGGGTCAGTGCGCCAAGGCAGATCCCGAGCCGACGTCTCAAACCAAGCCAGCAGTTCGGCATGCAGTTCGCGGATCGGCGGCGTCGAAACTGTGTCGAGAGTGGAGGTCATGGCGCGTCCATCGTCGCACGGCGGCGATGGACGGTTAGCGTGGCAATGTGAGCCGACCGCAGCCACGTTCCGTGTACGTCCGACGTCGGCTCCTCGTGCTCGCCGTGGTTCTCCTGGCAGCCTGGCTCGTGGTTCAGTTTTGGCCAGGGCGGCACAAGCCCGCGACGCCAGTCGCAACCCCCACCGCCACTGCACCAGCGACGCCGACGGCCCCCGCCTCGCCCCCACCGACCATCCCGCCGGGCGACGCGCTCATCAATGTCGCGGTGCGTGGAGGGGGCGGGAAATGCAACCCGCGGAAGGTCACGATCTCTCCATCTGTGCCGAGTCCGCAGAACATTCGGCGGCCAGTGGTGATCGATGTCGCCGTCACGACGACGGCGAAGAAGCCGTGCATGATCACCCCGAAGGCCTACGATCCGCTCGCCGTGATCGGCGGCGGTTCGGGCGCCGTCTGGGATTCGTCGGTGTGCAAGAAGGCGGTGGTGCCGCAGCCGATTCAGTTGAGCCCGGGCTGGGCGACCACCATCCGCGCGCTGTGGATCCCGCGCAAGTCGGGCAAGGACTGTTCGTCGGACGAACACTGGGTCGGCGAAGGCAAGTACACACTCCGTGTCGGGATGCTGGGCGGCGAGCCGGGCAAGTCGTCCTTCACACTTGTGAAGCCTCCGCCGACACCCAAGCCCACGAGCTCGCCGACACCTGTGAAGCCGACTGCTGGCAAGCCGACACCTGCGCAACCGACGCAGCCTGCGACCAGTCCGCATGCCTCGCCCAAGCCGGCTGGGTGACTATCGGCTGAGCAGCGCAATCGCGGATCGCACGTCTGCCACCGCATGGATCGCCAAACCGTTGTTGGCTCGCATGTGGTTGCGTGCGCCCAACGGGATGATCGCCTGCTCGATGCCCAGCCGCGCGGCCTCGTGCAGCCGTTCAGCCACATGGCGAACCGGCCGGACTTCGCCAGCGAGCCCCACCTCGCCGATAGCAATCAAGTTGCCGGGCGCAGCCCGGCCGAAGACGCTCGACGCAGCAGCGACGACCACCGAAAGGTCGATCGCAGGCTCGACAAGGCGGGCACCGCCGACCGTCGCGGCGTAGACGTCGTGCTTGGAAAGATCGACTCGGCAGTGCTTCGCGAGGACAGCCAAGCCCATGGCCACACGTGCTGGGTCGAGACCGCTCGCCGTGCGTCGCGGCGACGGATTGGGTGTGGAGACACACAGCGCTTGCACCTCTGCTAGCAGAGGGCGCCGACCTTCCATCGCCACCGTCAGGCAGGTCCCTGGTACGGGCTGGTCGTGGCGAGACACGAAGAGTCCGGTGGGATCGGGGACTTCAACCAGCCCGTCGTCGACGAGATCGAAGCATCCAATCTCGGCGACGGGGCCGAATCGGTTCTTCACGGCGCGGAGAAGCCGCAAGCGCGACGAAGGGTCGCCTTCGAAGTACAAGACGGTGTCGACGAGATGCTCAAGGACCCGCGGACCAGCCACCGAGCCGTCTTTGGTCACGTGACCGACGAGAACGGTGGCGATGCCATGTCGCTTGGCCGCGGCGATGATTGCGGTCGCAACCTCCCGCACCTGGGTGACTCCGCCGGGCACGCCGTCGACGTCGCCGGAACCGACTGTCTGGACGGAATCGACGATCAACAGCGATGGCTTCAGTTGTTCGATCGTCCCGAGAATCGAAGCGAGGTCGGTGTCGGCAGCCACCAGGAGCGATGGCGTCAGCGCCCCGGTTCGGTCGGCGCGCATGCGCACCTGGGCAGCAGACTCCTCGCCGGACACGTAGAGAACGATGCGGCCGGCCACCGCCCACCGATGGGCCATGTCGAGTAAGAGAGTGGACTTGCCGATGCCCGGTTCGCCGGCCAGCAGGATGACGCCCCCTGGCACGGCACCCTTGCCCAAGACGCGGTCGAGTTCGCCAAGGCCGGTGGAGACGGAAAATGCAGATTCTGATCGCACCTCTGTGATGGGTGTTGCCGCCGCCGAAGGCGCCACTGCGACGGTGCGACCGACGGATCGAAGCGGTCGCGTCTCGTCGACGGTGCCCCACGCTTGGCACTCGGCGCAGCGGCCCACCCATTTCGAGGTGGTCCAGCCGCACTCTCCGCAAGCGAAGGTCGGGCGGGGCGCCTTGGTCGCATTCTTCGTCGCCATGCCGGCGACGCTAGGGGAGCGCACCGACAGTCACCGCTCAGCGGTGCTTGCGGAATTCGACCACCTGCTGGAACGTGGGACGGTTCTGCCAGTCGATCGGCCTGACACCGACGACTCCCGCGGTCTGCGAGCGGATGTCGTCCATGCTCTTGTCGTACTTCAGCGACTTGACGTTGCTGACGCCCTGTTCAGACGTGGCTGTCGCAACCGCCTTAGCCAGGGACGCGCGCAACACGCTGCGGCAGGAGGTCGTGGCGTTGCCGCAGTAGTGGTACTGGAATGGGGTGCTGTTCGACATGCCCAGCTGGGTGCGCAACTCCTTGACGCCCCAGCTGTACCAAGGTGCATCGAGCCAGGCAGAGCCGGTGCCCTGGCGCGGGTGGTCGTCGAGGATCTGCGGGACGTCGTCGACGAGGCTGCCGAGCTTGCCGCGCATGATGTCCTTGACCACCGACGAGTTGCCGTGCTCGTACCAGGTGTCGAACAGCGCGATGGCGGCCTGATACGAGTAAGCACCGTCGCGGTCTCGGTCGACTCGCGGAGCTCCGGCCTCGTACCACTTGTTGAGGATGTAGATCGCGTCGGCGAGGCTCGGGTCGTTTCCGATGACGTGCAACAGGTAGGGCAGCAGGTAACGCGCCCGCGTGTCCTGTGTCGCGGCACTCATCATGACGCCGACCATGTGCGGCGTGTCGACCTTCTTGGTGCCCGCGATGGCCGAGGAGATCCGCGTGCTCAGGGCAAGTGAGCGATGCACCGGGCCCCATGCCCAGATGTCATCCGGCGCCGACCACGACTTCGTCTGCCGGTTGTTCCAGCTGACCAGGTAACCCGACGACGGGTTGATCTGGTGTGCGTGACCCGAGAATGGCACGTAGCCCTTCCAGTCGTACGCCGAGTCGCCCCAGCGCGGGAAGTCAAAGGCGACGCCCGACGCCCGAACCGGTAGGAGCGATGACGTGAAGAAGGCGATGTCATTGCTGTCGACATAGAACCAGTTGAACGTGAAGTCGATGGCGTTGGCCGCTTTCATGAAGCTCGACGCGTCGTGCACGTAGTCGGGGTTGTTCAGCCGCGCGAAACCGACGACCGAGTCGACCTCGTGACCGTAGGTGGAGCGCTGCGTCACGATCGCGACCGGCTTTCCGCCCACTGTTCTTCGCTCCTGAACGATGCCGTGGCGGGTGCGCCACACGTCGAACTTGTACGTCGTCGGTGCTCCCGGCGCTGTGGCATTGGGAAAGGTGTTCTCGACGTGCTCGTTGTGTTGCATCGGCTTGCACGTGCTGCCGACCTTGTAGGCCGTGGAGTTGACCGTTGGTGCCGAGCCATCCGTGTTGCATAGGCGCTCGGCGACGGTGTCGACCAAGTCGTTCGATGCGCTGGTTGCCGACCAGGCGTAGTCCTTGCCACGTCCGAGCTGGACGACCACGTTGGTACCGGCGAACGAGACACCTCGGGCATAGACACCCGGACCCTTGAGGACCTGTTCGACGAGGAGTTGCGGCGTGAAGTAGCCGGTCTGCGGCCCGAACACGACCAACGGATGGCCCGTCGTCGACTCCTTCGCCGTCACCAGAAGCGCGTTGGACATGCCGGCCTTCGTGATGGACAGGATGATCGCCTTGAGCTGGTCGAGGAGGAATTGCGGGAGCGACGGCAGAGACGACGGAGGGGCTGTGAGGCTGGACTTCTGCACGACCTGCGCCGTGCCCGGAGCCTTCGGACCGCTGAGGTCTGGGAGGGCGACGCCGGGCTTGGTGTAATCCAGCGATCGTCCGCCGCCATAGGCGAGATCTGCTGAGCCTGTCGTGGGTGCGCCTTTGTCGATCTTCTGGCGCAGGTCTTGGTACACACCGACGGCGACCTTCGAGCCGAACTTCTTGGTCAGAAGCTTGAGGTACGTGGCGTTCTTGACCTCGGCACCGCCGCCCTTGCCGAAGATACCGCCGATCAGCGAGGCGATCGCGATCACGTCGGTCGGTTTCC
>Ga0081455_10000498_pt1 | contig 51072 bp, 48 predicted proteins | sample TabmetS3T2R1_FD_70207 | JGI IMG/M metagenome (GOLD analysis project Ga0081455, IMG submission 70207) | Tabebuia heterophylla rhizosphere microbial communities from the University of Puerto Rico - S3T2R1 | ecosystem: Host-associated > Plants > Roots > Rhizosphere ...
GAGCCACACCCCGTCGAAAAGCCTTTTTTATGAGAGCCGAGGCTTATGGACGTCCCCGACCACCGCGATCATCGCGGTCCATTTCCTGCCACCACCGCCCCGACCCCGTGCGATAGGCCTCCGGATAAAGCGGCCCGTAGTAGCCATAACCGCGGTAGCCATAACCGCGGTAGCCATAGCCGCGGTATCCATCTCCGCGGCAATGTCGGTGGCCGTTGTGCCACCAGCAGCGCCGATAGGCGACGTTTTCGGCTGTGCCATCGCGCCCCGCCGTCGTCATCGTTTCGAGCGCGCCCGGCGCGGGCGGCGCGGCCTGGGCGGCAAGCGAGCCCAGCCCCAAGCTGGCGAGGCCCAAGACGCCGATCATTGCCAGTTTTGTGCTTTGCATCGTCTTTCCTTTCTACTGTCGATAATTAAACGCGGAGCAAAATGGCGGGTTCCTCGCCAGGACTTGCACCCTCGCAACAACGAAGGGGAGGGCGGCAACCCGTCGCTGACGCGCGGTCGCAACTGACGCCAGCGCGGCGCGGCCCCCCTGTCGTCCTGTAACACCGATGATGGGCGCGCCTGTGACGCGCACGACTGCGGCGATTCCGCCCGCTCAAAAAAGCGCGCGGGCGCATCGATCAGCCGACGAACTGATGCCACAACAGCTTGAGATTGAGCGCAATAATGATAGCGGCAATGGCGGCGGCGGCGGCAACGAGCCAGCGCGGAGCCACCAGCGCGCCCATTTTTGCTTTATCCGCTGTGAATTGCACGAGCGGGACAACGGCGAATGGCAGCTGCAGACTGAGGATGACTTGACTGAGAATCAAGAGCTTGCCGGTCTCCGCCTCGCCATAGAGCAGCGTGACGCCGGCGGCCGGAATGATGGCGATGGCGCGCGTAATGAGGCGGCGCAACCAGCCCGGCAGGCGGATATCGAGAAAGCCCTCCATCACGGCCTGCCCGGCGAGGGTCGCCGTCACCGTCGAACTGAGGCCGCAACAGAGCAGCGCCAGCCCGAACAAAATGGGGGCCAGCGCGGAGCCAAGCAACGGCGCGAGCAGGGCCTGCGCCTGACCCAACTCGACGACTTCCGTATGTCCGGCCTTGTGAAAGCTCGCCGCCGCCAGCACCAGAATGGCGGCATTGATCAGCAGGGCGAACATGAGCGCGATGGTGGAATCGATGGTTGCGTACCTCATCGCCTCGCGCTTGGCCGGCAGCGTTTCGCCATAGGCCCGCGTCTGCACGATCGCCGAGTGCAGGTAGAGGTTGTGCGGCATGACGGTGGCACCGAGGATGCCCATCGCCAGATAGAGCATTTCCGGATTGCGCACGATCTCTGTGGTCGGGGCAAAGCCACGGATCAGGGGCCCCAACTCGGGATTGGCCAGCGCAATTTGGATGGCAAAGCAGGCCGTGATGACACCCAGCAATGTGATAATGAAGGCTTCCAGGTAGCGAAAGCCGAGTTTCTGCAGATAAAGAATGAGAAACACGTCGAGCGCGGTCAGAAGCACGCCGATCTCGAGCGGAATGTGAAACAATAAATTGAGGCCGATCGCCGTGCCGATCACCTCGGCGATGTCCGTGGCGATGATGGCAACTTCGGCGGCGACCCAGAGCGGATAGGCGGCCCACGGGGGGTAGGCATCGCGGCAGGCCTGCGCCAAGTCGCGGCCCGACGCAATCGCCAGCCGCGCACAGAGCGCCTGCAGCAGGATCGCCATAATGTTGGAAATCAGGGCGACGACCAGGAGCGTGTAGCCGAACTTGGAACCGCCGGCCAGCGAGGTCGCCCAGTTGCCGGGGTCCATATAGCCGACGGCGACCAGGTAGCCAGGACCCAGGAACGCGGCCATGCGCCGGCCGACCGTCGCCCCGCGCACGGAAATGCTGCGATTGACCTCGGTCAGCGCGGCATCGCCGCGGGCGCGGCGCCAGCCTTTGGCGTCACCTGCAAGGACCCCCTGCAGATCCCGATCGAGCTTATTGAGCATGGGCCGCTCCGGCACCCCTCCACATCAGCGGCGCCACCATACCCTTCTTGCAAATCATTCGCAAGTAGAGATCGGTGCGTGGCGGGCCTGCCCCGGGTAGAGGGACCCTACAACTTGAGTGTGCGCCTTGAGGTGTGCCACTTGGTCCGCCGCGTGACGCACCGCACCAGGGCCGCCAGGGCCCCCGCATGGACGCGGCGGCGCTCCCGGCCTGCCGGCTCAAGCCGCGCGCGCGGCCGCGGCGATCGCCTCGACGGCAACGGCGGTGGCCTCGCCCCCGCCGATACAAAGCGCGGCAACGCCCCTGGTCTCACCGTACTTTTGCATCGCAGCGAGCAAGGTGACGAGAATGCGTGCGCCGGAGGCGCCGATGGGGTGACCCAGCGCGCACGCCCCACCATGCACGTTGACACGCTGATGCGGCAGGGCAAGGTCGCGCATGGCGGCCATGCTGACGACGGCGAATGCCTCGTTGATCTCGTAGAGACCCACCTCCGCGCTCGACCAGCCGACGCTTTGCAAAAGCGTTTTGATCGCCGCCACCGGTGCCGTGGTGAAGAGGGCGGGGGCCTGCGCCGCGCTGGCAACGCCGACAACCCGAGCCAAGGGCTGCAGTTTGCGGCGCTGAGCTTGGCTTTCGCGCATCAAGACGAGCGCGGCGGCGCCATCCGAGATGGAACTGGAATTGGCGGGCGTGACCGTGCCGCCCTCCCGGAAGGCGGGTTTAAGCTTGGGGATCTTGGCGAGATCTGCCGTGAACGGTTGTTCGTCCTGCTTCACCTCCGTCTCGCCCGTACGCCCGCGCACGCTGACGGGCACGAGCTCGGCGGCGAACGAGCCATCCTCGTTGGCTTGGCGCGCCCGTCGCAGGCTCTCGGTTGCGAAGGCATCCTGCGCTTCGCGCGTGAACTGATAGTGCTGGGCACAATCCTCAGCAAAGCTGCCCATCAGCCGGCCCTTCTCGTAGGCATCCTCCAGCCCGTCGAGAAACATGTGATCCTTGACCTCGGTGTGCCCGAGCCGGGCGCCGCCGCGCAACTTGGGCACGAGGTAGGGCGCGTTGGTCATGCTTTCCATGCCCCCGGCGACGACGATGTCGCCGGGCCGCGCGTGCAAGCCATCATAGGCCAGCATCACCGTCTTCATGCCCGATCCGCACATCTTGTTGACGGTGGTGGCGGGGACGTCGGTGGGCAACCCGGCGCCGAGCGCGGCCTGGCGCGCGGGCGCCTGCCCGAGCCCGGCGGGCAGCACGCAGCCCATCAAGACCTCGCTCACCTCCGCGGCCGCCACGCCCGCGCGTTCGAGCGCGCACCGGATGGCGGCGCTGCCGAGCTGGGGCGCGCTCAGCGGCGCAAGCTTGCCCTGAAAGGCGCCGATCGGGGTGCGGGCCATGCCAACGATGACGATCGGGTCCTGAGCCGTGCCGGTCATGAGCGTTGCTCGCGTTCTCGGTTGTTTTTCGGATCAGCCAGCATCGAACACCCTCGCCGTTGCCGGGTCAATGCGCCCGCCGCGCGAAGCGCGATCCGCCCTGGGCCGAGCACCCCGGCGGTGATTACCGCGTCTCCTCGAACAGCTCGCGGCCGATCAGCCAGCGGCGGATCTCGCTGGTGCCCGCGCCGATCTCGTAGAGCTTGGCATCGCGCAGGAGGCGGCCGGTGGGGAAGTCATTGATGTAGCCGTTGCCGCCCAACAGCTGCACCGCATCGAGCGCAATCTGCGTTGCCTTCTCGGCGGCGAAGAGGATGGCGCCAGCGGCGTCCTTGCGCGCGGTCTCGCCACGATCGCAGGCCTTGGCCACCGCATAGACATAGGCGCGAGATGCATTCATGGTCGTGTACATGTCGGCGAGTTTGCCCTGCACCAGCTGGAAGCTGCCGATCGGTTCGCCGAACTGCTTCCTTTGATGCACGTAGGGAATAACCACGTCCATGGCCGACTGCATGATGCCGAGCGGTCCCGCCGCCAGCACGGCGCGCTCGTAGTCGAGGCCGCTCATCAGCACGTTGACCCCGCGGTTGACCTCGCCCAACAGGTTTTCCGCCGGCACCTCGCAGTCCTCGAACACCAGTTCGCCGGTATCGGAGCCACGCATGCCCATCTTGTCGAGTTTTTGGGAGGTTTTGAAACCCTTGAAATCCCGCTCGATCAGGAAGGCACTGATGCCTTTCGGGCCCGCCGCGGGATCGGTTTTGGCGTAGACCACCAGCACGTCCGCGCAAGGTCCATTGGTGATCCACATCTTGCTGCCGTTGAGGACGTAGCGCTCACCCTTCCTGTCCGCGCGCAGCCGCATGGAGACGACGTCGGAGCCGGCCCCGGTCTCCGACATGGCGAGCGCGCCGACATGCTCCCCGCTGATCAGCTTTGGCAGGTATTTGCGCTTCTGCGCTTCGCTGCCGTTGCGCCGGATCTGATTGACGCAAAGATTGGAGTGCGCGCCATAGGAAAGCCCGATGGCGGCCGAACCGCGGCTGATTTCCTCCATGGTGATGCAATGCTCGAGGTAGCCGAGACCCGCGCCGCCGTACTCCTCTTCGACCGTGATGCCGAGCACCCCCAGCTCGCCGAGTTTGGGCCACAGCTGACGCGGGAACTCATTGCTGCGGTCGAGCTCGGCGGCCAACGGTGCGATCCGATCGCTAGTGAAGCCGCGCACGCTTTGGCGCAGTTGTTCGGCGGTTTCGCCGAGATCGAAATTGAGGCTGGGGAAATCGTTGGGGATCATCGGGCCTCCTCTGCCGGAGCCGGCCATGGACGCTCCTAGAGTTGGCTAGCAGCACGCAATGGCTAGCAGCGCGGCAAAGCCCGCGCAAGCCGGCGAGCACCGCGCGTCGGCTGCGCCACGCGCCGCGCCGCGCATCGCTGGTCGCATCCTCCCGGCGGCTCGCCGCCATGGCCGCGCAGACGAGGTTGACGCCGGGAGGCGGCCGGCGCGCCAGCCCTCACCTTTTTGGCCGGCCCCGGCGCGGAGCGCTTCCTTTTTCGCCCGGGCGAAACGGGCGCGGCGCGTCAGTCGGTCGGGGCGATTTTGGCGTCCTTCACCACCTTGGCCCAGCGCGCGCCATCGCTGGCGATCAACTGAGCGAGGTCGGCCGGGGATCCGCCGCGGGCGGTCAGCCCCTGTTTGGTCAAGGCATCGCGCACCTTGGGCGTCGCCAAGATCTCGTTCACGGCCGCATTGTAGCGGGCGATGATGTCGGCGGGGGTTCCAGCCGGGGCGAGCAAGGCATACCACAAGTCGATGGCGATACCGGTGAGACCCTCTTCGGCGAAGGTCGGCACCTCGGGCGCCAGGGCCGAACGCTTCTCGCTGCCGACGGCCAACAGGCGCACCTGCTGATCCTGCGCCAGCGGCAATACCGTGTGCAGAGGAATGAACATGGCGCCGACATGGCCGCCGACGAGGTCGCGCACGGCGCCGGCCGAACCGGAATAAGGCACATGCACAAGATCGATCTCGGCGGTGACCTTCAACAGCTCCATGGCCAAATGCTGGGGTGTGCCGCGTCCGGGCGAGGCGTAGGTCAGCGTGCCCGGGTTGGCCTTGGCCAGCGCCACCAGGCCCTGTGCGGAGGTTGCCTTGACCGAGGGATGCACGGCAAGCGCGAGGGCGCCGACGGCGACCTCGGCGATGGGGGCAAAGCTCTTCTGCGGATCATAGGGCACCGACTTGAAGAGGCTGACGTTCATGACGAAGGTGGTGACCGTCATCATCAGGCTATGCCCGTCCGGCGCGCGCGTTGCTGCATACTGAGAGCCGATATTGCCGCTGGCGCCGGGTCGGTTCTCGATGGTGACCGGCTGGCCCCAGCGTTGCTGCAGCTCCTCACCGAGGATGCGCGCCAGGATGTCGATGCCGGTGCCGGCGGTGAACGGCACGATGATGGTGATCGCGCGCTCCGACAACTTTTGCGCCGCGAGCGGCCGTGGCAGCAGCGCCAAGCCGAGCGCCGCCTTGGCGAGGTGCCGGCGCGAAAGGCGATGCTGTGTCATGCCCATCCCCCTGTCATTGGCAGCCCTTGCCCATTCTCGGGCAGCGCTAGCTTAAGGCACGCGCGCGCCGTCACAAGTCGCGCCGCGCTCACTCAGTTTGGCGGCTCGGCGGCCGTGGCCCCAACGCGCGCGTAGCCCGAGACGCGCTTGTAGCGCTCGGAAATCTGCATTAGCTCCGCGGTGCTGATGACGTCGTCGATTTTACCGAACGGGCGATCCCCGGTGCGCAGGTAGATCTCGCGCAGTATGGCATCGGGCGGATGGCTGCGGTTGGCGAGCACCACGGCGGTTGTTGCCGCCCTGCGCTCTTGATCGTAGTCGGCAAGCGCGCGCACCCAATCGGTGCCGGCGGCAAGCCGATCCGCCAGCGCGCGTACGTCGAGAATGGCCTGCACGGCACCATTGGAGCCGCGCGGCAGCATTGGATGGGCCGCGTCCCCCAAGAGCGTCAAGCGCCCGAAACTCCAGCGTGGCAGCGGGTCGCGATCGACCATGGGAAATTCGAGGATCGCTTGAGCGCCGCGGATCAGCGCCGGCACGTCGAGCCAATCGAAATGCCAGTCGGCGAAGGCCGGGATAAAATCCTCCAGGCGGCCCGGCCGGTTCCAGTCCCAGCGCCGGTAGTGAGGGGTCTCCAGTTCGGCCACCCAATTGATGAGCTGGCTGCCGTCGGCATGCCGGCGGATCGGATAAATGACCATCTTGCCGGTTGTGAGCCAGCCGGCGCGCACCATGCTGGCCCCGGTCAGGAACGGGGCCTGGCGCGTCACGCCGCGCCACATGTTGACGCCGGAATAGACGGGCTCGCCCTCATCCGGGTAGAGCTGGCGGCGGATCACCGAATGAATGCCGTCGCAGGCGATCAGAATGGCGCCCTCCTGCGGCGGCAGACGCGCGCCGGCCACATCGACAAACTCCGCGCGCATCAAATCCCCGGCCTCGGCTGCACCGGTTGCGCGCCAGCCAAAATGCACGCGCTCCCGCCCGAGCCGCTGCGCAACCGCTTCGAGCAGGACGGCCTGCAGATCGCCGCGATGCAGCGAAAGCTGCGGGCATCGGTAGCCCGCATGCTGGCCGGCCGGCTCGCGGTGAATGAGCTGGCCGTAGCGGTTGAAGAAGGCGGCCTCTTGGGTGATGACCGCGCGCTCAGCGAGCGCGTCCAACAGGTTGAGCGCGGCGAGCTCGGCCACAGCATGGGGCAGAAGATTGAGACCGACGCCGATCGGCTTCAGCTCGGGTGCCGCTTCGAACACGCGCGCGGGCACGCCGCGCTTTTCCAAGGCGAGAGCAAGGGTGAGGCCGCCGATGCCGGCGCCGATGATGAGAACCTCGCGGGAGGCTGGCATGGAGCGGCTGCCCTCTTGGGTGTAATGGCTAGCGTGTGAAAAGCGCGCTGCGCGCCGACAACCCCCGTGTGCGGCCGACCCTATGCGCCCCGCCCTGGCGCCCGCCGGCCCGGGTGGCCGCGCGCCAGGGCAATGGGCCAAGTCAGGCGTTGCCGCGGTCCTCGCGCCACACCCCAATGCGCTCTTGGACCGGACGATCGGAAAAGCTGAAAAGCACGCTCTCGCTCTCGGCCTCATGCACGACGGGCCGCCAGCTCGGCACGACGAAAATGTCTTTCGGCCCCCACTCCAGCGTGGTGTCGCCGACGCGCGTGCGGCCCGAGCCTTCGATCGCCACGAACACCGACGCATCGGTCGAGCGATAGCGGCTTGTCTTGAAGCCGCGCGGCAAGGACTGGATGAAGGTCGCCATGGTCGGCATGGCATGATCCCCGGTCGCGGGGTTTGCGTAGCGCATTTTGATGCCATGACACGGGTCGTAGTCGCCGCTAACCGCCAAGCGATAGAGGGCCTCGCGCGTGCGCTCATAGGGGTAGTTGAAAATAGGCGAGGTGGCCCCGTTTACCTTGTGATCGACGGGCAGCAGGTTGGCACCGTAGCGTGCAAGCGAATCCCCGGCCGGTTTGCCGACGGGTTGCACCTCTTCGTCGAGGCGCTCCACGAAGGAGGCGTCGAGAACCTGGATGAGCGGAATATCGAGCCCATCCAGCCAGAATATGGGCTCGTCGGTGTCGTTGCCGTGGTCGTGCCAAGCCATGTAGGGCGTGATGATGAAGTCACCGGGATGCATCAGCGTGCGCTCGCCGTTGACGGTGGTGTAGGCCCCCTTGCCGTCCAGCACGAAGCGCAAGGCAGACTGCGAATGCCGGTGCGCGGGGGCTACCTCGTGCGGCATCACAAGCTGTACGCCGGCATAGAGCGACGTCGTGATCTTCGATTGCCCGCGCAGGCCCGGGTTCTCCAACACCAGAACGCGCCGCTCGGCCTCTTTGGCCGTGATCAGCGCCCCGGCCTCCAGCATGGCGGCGCGGATGGTATCGAAGCGCCAGGCCGCGGGGACACAGGCGCTTTTGGGCTCCGGCGTGATGAGTGCGCCCATCACGGTCCACAGCGCGGTCATGTTCTGTTTATCGATGCGTTCGTAAAAGGCTTTGCGTTCCGCGGTCTCGACGGGAATGTGCTGCATAGCTCGCTGCCTCGGCTTGGCGTGCCCGACCTCTCATGCACGGCCACTTTAAGCCCGGGCACGCGTGCGGTCTATCAGCTCAAAATGCTGCACCGGCCTATTCGCAAAAGTTGCTGCGCCGGCGCGGGGCCAGGTCGAGGTGGAAGTGGTCGCGGTGGGCTTCGTTGGCCTCCGGTCCCAGCACGGTGCCGAAGATGCCACACGCCCCCTTGTGCAGGCGCCGCAGGAACGTGCCCTCGGCACTGGCTTGCGCCTCCTCCCGCGCCTCGCCGACCGCGGCCTTGGCCTCGCGCTGGGCCTCCGCGCCCCGGCCGAGGCGCTGCGACGTCCCGCGCGTTTCTTCGCCGCCGCCCTCGGCAAGCCTGAGCCGGTCCCCGCCGCCCTGGCGCGAGATGCCGCTCGGCGTTCGCTGCGGGGCCTTGGCGGGTTCGGATTTGCTGGCGGTCTCCTTGCCGTCGCGGGCGCGCGCGGCCGCGCTGCGCGCGGCTTCTTTTTGATCGCGCAGCGTTGGTCCCCAATGCCGCGCCACCTCGATCGTGCGGCCGTCCGCCGTAACGAAGCCGGCAATGTCGATGGCATTGGCAAGCGCGTGCTCGCTCAGGCGTTCGCTATGGCTCTGGCTGCCGTTGCGCTGCCGGCAGGCGTATCCCGAGGCGTTAGCGAGGCGCGTGATCGGACTGCCAAACGCCTGCTCGGCGGCCGGTTGCAGGATCGTCGTCACCCATTCGTGCAGGTGGGCGACCATGGTGCAATTGACCATGGCCGGCGGCTTGATTTCCACGCGCGTGCTCCCCGTCGCCACGCGGCGCAACATGACGGGGGCCGGCGTGCCACACTGATCCTGTTTGACGGGGGCCACCACGTCGACCTCGGCCACGATCGGAGCCAGCTGCCTGATGCACTCGCGCAATGCGCCGATCACCTCGGCATCGGACCAGCCGTCGGGCTTGGGCGGCTCGCCCTGCGCGGATTCCGCGGGGGCTTCCGGGGCTGGATTGGCTGCGGCACTCGGCGGCGGACTGGGCTCGGGCTCGACGGCAATCGAGGAGCCCTTGCGCACGGGCTGGGCCGGCTCGGGCTCGGCGGCACGGCGGCGCTGGCGACGGCTGGCGATCAGCTCGACGGCCTCGGCCGGCTCCGCTTCGTCGATGATCACCTGCTTCGGGCGCACGATCTCAATCTGCGGCGGGTTTGCAGCCAGTCGACGCAGGGTCGAGGCGGCCTGTTGCGGCAGAATGGCGATGGCGCCGATGCCGAGGACCGCCGCGATCGAAAGCTTGGTCGACAAGGCGGCGAGCGCGCCGGTGGCTGCCAGCCGCGCGGCGGCCGAGCGCGCCCGCGCCCAGGCTGCCACATCCGCATACTTCTCAGCATACTTGGCACGATAGTCCATTGGGTTTCGGAAACGCTTGACGCCCAAGTACGGTTTCGTACGCCCCCTGCCCAGCCGGCAACGAACCTGCGCTCGGCATATGTTGGAAGTAAGGAAGCGGCAGCGCTAAGCACCCTTGCCGCCGAGAAATTCTTGGCGCACCAATTCGGTGTGTGCGCCCAATGTCGCAATGGCGCCGAACGTGGTCACGGTCACGCCTGTGCGGGCGGGGGGTGCCGGCAGCAGGACGGGGCCTGAGGGCGTGTCGACCTCGATGCGGCGCAGATGCGGGTGCTTGATGATGTCGCCAACCTCGTTGACCCTGGCGAAGGCGATGTCGGCCGCCTCCAGCTTCTCGCTCAAGCTCAGGACATCGACGCTCGCGAAGAAATCAGCCACCGCGCCATCGGTCTCGGCGCGATGGGCGAGGCGGGCGGGGCTGGTGGCAAAGCGGGGATCGGCGCCAAGCTCGGGCCGTCCCAGCACCTTGTTGCACAGGGCCACCCACTCGCGATCGTTCTGGATCGAGATCAGAATGGGTACGCCGTCCGCCGTGCTGAAGACGCCATAAGGGGCGAGCGAGGGATGGGTGAGGCCCGAGCGCCGCGGGGCCTGGCCATACTCGGCAAACAGCAGCGGGACCGTCATCCACTCCATCATGGCGTCGAACATGGAGACGCGAATGTCGGCGCCCTCCCCGGTGCTACGGCGTTGAATGAGGGCCTCGAGAATGGCCTCGTAGGCGTGCAGCCCCGTGCCAATATCGACGAGAGAGACCCCGACACGGGCCGGCGCCTCCGGGCCGCCCGTCAGGGATGCCAGCCCGCATTCGGCCTGAACCAAGAGGTCGTAGGCCTTGCGCTCGCGATAGGGCCCCTCGTCGCCGTAGCCGCTGATGGAGCAGCAGATCAGGCGCGGGTAGCGCTGGCGCAGGTCCTCGATGGCGTAGCCCAGCTTGGCCAGGGCGCCCGGCTTCAGGTTCTGCAAGAACACGTCGGCCTTGGCCAGCAGCGCCTCGAACAGCCGCCGGTCCTCGCCTTGGCGCAGGTCGACCACGACCGATTCCTTGCCGCGGTTCAGCCAGACGAAATGGCTGCATTCCCCATGCACGACCTTGTCATAGTCGCGCGCAAAGTCACCCTCGGGGCGCTCGAGCTTGATCACGCGTGCGCCCGCATCGGCGAGCCGCCGCGCGGCCATCGGCGCGGCCACGGCCTGGTCGAGGGAGACGACGAGAGTGCCGGCGAGGGCTTGCATGACTTGGGCCGAGGTCCCTTTTTACAAAAGACCGCGTCGCGCCAGATTGCGCATCAAGGCGCCGGTGCCGAAGCTCCAGGGCGCCGCCTCGGTCGACAGCGTCATGCGATTGGCGAGTGTGCCGAGCTCAGGCGCGCCGATCGTGGTGATGTCTCCCAGCTTGTGCGTGAAGCCCTGCCCTGCGGCATCGCGATCCTCAATCGGCGCGAACATGGTGCCGAGAAACAGCACCGCCCCGTCCGGGTACTGGTGATGCCGGCCCAGCATTTGTTTGACGAGGTCGGCCGGGTCGCGCGCGATCTCGCGCATCGAGGAGCGCCCTTTCAGGACGAAGCCGTCCTCGCCCTCGACCTTGAGGCTGACCTCGATGCGGCGCACGTCATCGAGCGAGAAGGCGGCGTCGAAAAAGCGCACGAATGGGCCGAGCGCGGTCGAGGCATTGTTGTCCTTGGCCTTGGAGAGCAAAAGCGCGGAGCGCCCTTCGACGTCGCGCAGGTTGACGTCGTTGCCCAGTGTGGCGCCGACGATGGCGCCCCGCGAGGAAATGAGCAGCACGACTTCGGGCTCGGGATTGTTCCAGGTCGAAATCGGATGCAGGCCCGCATCCATGCCGTGGCCGACGGCCGACATCGGCTGCGCCTTGGTGAAGATTTCCGCAACGGGTCCGATGCCGACCTCCAGGTATTGCGACCAGGCGCCCTCGGCGATCAGGACGCGCTTCAATTCGGCGGCCTCGGCGCTGCCGGGCACGAGATTGGCGAGGTTGCCGCCGAAGTGGGCCGCCACGCTTTTGCGGATCGCCTCCGCCTTCTCTGGGGCCCCGCGCGCCTGTTCCTCGATCACGCGCTCCAGCATGGAGCGCGGAAAGGTGACGCCGGCCGCCTTGATGGCCTGCAGGTCGATCGGGGCCAGCAGCCAGGGCCGCAGCGGCTCGCGCCCTGCCGCGGGCGTGTTGCGCAAAACGTCGGCCAGCGCGCCGATCGGCTCGGCCCTGCCCGTGCGCACAATCTCCGCCGGGTTATCGGCCTCGCACAAATCGCGCATGGTGGGTGCCAGTTGGGAGATGTCGTAGAGCTCCCCGCCGCGCACGGCGACGACGGCAGGGCCCGCCGCCATGGGCAGCCAGACGCGGCCGGCAAGCGCGCCGGCGCTGCCGTCGGCAGGCAGGCTGGTGGCAACGGCCATGTGATCGGCAAGGCTTGGCATGGGTGCCCTTTTGCAATTGAGAAGCAATGCGCGCGGGCCGCTGGCTGAGGCGCCGAAGCCCGTGCGCTGGGATGGTCGTGTCCGATGAGACTAGCGGCTTGGCAAGAAAGGTTAAAGGAGGCTTGCTTTGCCGGGGCAACGTGGGACAACGCTTCCCGCAGCGCCCTCCCGCAGCCAGTCCGCCCCCAGGCGCGCGGCTCGCCACGCCAAGGGGGTTCGCCGAGGAGGCTCGAGTGCTGTTTTGGGCAGGTGCGGTTCTGACGGCTATTCTGGGCTACAAGCAGCTGCCGTGGTGGCTGTCGGTGGTGATCGCCTGCGCGGTTGCCGCCCTACAGTTCTTCGTCTTTCACAGCCTCGTCGGCGCCGAGGGCGCCAGGCTCGAGCTCCTGTTTAGTCTGATCCTGAACCTGACCATGTATTATGCGACGTTCTCAATCGGCCGTGCGATCGGCGAGCGCCGGGCCCGGGCCCGGCGCCGAAAGGGTGTAGCGAGAAGGGGTCGACCATGAGTGATCTGCAACTGGAAGGCCACATCGTCCTGGTGACGGGGGCGCTGGGCACGCTTGGCAGCGCCATGTGCCGGGCGATCGAGGCCGCGGGCGGGCTCGCCATTCGCAGCGACCTCGCCCAACGCGGCAAGGTCGATCTCGCGCTCGACGTGACGCGCGAGGAGGACTGGCAGGAGGGCATGGCCGAGGTCGCGCGCCGCCACGGACGGCTCGACGGGCTCGTCAACAATGCCGGGGTTGGCACGCCGGGCGACGTGGAACAGACGAGCTTTGCCCAATGGCGCCGCGTGATGGCGGTCAATGCCGACGGGGTGTTTCTCGGCTGCAAGTACGCCATGCCGTTGCTGGCCAAGTCCAAGGCGCCCTCCATCGTCAATATCTCCTCGGCCTCGGGCATCGTGGGAGGCGCCAACCTGGCGGCCTACAACGCCTCCAAAGGTGCGGTGCGGCTGTTGACCAAATCGGTCGCCCTCTCGGGCGCGCGCAAACGGCCGCCGGTGCGCTGCAACTCGGTGCATCCCGCCTTCATCGAGGGCGACATGGTCGACCGCATGGTGCAGGGGCGGCCGGATCCTGCCAAGGCGATGGCCAAGCTCAACGCGCAAATTCCGATCGGCCGTCTCGGCCAGCCGCACGAGGTGGCGAACACGGTGGTGTGGCTGTTGTCGCCGGCCTCCTCCTTCACCACGGGTTCCGAAGTGCTGGTGGACGGCGGCTTGATCGCCGGCTGAGCCCGTCGGGTCGGGCTGCCGGGTTGGCGTTGGCTAGGGCGCTGCCTGGTCATTCCCAGTGCGCGAGGAAGCTTAACAAGCTTTAACTGGCGCGCGCGCTTGGCTGCGCCTCAAATCCTGCCCGTGCCAGTTGAGGGCAAAGGACGGCAACATGCGGCGGGCTGAGACAGCGGGCGCGCGCTCGAGCCATGGCGCAGGTTTGGGCAACGGGATAGCCGCGGCCCTGCGCGCCGGCATCCTGGCCCTCGGCTTGTTTTTACTGCCTGGCGCGGCTCTGCCGCAGGAAGCCACCTCTAGCCAGCCCCCGCCGCCCGCGGCGGAGACCAAGGGCTTTGCGGCTTTGTTCGATGCCGTCGTCGAACGCACCGTCAAATCGTTCTGGGACAAGGATCTCCTCACGCGCATCGGCTGGGAGCGCCGCGCCGCGGAGGTGCGCCAAAGCGTGGTCGATGCGCCGAGCCATGCGGAGGCGGCGCGCCGTATCAATGCCCTGCTCGGGGAGCTCAAGACCTCGCACACCGGGCTGCTGACCCCCGATGATGTCGACTACTACATCCTGCTCGATGTGTTCTCCGGCTCCAACCGGGTGCGTGACTTCGTGCACCAGCGCTTCTGGGGCAGCGGGGTGCGCTACGCCGGTATCGGCCTGTTCTCCGTCAAGATCGATGGCCGCGATTTCGTCGATGCCGTGCTCGAAGGCTCGCCCGCCGACCGTGCCGGCCTGAAGGTCGGCGATGAACTCTTGAGCGTCGATGCCGAGCCTTACCATGCGATCCGGTCCTTCCGCGGCAAGGAGGACCAGCGTGCGCGCATCGCGTTTCGCCGTTCGGCCGAGGCGCCGCCGCAGGAGGTTGAGGTCGACGTCATCTCCATTCAACCGCTGCAGGGCTTTCGCGATGCCACGGCCGCGAGCGCGCGCGTCATCGAACGTGACGGCCGCCGCATCGGCTATGTGCACGTCTGGGCCTCGGTGGGCGAGCGATCGGCGGAGGCGCTCAAGGATGCCCTCGACAGCCTCAGAGGCAAGGACGAGGAGGGCGAGCAGCAAGAGCACAAGCGCGAGGAGAAGACCTCGGCGCCCCTCGATGGGGTCATCATTGACATGCGCGGCAAGATCGGCGGCACCGGTCAGAACGCCGGGCGCTACCTCGACGTCATCGATCCACGCGGTCCCCTCATGCGCTCGCGCAACAAGGACAGCAAGGAGCGCGCGCGCAGCCCGCTCAGAGGTCGCACCGCAGTCTTGATCGATCACCACACGCGCAGCACGGCCGAACTCTTCGTGCATGCCTATAAACGCGAACGCCAGGGGCCACTGATCGGCACGCGCACGGCGGGCGCGGTGAGCGCGGCCGCCGCCTACGTAATGCCCGAGGGCGATCTGCTCTATCTCGCCGTCACCGGCCTCGAGATCGATGGTGAGATCCTGGAGGGCCCAGGGGTTGCTCCCGACGTCGAGGCAGCCCGTCCGCTGCCCTACGCTAGCGGCGCCGACCCCGTCCTCGATGCGGCCATTGCCTACTTTGCCCGCCGCGCCAACGCGCCGGCTGCGCTACCGAGCGCGCCGAGCCGCAGCAACTAGGCCTGAGCGCTTCACAGCGTCTGCGAACGCGCTACACTGCGCCTTCTCAACAGCTGCCGGAGACCCCGGCAAACCCTCCGGAAGCGCCCATGACCAAGCCCACCGCCGCCCAGAAGAAGAAGCTGCGCTCGCGCCAGTGGTTCGACAATCCCGACAACCCCGACATGACCGCGCTCTATCTGGAGCGCTATATGAATTACGGGCTGACGCGGGAGGAGCTGTCCTCCGGCAAGCCTATCATCGGCATTGCCCAGTCGGGCTCGGATCTTTCACCCTGCAATCGGCATCATTTGATCTTGGCGCATCGGGTGCGCGAGGGGATTCGCGAGGCCGGCGCCGTCGCCTTCGAATTTCCCGTGCATCCGATCCAGGAAACCGGCAAGCGTCCGACCGCGGCGCTCGATCGCAACCTCGCCTATCTGGGCTTGGTTGAAATCCTCTACGGCTACCCCATCGACGGTGTGGTGCTCACCACGGGTTGCGACAAGACCACGCCCTCCCAGCTGATGGCCGCCGCCACCGTCGATATTCCTGCCATCGTCTTGTCCGGTGGGCCGATGCTCAACGGTTGGTTCCGCGGTGAGCGCACCGGGTCGGGCACGGTTGTGTGGAAGGCGCGCCAGATGTTTGCCACCGGCGAGATCAGCTATGAGGAGTTTGTCGAGCTCGTGGCATCCTCGGCGCCGTCGCCCGGGCATTGCAACACCATGGGCACGGCCTCGACCATGAACTCGCTGGCCGAGGCGCTGGGCATGTCGCTGCCGGGCTGTGCGGCGCCCCCCGCACCGCACAAGGAGCGCGCACAACTTGCCTACGAGAGCGGCAAGCGCATCGTCGAAATGGTGTGGGAGGATTTGCGACCCTCCAAGATCATGACCCGCGAAGCCTTCGAGAACGTGATTGCCGTCAATTCGGCAATCGGCGGCTCGACCAATGCACCGATCCATTTCAACGCCATTGCCCGGCACGTCGGCGTCAAACTCGACAATGACGACTGGGAGCGCGTGGGCTATCCCTTGCCCCTGCTGGTGGACATGCAGCCGGCCGGGCGTTACCTCGGCGAAGAGTACCATCGCGCCGGTGGGGTTCCAGCCGTCATCAACGAGCTGATGAAAGCCAAGAAGATTAATGAGCGCGCGCTGACCGTGAACGGCAAGACGATCGGGGAAAACTGCAAGGGGCGCGCCGTGATCGACCCCGATGTGATCCGGCCCTACAACAAGCCGCTCAAGGAGAAAGCCGGGTTCCTTAATCTTAAGGGCAACTTGTTCGAGAGCGCCATTATGAAGACCAGCGTGATCTCGGAGGAATTTCGCAAACGCTACCTCTCGAACACAAAAGACCCGAACGCCTTCGAGGGACGCGCCATCGTCTTCGACGGGCCGGAGGACTACCACAAGCGCATCGATGATCCGGCGCTCAAGATCGATGAGAAGTGCATCCTGTTCATGCGCGGCACGGGACCGGTCGGCTATCCGGGCGGCGCGGAAGTCGTCAACATGCGGCCGCCGAACTACCTGATCAAAAAAGGCGTGCATGATCTCGCCTGTATCGGCGACGGGCGACAGTCCGGCACGTCGGGCTCGCCCTCGATCCTCAACGCCTCGCCCGAGGCGGCAACCGGCGGCGGGCTTGCGATCTTAAGGACCGGCGATCGCGTGCGCATCGACCTCAACCGGCGCAGCGCGGACATCCTGATCTCGAAGGAAGAATATGATCGCCGCCGCGCCGATCTGCAGGGGCATGGCGGTTATCACTATCCCGCGCATCAGACGCCGTGGCAGGAGATCCAGCGCGAGCTCGTCGATGATTTTGCGCATGGCATGGTGCTGAAGCCGGCGGTCAAGTACCAAAAGATCGCCAAGACCAAGGGCATCCCGCGCGACAATCACTAAAGCGGCATCCCGCGAGGGGTCCCTAAAAAAGAGAGGGCCGGCGCCATGCCGGTCCCGTCTTGCTTTTGCACGCCTGCCCGTTGCGGCCCCGGCAAGCCGCGCGCGGGTCTTGGCACGCTCCGCCTTGCCGGAGCCGGCGCCGCGCGTTGCGCGTTGCGCGTTGCGCGTTGCGCAAGTGAACCAAAGCCCAGCCGGATCGTTCCTCAGCCGAATTCGTGAGCTCGAGGCAGGAAACCACCAATGGACTTCCTTCGCCCCTGGCGGCCGCAACTCCTGAGCGTGCTGCGCATCATGACCGGTCTGTTGATCCTTCAGCACGGGACCGGCAAGTACCTGAACTTTCCCGTGGGGCCCATGAACAATGCCTCGCCAATGACACCCGGCGGCGCGGCCGGGCTGATCGAGCTCGTCGGCGGGATCCTCATCACCCTCGGACTTTTTACGCGCCTGGCGGCATTCATTCTGTCGGGCACGATGGCGGTCGCCTACTTCTATGCGCACGCGCCGCGCGGCTTTTATCCGATCCTTAATCAAGGCGAGCTGGCGGTGCTTTACTGTTTTGTCTTTCTCTATCTGGCGGCCGCCGGCGCCGGGCCCTGGAGCCTTGACCGGCTGATGCGGCGCGAAACCGACTAAAGAGGCGCGGGGGGCGCGCGCGCTGCGGCCTTAGAGGGCAAAGACGAGGCAGGTGGTGGTCCCGTGCGCCAACAGGGTGCCGGCGGCATCGAGGATCTTGCCTTCTGCCGTTCCCGAGCGGCGTCCCACGTGCAGCGTGCGCCCTTCCGCGCGGATGGGGCCCGTCGTCTCGGTGATAGGGCGCACCAGGTTGATCTTCAATTCGAGCGTGATGTAGCCCAACCCCGCCTCGAGGTTGGTCTGCAGCGCGCAGCTCATGGCGCTGTCGAGCAGGGTCGAGGCGACGCCGCCATGCACCGTGCCGATCGGATTGTAGTGCTTGAAGCCGGGCGTCATCGTGAAAAGCGCGTAGCCCTTCGCGACGGCGGCAAGCCGGAACCCCAAGGTGTGACAGATCGGCGGCTGCGCCACCTCCCCCTCGGCAATGCGGCGCAGGAATTCAAGCCCGCTCACCGCCTTGACCTCCTCGAGGGACGCGACATGGGGAGCGTTCAGCGCGTCTGCCATTTCCCTCCCGCCGTCTTTCCCGCCCGGGCTCAATGCGGGCCCGCCGCTCGGCATCGCCCGCGCGTCTTGGGGCCCCAAGAGCTAGGCATCGTTGCCGTTGCCGTGGCGCAGGACAAAATCGAGCGGCAGCGCCGTGGTGTACTTGATCTGCTCCATGGCGAAGGCGGAAGAGACCTTCGATATTTCGATACGGGAGATCAGCTTTTTGTAGAACGCATCGTAGGCGGCGATGTCGGGCACCACGACGCGCAAGAGATAGTCCACCTCGCCGCTCATGCGATAGAACTCGATCACCTCCGGAAAGTCGTTGACCGCGGTGTGGAAGCGCTCGAGCCAGGCCAGCGAATGCTGATCCGTCTTGATCGAAACAAAGACCGTGACGCCGGCATTGACGCGCGGTGGATCGAGCACCGCCACCCGCCGCTTGATGACGCCGGCTTCCTCGAGCTTCTGGATGCGGCGCCAGCACGGCGTGGTGGAAAGGCCAACCTCCTTGCCGATGTCGGCGACCGCGCGCGTGCAGTCCTGCTGCAGGATGCGCAGAATTTTGACGTCCATTTCATCAAGTATCGGGGAGGACCCCTTGGAGAGCGACATGGCCGAAATAACCTTGCTGGAACATTTTTCTAGATGTAACGCAATGGCTGCCTAAAGCAGGTTCAATATTGCGTCAATGCGGCGTAAAACCCGGTAATTTTTCAGCGCTGGCGCAAACCGCGCGTCCCAGTGGCCGGGCCAGTGTCTGGCGGAGGATGCCATGAACAAAATTATTCAGATCAGCCCGCAATTTGCCGTCACCGGCGCGCTTGCGCCCGGCGACCTGGCGGCGGCGGCGAAGGGCGGCTTCCGCGCGGTCATCTCCAACCTTCCCGACGGCGAATTGGCAAGCTCGCCCGTGAGCACGCACGAGGGCGAGGTTGCCCAGCGCGCGGGGCTTGGCTTTTGCCATGTTCCCGTCGCCAAGGGCGAGATAGCCTGGGCGCGCATGGCCGAGCAAATGTTGGAGGCGCTGCGGCGCCTGCCGCCCCCCGTCCTCGCCCATTGCGCCTCGGGTCAACGCTCCGCGCTGGCCTGGGCGGCCGCGGCGGCGGCCTGTCACCCCGTCGACGACGTCCTCGGCGCCCTGAGCGCGGCCGGTTTCAACGTCTATCCGCTGCGAGAGGAGCTCGCGGGCCTCGCCGGTCTTGGCGGCGGCGGCCCGATCCCGGCCGCGCTCGGCTTGCAACCGCCGCGCCCGGTCTAGAGCAGGCGACGCACTTCTTGGCGCAGCCGCGGCAGCAGCTCCTGCTCGAACCAGGGGTTTGCGCTGAGCCAGGCATTATTGCGCCAGGAGGGATGCGGCAAGGCCAGCCGGCGCGGTCTCAGACGACTTGCCAACGGCTCCCGCCAGGTCCTGACCGCCGCCGTCATGCCGGAGGCCGCCGCGGCCCCGAGGTGCCAGCGCTGCGCATAGCTGCCGACCGCGAGGATCAGCTCAAGTTGCGGCATGGCCGCAAACAGGCGCTGGTGCCAGGTCGCCGCGCATTCGCGCCGCGGCGGCAGGTCGCCGCCGGCGGCGTCGTGGCCGGGAAAGCAAAAGCCCATGGGCACAATGGCAACGCGGGCCTGGTCGTAGAATTCCTGCGGCGACAGCCCGAGCCAGGCGCGCAGACGGTCTCCGGAGGCATCGCTGAACGGCACGCCCGAGGCGTGCACGCGCACGCCGGGCGCCTGGCTTGAGATGCACAGGCGCGCCGTCGCGCTCGGCCGCAAGACCGGGCGCGGCTCGTGCGGCAGCGGTCGGGCCAGCGCCGTGTCGCGGCAAATGCGGCAGGCGCCAATCTCGGCGAGGAGGCGCTCAAGTTCGCGCGCGCGGCCCCTCACGCCCTCCTCGCAGGGTCGTCTTGCCTCATATCTCAACGCTGAGGCCGTCGCGCGCCAACAGCACGCGCGCATCGGCAATCTCGCCACCGCGGGCCAACATTTCGTCGGACATATGCGTGAGCATCACGCGTTTGGCGCCGATGCGATCGAGTTCGGCGGCGATGCGGCTCCAGCTCAGGTGAAAGTGTGGCGCGCCCTCGAAGTCGTAGCACTCCATGATGTAGAGATCGGCGTTGCGCCCGGCGGGAACGAGGTTATCCACCCATTCGCTGTCCCCCGTAAAGGCGATCACCTTGCCGTCGAGCTCGAAGCGCAGGGCATGGGATGGCGCCCCAGAGGGATGCTTGGCGTCGAAGGCCGTGACGCGAACGCCTCCCGCTTCGAGCGGCGTCCCGGTGTGATGCTCGATGAATTTCAGGTCATAGCGGCGGGGCACGGCGCTCGAGCCGGGGAACAGGGCCTCCGCGGCGCTGACAAAGCGTTGGGCGACCCCGGGCGGGCCAATGACGGTGAGCGGGGAGGTTCGTTTGCCCACGTGCTGGGCATGGATGAGCCACCACACGAGCCCGGCAAAGTGGTCGCCATGCAAATGCGAGATGAAGATGGTTTCGATCGCGTTCGGATCGAGCCCGCACCGGTTGAGGCCGATCAGCACGGTGGCGCCGCAGTCGATGAGAAAGCGGCCGCCCGACCAGTCGACGTGGTAGCCGGTCTGCAGGCGGCCACCCGAGCCGAAGGCATCACCGCATCCGACGACCGTGAGCTTCATGATTCTACCTCGGACACCGTCGCCTTAGGCCTTCGCACTTGGCCTGCGCGACACCTCCTCATACCACCTGGCGAGATTCGTCAGCGCCGGCGGGCGTTCGATGCGCGCGGGCTTCATGAAGTCGATCGCCACCAGGCCGGTGATGTCGGCGACGGAATAGTCCTCGCCGGCGAGGAAACGCCGGCTCGCCAGCTGATCATCCATGATCTTCAGGATCTGCAGTGCCCGCGGCTTGTTGGCCTCGCCCCAGGCCGCCACCTGCGGCACCTCCCGCGTCGCCATGGCCGGATGCAGGTGGCGAAACGCCTGGGTAACGCTCAGCCACAGGCCCAAGTCCATGCGACGCGACCACATCTCAACAGTGGCAACGGCAAGCGGACCCTTGCCGAACAGCGCCGGCTCCGGTTTCAGCTCCTCGAAATAGCGGCAGATGGCGATGGTCTCAGCAATGGCCGTGCCATCGTCGAGCACGAGCACGGGGACGCGCTGGAAGGGGTTAAGGGCGGTGAACTCGGGGGTTTTCAGGGCACCCTGCATGAGGTCGACCTCCTCGAAGGGGACCTCGATGCCTTTTTCTGCAAGGAAGATGCGCACCCGGCGCGGATTAGGCGCGGCCCTGGTCTGCACAATCTTCATGCCTGAAACTCCATGCTTCCGACCCCCGCAGTCCTAGAGGAGGGCAGTTGCCCGTGCAAGCAAAGCGTGTGCCGTGCTGCTTCGGCGCACCACGCGGCTAAAATGCCACCGCAACCAGACGTCGTAATACATTGATAAACGAGACGTTAGGGTTTTGTCGCGAATGTCAATCGACGTTGCGCACGCCGACAGCTGCGTCGCTTCCCATGTTTGCATCGGCCGAGATGGCGAGGGAGACGATGCCCCATTCATCGACCACGAACCCGGGCCCCGAGCGTGCGCGTGCCAGGGACGCGCGGGGCGCGGTGCAAGGGGTGGTGCGCGAAATCCGGGCCCGGCTGCTGCAGGGCAGCGTGCTCCGGCCCGAATTCGAGTACGAGCTCTTGGCGATGTTCGTGCGCAACGAACTTTCCGCGCGCGTAACCGTACCGCTGCTGGCCGTCATCTTCTCGCTCGCCTCCATGTTCTGGGCGCCCGTGCTGCAGGCTTCCGCCTGGCTGGCGCTCGTCATCTCCGCCAAGTTCTTCATGATCGACGCCTGCCGCAAATTTCTGGCGCAACCGCGCAGCACCGTGCGCGTCGCCGACTGGCGCAGGCGCATCGTCCTGCTCGAGCTGGTGAGCGGCATCACCTGGGGCGGTATGGCCGTGGTTGGCTTCGGCACCGGGGATACGGCGTCCCACGTCTTTATGTTGACGTCGCTCATCGTGCTGCTGGCCATTCGCATGACCTTCGCCTCGACGCTGATGACGGTGCTCTACGTCGGGACCACGCCGATGACGGTTGCGGTGGTGGCGCGCCTGGTGCTGCAGGGACACCCCTTCTATTACGCCATGGCCGCCATGGCGATCGGGCTCCACGTCTATTTCCTGTTTCTCGCCAAGGGGCTCAATTCGACGGCGCTGTCGATGCTGGAGTTCCGTGCGGAAAAGGATGCCCTGATCGCCGAGATCGAGGAGGAGAAAGGGATCTCCGATGAGGCGCGCCAGCGCGCCGAAGCGGCGAATGTGGCCAAATCCCGCTTCCTCGCCACCATGAGCCACGAACTGCGCACGCCGCTCAATGCCATCCTCGGCTTCTCCGAAGTCATGAAGAGTGAGCTGTTGGGGCCCATGGGGAATGCAAACTATAAGGAGTACAGCGCCAACATCCACGATAGCGGGCGCCATCTGCTGCAGGTCATCAACGAGATCCTCGATTTGTCGCGCATCGAGGCCGGCCGCTATGAGCTGCAGGAAGAGGCCGTGCGCCTGTCCGATGTGGTGGAGGACTGCCTGCGCCTGTTGAGCTTGCGCGCCGAGGCCAAGGGCCTCAGCGTGATCCCCGACTGCCCGCGCGGGCTCGACCAGCTCTGGGCCGACGAACGCGCGGTGCGCCAGATCTGTCTCAACCTCCTCTCCAATGCCCTTAAGTTTACCCCGCGGGGGGGCCGTATCACGCTCAGCGTCTGCGCCAATGCCGACGGCGGCCAGACCCTGATTGTCAAGGATACCGGCCCCGGCATCCCCAAAGACGAGATCCCCCGCGTGCTGCAAGCCTTCGGCCAAGGCTCGCTGGCTCACGAGACCGCCGAAGGGGGGACGGGGCTCGGCCTGCCCATCGTGCAGAATTTGATCTGGCTGCACGGCGGCACGTTCGAGCTACGTTCCGAACTGCGCAAGGGGACCGAGGCCATCGTGTCATTTCCCAAGGCGCGGGTGCTCCGGTCCATGCCGCCCCTGCAGCCCCTGGCGCAGGAGCGCCACCGGCAGCCCTCCTCGTTACTGGGGAATATCCGGCGCGGCGGGGCCGAGGCGCTGCGGCGCGAAGAATCCACAATGCTGCGCTAGACGGGGGTCGCTGGCCGGCTCCCCCTTGGGCGCCTCGCGCCAGGCGTACGGGCCCAACGAGCCCGTGCACGGGAGGTCTAGGCCGCAATGTTAGGCGCCCTTGCAACAACAATCCTGCCCGTTCCCGCCGGGGTCCCCGCCGCGCGCCCGCCATTCTGCGGCGACCGTCCCTGTGGGCCTGCGGCTCCCCTGCGTGCGGGCCGCGAGATTGCCAGCCCGCGGGGCGCTACCTACATTGGTGACGACCAAACGCTGAGGCCGCGCCGCGCGGATAAGCCAAGAATGCTCTCTCCCTGCATCAAGGTGTGCACCATCGAGGTGGCAACAGGCCTGTGCGCGGGCTGCGCCCGCACGCTCGCGGAAATTGCCGCCTGGAGCAGCCTGGGGGAGGCCGAGCGCGCCCGCATCCTGCGCGAGTTGCCGGGGCGACGTCACCGGGACGGCCCGCACGGTGCAGCCGGCCTTGGCCTCGATTTGCGCCTGCAAGTGGATGGATGAGCCATGGGAGCATGGATTGCCCTCGTCCTGCTTGTGATCGCCGGCTTGGCGCTCTTGCTGCGCGCCGATGCGGGCACCATTGCCGGCTTCGATCCCTCTGACTTCGCCATCGCCATGGCGAGCGTCGCCATGCTGATCTTCGTGGCCTCCTCGATCGCCGGCAGCTATCGGGGCCGCGGGGCGCAGGCGGCGCGCGACCTCCTCACCTGGGCGATCGTGGCCCTGATGCTGGTGGCGGGCTACAGCTATCGCGAGGAGATTTTGAGTTTCGGTCATCGCGTGGCCGGCGAGCTGTTGCCGCCCGGCACCGCGCTGCGCGGCGAGCCGCAAATCACCGGCGAAAGATCTGTGCAAATCCGGCGCCGCCCCGATGGCCACTTTGTGGCGCGGACGCAGGTCAACGGCGTTGCTTTGAGCATGCTGGTCGATACCGGGGCCTCAACGGTCGTGCTCAAACCCGCCGATGCCCAGCGCCTCGGCATCGACGTTAACCAACTCAAATATTCGGTGCCGGTGCAAACCGCCAACGGCACCACCTATGCGGCGCACGTGCGCCTGCGCACGCTGAGCCTTGGTCCCATCAACCTGCAGGACGTGGAGGCCTTGGTCGCCAAGCCAGGATCTCTTAAGGAAAACTTGCTCGGTATGAGTTTTTTAAGCCGCCTGCGCTCATATGAGTTCACCAGCGATTTTCTGATGCTGCGGGGTTAGGCCGGCGACCATCTCCTTGAGCCTGGGTCGCGCCGCCGGCGAACGGGTGGGTGGCGTTGGCATGGGATTGTCCTCGGGTGTGCGCCAGGCGGTAGGTTTGGCCGCGGGCTGGGTGCTCGTGGCCGCAACAGCGGCCGCCGCCGTCGTCAACTTTGCCGAGGTCAAGCACGAGACACGCCGGCTCGTTGGCTTTACGCCGCCGCCGGCCGAGCCTGAGGCCGAGGCGCGCCAGCGCGGCGCTCAGCCACAACCGAAAGCGGCGGGACGCTCGGTGGAACTGAGGACCGGCGCCTTCGGGCATTATCGGGCCCAGGCAGACATCAATGGCCGGCAGGTCGACGTCCTGGTCGATTCCGGTGCCTCCCTGGTCGTGCTCTCGCACGAGGATGCCGAACGCGTCGGCCTGCGGCTCAGCGCCGAGGATTATTGGCAGCGCGTCAATACGGCCAACGGGGCAGCGCGCGTGGCCCCTGTCCTGCTCGATCGCATTAGCATCGGTGACGTCAGCGTACGTCACGTCGAGGCGGCCGTTAGCGAGCCGGGCAAGCTTGGCCAATCCCTGCTGGGAATGACCTTCCTGGGACGCTTGCAGCGGGTCGATATGCGCGGAGGTGTCCTCATTTTGCAGGAATAGTCAGCCGTGTTGACAGCGCCTGGTCTATTTGTCACACGCGCCTCGAGTTGAGCCCCGTCGTTTTCTTGGGGCCTAGTCTTTCCTGCAATTGTTGCGAGACCTGCCTCATGTTGCCCAAGCCGCGCGCCGATCTGAAGTCCAATACGGCGGAATTCGAGCGCCTGCCCCTGGTCAAGCCCACGGGCTTTCGCGAGTACGACGCACGCTGGTTGTTTCCAGCCGAGATCAACCTGATGGGGCTCAATGCCATCGGCCTTGGTCTCGCCACGCTGGCGGCCAAGCGCGGGCGTCCCAAGCGCTTTGTGGTCGGCCACGACTATCGCTCCTACTCCAGTGCGGTGAAGCAGGCGTTGATGACGGGCCTGCTCGCCGGCGGTGCCGAGGTGCACGACATCGGGCTCGCCATGTCGCCCATGGCCTACTTCGCGCAGTTTGCGCTCAACGTCGAAGGCGTGGCCATGGTGACGGCCAGCCATAACGACAACGGCTGGACGGGCATCAAAATGGGCTTCGAGCGGCCGCTGACCTTTGGCCCGGAGGAAATGACGGCGCTCAAGGAGCTCGTCTTGGCGGGCGCGGTTGAGACCGCGCCGGGCGGGCGCTACATTTATGTCGGCGACATCGCCGAGCGTTACATCGCAGCATTGACCGACCGGCCCAAGCTCAAACGCAAACTCAAGGTGGTTGCGGCCTGCGGCAATGGCACGGCGGGTGACTTTGCCCCGCGCATTCTGGAGGCGCTGGGATGCGAGGTCATCCCCCTCGACTGCGAGCTCGACTTCACGTTTCCGCACTATAATCCCAACCCGGAAGACATGCAGATGCTGCACGCCATCAGCGCGGCGGTGAGAGAGCATGCGGCCGACGTCGGCTTCGGCTTCGACGGGGACGGTGATCGCTGCGGCGTGGTTGATAACAAGGGCCGCGAAATCTTTGCCGACAAGGTTGGCGTCATGCTGGCGCGCGACCTCTCCGCACTGCATGCAAACGCGTTGTTCGTCGCCGACGTCAAGTCAACCGGCCTATTCAAGACCGACCCCGTGCTGAAGGCGAACGGCGCGCGCACGCTCTACTGGAAGACCGGGCATTCCTACATGAAACGCTACACGCACGAGCAGCGGGCGCTGGTGGGTTTCGAAAAGTCGGGTCACTACTTTTTCCAGAAGCCGCTGGGTCGGGGTTACGACGACGGGCTGATTGCGGCCATCGCCGTGTGCGACATGCTCGAGCGCAATCCCGCTAAGACGCTGGCTGAGCTCCACGACGCGCTGCCGAAAACTTGGGGCTCGCCGACCATGTCGCCCCACTGCAGCGACGAGGCCAAATACGCAATCGTCGCGGAGATCACCGAGCAATATAAGGCGGCGGCGGCGGACGGCGCGACGGTCGCGGGCCAGAAAATCCGCGAGCTCGTGACCGTCAATGGTGTGCGCGTCGTCCTGGAGGACGGCACTTGGGGCTTGGTGCGCGCCTCCTCCAACAAGCCGGAACTGGTGATCGTGGTGGAAAGCCCAGCCTCGGAAGCCCACATGCGCGCGATCTTTGGTGATATCGATCAACGCCTGTCCAAGTACCCGCAAGTGGGCGCCTACAACCAGAAGATTTAGCCCAACGCCAGGCCCCGAAAAAAAGGGCGCGGCTTATCTGGCGCCCGCGGCGCCGGCAAAGTCGTGGCGGCCTCGGCGCCGGCAATGCGCCAACCTGGCTTGCCCGTTGCCCATTCTCAGCACACAAAAGAGCTGCAAAGGCGCGCGCGCTCGCCTAGGCTTTCACCCCTCATCCGCAGGAGGCTTGGGCAAGAGCCATGGCGCAAGCTTTAAGTAGCCTATTGCCGCAGCTCGCCAACAGCGATCGGGAGTTGCTGCGCCGCGGCCGCTTCCTCGATGTCACGTTTTTGCTGAAAGTGGGCAACACCGACTACCTCGTGCGCATCCACCGCGGCCGCATCGAGGCCATGCAACAAGGCCCGCACGTGCAACCGCGCTGGACCTTTGCGCTTGCCGCCTCCGCGGCGGCCTGGCGGACGTTCTGGGAGCCGGTGCCGCCGCCCGGGGCGCATGACTTGATCGCCATGCTGAAGACCGGGGCTTTGCGTTTGGAGGGCGACCAGCATCCCTTCATGGCCAACCTGCGCTACTTCAAGGAGCTGTTGGCCCTGCCGCGCGCAGGGATGGAGGGGCCATGACACCGCGCCTTGCTGCGTTCGAGCCCGCCATCGGCCGCTACTTGTCCCTCGCGATCGATGGCGAACAGCATCGGCTCTATGTCGAAGAGGCCGGTGCCGGCATTCCGCTCATCTGCCTGCACACGGCGGGCTCCGACGGTCGCCAATTTCGGGGGCTGATGAACGATGCGACGCTGACCCAGCATTTTCGCGTCATTGCCTTCGATCTGCCCTGGCACGGTAAGTCCTCTCCGCCCGCGGGCTGGCAGGACCGGGAATACCGGCTCACCGCGTCGGCCTACGTGAAGTGCGTGCTGGCGGTTGCCGATGCCTTGGGGCTCGAGAGGCCGGTCTGCATGGGCTGTTCGATCGGCGGCCGCATCGTTCTGCATTTGGCGCTGGCCGAGCCGCGGCGCTTCCGGGCGCTGATCGGCCTTGAGTCGGCCGCCCATGCGGAGCCTTACTACGACTTGGACTGGCTGCACCGGCCGGACGTGCACGGCGGGGAGATCTGCGGGGCCATGATCTCCGGCCTGATCGCGCCAACCGCGCCCGCGCGCGAGCGCTGGGAGACGATCTGGCATTACATGCAGGGTGGACCCGGCGTCTTCAAAGGCGACCTTTACTTTTATACCGAGGACGGCGACGTGCGCGGCCGCCTGAGCGAGATCGATACGCAGGCCTGCCCGCTCTACTTGCTGACTGGGGAATACGACTATTCCTGCACGCCCGCCGATTCGAGCGACCTCGCCCAGCGCATCAAGGGCGCCAAGCTCACCGTCATGCCGAGGCTCGGCCATTTTCCCATGAGCGAGGACCCTGCGCTGTTCCTCACCTACCTGCGCCCGGTCTTGGAGGAGATCCGCGCTGCGCCGGGCTAATGGGCTTTGCGCCCCTCCTTGCGCGCCCGGGCCAGGGCTTCGCGCTCGGCCACGCGCGCAAAGTGGAAGCGCTGAAAGTTGCCGTCGCGCGCATAGACTTTGAGCCGCACCCACACGAACAGATCATAGAAGGTGTCCCGGCCGTAGCTGAGGGGCAGGCGCTCGATCGCCTCGAGCGGACGACCCCACTGTCCCTGGAGACCGGCCAAGTCATCTTTGAAAAACACGATCGTCGGCGTGAAGATCACACCCCAGCGCTCGGCCAGCGCCTTTTCGGTCAGGCGCGTGCCATCGAAATCGGTGACCTCGCGCGAGCCCCACAGGTCGAGCTGGACGATGCGAAAGTTCTCGCGCACGTAGTCGTTGATGTAGCGCTGAGATAGCACCTCGGTGTGCAGCTTTGTGCAGTAGGGGCAGCCGCGCTGCTCGAAGATCACCGCGAAGCGCTGGCCGGCGGCCTTGGCTTGGGCGAAATCCTCTTTGAGGTCGAGGAAGGAGAGCTGAAACCACGCTTGCGTGTAAAGCCCGTCTTCCAGGACGGGTTTGACGTGGGGGGTCTCGGGGCCGATGGGCGGTGGCAAGATGTCGTCCGCGGCCGCGGCGCCCGTCAGGCCCAAGTGGCCCGTCGGGCCCAAGTGGCCCGTCGGGCCCAAGTGGCCCGTCAGGCAGAAGAGGCCCATCAGGCCCAAGAGCAAGGCCAGGACCAAGCCGCGCCTCGCGATCATTCGCGCTGTTGAGCTACGCATCGGTCTCAGGCGATCGGGGCTATACCTCGCTCAATGTTAGCCGATCGCGGGCTCCTTGACGATTGCGCCGGCTGGGGCATGGGCCCACGCCGCCGCGCCGAGCCGGGTTCGCTTGTCCTCCTCGATGAGCGCGATGCTTTCCCGCAGCACCTCGATGCCCGCGCCCGGCCCCGGCGCATTTTGCGCCAGGTGGCGGCGAAAGGCGCGGGCATGGGGTTGGCCGTGACAGAGACCGAGGATGTGACGGGTGACGTTGTTGAGCCGTCCGCCCCGCCCCAAGTGCTCTTCGACGTAGGGTATCAGCGCCTCGAGCACGGCGCGCCGGGAGGGCGGCGCGGTGCGATCGCCAAACAATTGGCGGTCGACGTCGGCGAGCAGGTAGGGATTTTGGTAGGCCGAGCGGCCAATCGCGACCCCGTCCACCTTTGTGAGCTGAGCTGCCGCGGCGGCCAGCGTGGTAATGCCCCCGTTGATAATGATCTCGAGCTCGGGATGCGCCGCCTTGAGCGCCCACACACGCGGGTAGTTGAGCGGCGGGAGCTCGCGGTTCTGCTTGGGCGAAAGGCCTTTGAGCCAGGCCTTGCGGGCGTGCACGATGAAGCTCTTGGCGCCCGCATCGGCGACAATCCGGATAAAGCGATCGAGGTCGCGCTCGCTGTCTTGATCATCGATGCCGATGCGACACTTGACGGTGACCGGCACCTTGAGCTGGCGTCGCATCGCGACGACCGCGCGCGCAACGAGCTGCGGTTCAGCCATCAGGCAGGCGCCAAAGCGGCCCTCCTGCACGCGATCCGAGGGGCAGCCGACGTTGAGGTTGATCTCATCATAGCCGTAGGCCTCGCCCAGCTTGGCTGCTTCGGCGAGCGCGTGCGGCTCTGAACCGCCAAGCTGCAGGGCGAGCGGATGTTCGGCGGGCGCGAAGGCCAACAGACGGTTGCGGTCGCCGCGCAGCACTGCCTCTGCCGTCACCATCTCCGTATAAAGGCGCGCGCGCCGCGACAACAGACGGTGGAAGAACCGGCAATGCCGGTCGGTCCAATCCATCATGGGCGCGACGCAGAAGCGGCGTTGGCTTGGCGAGACGAGCATGCGATCGACAAGAACCTGGGACTTGCGGTGGTCGATATCCCCGGGGGTGTACCCTCGAGCAGGCCTCGCAGCAACCGCTCTTCACCGCGCCCCTGCGGCCAGCATCTCCTAGCCCTTTGCGGGCGGGTGTGCCCGGCGCGGGGGGCCCCAGCAAAGTGCCTGAAAAAGCCGCAAATTGGCGGGCTGGCCGCGGCAAAGACGGGAGCCTTGGGCTGAGGATTAAGCGTTAACGGGCTCGGCGGTAGAGTTGCTGGCTGTCAGTCAAAAAAATGGCTTAACCAACCCCTAACCGGCCAGATGAGGAAAGCGAGGATAGGGCGCCCGCGCCGCTCCGCGGCCGCAGCGCGCCAGCCGAGCCGGCGCAGCGGCGCCGTCAAGCGCCGGGCGTTGCCGGCGCATTGCGCACGGCTGGGACTGGTCCTGCAGGGCGGCGGTGCGCTCGGCGCCTACCAGGCCGGCGTTTATCAGGCGCTGGCCGAGCATGGCTACCTTCCGCATTGGATTGCCGGCATCTCGATCGGGGCCATCAACGGCGCCATCATCGCCGGCACGCCCGAGAAGGACCGCATCTTCCGTCTTCGAACGTTCTGGGAGCGTCTCACCGAGAGCGTGACCTTGAAGCCGTTGATCGCCGGGGATTGGGCGCGCGGTGTGTTCAACGAATTTAGCGCGCTCACCACGGCCAGCGCGGGGGTGCCCGGCTTCTTCCGCCCGCGCCTGCCCCCGGTTTGGCTGCAGCCCTGGGGCACCGAGGCGGCGCTCAGTTTTTACGATACCGCCCCGCTGCGCCAGACGCTCGAAGAGTTCATCGATTTCGACCTCCTCAACAGCGGTGCGGTCCGGCTCAGCATCGGGGCCGCCCAGCTGATCAAGGGCAACTCGGTCTATTTCGACACGGGCGAGGAGGGCTTCCGGCTCGGCCCGGAGCACATCATGGCGAGCGCGGCGCTGCCGCCGGGCTTCCCTCCGATCGAGATCGACGGCGAACACTTCTGGGACGGCGGCGTCCTCTCCAACACGCCGCTCGACCACCTGCTCGACGCCGAGCGCAATCAGCGCATGCTGGTGTTCCAGGTCGACCTCTTCAGCGCACGCGGCGCCATGCCGCGCAACTTGTTCGACGTCTACGAACGGCACAAGGACATTCTTTACTCTTCGCGCACGCGCAAGAACACCACCGCCTTCCGGCAGGCGCAGGAGTTGAGACAGGCGGTGGAACGGCTGCTCGAAAAGCTCCCCGCCAACAAGAAGGACGATGCCGACGTGGTCGAGATCGTGCGCAAGCTAAAGACCAGTACCAAGTACAAGCCCAGCGCCTCCATGAGCGTCGTTCACCTCATCTACCGCGAGAAATATTACGAGACCCAGGCCAAGGACTATGAGTTCTCCCGCCTCTCCATGGAGGAGCACTGGCAGGCCGGGCTCACCGATACCCGGCACACGCTCCGCCATGAAAAGTGCTGGCTGCAGCCGCCCAGGGACCTGGAGGCCGTGCGCACCTTCGACCTGACCCGGGCGGACTAGCCGGCGCGCGTTTACCATCGAGGTCGCGCCGGCTGCGCGGGCCTTGTCAGGGGCGGCCAAAACCACTAAAGAGCCCGCATCACACACGCGCGCCTCTTGCGTGCGGCGGATGAAAAGCCCCGCCAGCACGCTCCGGTGGCCGAACTCTAGAGTTTTTGGGGCTCGGTTCTCTCAAGGCACGCGGAGGTCAAACCGGAAAACGGAGACTGCGCCATGGCGCTCCCTGCCTTCAATATGCGCCAGCTTCTGGAAGCTGGTTGTCACTTCGGCCATCAAAGCCACCGCTGGAACCCAAAAATGGCGCCTTTCATTTTTGGCGCCCGCAACAACATCCACATCATCGATTTGGCGCAGTCGGTGCCCCTCCTGCACCAGGCGCTGCTCAAGGTCAGCGACGTCGTCGCCCAGGGTGGACGCGTGCTGTTCGTCGGCACCAAGCGCCAGGCCTCCGAGGGCATCGCCGATGCGGCCAAGCGCTGCGCGCAATACTACATTAACCATCGCTGGCTCGGCGGGACGCTCACCAACTGGAAGACGATCTCCCAGTCGATCCGGCGCCTCAAGCTGCTCGATGAGATGCTGTCCGGCGACGTCAAGGGGCGCACCAAAAAGGAGGTCCTGCAACTGACGCGCGACCGTGACTCGCTCAACCGCTCGCTGGGCGGCATCAAGGAGATGGGCGGGCTCCCCGATCTGTTGTTCGTGATCGACACCAACAAGGAGCAGATTGCCATCGCGGAGGCGAAAAAGCTCGGCATTCCCATCGTCGCCATCGTCGATACCAATTGCGATCCCGACGGGATCGATTTCGTGGTGCCGGGCAATGATGACGCAGGCCGTGCGATCACGCTCTATTGCGACCTGGTGGCGCGCGCGGCCATTGATGGCATCGAGCGCGGGCAGACGCAGGCCGGCGTCGATGTCGGTGCGGCGGAAGCGCCGCCCGCTGAGGATTTGGCTGGCGAGAAAGCGCCCCTATTTAAGGGTATCGATGCACCCCGCGGTGAAGCCGACGATCTCAAGCGGCTGCCGAACATCAACCCCCGGCTGGAGCAACGGCTCAATGACGCTGGCGTCTACCACTTCTGGCAGATCGCCGATCTCGACGAGCAGTCGCTGGCGGGGCTCGACCGGTTGCTCAATCTCAAGGGCCGCATCGAGCGCGACGGTTGGGTCGCCGCCGCCAAGCAATTGGTCGAAGGTCAGGCGGCCTGAACGGGCGGCGTAAGTCTTTGAGTAATTTCGGCCTCCAGCGCGCGCCAACCGGCGTCCGCGAGGCGCAAGCGAGGAACGCATGACAGCTATTTCCGCAGGCCAAGTCAAACAGCTGCGCGACAAGACCGGCGCCGGCATGATGGATTGCAAGACCGCCCTGACCGAGACCAAGGGCGACATGGAGCAGGCCGTCGATTGGTTGCGCAAAAAAGGCCTCTCCAAGGCCGCGACCAAGGCCGGGCGCGTCGCCGCCGAAGGCCTGGTGGGCGTCACCGTCGCCGACAAGACGGGCGCGATCGTGGAGGTGAACTCCGAGACGGACTTTGTCGCGCGCAACGACAAGTTCCAGGACATGGTGCGCAAGGTCGCCACGGCGGCGGCGGCGGCCAAGGGCGACCTCGCCAAGCTGCTGGCGACGGCCTTTCCGGGCTCGGCCGCCAGCGTCGAGGACCACGTCAAGGACATGGTCGCTACCATCGGCGAGAACATGTCGGTGCGGCGCACCGCCGCCGTGTCGGTGGCGGAGGGCGCGGTGGCCGACTACGTCCACAACAAAGCGGCCGACGGTCTCGGTAAAATCGGCGTGCTGGTCGGGCTTGAGAGCAAGGCCGAGCCCAAGGCGGTGGCGGCCCTTGGCCGGCAACTCGCCATGCACATTGCCGCGGCAAGCCCCGCGGCCGTCACGGCGGAGGATCTCGATCCGACCCTGATCGCGCGCGAGCGCGCCATCTACACCGAGCAGGCCACCGCCAGCGGCAAGTCGGCCGACATCGTCGCCAAGATGGTCGAGGGCCGGCTGCGCAAGGAGTTCTACCAGCAGGTCGTGCTTTTGCAGCAGACCTTCCTCGGCGCCGGCGGCGACGGCAAGCAGACCGTCGAGCAGGTCCTACAGGAGGCCGGCAAAAAGCTGGGAACACCGGTCAAGGTCCGTTCGTTCGTGCGCTATGCGTTGGGCGAGGGCATCGACAAAAAGGATGACGATTTCGCCGCGGAAGTGGCCAGGGCTGCCGGCCGCTAGGCAAAAAGGGGCGCCGTGTGACCCGGCCTGGGGCGCCCGAGGGCCGCAATTTGCGCACGCGGGGTTGCTCTGGTTATGTCTTGGTGCGCAAACGGCTGCCGGCGCACCCTGGCGCGCCGGTGCCCCCGCTGCGCCGTGATGCCCCTTTGTCGAGGGAACTGGTGTGATGGCCGCCGCCTCGTCCGCTCCCCTGCGCTACCATCGCGTGTTGCTGAAGCTTTCCGGCGAAGCGCTGATGGGAACGGGGGCTTACGGCATCGATATGCGGGTCGCCCAGCGCCTGGCGCACGATATCAAGGAGGCGATCGCCGCGGGTGCGGAGATCGCCGCCGTGGTCGGCGGCGGCAATATCTTTCGCGGCCTTGCCGGCGTCGCCAAAGGCATGGATCGGGCGACCGGCGACTATATGGGTATGCTCGCCACCGTGATGAACGCCCTTGCCCTGCAAAACGCCCTCGAGCAGGCCGGCGTCCAGGCGCGCGTCCTGTCCGCCATTCCCATGCCCACCATCTGCGAGGCCTTCGTGCGCTCCAAGGCCTTGCATCATCTGGAAAATGGCCGCGTCGTCATTTTCGCGGCCGGGACCGGCAATCCCTACTTCACCACCGACACCACGGCCGCCCTGCGCGCGGTGGAGATGAACTGCGAGGTCTTGGCCAAGGCCACCCAGGTCGACGGCGTCTATTCGGCCGATCCCAAGCTTGATCCCAAGGCCGTGCGCCACGAGCGGCTGACCTATGCGGAGGTCCTGAGCCGGGACCTCAAGGTCATGGATGGCGCCGCCATCGCGCTTGCTCGCGACAATAATCTTCCGGTAATTGTGTTTTCGATCGAAGAACCCGGTAATCTCAGCAAACTCCTGCGCGGCGAGGCCCTATCTACGCTGGTCTCGGGCGGCGCATAAAGGCTTTGGACGGTGGTTGAGGCTGGTCCGGCAGGAGCGTTGCGGGACAGCCCTAGCGGAGAAACGTGTCATGGCTGCCGGAAAATTCGACATTCAAGAACTTGAACGCCGCATGCGCGGTGCCCTCGATTCCCTGAAAAAGGAGTTCGCCGGCCTGCGCACCGGGCGGGCGAGCGTGCATTTCCTCGATCCCGTGGTGGTCAACGTCTACGGCCAGCGCATGCCGTTGAACCAGGTGGCCACGGTGTCGACCCCGGACGCGCGCACGATTTCCGTGCAGGTCTGGGACCGGAGCCAGGTCAGCGCCGTGGAAAAGGCCATTCGCGAGGCGAACCTCGGTCTCAACCCCGTCGTCGATGGGGCTTTGATCCGCCTGCCCATCCCCGCACTGACCTCCGAGCGGCGCCAGGAGCTCGTCAAGGTCGCGCACAAATATGCCGAGCATGCCCGCGTTGCGGTGCGTAACGTGCGCCGCGACGGCATGGAGCTCTTGAAGCGCCTCGACAAGGACGGCCAGATGAGCGAGGACGACCATCACAAGAATTCGGGGAAGGTACAGGACCTGACCGACAAGCTCGTGAAGGAGATCGATCAGTCGCTGGCAAGCAAAGAAACCGAGATCAAGCAGGTATGATGGCTGGGGGGACCGCCGAGCGCGGGAAAAGGGCGCCCATTCTCAGCCTTAAGTGGGCGCCGTCGACCACGCGATGCTGGGCATGATGCCTGATCCATGAACGAGCAGAACAAACGATCGGTCTGGCAGGCGAGCGCGCAGGTGCCGCGCCACGTCGCCATCATCATGGACGGTAACGGCCGCTGGGCCTCCGAGCGTGGCCTGCCGCGATCGGCGGGGCACCGGCGCGGCGTCGAAGCGGTGCGCCGCACCGTGCGCGCGGCCATGGAGCTCGGCATCCAGTACCTAACGATCTACAGCTTCTCTTCGGAGAACTGGTCCCGTCCCGCCAGCGAGGTCGACGACCTCATGGGACTGATGAAGCGCTTCATCCGGCGCGACCTCGCCGAGCTGCATCGCAACGGCGTGCGCGTCAGCGTGCTTGGCGAGCGCGCCGGCGTCGACCCGGAGCTGTTGGGGCTGATGGACGAATCGGTGGCGCTCACCTCGGCCAACAGCGCGCTCAACCTGATGATCGCCTTCAACTATGGCTCGCGCACCGAGATTGCCAAGGCCGCGCGCCGGCTGGCGGGCCGCGTGCTCGAGGGCACGATCAACCTCGACGACATCACGCCCGAAGCCCTGGCGGGCGAGCTCGATACCCAGGGCGTGCCCGATCCCGACCTATTGATCCGCACCAGCGGCGAGCTGCGGCTCTCCAATTTCCTGCTGTGGCAGTCCGCCTACACCGAGTTCGTGTTTCTCGACGCCTATTGGCCCGAGTTCGGCCGCGAACTTTTGCGGCACGCCATCGATCAATTCCGTGGACGGCAGCGCCGCTTCGGTGGGGTAGCGACGCAGTCGACCGGCTAGGCTGGCAGGCAAGGGGGCCATGCCGATGAGCGAGCGCAGCGAGCCGGGTGGTGAGGAGGGATCCCCCCGTGCGGGGCTGGCGTGGCTCGGCAGTGATTTTACCACCCGTCTTGTGTCCGGCCTCGTCATGACGGCGCTGGCCGTCGGTGCGCTGATCGCCGGTCCGGTCGCCTTCAACGCCCTTGTTTTTGTGCTGGCGCTGCTTTTGAGCTGGGAATGGGGCCGCTTGGTGCATGGCCGCAGCGCCGAGATTGTGATCACCGTTCATATAGGCGCGACCGCCCTGGCGGTGGGGCTCGCCGCCCTTGGCTTTGTCGGGCTCGGGCTGCTCGCCCTGCCGATCGGGGCCATCGTCGCCCTGCTGCTGAGCCTGGGGCGACACAGTGTTTTTGCCGCGCTCGGGGTGTTTTATGCGGCTTTACCGGCAGTTATCCTGATATGGCTGCGCTCCGATCCCACCTATGGGCTACGCGCGGCCGTCTATGTCCTGCTTGTCGTCATCGTCGCCGATACGGGTGCCTTTCTCGCCGGGCGTGGGCTAGCGGGCCCCAAGTTGTGGCCCCGCGTTTCGCCCAACAAGACCTGGTCCGGCCTCCTTGGCGGGGTTTTGGCCGGTGGCCTCGCAGGGGCGCTGCTGGCGTTGGGTGTGGCCGGCACCTCGCCACTGCGGCTCGGGGCCACGGCGGTGGTCCTCGCCTTTCTGGCGCAAATGGGAGATCTTATGGAATCGGCGATCAAACGCCGGTTTGGTGCCAAGGATACCAGCGCGCTGATCCCGGGCCATGGCGGCATCATGGACCGGGTGGATGGTTTGGTGATCGCGGCGACGGCGGCCGGCCTGGCCGGCTTTTTCGTCAATGTGCATTCGCCGGCACGCGCGCTGCTGTTAGGGTATTGAAATGGGCGCAAGAGCGGCGGTGCCGATGAGCGAGCGAGCCTCAAGCCGGCCGGCCGGCCTCAGGCCGGCGCGCCGCGGCGCGGTCAAACGGGTCAGCGTGCTGGGGGCGACGGGCTCCGTGGGGCAGAGCACGCTGGATTTGATTGGCCGAAATCCCAACGCCTTCAAGGTTGTGGCCCTGACGGCAAAGCACAATATAGAGCGTCTGGCGGAATTGGCCGTCCGGCATGGCGCGGAGCTCGCCGTGATTGGCGACGAAAGCCAGTATGCCGCCTTGACGGAGCGCTTGGCGGGCACGGGTATCGCGACGGCCGCCGGTATGCCGGGGCTGATCGAGGCGGCGCTGCGGCCGGCCGACTGCGTGATGGCGGGCATCATGGGCGCCGCCGGCCTGCGCCCGACGCTGGCGGCGGTGTCACAGGGGCGCCGCGTCGCGCTCGCCAACAAGGAATGCCTGGTATCGGCGGGTGAGATTTTCATGCAGGCGGTGCGCGAGGCCGGAACGGAGCTCATTCCCGTTGACTCGGAGCATTCCGCCGCCTTTCAGGCGATCGCCGGCGCCGCCCCCGACAGCATCGAGCGCATCGTGCTCACGGCTTCCGGCGGCCCGTTCCGCACCTGGAGCCTGGACCAGCTGGCGCTTGCCACCCCGAGCGAGGCGCTGCGGCACCCGAACTGGTCGATGGGCCCCAAGATCACCATCGATTCGGCAACCTTGATGAACAAGGGGCTGGAACTGATCGAAGCCTACCATCTCTTTCAGATCGAGGCCGACAAGCTCGAAATCGTCGTGCACCCGCAATCGATCATTCATGCCCTCGTCGGCTACCGGGACGGCTCGATGCTGGCGCAACTGTCCTCGCCCGACATGCGCACGCCGATCGCGCTCAGTCTGGCCTGGCCGCAGCGCATGACGGCGCCGACCAAGCGGCTCGACCTGGTCGAATTGGCACAGCTGAGCTTCGAGCGTCCGGATGAAGAACGCTTTCAGGCGATTGGCCTGGCCAGGGAGGCCATGCGGCGCGGCGGCATGGCGCCCGCCGTGCTCAACGCCGCCAACGAGATTGCCGTGGAGGCCTTTTTGGCGGGACGCCTGGGGTTCCTTCAAATTGCCCAACTTGTGGCCGAGACGCTGGCGCAAGGCGAGGCGTGTGGGCTTTACGTGGAGAGCGCGGATTTGAGCGCCGTGCTCGAGACGGATGCCGCTGCCCGTCGGCTGGCGCTGAATTTGCTGGAAAGGGGACGTCTGCCCGGTGCCGCTTAGGCGGCGAGGAGCGAGAACGTCGTAAACTGAGAGAGTTCGGAGGCGCTGGCGATGGCCATTTTGTCGGGTGGATTGAAGGCTCTGCTGGACCTGGAAATCTGCCTTGGATCCTGCATCACGCTCGGGCGGATTTTCGAGCAGATGTGGGGTTTTCTCGCCGTCTTGGTGCCCTTTCTGTTCGTCCTGACGGTGGTCGTTTTCATCCACGAGCTCGGCCACTTCCTGGTGGCGCGCTGGTGCGGGGTGCGCGTCAAGGCCTTTTCCATTGGCTTTGGGCGCGAGATTTTCGGCTTTTGGGATCGCCACGGCACGCGCTGGCGGGTGGCCTGGGTGCCGCTCGGTGGCTACGTCAAATTCATGGATGACGAGAACGCCGCCAGCGCGCCGTCGCGCGAGGCGCTGGCCCGCATGACCGCCGAGGAGCGGGCGGGGGCCTTCCAGACCAAGCCGTTGACCTCGCGCGCGGCCATCGTCGCCGCCGGCCCGGTCGCCAATTTCCTGTTGGCCATCGTCATCTTTGCCCTGACCTTTACCGTGGTGGGCGTGCACGTCACCGCACCCCGCGTCGACGAGCTGGTGCCCGGCGGGGCGGCGGAGGCGGCGGGCTTCAAGCCGGGCGACTTGATCCTCAGCATCGATGGCTCCCAGATCGAGACCTTCACCGACATGCAGAGGATCGTCAGCGGCAGCGCCGACCGCGAGCTGACCTTCCAGGTGGACCGCGATGGCAGCATTCTGACCCTGAAGGCGACCCCGGCCCGGCGCGAGATTTCCGACCGCTTCGGCAACAAGACCCGGCAGGGCATGATCGGCATCCGCCGCAATGCCGCCCAAGAGGACTGGAAATACCAACGCTATGGGCCAATCGAGTCGCTGGGCCTTGGCGTGCGCGAGACCTTTTTCATCGTCACGCGGACGCTCTCCTACCTCAGCGATGTGGTGATGGGTCGCGAATCCGCCGACCAGCTCGGTGGTCCGATCCGGATCGCGGAGGTGTCCGGCCAGGTTGCCAGCGTTGGCTTCGTGCCGCTGCTCAATCTGACGGCGGTGTTGTCGGTCAGCATCGGGTTGATCAATCTTTTTCCGATCCCGCTGCTCGATGGAGGTCACCTTTTGTTCTATCTGATCGAGGCGGTACGGCGAAAACCTCTGAGCGACCGCACGCAAGAGATCGGTTTTCGCATCGGTTTGGCCGTCGTGCTGATGCTCATGATGTTTGCAACCTGGAACGATTTGGGCATCGTGCGGCGCTGGCTAGGGGGCCTTGGTTAGAATCAGAAATTGTGACGTAATCTTGCCACTTCCAACGCGAGGCGAAGACCGGTAAACGAGAGGTTGATCGCACTGCACGTCGCGGGTCGACGTTAGGCTCGGGGAGAGGGCCGCATCGTCCCATTTTGGCGTGGCGCGCCGTGTTACTGCCGTGTGGATTAAGCGCCCACCTGACGCCGACGGGTAGGGTGCCCACGAGGGGATCGGCGACGAAAGGCAGACGGGAAGAATGCCTTACACTGGGAAGGGCACAGCGAGGGGTTGGGGACGCCTCGTAGCCTTGTTTCTGACGATTGTGGCGCTGACCGGCGTCGAGCCGGTGCTGTGGGCGCCGACTGTGAATGCGCAAAGCGGGACCATTCGCGAAATTCGGGTCGTCGGCAACAAGCGGGTCGAGCCCGAGACCGTTCGCACTTACCTCAAATTCAACTCCGGGGACGCTTACGACCCCGGCAAGGTCGACCAGTCGATCCGCGCGCTGTTCGCGACGGGCCTGTTCGCCGACGTGCGCATCGACCGCGAGGGCAATGGCGTGGTGGTGACCGTGGTGGAAAACCCCGTCATCAACCAGGTCGCCTTCGAGGGCAACAAGGAAGTCGAGAAGGACACCCTCAAGACCGAGGTACAACTCAAGCCGCGCTCCGTCTTCACCCGCGCCAAAGCGCAAGCCGACGTGCAGCGCATCCTCGACGTCTACCGGCGCCAGGGCCGCTTTGCGGCCTCCGTCGAGCCCAAAATCATCGAGCTCGACAGCAACCGCGTCAATCTCGTGTTCGAGATCGACGAGGGCGGCGCCACCAAGGTCAAGGCCATCAATTTCATCGGCAACCGGGCGTTTTCCGACTCGCAGCTGCGCGACATCATCACCACCAGCCAATCCGGACTGTTGGATTTCCTCAAGGGTACCAACATCTACGATCCCGACCGGCTGACGCTCGATCGCGAGCTGTTGCGCCAGTACTACCTGAAAAACGGCTATGCGGACGCCCGCGTCGTCACGGCGGGCGCCGAGCTCGACCGCGACGGCTCCGGCTTTTACATCTCCTTCGTGCTGGAAGAGGGCGAGCTCTTCACCTTCGGGGCGATGCAGATCGAATCCGCGCTTCCCATCGACACCAACCTGCTGCGCCGGGAGCTCCTGACCACGCCGGGGGCAACCTACGACCAGTCGTTGATGGACAAGACGGTCGAGCGCCTCACCCTCGTCGCCTCCGAGGGCGGTTACGCCTTCGTGCGGGTCCGTCCCAGGGCCGACCGGGATCCGGGCGCGCGCGCCATCAACGTCACCTACGTGATCGACGAAGGTCCGCGCGTCTATATCGAGCGCATCAACATCAACGGCAACCTGCGCACCCAGGACTACGTGATACGCCGCGAATTCCGCTTGGCGGAAGGCGACGCCTACAATCCGATGATGGTCGACAAGGCCAAGAAGCGCCTGCAGAACATTGGCTACTTCAAGAGCGTCGACATCAAGCGCCGGCCGGGTACGGCGGCCGACCGCATCGTCTTGGACGTCGACCTGGTCGAACAGTCGACCGGCGAGCTGTCGTTCGGGGCGGGTTACTCGACCAGCGAGGGCATCATCGGTGACGTCAGCATCACCGAGCGCAACCTCTTGGGTCGCGGGCAGTTCCTGCGCCTGCGCCTCGCCGGCTCCGCCGAGCGCCTGCAGGTCGATCTCAGCTTTACCGAGCCGCGCTTCCTGGGTCTCAACCTGGCCGCCGGTTTCGACCTCTTCCATAAGGACGTCAACCTCTCGAGCGTGTCGGCCTTCCGCACCCGAACGACCGGCGGCTCGGTGCGCGTCGGCTTCCCGCTCACCGAAAATCTGTGGCTCACCAACAGCTACAATCTGTCGACCAGCGAAATCTACGACGTCTCGCCGTTTGCCTCATTCGCGATCCGGCGCGCCCAGGGCGAGGCGATCACCTCCTCGTGGGGCACCTTGCTGTCCTATGATCAGCGCAACCATCCGAAGAACCCGACCAAGGGCATCTTCCTGCAGGTTGGCAGCGAGGTCGCCGGCCTTGGCGGCGACGTGCAGTACGTGCGCGCCAACGCCGAGGGTCGCTTCTACTATCCGATCACGGATAAGATCACCCTCGTCGGCCGCCTCATGGGCGGTCACATCGAGGGTTTGGGCGGTCAAGACGTGCGCATGATCGATCTGTTCTATAAGGGCGGCGAAACCATTCGCGGCTTTGACCGCGGCGGCTTCGGTCCCCGCGACCTCCTGACCAACGACGCGCTGGGCGGCACCACCTATTGGTCCGCCACGGCGGAGGTGCGCTTCCCGATCCCGTTCATCCCGCAGGAACTCGGCATGAGCGCGGCCGCCTTTGTCGACGCCGGCTCGCTGTTCGGCGCCGGCGCCGACGCCAAGGCGTTCAACGATCCCGCAATCTGTGGGACCCCGCTGCCAGCTCCGCCGGCCCTGCCCCCCGATGCCGTCTGCTTGGCCGATTCCAGTGCCGTGCGGGCCTCCGCGGGTGCCAGCATCATCTGGGAGTCGCCGCTCGGGCCCTTGCGCCTCGACATTTCCAAGCCCTTCCTCAAACAGCGCTTCGACGACGAGCAGCTGATCCGCTTCGGTGCCTCGACGCGCTTCTAGCCCGCGTCCCCTGCCGCTGCCTGCGCGCCCCTCAGCGTGCGTACGCTTCCCTTGGGTGGCGACAATCCGCGCGGCTGCCGTTAAGGTAATCCCATGCAGCATCCAGGATTTTTTTTAAGGAGCGGGCCCATCCGGCTGGCCGATTTGGCCGAGCGGCTCGGCGCCAATCTGGCGTCCGCGGCCGATCCGGAGGCCCTGATCGCGGATGTCAAAGCGCTGGCCGAGGCCGGGGCTGAGGACCTGACGTTTCTCGACAACCGCAAGTACATGGTCCAGCTGGCCGAGACGCGGGCGGGCGCCTGCCTGATCGCGCCGGCCTTCGCCGACCGCGTGCCGCCGCGGACCGCCGCGCTCGTCCTCAAGGCCCCGTATCGCGGCTTTGCCATGGCGCTGCAGCTGTTCTACCCGGAGGCCCTACAACCCAAGGCGGCGATGGCCGCCGCCGGTGAGCCGCTGGTGCACCCGAGCGCGCGGGTCGCCGCCGGTGCGTTTGTTGAGCCCGGCGCCGTGATCGGGCGCGAAGCCGAGGTCGGTCGAGCCACGACGGTGGCCGCCGGTGCCCTGATCGGCTACCGCGTGGTGGTCGGCGAGGGCTGCTACATCGGACCGGGGGTCAGCGTGACGCACGCCATCGTCGGCAACCGCGTCATCCTGCACGCGGGCGTGCGCATCGGCCAGGACGGCTTTGGCTTTGCCATGGGGCCGCAAGGTCACCTCAAGGTCCCCCAAATCGGCCGCGTCATTCTGCACGATGACGTGGAAATCGGCGCCAATAGCTGCGTCGATCGCGGGGCGCTTAAGGACACCGTCATCGGCGAGGGCAGCAAAATTGATAATCTCGTGCAGATCGGGCACAACGTGGTGATCGGCCGGCATTGCGTGATTGTCGGCCAGACCGGCATTTCCGGGTCCACCGAATTGGGCGACTTTGTCGTGATGGGCGGCCAATCCGGCGCGGTTGGCCACATCAAGGTGGGCTCCGGCGCGCAGATCGCCGGCGGCGGCCATGCCAAGGACGATGTGCCCGCGGGCGCGCGCATGGGCGGGACGCCGGCGGTGCCGATGGCGGAATGGGCGCGGCAGATCGCGGCCCTGAAGCGGCTTGGTCGCCGCCCCCGCTCACGCGAGGAGTAGGCAGATGATTGAGGCGCGAGCAATGGTGCGGGCAGGGTCATGAGCGAAACGCCAGCGGCCAAGAAGGAACTGGGCAGCGCGGACATTTCGCGGGTCATGAAATTGCTGCCGCATCGCTATCCCTTTTTGCTGGTCGACCGGCTCATTGAAATGGACGGCGATGAGCGCTGCATCGGCATCAAGAGCGTCACCATCAATGAACCCTTCTTTCAGGGGCACTTTCCCGGCTTCCCGATCATGCCGGGCGTACTGATCATCGAGGGGCTGGCGCAGACCGCCGGCGCCCTGTGCGTTGCCAACTTCCAGACCGATTACAAGCCGCAGCTCGTTTATTTCATGGGGATAGACCGGGCAAAGTTTCGCAAGCCCGTGCTGCCCGGGGACCATCTTCACTACCATGTGCGCAAGATTCGCAGCCGCGGCCGCGCCTGGCGGTTTTATGGCGAAGCCAAAGTGAACGGGCAGGTCGTCGCCGAGGCCGAGGTCAGCGCCATGATTTTGGATCCGGATGATGCCAAGCTCTAAGGTGCATCCGACGGCGATCGTCGAGACAGGTGCCGAGCTGGCCGAGGATGTCGAGATCGGTCCCTTCTGCACGGTCGGGCCCGAGGTCAAGCTCGCGCGCGGCGTCAAACTGATGAGCCACGTGGTGGTGGCCGGCCGCACCAGCATAGGGGCGGGCACCCGGCTATTTCCGTTCGCCTCCATCGGCCATATGCCGCAGGACCTGAAATACAAGGGAGAGCCCTCCTCGCTCACGGTCGGGAGCGACTGTACTATCCGCGAGGGCGTCACCATGAACCCCGGCACCGCCGGCGGTAGCATGCAGACCGTGGTCGGCGATCGCTGCGCCTTTCTCGCCAACTCGCACGTGGGCCACGATTGCCGCGTCGGCAACAACGTGGTGTTTTCCAACAACGTGATGTTGGCCGGGCACTGCAACATCGGCGACTTTGCCATCCTGGGCGGCGGCGCCGCGGTCATCCAGTTCGCCCGCGTTGGCGCGCACGCGTTTCTCGGCGGCATGTCGGGGCTGGAGAACGATCTCATTCCCTACGGCATGGCGGTGGGCAACCGGGCGCATTTGTCCGGGCTCAATATCATCGGCCTGCAGCGGCGCGGCTTTTCGCGCGAGGACATCCATACCCTGCGCCGCGCCTACCGACTGCTGTTTGCGGACGAAGGCACCTTGCTGGAGCGGCTCGGCGACGTGCAGGAGGAGTTCGATCACCCGATCGTCAAAGAGATCGTGGCCTTCATTCGCGCCGGTGGCAAGCGCGCGCTCTGCGTGCCGCATGCGGAGACCTGAGCGCGCGTGGGGCCGCGGCCCGGCAGCGCGCTGATGCGCATCGGCATCCTCGCTGGCGGTGGGCGACTGCCGCTGATGATCGCCGAAAGCGCTTTGGCGCGCGGAACCCAAGTGCACATCGTTGCCATCGAGGGCGAAGCCGATCCGGAGATCGAGCGCTTCCCGCACACCTGGGTGAATTGGGGCCAGATCGGGCGCATGCTCACGACCTTGCGTCGCGAAGGCGGCAATGAGCTCGTGATCGCGGGAGGCGTGCGGCGTCCCGACTTCTGGCACATTCGGCCCGACGCCGGCTTTTTTGCGAGCCTGCCGCAGATCGTCGGCCTCATCGCCGCGGGCGGCGATGACTCGGTTTTGAGCCGCGTGGTGCGGTTTTTCGAGCACAAGGGTCTCGACGTCCGTGGCGCGCATGAAATCGCGCCCGACCTTTTGGCCGGGGCCGGCGATCTCATCGACACCGAACTGGCGCCCGAGGACCGGCGCGACGCTGAAATCGGCTTTGCCGTGCGCCGCCGCCTCGCCAGGCTCGATGCCGGCCAGTCCGTCGTCGTTGCGAACGCGCGCGTGCTGGCGATCGAGGGGGCGGAAGGCACCGATCGCATGCTCGAGCGCGTGCTGGATCTGCGCGAACGGGAGGACACGACGCCCCCGCGCGGTGTGCTGGCCAAGGGCCCGAAGCCCGGACAGGAATTGCGCATCGACATGCCCGCGATCGGGCCGCGCACCGTCGACAGCGTGGTGGCCGCCGGGCTCGCCGGCATCGTAGTTGAGGAGGGCGGCGTGTTGGTGCTCGATCGCGAGGAAACCCTGCGTCGCGCCGCCGCCAATGCCTGCGCCGTCCACGGCCTCCCGCCTGAGGCCGCGGCAGGGCCTGGGGCGACGACGCCGCCGCTCAGCGCCCACCTGATCGGCCGGCTGCAGCCCAGCCGGCGCGATCGCGCCGACATCGAGCGCGGCCTGGGGGTGGTGACGCGGCTTGCCGCGTTTGGCACCGGTGAGGCCGCGGTGGTGGCGCGGTCCCACGTGCTCGCCGTTGAAGGCGCGGAAGGCACGGCAGCGATGCTGGCCCGCGTGCGCGGCCTGCGCCAGTGGAGCGACCGGCGCAACCGACGCCGCCTGGGCGCCCTTGTCGTGAGGGCGCGAGCCGACGCCGGCGACGGCCCGGCGCTCCTGACGCTGCTGCAACAAGCGGCGCTGCAGGATCTAGCGGCGGTCGCCATCGCCGGGGAGGGTCCGTTGCTCGAGGCCGCCAAGGGTGCGGCGCGAGCCGCCGATGCTCTTGGCCTTGGCTTGGTGACCTGCGACATTGGCTGGCAGGAGTAGGGCTCGGGGAGAGCATGGCCAACACGCAACCGGGGAGCGCACGCGTCTTTGACGCCGAGACCAGCGACCTGCGCCTGTTCTTGATCGCGGGCGAGCATTCAGGTGATGCGCTCGGCGCCAAGCTGATGGGGGCCCTCGATGCGGGCCGTGGCGGGCGCCTCCGCTACCTCGGTGTGGGAGGGCCGCAGATGACGGCGGCGGGCCTCAGCTCGCAATTTCCCATCGAGGAGGTTGCGGTGATGGGTCCCTTGGCGATCTTGGCGCGCCTGCCCACCATCCTGCGCCGGATCTCCGCCACGGCGGCGGCGGCGGTGGCGGCCGAACCCGACGCTGTCGTGATCATTGATAGCCCGGAATTCACCCACCCCATTGCCAGGCGCATCCGCCGGCGGCGGCCGGACATTCCCATTATCGATTACGTTTCGCCAACCGTGTGGGCCTGGCGCTCCGGGCGCGCAAACAAGATGCGCGCCTACGTCGACCATGTGCTGGCCTTGCTGCCCTTCGAGCCCGAGGCGCACGCCCGCTTGGCCGGCCCGCCCTGCACCTACGTTGGCCACCCGCTGATCGAACGCCTCGCCGCAATCCGGACGCTGGATCCTGCGCCCTTGGCGCGCCGCCTCGGGCTCTCGGCGCCAACCCAGCTGGTGCTGGTGCTGCCTGGCAGCAGGCCATCGGAAGTGAGCCGGTTGCTGGCTCCGTTCGGGCAAGCCCTAGAGCGCCTGCGCGAGCGCGGACGCAAGTTCGAGGTGGCCATTCCGGTCGTCGGTTCCCTGCGCGGGATGATCGCAGAGGGCGTTGCGCATTGGCGCAAGCCGCCGCACCTGTTGGAGGGGGAAGAGGACAAGTTCCGCGCCTTTCGCCTGGCGCGGGCGGCGCTGGCCGCCTCCGGCACCGTCTCCCTCGAGCTCGCGCTCACCGGCACGCCGATGGTGATCGCTTACAAGGTGGACCCGGTGGCGGCTCCCGTATTGCGCCGCATGATCAAGGCGCCCTCCACGGTGCTGCCGAACCTGATCCTGGGCGCGCGTGCCATCCCGGAATTCCATCAAGAGCACTGCACACCCGTTAAGCTCGCCAACGCGCTGGCGCCGCTGATCGATGACAGTGCGGTGCGCCGCCAGCAGCTGGCCGCGCTGCAAAAGGTGCCCGAATTGATGCGCCTGCCGCGCGGCACCCCGAGCGAGGCCGCGGCCGAGATTGTCCTCAATTATGCCGAGATGGGGCGCGGGTGGCCGCGCCCGCAGGCGATGTTGCAGCGCGCCTGAGGCTCAGCCGCGCTTCTCGACCGGCACGAACGGGCGCTCGGGTTCGCCAATGTAGAGCTGGCGCGGACGGCCGATCTTTTGCTCCGGGTCCTCGATCATTTCCTTCCACTGGGCAATCCAGCCGACCGTGCGCGCCACGGCGAACAGCACGGTGAACATCGAGAGCGGGAAGCCCATCGCACGCAGCGTGATGCCCGAGTAGAAATCGATGTTGGGGTAGAGCTTCTTCTCGATGAAATAATCGTCCTGCAGGGCGATGCGCTCGAGCTCCATCGCCACTTTCAGAATGTTCTGGTCTTTGACGCCAAGGTCGTCGAGCACCTCGTGGCAGGTCTCCTGCATCACCTTGGCGCGCGGATCGTAGTTTTTGTAGACGCGATGGCCGAAGCCCATCAGGCGGAATTCGGAATTCTTGTCCTTGGCCTTTTTGACGTACTCGGGTACCCGGTCGACGGTGCCGATCTCCTCGAGCATTTTCAGCGCGGCCTCGTTGGCACCGCCGTGCGCGGGACCCCAGAGCGAGGCAATGCCGGCGGCGATGCAGGCAAACGGGTTGGCGCCCGAGGAGCCCGCCAGGCGAACGGTCGAGGTTGAGGCATTCTGCTCGTGGTCGGCGTGCAGGATCAGAATGCGGTCGAGCGCGCGCGAGACAATGGGGTTGACCACGTAGGGTTCGCACGGCACCGCAAAGCACATTTGCAGGAAGTTGGAGGGATAATCGAGATCGTTGCGGGGATAGATGAAGGGCTGGCCGACCGAATACTTGTAGGCCATGGCGGCGAGCGTCGGCATTTTGGCGATCAGCCGGTGGCTGGCGATGATGCGCTGCTGCTCGTCATTGATGTCGGTTGAGTCGTGATAGAAGGCGCTGAGCGCTCCGACCGACCCGCACATGACCGCCATGGGGTGCGCATCCCGGCGAAAGCCCGTGAAGAAGCGCGTCATCTGCTCGTGCACCATGGTATGGCGCGTGATGGTATTGCTGAAGGTCTCGAGCCCGCGTTTGGTCGGCAGCTCCCCGTTGAGGAGCAGATAACAGACCTCGATAAAGCTCGACCCCTGCGCGAGCTGCTCGATCGGGTAGCCCCGATAGAGGAGCACGCCCTGGTCGCCGTCGATATAGGTGATGCGTGACGAGCAGTTGGCTGTGGAGGTAAAGCCCGGATCGTAGGTGAAGCAGCCGGTATCACGGTAAAGGCGGCTCACGTCGATCACGTCCGGGCCAATGGTACCCGATCGGATTGGCATTTCCGCCCGCTGATTGCTGCCGATTCCGAGGGTTGCGGTTTTCGCCTCGGCCTTCGCGCTTGCCATATCCTTCGCATTCATGGGCGTCATCCTTTGGATCCAGCGACGCTGACGCCACCCTGAAGGGGCCCGCCTCCGAGTCTGGGGGCGCAGCAAATTCACCCTGTATTATATATATTGCACTGCGGCAAGCTATGCGAAGGGCGAAGCAAATCTCTTTGATTGGGGGGATTTCAGGGGGGTCAGCCCGTCTGATCCTGAATGCGCGCCAGGCTTTCGGCGCGGCCCAAGACCGCCATGACGTCGAACACCGGCGGGGACACGGTCCGGCCCGTCAGCGCCGCCCGCAGGGGCTGGGCGACCTGGCCCAGCTTCTGGCCGCTGCCCGCGGCGAATGCCTTGACGACGTCCTCCAGGGGGGCCGCCCGCCAGTCAGTGACCTGGTCGAGCTCGGCCTTGAGTTGGCCGAGCAGGGCCCGGGCCTGGCCGTCGAGCAGCTTCTGGGCCTTGTCGTCCAGCGCTAGCGGCCGTTCCGCCCGCAGGTAGGCTGCGCCATCGATGAGGTCGAGAAGGGTCTTAGCGCGTGGTTTGAGGCCGGGGAGGGCGGCGGCCAGCCGGTCCCAGCCCACCGCGGCAAAACGGGCGGCGAGGTCGGCGCCCCCGGCGATGTGCTGGCAAAGATCTTTGATTCGCTCGATCAGCTCCGGTTCGCTGGCCTGGCGAAGGTAATGGCTATTGACATCGGCGAGCTTGGCCATGTCCAGGCGGGCCGGCGCCTTGTTGACATCGTCAATGTCGAACCAGGCGATGGCCTGCTCGGTTGAGAAGATCTCGTCATCCCCGTGGCTCCAGCCAAGGCGGCAGAGATAGTTGCGCAGGCCCTCGGGCAGGAAGCCGAGATCCCGATAGGCCTCGACGCCAAGGGCGCCGTGGCGCTTGGAGAGCTTGGCGCCGTCGGCGCCATGGATCAGGGGGATGTGGGCCATGACCGGCACATCCCAGCCCATGGCGCGGTAGATTTGCACTTGGCGCGCGGCGTTGGTCAGATGGTCGACGCCGCGGATGACGTGGGTGACGCCCATATCGTGGTCGTCCACCACCACGGCATGGTTGTAGACCGGGGTTCCATCGCTGCGCAGGATGATCATGTCGTCGAGGTCGGCGTTCTGCCAGACGACGCGACCCTGCACGCGGTCCTCGATGACGGTTTCGCCTTCTAGGGGGGCTTTGAGCCGGATCACGGGTTTGACGCCGGGCGGGGCCTCGCTTGCAGCGCGGTCGCGCCAGCGGCCATCGTAGAGCTTGGAGCGGCCTTCGCGGCGTGCCGCCTCGCGCATATCGCTCAATTCCTGCGGGCTTGCGTAGCAATAGTACGCCTTGCCCTCGGCCAAGAGCTGGAGCGCCACCTCGCGGTGCCGGTCGGCCCGGGCGAATTGATAGAGCGGCTCGCTATCCCAATCGAGGCCGAGCCAGGCCAGCCCCTGGAGAATGGCGGTGATTGCCGGCACGGTGGAGCGCTCGCGATCGGTATCCTCGATACGCAGCAAGAACTTGCCGCCGGTGTGGCGGGCGTAGAGCCAATTGAAGAGGGCGGTGCGGGCGCCACCGATGTGCAAGAAGCCGGTAGGGGAGGGGGCGAAGCGAGTGACGATAGGGTGGGACATTGGCACCAGGGCGCGGTTCGCAGCATTTGGTTCTGCGTGCCGGGCGGTGTATCACAGGATCAGGCGCCTCGCCATTCGGCGGGGCGCCTCTGCGGTCCCGTAGCTCAACTGGATAGAGTGCCGCGCTTCGAACGCGGAGGTTGCGGGTTCAAGCCCTGCCGGGACCGCCACCCGCTTTTTCCGCATTTGATGTTCCAAGATATTTTTGCCGTTTGTTACCCACTACCTTGAACGGTGGGTAACATTTGTTCTCTCATCGTCTCACCAACGCGGGCATAGCCGCGAGCGCCATCTTCTCGCGCTGAGCCGCTCGCACATAGACTTCGGCCTGCTCTATAGTCAGCCAACCGAACCATGCCATGAGCTGCATCGTGGTGGCACCGTTCTCGGCCGCTGTGGCGGCACCTGCTTTGCGCAGACCATGAGCGCGCCCGGACACGCCGGCCTCGATGCACCGGTCCCGGAACCAGTTTCCGAACCCCAGACGGTGTACGGCGCGCCCGCGCCCGTTACGAGGAATGTTAGGTCACCGGTCGGGCTGGCCTCGATCACCTTCTGCAGTTCGGGCAAGATCGGGATCGTGGTCGTTACCGGCCTGCGCTTGCGGTTCTTATGCTGAGTAAATCGGAACGCAGGCACCATCTCGTCCGTCTTCGGGTCCCGGATCATCACCCTGTGCTGTTTCCCTAGCTTGACCAGGTCGGACCTGCGCACGCCGGTCCACAGCAGCAGTGCCAGTGCCAAGCGCGCCTTGGTGCCAATGGGGTGCCGCTCCTCGAACTGGCGCACCTCCTCCACCGTCCAGGAGTGATGGCCGCCATCGTCTGGCGCGGGATCAACCGTCAGATCGCGCGCGGGATTGTTCGACACTAGCTTCTTGGCATGCGCCCATTT
>Ga0081455_10000499_pt1 | contig 51066 bp, 52 predicted proteins | sample TabmetS3T2R1_FD_70207 | JGI IMG/M metagenome (GOLD analysis project Ga0081455, IMG submission 70207) | Tabebuia heterophylla rhizosphere microbial communities from the University of Puerto Rico - S3T2R1 | ecosystem: Host-associated > Plants > Roots > Rhizosphere ...
TCGATCGGCTTGGTTGGCTCCCAGGCCACGGCAGAGGCAGGAACCGCGATCAGTAACGTGAGGACTAGTGCAACGACTGAATCGAGTCTCATCGCTCGCTCCTTTGCTCGAGGTCAGGCCCCGAGTCCGTGTCGAGATGAAAACTCCTGCGGGACACGAAAGGGCCGGGTCCCGTGTCACGGGAGCCCGGCCCTACCCTGCTCAGAGCGCCGAGGAGGAGCCAGGGGCGTTTTCGGCGGCTACTTCGCCGACAGCGCGGCGCGCGTCGCGTCGAGGCGACGGAACGGCACCACCGCCGGAATCTCCCACTTCTCCCACATCTCGTCGACCTTCTTCTGGAAGTAGTCGAGGTCCTCCTCGACGAAGTGGGCGAAGCGCTCCTGCTTCAGGAGGTACTCGCGCACGGGCTTGCGGGCGCGGCCCTCGATGATCGCCTTGGTCTTGCCGTAGTACTTCACCTGGCCGTCTTCGACCTCGTAGAGCGGGAAGATGCCGGTCTCGATGGCCAGCTCGCCCAGCTCGTGCGAGAGCATCGGGTCGTAGTCCCAGCCCTTCGGGCACGGGTCGAGCGAGTGGATGAAGGTCGGGCCGCCGATGGTCAGCGCCCGGCGAACCTTGTTCATCATCTCGACCGCGTACGAGGCGCAGACAGTCGCCACGTAGCGGCACTCCGGGTGGCCGGCCGCCATCAGCCCGGCCATGTTCTTCTTCCACCGGGTGTGGATGTTGCGAATCGCCTTGCCGGGCGGGCTGAACGTGGTGTTGGCGCCGAAGGGCGTCAGGCCCGAGAGCTGGATGTCGGTGTTGGCGTACGACTCGTTGTCGTAGAGCAGGATCAGCGAGTTGTACTCCTTGTGGGTGAGGGTCGCGGAGATCGCGCCCAGGCCCATGTCGGCCCCGCCGCCGTCGCCGCAGAAGGCGATGACGTTGATCGGCTCCGACTTCATCTTGCCCTTCTTCATCAGCGCCTTCAGCCCCGCGGAGGTCCCCAGCGCGGCCGAGCCGGAGGAGCCGAGCTGCGTGTGCATCCACGGCACCACCCACGGCGTCGTGTAGTACGTGGTGTTGGCCACGTACATGCAGCCGGTCGAGCCGAGCACGATGGTGCGCGGGCCGGCCGCCTTGACCATCAGCTTCATGACCAGTGCCGACTCGCAGCCCTGGCAGGTCCGGTGGCCGGAGGTGAAGTACTCCTCGATGGTGACCTTCTTGACGCCCTTGAAGGGCTCGAGGATCTGCGTCGCGTTCGTGAATGCGGTGTCGGCCATTGTCAACGTCTCCCTTTGAATGCGCTCGCCTCGCCGGCGGCTGCAGCTCGCCATGCCATGAATGCACTCGCCTCGCCGGGGGCTGGGGCTCGCATTGCTCGAACTACTCGCGCACGCCCAGCCAGTGCGTCTTGGGGTCGGACTTGCCGGACTTGGCCGCCGCGTAGCACATGTCGGCCGCCTTCGCGACGTCTTCCAGGGTCACCTCGCGCCCGCCCAGTCCGCAGATGAAGCTCAGGAGCGGCGGACGCTTGTCGGCATTGTACATGGCGGCGCGAATCTCGTTCGCGACCACGCCCGAGTTGAAGGGCGAGCCGAACGAGTAGTCCCGGTCGATGACGCCGATGGCGGCGGCCTTCGAGAGTGCCTTCACCATCCGCTCGGTCGGGAACGGCCGGAACCAGCGCGGACGCACCAGCCCGATCTTCTTGCCCTGAGCCCGCATGTTCCGGATGCCGACCTTCATGGGCAGCGAGATGGTGCCCATGCCGACCAGGATGATCTCCGCATCGTCGGTCATGTACTCCTCAAACCACGGGTTCTCCGGGCCGCGGCCCATGGTTTTTCTGAAATCGGCATAGGCCTCTTCGATGACCGTGGTCGCCCGCTTCATCGCCTCGTCGTTCTGCCGGCGGATCTCGATGACCCAGTCCTCGTTGGCCTGCGGCGCCACCGTGATCGGATTGTCGGGATGCAGCAGCAGGTCGCCCCGGTCGTAGCGGGGCAGGAAGCGGTCGACGAGAGCCCGGCTCGGCACCTGGCAGAGCGCCTGCGAATGGGTCAGGAACGCCCCGTCCGCGGAGATCGCGCACGGCAGGAAGACGCGGCGGTCCTCCGCGATGCGATAGGCGAGCAGGGTGGTGTCGAGCATCTCCTGGGCGGTGTCCACCCAGATCAGGAGCCAGCCCAGGTCCCGGACCACCAGCGCGTCGTTGTGCTCCACGCCGAAGGCGCCCGGATCGTCGAGGGCGCGGTTGCCGACCATGCACACCATTGGCACCCGGAGCGGCGGGGTGACGGTGAGGCACTCCATCGCGTACATCCAGCCGACGCCGGAGGAGCCGCAGAACACGCGCGCGCCCACCGTGGAGGCGTGCTTGACGATCTCGAACTGGCTGTGCTCGCCCTCGGCCACGATGTACTCGGCCACCAGCTGGCCGTTGGCGATCTTCTTGGCGATGGCCTGCATGACGGTGTCGTACGGCCGGATCGGATACGCGGTCACCACGTCGAGGTCGGCCAGGGCCAGCGCCTCGGCGCAGGCCTCGCTGCCGGAGATCAGCATCTCCTTGTGATCGGCGACGGCTCCTGCGGGCTTGGTCTCGACTGCCATGTCTCGTCCCTCCCCTACTTCTTGGCCTCGGCGTTCTCGCCGGGAATGCCCGCGGTGATCTCGATGCCGCCCGTCTCCAGCTCCGCCTTGATCTCCTCCTCGTACTGGCCGCGGAAGCGGAAGCCGTGCGAGCGGGTGATGTGCTCCTTGCTCTGGATCTTGCCGGTCATCCAGGTCTTGTACGTGCCCTTGTCCCGGCGCCACATCTCCCACTGGCTCGCGTTGTCCTCGAAGGCGTCCTCGCGGACCATCGTCACGCAGTCCTTGGCCGGACATACCGCCTCGCAGACGCCGCAGCCGCAGCAGGCTTCCATGTTGGCGTCGTAGAGGCCGTCGGGCGTGACGTCGAAGCAGGAGTCGGGACACTGGATCCAGCAGAGCGTGCACTTCACGCACTTGTCGAAGTCGATCACCGGCCGCATGGTGCGGGTGGTGAACTTCTTGAAGTACGGGTTGCGCTCAGGGACGTAGCCCTTGCCGCCCTCCATCGGCTTGCCGATCGGGATGGCCGGGATGCTCACGCCCTCCCGCATCTCCCACCACTTGGGCATCTCGAACGCGTACGGGATCTCCGGGTTGCCCTCCGTCATGTTGACCGGACGGGTCTCCAGACGCTCGGCGGCCTTCCGGGCGGAGGCCACCTTGAGATCGGAGCCCCACTCGGCCTCCTTGATGGCCTGACAGACCGCGTCCAGGGACAGGAACTCGGGCTTGATCCGGGCCAGGGCACCCAGGATACGCGCCTCGGTGTGGTCCTCCTTGTAGACCCACAGGCCGGAGAAGGAGGCCTTGGCCCTCACGAGGGCCAGGCTGTAGGGCGCGTCCTTCTTGTGAATGTCCTTGAGCAGCGCGGCCGGGCTCTGGAGCGACGTCATCAGCAGAGTGCCGCCCGAGACCGTCAGCCGGTTGATGGGCTGCAGCCCGTACCAGGCCCACGACTCGACGCCCTTGGACAGCGTGTCGTCGACGCAGATCGTGACGTCGACCTCCTTGGGCTCGTAGCGGGCCATGTTCTGCTCGAGCTCTTCCTGGGTATCGGCCACGATCGCGAAGTCCTTGGCCGGAATCCCGTTCCGCTGCGGGCTGTCGCCGTATCGCCCGAAAGCGATGCCCCACCGCCCCGCCTTGCGGGCCGAGAGCACGATGCCGCGGCAGATCCGGGCCGCGAGATTCTTCTGGAAGATGCCCCGGTAGACGACCTCGCAGGTGAAATGCGCCATGCCTTCCTCCTCGGACGGTTGCGGTGGCTCCCTGACTGTTCCCTGGTCAGCTGGTCGGACCATACCTTGCCTCCGGCCACCCGGGCTGTCAAGCGCAAAGGGGTCGGGACGCTATCGAGGGCGGCGCCGGCCATGCCGGTGCGCGTGGGCGGCCACCTTCATCCGGTTGCCGCAGACCGCCATCGAGCACCAGCGCCGCCGGCGCCCCCGGGAGCGATCACGGAAGTAGAGCGAGCAGCGGGGGTTTGCGCACTGCCTGACCGCCTCACTGCGGCCGGTCGCGATGAGGTCCGCCACCGCGCGGGCAACGGGGGCCAGGGCCCGGACCGGCTCTTCGCAGGACGGTGTGAAGCCGGCCTGCCAGCCCCCGGCCCCGCGCTCGAGCCGGGACCAGCCGGCGCCCCACAGCAGCGCCTGGTTGATGGTCGCGATCCACTGAGCGGAGAGCGCACGTCGCCCCGCCATGGCGGAGAGCACCTGGCGCACCGTATCCCGCAGGGCTCGGGCCTGGACGAGCGCCGCCGCGCACGCCCCGGCATTGCGCTCGGCCATCGTCCGGAGCGCCCGGGCCTCGGACCGGCTCACCGCCCCATGCAGCTCGAGGAAGTCGAGCAGTTCGCGCCAGGACGCAAGCCCGCCCGCGGGGTCACCGTCGATGCCACGACGATTCGCGAATTCGACCGCGAGGTCGGGACCAACCCTGATGAACGACCTTCGGGATCCCGGCATAAGCCTCCGACTTCTTGGACGGACATTGAATCGTACGGCGCGCGAATCGACTAACCCTGTTTCTTGATCAAAGAGGTTAGCACGATGGACGGAGGGGGCATGCACATCGCGGAGCTCTGGCGGTACCCGGTCAAGTCGATGGCCGGCGAGCGGCTGCAGACGGTGGACGTCGGCGAGGACGGCTTCGACGGCGACCGCGTGGTCCACGTCACCGGCCCCGGCGGTCGGATCATCACCTCGCGCACCCATCCGCGGCTACTCGGCCTGCGCGCCACGCTTGGGCCGGACGGCGAGCCGTTGGTGGACGGCCTTCCATGGAGCGCGCCGGAGAGCCGGGCCGCGGTGCGATCGGCGGCGGGGAGCGAGGCCCGGCTGGTGCGCTACGACGGCCCCGAGCGGTTCGACGTGCTGCCGCTGCTGATCGGAACCGACGGCGCGTTCGCCGAGCTGGGAGTGGACCACCGGCGCCTGCGTCCCAACATCGTGGTCGGCGGGGTTCCGGGGCTCGACGAGCGGCAGTGGCCGGGCCTCCGCCTGAAGATCGGCCAGGTCATCGTCACGGTCGCCAAGCTACGGGCTCGCTGTGTGATGACGACCTACGACCCGGACACCCTGGAGCAGGACGTGTCGGTGCTGAGGCGAATCGCGAGCCGGTTCGGCGGGACGATGGCGCTCGACTGCGGGGTCGTGACGGCCGGACGGATCGCGGTGGGCGACCCGGTCGAGCTGCTACGGGCCGAGGCAGAAACCTAGCCGTCTGCTGGAGACGCCCGCCGGCTTCCTCGGACCGCTAGCCGGCCGCGCGCACCATCCCCGCGAAGTACTCGTGGACGACGGGCTCGTCGGTCAGCTCGGGATGGAACGCGCCCACGACCACGGTGCCCTGCCGGGCCATGACGCACTCGCCCCGGTGCTCGGCCAGAGGCGTCACCGCCGGCCCCACGCGACGGATGCGCGGGGCTCGGATGAAGACCATCTTGAGCGGGCGGACCCCCTGCCCCAGGTCTCCCGAGCCGATCGCCTCGAACGACTCCTTCTGCCGCCCGTAGGCGTTGCGCTCGACCGTGATGTCGATGAAGCCGAGCGAGGCCTGGGTGGGATTCTCCACCTCGCGGGCGACCAGGATCATGCCCGCGCACGTGCCGAAGATCGGCCTTCCGGCGGCGTGGAATTTCTCCAGCGCCGGCACGAAGTCCCAGGCGTCCATGAGCTTGAGGAGGGTGGTGCTCTCGCCACCCGGCATGATCAGCCCGGAGACGTCCTCGAGCTCGCCCGGCATCCGTACCTCGACCGACTCGACGCCGATCCGGTCGAGGGCCTTCCGGTGGAGGCCGAAATCGCCCTGCAGGGCCAGCACCCCGATCTTCATGCGAGCCGGACCTCGCGCCGCACTCCGGGCAGGATCCGCGCTCGCTCGCTGAGCCACTCCAGCACGATGTCGGCGTTCCGGTCCGGCGGGAAGACCGGATACCAGATGCGCTCGATCCGGCCGCGATCCGCGTACCACGCCATCCGCTTGATGAGCGTGGTCGGGCCCCCTCCCGCGACCGCGTACTCGAAGGTCGGCAGCCGCAAGCTCGACGTCAGGGCCAGCTCGTGGTCGCTCAGCATCTCGAACGGTACGTGGTTGCGCTCGACGAACTCGCGCTGATACGCCGTCTCCTGGGTGCTGACCCCGTAGACCGCGACGCCCAGCGCGCCCAGATCCCGGTATCGGTCGCGAAGCCCGCAGCTCTGCGGCGCGCAGCCGCGAGCGCCGGGAATCGCGTCCCACGCCGGGCCCGCCGGCTTGCCCGCCTCGCCGGTGCGCGGGTAGAAGAACAGCACCGCGGGCCGGTCCGCGATCTCCGCCAGGTTCACCCACCGCCCCGCCGTGGACTGCAGGCGCACTGACGGCACCCGCGTCCCCGGGAGGTGGTCGCAGGCGCCGTCGTCCACCGGCACTGGCAGGTCGGGCGGCAGCGTGCGGAGATCGGGACTGTTCCTGCTATCCATCGTTGGATTCTCTTTTGTATTCGCTCGGCTCGCCTTCGGCTGCACCTCGCCAGGCCACTGCCGGCTACCAGCCCCTGGTTTGCAGGAGGTCGGACTCCTTCAGCTTGGAGGTCTCGATGCCGGGCATGGCATCGCCGAGCCCCTCGGAGACCCGGGCCAGCACGTCGGGATCCTTGTAGTGAGTGGTCGCCTGCACGATGGCCTTGGCCCGCACCGCCGGGTCGGACGACTTGAAGATGCCCGAGCCCACGAACACCGCCTCGGCGCCCAGCTGCATCATCAGCGCGGCGTCGGCCGGCGTGGCGATACCGCCCGCGGAGAAGTTCGGTACCGGCAGGTGGCCGCTCTTGGCCACCCAGCGCACGATCTCGTAGGGTGCACCCAGGTTCTTGGCCTCGGTCATCAGCTCCTCGTCGCCCAGGAGGGTCAGGCGGCGGATGCCGGAGGTGACCGCCCGCATGTGGCGCACCGCCTCCACGATGTTGCCGGAGCCGGCCTCGCCCTTGGTCCGCATCATCGCCGCGCCCTCGCCGATGCGGCGCAGGCACTCGCCCAGGTCCCGGGCGCCGCACACGAAGGGCACCTTGAACGCGAACTTGTCCACGTGAAAGTGCTCGTCGGCCGGGGTCAACACCTCGGACTCGTCGATGTAGTCCACCCCGAGCGACTCGAGGATCTGGGCCTCCACGAAGTGGCCGATACGACACTTGGCCATCACCGGGATCGTGACCGCCTTCTGGATCTCCTTGATCTTGGTGACCGGCGACATGCGGGCCACCCCGCCTTCCTTGCGGATGTCGGAGGGCACCCGCTCCAGCGCCATCACCGCGGCCGCGCCCGCGTCCTCCGCGATCTTGGCCTGCTCGGCGTTGGTCACGTCCATGATGACGCCGCCCTTCAGCATCTCGGCCAGCCCCACCTTCAGTCTCAGCGTCCCGCTCTCCATGTCGTCCGTCTCCTTGTTCGAGTGAAGTGATCGGATCACTGCGTGAGTCGTGCGTGCAGCTTCGTCCTGACCGCCGGCCATTCCGCATCGAGGATGGAGAAGGCGGCGGTGTCGCGAATGGCTCCGTCGCTGGCCGGCCGCGCGGCCCGCAGCACCCCGTCGAAGCGCGCGCCCAGCCGCACGATCGCGTTTCGCGAGCGCTCGTTGCGCGCGTCGGTCATGAGGCTCACCCGGTGGACCCGCCAGTGCTCGAACGCGTGCGCCAGCATGAGCAGCTTGGCCTCGGTGTTGATGCGCGTCCGCTGCGCCTCGGCCGCCAGCCAGGTGGCGCCGATCTCCACCACGTCGGGCCGCTCGGCGCCGCGCTGATGGTCGTTGCCGTCCGGCCAGCTCCAGAACTCGATGTTGAGGAAGCGGGTGGAGCCGACCACCCGCTCGGCGAGCCGGTCCACCGTCGCGAACGGCAACGAGCGGCGCTCGCCCTGCTCGCGCAGCGCGGTGTCGATGTAGGCCTGGGCCTCGGCCAGGCTGCCCGGCACCCAGGTGAGCCCGTAGCTGTCGCGCGAGCCGGACGCCGCCGCGCACAGGGCCGGCGCGTGCGCCCGCGTCAGCGGCTCGAGGCGCACGAAGCGCCCGGTCAGCGCCACCGGCGTCACCATGGTCGGCGCGATTACGCTCGCCACTCCGCTCATGCCAGCGCCGCCTCCAGGTCGGCGAGCAGATCCCCCGCGTCCTCAAGGCCCACCGAGACGCGAACCAATCCCGCCCCGATGCCGAGCGCGGCCTTGTCCTCGTCGGACACGCGGCGGTGCGACGTGCGCGCCGGATAGGTCCAGGTGGTCGCCACGTCGCCGAAGCTCGGCGCGAACTCGAGCAGGCGGGTCCGCCCCATGAACCGCTCCACTGCGGCGGCGCCCCCGCGCAGGTCGAACGACACCATGGCGCCGAACAAGCGCGGCATCAGCCGGCGGGCCAGCGCGTGCTGATCGTGCGAGGGCAGGCCCGGGTAGTAGACGCGCGACACCGCGGGCATGCGCTGGAGCGCCTGGGCGAGCGCGTGCGCGGTCGCGCACTGCCGCTCCATGCGCACCGCCAGTGTGCGCGCTCCGCGCGTGGCCAGCCACGCATCGAACGGCCCCAGGTTGGTGCCGGCCCGGATCATCGCGTTGCGCACGCGGGCCATCGGCTCGGCGCGGCCGGCCACCAGGCCGCCGGTGACGTCACCGTGCCCGGAGATGAACTTGGTCAGGCTGTGCGTCACCATGGTCGCGCCGTGCTCGATCGGCCGGAGCACCGCGGGGGAAGCCATCGAGGCATCGACGATCAGCTCGATCCCGCGGCGCCGCAGCTCGGGGGCGAGCGCGGGCACGTCGACCAGTCGCAGGAGCGGGTTGGAGATCGCCTCCACGAAGACCGCGCGGGTGGTCGGCCGGAGCGCTTTCACGATGGCGGCCGGATCGGTCGCGTCCACGAAGTCGGTCTCGATGCCGAGGCGCCGGCCCTCGTCGCCGAGGAACGCGGCGGTCGAGCCGTAGAGGTCGCGGGCCGAGACCAGATGATCGCCGGCCGAGAACAGGCCGAGGAGCAGGGCGGTCGTCGCGCCCATGCCGGAGGCGCAGGCGACCGCCGTCTCGGCGCCTTCGAGCGCCGCCACCAGGTCCTCCAGCATCGCGTGGTTGCCCGTGCCGTAGCGGCCGTAGACGAAGCCCGGCTTCTTGCTCTCCCACACCGACTCCACCGTGTCCATGTCCTCGAACACGTAGACATTGGTCTGGTAGATGGGCGGGGTGAGCGGCCGGCTGGCCGACGGCACGTCGCGGCCACCGCGGGCGGCCCGGGTATGAAAGTTCACGCGCTCACCCCCTACACCAACGGCACCGCGGACACCGCGCCGAGGCCGGACGGCTCGGGCTGCCGCTGCGCGTCGCGGATCGTATCGGCCAGCCGCTTGATGCCCTCGTCGATCTGGCTCAGCGGCAGCGCCGAGAACGACAGCCGGAGGGTGCGCTCGCCGCCGCCGTCCACGAAGAACGCGTTGCCCGGGGTGAACACGACCCCACGCTGCGCGGCCCGCTCCAGCAGCGCGGCCGCGTCCAGGCCCGCCGGCAGCGTGACCAGCAGCGAGAAGCCGCCCTCGTGATCGGTCCAGGTCACTCCGGGCGGCATCCGCTTGCCCAGGCTCTGCAGCAGCGCCGTGCGCCGGCGGCCATACTCGCGCAGCACACGCGCCTGGTGGCGCTCCAGCAAGCGCTGGCGGCAGAAGTGGTACACCGCGGCCTGGATGAGCGGGCTCGTGTGGATGTCGGACAGCTCCTTGGCCAGCTCCAGCCGGTCGATCAGCTCGGGCGCGGCCACGATCCACCCGAGGCGCAGACCCGGGAACAGGATCTTGGAGAACGTGCCGACGTAGATCACGAGCCCGGAGGCGTCGAGGGCCTTGAGCGGCGCGGGCGGGCGCGGGCCGAAGAAGAGGCTGCCGTCGAAGCCGTCCTCGAGGATCGGCAGGCGATGCCGCGCCGCGACCTCGAGCAGCCGGATGCGGGTCTCGTCGCGCATGGTGAGCCCGGTGGGGTTGTGGGCGCTCGGCTGGCAGTAGAGGAGCTTCGGCGATTGTCGCTCGAGGAGGCGATCGAGGTGCTCGGGGTCGAGCCCGCCCGACACCATGGGCACCGGCAGCAGCTGGGCGCCGAAGGCACGGAACACCTGCATGGCCCGCGGGTACGAGGGCTCCTCGATCGCCACGAAGTCGCCCGGGTCGAGCAAGGTCCGTCCGACCAGGTCGAAGCCCTGCTGCGATCCGTTGACGATGAGGATCTCGTCGGGACGCACCTCGAGGCCGAAGCGAAGCAGGTAGGCGGCCAGGAACTCGCGCAGCGGCGGATAGCCCCGCGCCGGATAGTACTGGAGCAGCTCGCGCCCCTCCTCGCGGATCACGCGGTTCAGCACCCGGCGGAACGCGTCGGTCGGAAAGAGTCCGCTGTCGGGCATGCCCCCCGCGAACGAGATGGCTCCCGGCCCCGATCGCGGCATCTGGGTGTAGCTGCGCCGGCGGCGGTTGTCGGCTGCGATCACCTGCGCGCCCTTGGAGAGAAAGCCCGTCCAGTCGAGCCGGGGCGCGGCGGGACGCGCCTCGGCGGCCGCGACGGGCACGCGGTCTGCGACGAAGGTCCCCTGGCCGACGTGGGCGCGTGCCCACCCGCCGGCCACCAGCTCGTCGTAGGCCAGGGCCACCGTGGTCCGGTTCACCCCGAGCTCGCGCGCCAGCTCCCGGCTGGCCGGCAGCTTGACGCCGGTCCCCAGGAGTCCCTGGCTGATCAGCCGCTCGAAATGCAGCTGGATCTGGCGGGACAGCGGCGCCTTCCCGGTCCGCCCCGTTCCCCGGTCGAGTTGAATCCTCATGGCTCCCCGATACCAGCCATTATTGTGACGATTATATCGCTGTAAACGGCCAATTGGATGATTCGGAAACCATCCAATATCGGGCCTGGAGACCCCGTGGTATCATGCGTCGCCCGGGGGGTCCCCCCGGGCTCCCAGGAGAACTCGAGGACAGGACGATGCCGGGCGTCGTGGTGCTGGAGTCGATGTGGAACAAGAAGGGCCGTCTGCTGGACGACGAGCCCTCGGTGCTCCCCTACCTCAAGGCGATCAAGCAATCGCTGTCCTGGGAGGGCATCCGGGTCAACCTGGTCTACCGGCGATTCTACTCGAGCTACGACCTGGGCCTCCTGCTGGAGGAGGTGCGCCGCCGGCGCCGCTCCTTCCAGGTCTGCTACATCGCCTCGCATGGGCAGCGGCGGAAGCTCGTGGGCATCGGCGACAAGGTGATCCGCCTCGAGACGCTGGTGGATCACTGCCGGCCCAGCACCGGCACCGGCTACATCTTCGGCGCGTGCGACTTCGTCACCCCGGACACCGCCCGCAACTTCCTGTTGTCGACCGGGGCGCGGTTCGTGGCCGGCTATCAGAAGGCCATTCCCTGGACGGAGTCGATGCTCGTCGACTGCCTGTTCCTGTCCTATCTCCTGGGCGGGACGATGAAGTGGGTGCGCACCAAGCACGGCGAGCGCATGCCGCCGCTGCGTGCGCTGGAGGACTTCGAGATCACGCGGTCCGAGAATCCGCAGAAGGTCGCGGGGCAGCTCTACCGGGATTTCCCGCTGGCCCACGACATCACGTTCTCCTGCTTCACCCTCGATCGCGGGCCGGGCCGCAAGCCCGAGATGGAGAATTCGTTCGACATCTTCCGACGCAACGTGGACCGCGCCCGGCGCGTGGTTCGCGACCTTTGACGCGGCCGCCGCACGGCGCGTTCCGGGAAAGGCCGGTACCCCATCAGCGCAGGCGAGGCGCCCATCAAGCAGGCGGTGAAGTGGATCGACGATCAGCTGCTGGACCACCCCGGCGCGGACCGGATGAAGCTGATCGACGAGGCGGGACGTCGCTTCGATCTGACCCCGCTCGACTCCGAGTTCCTGCTGCGCCATCTCTCCCAGCGGAAGCCGTCCTGATCGGTTGGCGGTGAGCGACGATCAGCAGGCGCGCGTGCAGGCGCAGTTCGGCCCGAGCGCCGCCGCCTATGTGGCGAGCCCCGGCCACGCCGCCGGCCCCGACCTCGAGTGGCTGCTCGCGTGGGGACGGCGGCGCGGCGCGCGGCGCGTGCTCGACATCGCCACCGGAGGCGGCCACACCGCGCTGGCCTTCGGTCGCTTCACGCCGAGCGTGGTCGCGATGGACCTCACGCTGCCGATGCTCCAGGCCGCGCGGCAGTTCGTCACCCGCGAGGGAGGCGTGGCGGTGCGCTTCGTCGGTGGTGACGTCGAGGCGCTGCCCTTCCGCGACGGCACCTTCGGCACCGTCACCTGCCGCATCGCGGCCCACCACTTCCCCGCGCTGCTCCCGGCCCTGCGCGAGGTCGCCCGCGTGCTGCGGGCGGGCGGGACGCTCCTGGCCCAGGACATCCTGGGGCACGACGACGAGGAGCCCGCGGCGTTCATCCTGGAAGTCGAGCGACGCCGCGACCCGAGCCACGTGCGGGCCTACCGACAGCTCGAGTGGACCGCCTTCCTGCGGGCCGCCGGCCTCACCGTCCTCGACGAGACGGTGATGAGCAAGGTGCGCCCGTGGGACGAGTGGACGACCCGGATGCGCATGACGCGGGAGGCCCGGGCGGACCTCGAGCGGTTCGTGCTGGCCGCGCCCGCCCGCTGCCGCGACGCCTTCGACTTCCGGATCGAGAACGGGCGTATCGTGTCGTTCACCGACCGGATGCTGCTGCTGCGAGCCGACCGAGACTAATGAGTCGAAGGGGGCCTCGACGGCTCCCTCCGAGCCTCCCCAGGACAGGGATGGCGCAGGCGAAGCCCGCGCTCGAACGGACGGTCAGACGCGCTGCTCGTCGGCTAGCACGACCACCGTCGCGCCCCACCCGCCCCGCTCGGGCGGGCCATCGAAGAAACGCACCACCGCGGGATGCTGCGCGAGCACGCGACGCACGATCGCGCGCTGGGTGCCGGTGCCCTTGCCGTGGATGAGCCGCACCTCGCGAAACCCGCGCGCGGCGGCCTGATGGAGGTACTCGTCCACCACCGAGCGCACGTCCCGCGGCGCGAAGGTGTGCAGGTCGAGGGAATCCTCGATGGGCAGGATCACCGGATCGGGCTCGTCCATGGCTGCGCGGTCAGCCTACCGCATCCGGCCACGCGGCGGCGCCGCGGACGCAGCCGGCAGGCTCGCGTCCGGGGCGCCGGGAAGACCGCGCGCTACTTCTTGTGCTCGAGCGTCACCCCGACCATCTTCGCCGCCTCGTCGTACGCGGCCACCGACTCGGCGTGCTTGCCCTGCTGGTGGAGCGTGTTGGCCTCCTTCATCTTCTGCTTGGCCTGGTACGACGCGTTGTCGACTCGGTTGTTGACCTGTTTTTCCATCTGCCGCTGCAGCTGCGGGCATTCGCCGGCCAGGGCCGGGGCGCCACAAACTCCCACGAGGGCGGTCGCGATCGCGATCGAAAGCAGTCTCATCGAGGTTCCTCCTGTGTGTGGGGTGATCCGTCCCATGCGCAGTCCACGCGGCACCGAGCGGCCGTCATGGGCGGGAAGAATAGCGACTCGGCCCGCGCTTGACAAGGGGCGCTCGCGGCCCATAATCCGCGCATGTCCGATGCTCGGGCCGATGCGCTCGCCTGGCTTCGCACGTTCGAGGCCGCCTGCCGTCGTCGCGACTTCGACGAAGGGCGCCGGCTCTTCGCCCCCGACGCGGTCGCTTTCGGCACCTATGCGACCGCCGTCCACGGCCTGGACAACATCGAACGGGAACAGTGGCGGCAGATCTGGCCCCGCATCCGCGACTTTCGATTCGAGGAGACGCCGACGGTGGCGGGATCGGGCGACTCCGCCTGGATCGCGGCGACCTGGTCGTCCGGGGCCACCGGCCCCGGCGGTCAGCCGATCACGCGTCACGGGCGCGCAACGTTCAATCTCGCCCGTCGGGACGGCCGGTGGCTGGCCGTCCACAGCCACGTCTCCCTGCTGCCCAGCCAGTCCGAGGACGCGCACGGGCAGCGCCCGTGAATCGGCGAAGCACTGACCGGTTCGTCGGGCGAGACGGAACTCCTGCCAGATGAGCGCCGGTCGCCCCGCCCTCGCCGGGAAGCGAGCGACGGGGCGACCGAATCCGAAGGAGCGGCCGCCGTGGGTGAGTGCGGCTAGCCCTTCTCCGTGATGTAGATGTGCTCGAACATGTCCACGTAGATGTTGCCGTCCACCACGAACTCACCCGCCTTGTTCTTCTCGATCCCGGCCACCCACGGCTTCTTGGCCGCGTAGCGCACCACCCAGGCCACCGGCACGTAGCCGACATCCTGCTGCATGATCTCCTCGGCCTTCTTGTAGTGCTCGAGCCGCGCCTTCGGGTCGCGGGTGTCGCGCCCGGCTTCGAGCTCCTTGTCGAAGGCGTCGTTGACCCACGCTTGCCGCTTGCCGGTGGTTCCCTTGCCGTAGAAGGTGTCGAAGTACTCGTTGTGCGGGTCCGGGTAGTCCATGAACCACCGGATCCACACGAACTGCAGATCCTGCTTCCACAGGCGGTCGCGGAAGACCCGGGGCTCGAGCACCTCCAGCTCGGTCTTCATGTTCAGAGAATCGAGCAAGACCGCCTGCACCGCCTCCGCGAGCGGCCGCGAGCCCAGCCCCTCGTCGCGCATCGACAGCGTGATCTTCGGCCAGTTCTTGCCGCCCTCGAAGGGCGTGCCCTTGAGCTGCTCGAGGGCCAGCTTCTTGTCGTACTTCTGGATGGCCTTGATCTTGGCGTCGTCGATCGCCCCCGGGAATCCGGGCGGAATCATCGACCACGCCGGCACCGCGAAGCCCTGGCTCACCTTGACCACGTTCTCCCGGTCGATGGCGTGGGCGACCGCCTTCCGAACCTTCGGGTTGTCGAAGGGCGGCTTGGTCACCTGGGGGATGAGGTACCAGGTGCCAGGGAAGGGATAGCGAAAGACGTCCTTCGACATGCGCGGGTCGGCCTGCAGCCGCTTGAGGTCGCCCGACTGTAGCGCCGTCAGGTCGAGCTCGTTGTTCTCGTAGGGGAGCGCGCCCGAGGCCACCGGGATGATCGGGATCACCACCCGGGTCAGGTGCACGTCCTTGGCCCCGTAGTAGTGGGGGTTCTTCTTGAGCACGATCTGCTTGTTGTGCTCCCACGCCTCGAGGGTGAAGGGCCCGTTGGTCACGATGTTGGCGGCTTCCGTCCACTTGTCCCCGTGCTTCTCCACCGCCCCCCGGTGGGCGGGCAGCGCGGCCAGGTACGCGGCCAGCACCGGGAAGTAGCCCCGCGGCCCTTCCAGGGTCACCTCGAGCGTCCAGTCGTCCTTGGCGCGGACGCCAACCTGGCCCGCGTCCGTGACCTTCTTCTTGTTGTAGGCCTCCCCGTTCTTCAGGTCGTACAGGAACTTGGCGTAGGGCGCCGCGCTGGCCGGATCGAGCTGGCGCTTCCACGACCACTCGAAGTCTCGGGCGGACACCGGCGTGTTGTCCGACCAGCGGCTGTCCTTCCGGACCGTGAAGGTCCATACCGAGCCGTCCTTGTTGCCCTCGACCTTGCTCGCCATCCACGGTACCGCCACAAAGTCCGCGTTGAAGGTCATGAGGCCGGCGAAGAGCCCATTCGAGCCCCCACAATAGAGGTCCTTGTTGAAGTCATGGCTGGCTGGCTCGTTCGCCATCCAACCGCCGCCGCCGTAGCGGAGAACCTGCTCCTTGGCCAGCTTCTCGCCGGGGCCGGGCCGGGATGGCTTGGCCGCTCGGGCTTCGGTGGCGAAGCCGAGCCCCCCGAAGGCGGCCATGGCGCCGATCACCTTCAGGAAGTCACGCCGGCCGACCCCGATGGACTCGAGGCGAGTGGCGAAGAGATCCAGCTGAGCGTCCGGGATTCTCAGTGGCGGCATGGGGTCTCCTCCTGTGGGGTTACTTCAGCTTGGGGTCGAGGGCGTCGCGGACGCCGTCGCCGAAGAAGGTGAACGAGAGCATGGTCACCGCGATGGCGATCGACGGGAACACGCACAGGTGCCAGTAGGAGCGAAGGAATTGCTGGTTCTCGCCCACCATCTGCCCCCACGAGGGCGTCGGCGGGTTGATGCCGACACCGATGAACGAGAGCGCGGCCTCGGTGAAAATGGCCGCCGGAATTCCGAAGGTGATCGAGACCACGATGGGGGTCAGCGCGCTCGGCAGGACGTGGCGGGACATCACCCGCCAGAAGCCGGCCCCGAGGGCGCGGGCGCCCTCGACGAACTCCTTCTCCTTGATCGAGAGGACCTGGGCGCGCGTCTGACGCGCGATGCCCACCCAGCCGGTGAGGCCGAGGGCGATGAAGATGTTCATCAGCCCCGCCCCCAGCATGGACATGACCAGGATGACGAAGAGGAGCTGGGGAAAGGCGTACATCACGTCCACGAACCGGGTCAGCAGCAGATCGGTGCGGCCGCCGACGAAACCGGACAGGGCGCCGATGGGCACGCCGATCAGCACGATGATGATCTGCGCCCCCAGGCCAACCAGCATCGACACCCGCGCCCCATAGATCAGCCGGGAGAGCACGTCACGCCCGAGCTGGTCGGTGCCGAGCGGGTACTCGCGCGACGGCCCCTCGTAGAGGCGGCCGAAGTTGGCCTTGGTGTACGACTGGGGAGCCAGGAAGTCGGCGAAGATGGCGATCAGGCAGAGCAGGACGATCACGACGCCCCCCGCCACCGCGAGCTTGTTCCGGAGGAGTCTTCGCCACGCGTCGCGCCACAGGCTCGATCCCCGCACCGTCGCGCGGGGCAGCGCCAGCGCCGCTTCGCCCGAAGTCGGCAGGCTAGTATCGGATGCGGGGGTCGAGAGCACCATAGAGGAGATCGACGACGAGGTTCATCAGGGCCAGGAACGCGCCGTAGATGAGCACCACCGCCATGATCATCGGGTAGTCGCGGCCGGTCATCGAGAGCACGAAGAAGCGCCCCATGCCCGGCACGCGGAAGATCGACTCCACGAAGAACGAGCCGGTCCCGACCGCCGCGAACATCGGCCCCAGCAGGGTGACCACCGGGATGAAGCCGTTCTTGAGCACGTGCTTCAAGATGACCGGGCGCTCGGCCAGGCCCTTGGCCCGCGCGGTCACGATGTAGTCGGACCGGATCACCTCCAGCATGCTCGAGCGCGTGAAGCGCGCGATGATGCCCATCGGGGCGAGGGCCAGGGTCACCGTCGGCAGCACCCAGTCCTTCGGCGAGTTCCAGCCTCCGGTCGGAAAGATCGGCAGCACGAACGAGAAGATCACGATGAGGAACACCGCGAGCACGAAGTTCGGCACGCTCACTCCGAGCGTGGCCACCGACACCGACACGTAGTCCCACGAGCGGTTCTGGTAGACCGCGGCCAGGATGCCGAGCGACACCCCGCCCACGATCGCGAGCGCCAGAGCCATCGACCCCAGGAGCAGCGAGATCGGGAAGGTCTCTTTCATGATCTCGGCCACCGTCCGGGTCTTGTAGACGAAGGAGGTGCCGAAGTCACCCTGCACCGCCTTGCTCAGGAAGATCCCGAACTGGGCGTACAGCGGCTTGTCGAGGCCATAAAGCTCGGCCAGGTTCTTCTGCGCCTCCGGTGACAGCGGATTCGCGCCCTCGGCCACGGGATCGAGCGGGCTGCCTGGCGTGGCGTGCATCACCAGGAAGGTGACGAGCGCCATGGCGAGAAGCGTCGGAACCAACCAGAGGAGGCGATAGACGACGTAGCGGACCAACCACACCCCCCGAAGCAGTGCCCGCCCAAGCACCTGTGACGGGTCAGCGCAACTATCGGCAAACCCAGATAAAAAGTCAAGAAAGAAGTGGCTCGAAAGGGAGCCGAACGGTTGCCTGCGCAGGCGCCCAGGTCGTCTCACGAGCGTGGGAGGGTGCTCGACGAACCGAAGCGGGTCCAGATGACAAAGGAGACGAGCTGCCACCGGATTGCGATGGTCGTACGGGTCGCGGGCCTGCTGAGACAGCCGGCCGAGTAACTGTCAGTTCTGCCAGTTGCCGGGGCCGGCGCGGCCCGTACGATCGACTGGCGCGGGGAAGCCGGCCGAGCACCTAGACATTCTGGCACCTGCCGGGGCCGACGGCTCTTGCGCGCGTGCAGCGCCCGCCCAAACCAAGGAGAACCCAGATGGCAAAGACGAAGTCGCATTGGATCGCAGTAGCCATGTTGGTGGCCGGCCTGGTCGCTGGCTGTGCGAGCGGCACCGTCAAGAAAGTGACCCCCGCCGATGCATCGCTGCTCACCGGAACATGGGCCGGCAATATGTATTCAGGCCAGGCGCCGGCTACAACGGCGACCTTGACCGTCAGACCCGACGGCACCTACACGACCCAGGCCGGCGCCTTCTCCTCCACCGGCAAGGCCGAGATCAAGGATGGCTACGTGCACTTCATGAGCACCAGCGGGACCGGTGGACTCGCAGCGGGTGATCGGGCGGGCTCTGCCACGCTGATGGACCGAGGCAGCAGCTGGGGGCTGGTCGGCAATGGCTATGGCTCCACGGGCGGACCCTACAACTTCGATTTCAGCAAGGCAAAGTAGAGCGGCGGTGACCTCGGGCTCCCGGCCTGCATGGCCGGGAGCGATGGCACTCGGTACAGCCGGTGTGCATCGGTGCCGACGACCGAACCGTCCGGCGTCAGGAGCAGACGCACCACGTCGCGGGTGAGGTAGCGGGAGACTGCAGCGGGGCAAGTCTCTGAGAGTGCTCCGATGTCCCGGTAGGTCCATGGACGCCAGAGAGTGGTATCCTGCGCGCGAATGGCGATCCCGCTGACCATCCTGCCCGGCCGTCACGTTCTCGCGGTCAAGCCCGGCACCACCATCCTGAAGGCGGCGCACGGAGGCGGCGTCGATATCACCGCTACCTGCGGCGGGCGCGGTCGCTGCACGTCGTGTCGGGTGAAGCTGGTGGCGGGCACCGTGCCGCCGCCCACGATCATGGACGAGCTGCAGCTGGGCGACGCGCTCGTGCGCGAGGGCTACCGCCTCTCGTGCCAGTGGCCGGTGACCGAGCCGGTTACGGTGCAGGTCGCGCCGCCGCTCGACGAGACCACCTTCCAGATCCTGGGCGGCGAGCGTCCCGAGGGCGCGCCCACGCCCATCTCGATCGACGCGGGCATCCGCAAGCGGGTGGTCCAGGTGAATCTCCCGAAGGATGAGCACCTGCAGACCTCCGATCTGGAGGCGCTGCTGGCCGCCACCGGCGACCGCGTGGAGTCGGTGCCGCCGTCGCTGCTCAAGACGCTGCCCGCGACGCTGCGCGACCGCGACGCGGAGGTCACCGTCACCACCTTCGGCGGCCGCGTCGTCGCGGTGGAGCCCGGCGACACCGCGCTGCAGAAGTTCGGCCTCGCCATCGACATCGGCACGACCAGCGTGGTCACCACGCTCATGGAGCTCGAGTCGGGCGAGCAGATGGCCGCGGTGTCGAGCCTCAACCCCCAGGCGGTGTTCGGCGGCGATCTGATGTCGCGCATCGCCTTCGCCCAGTTCGACCCCGGCAACCTGCGCAAGCTGCAGACGCGGATCATCGGCCTGCTCAACCAGCACATCGAGCAGATCACGCGCGAGTCGGGCGTGCTCGCCAAGTGGATCTACAAGGTGGTGGTCGTCGGCAATACCTGCATGCACCACCTGCTGCTCGGCATCGACCCGTCGCACGTGGGGCTGGCGCCCTACGCGCCGGTGATGCGGCATCCGCTCACCGTGCCCGCGCGCGATCTGTTCCTGAAGCTGCCGCCCGAGACCGTCGTCTGCCTGCTCCCGATCGTGGCCGGCTTCGTGGGGGCGGACGCGGTGGCGGCCGCGCTCGCCACCCGCATCGACGAGTCGCCCACCCTGCGGATCGTGGTGGACATCGGCACGAACGGCGAGGTGGTGCTGGGCTCGCGCGAGCATCTCTGGGCCTGCTCAGCGCCCGCCGGTCCCGCCCTGGAGGGCGCCCAGATCCGCCACGGCATGCGCGCGGCCATCGGCGCCATCGACCGCGTCTGGGTCGAGGACGGGGACCTGCGGCTGCACGCCATCGGCGACGGGGCCGCCCAGGGGATCTGCGGCTCCGGCCTGGTGGACGCGGTCGCCGCGCTGCTCGACCTGGGCGTGGTGGACTGGACCGGGCTCATCGACGTCGACGCACGCGATCGCCTGCCCGCCCCGATCCGCGCGCGGGTCGAGATGCGCGGAGAGGAGCGGCTCGTGGTGCTGGCGCGTGAAGGCGAGCAGGGCGCCGAGCGCGAGCTGACGATGACCCAGGACGACATCCGCCAGGTGCAGCTCTGCAAGGGCGCGATCGCCTCCGGCGTCGCGATGCTCCAGCACGTGGCGGCCGTGCCGATCGAGCGCGTCGACGAATTGATGCTGGCGGGCGGGTTTGGCAACTACCTGTCGGTGCGGAGCGCCCTGCGCATCGGGCTGATTCCGCCCGGGCTCCCGGAGCGGCGCATCCGCTACGTGGGCAACGCGGCCGCCCTCGGGGCGCAGCTCGCGCTCGTGTCCGAGGCCGAGCGCGCCCGCGCGGAGGCGATCGCGCGCCGGATCCAGCACGTCTCGCTCGCCGCGCATCCCGACTTCGAGAGCATCTTCGTCGACTGCATGAACTTCCCGCGCCTCCCTCTCCCCCCCGGTGAGAGGGCCGGGTGAGGCGACCCATCATGCACATCCCCGCCTCCATCGTCGGCACGAAGGCCACGCCGCGCGAGCAGGAGATCGACGCCCGCTGGCTGATGGCCTACGCGGCGGCCCTCGGCGAGGACGCGCCCGAGTACTTCGACACCACGCGCCCGGGAGGCATTCTCGCCCATCCCCTCTTCCCGGTGTGCTACGAGTGGCCGCTGGCGCTCGATGTTCGCGCGAAGGTCCTGCCCGACGACATCGCGGTGCGCGGCGTCCACGCCACCCACCGCGTGCTCCTGCACCGGCCGCTCCGCGCCGGCGACCGGCTGCGCACCACCGCCACCGTCGCCGCGCTCGAGCCCCGCTCACCCGGCGCGTACATGGTGCTGCGCATGGAGACCTCGGATACCGAGGGCCGCCCGGTGAGCACCACCGACTACGGCTCCCTCTACCTCGGCGTCGACTGCAACGCCGTCCCCCTCTCCCCTCCGGGGAGAGGGCAGGGTGAGGGGTGGTTGTCTCCCGATGCGACCTGGTCCACCGAGGTCCCCATCCCCGCCAACCTGGCGCACGTCTACACCGAGTGCGCCCGCATCTGGAACCCGATCCACACCGACCGCGCCGTCGCGCGGGGAGCCGGCCTGCCCGACATCATCCTCCACGGCACCGCCACGCTGGCACTGGCCGTCTCGCAGGCGCTGCGCCACCACCCGCGTGGCGCGGCCGCACCGGTGTGCGCGATCGCCTGCCGCTTCGGCGCCATGGTGAGGCTGCCCTCGCGGCTCACCGTCCGTGGCGGCAAGCCGGTGGCGTCGGCGGATGGCCCGGTGGTCCGCTTCGAGGCCCTCGCCGAGGACGGGCGCCCGGCGCTGCGGGACGGTGAGCTGGTGCTGGAACGCTGACGGAGGCGAGGCCATGACGAAGTTCGAGCGCGTGCAGGCCGCGTTGAAGCGGCAGCCGACCGACCGACCTCCCTACGCCTTCTGGCGCCATTTCCCCGACGTCGACCGCAACGCGGCCGCGCTTGCGCAATCCACGCTGCGCTTCCACGAGCGATATCAGTCGGACTTCCTGAAGGTGACGCCGACCGGCGGCTACGCGGTGGAGGATTGGGGCTGTGTCGAAGGGGAAGACGTCCTGCCCGACGGGCATCGCCCCTGCGTGCGCCATGCGGTCAAGGCGCCCGACGACTGGCGGAAGATCCGGCCGGTGAGCATGGAATCCACTGCGTGGGCCTCGCATCTGGAGACGATCATCCGCTGCGTGGTGGACCGTCGAGCGGACTGCTCGACCCTGCCCACCGTGTTCAGTCCCCTGTCGCTGGCCCGGAAGCTGTCCGGTGAGCGGCTGGGCTACGACCTGAAGGAGAATCCCCAGGCGGTCACCGATGCGCTCGAGGCGATCACCGACACCACGCTGGCCTTCGCGGACGCCTGCTTCCGCGAGGGCGCCGAGGGCTTCTTCTACTCCATCCAGGCCGCGAGCACGGTCTTCCACACCGAGGACGAGTATCGGCGCTTCGGCGAGCCGTACGATCGGCGCATCCTGGAAGCGGTGCAGGCGCGGTCGAAGCTCACCATCGTGCACGCCCACGGCGAGCGGCTGATGTTCGACCGGCTCGCGACCCTGCCCGCCCACGCCTGGAACTGGGACGACCGGCGAGCCGGGCCGTCGCTTCGCGACGGACTCGCCCGGGTTCCCGGCGCGGTGATCGGCGGCCTGGATCAGTGGGGCCCGCTGAAGGACGGCACCCCGCCGGAGGCGGTGGCGCAGGCCCGGGACGCGCTGGATCAGGTCGAGGGCCGGGGCCTCATCCTGGGCGCCGGCTGCGTGCTTCCGGTTGGCGCCTCGGACACCACGCTCGTGGGCCTCGCGAAATCGCTCGGCGGCGTCCCGAAGCTCGGCTTCCTCCGCCCGCAGTAGCGCTTCCACGATCTCCCATGGACCGCGTGCTCGAGCCCGAATTGATGACCGATCAGGAGCAGGCCCTCGCCTACGCGGCGGCGGACTTCGCGACGCCGAACCAGGCCTTCGTCGACCGCTTCGTCGGTCTCTTCCCCCGCTTCATTCGGGGCACGGTGGTCGATCTCGGCTGCGGTCCCGCGGACATCCCGATCCGTCTCTGCCGCGCGCTCCCCGGCGTGAGGGTGGTCGCGATCGACGGCTCGGCGCCGATGCTGGCGCCGGGGCGCGCCGCGGTGACCGCCGCCGGGCTCGGCGAGCGGATCCGCCTCGTCTGCGCGCGGCTACCCGGGCTGGAACGCCCGCGGAATGGCTACGACGGCGTGGTCTCCAACAGCCTGCTGCACCACCTGCCCCGCCCGGAGCTGCTCTGGTCGGAGGTGGCACGACTCGGGCGGGCCAACACGGTGGTGCTGGTGACCGACCTGCACCGGCCCGAGTCCCCGGAGCGAGCGCGGGAGATCGTAGAGACATACTCGGGCGCCGAGCCGGAGGTGCTCAAGCGCGATTTCTTCCACTCGCTGTGCGCCGCGTTCACGCTAGCGGAGGTGACCGCGCAGCTCGGGGAGGCAGGACTGGAGGGCGCGGTTCGCGGCGAGATGATCAGCGACCGCCACTGGGCGGTGTGGGGGAGGCTGCCGGCCCGTACACCGTGACTTCTCTATTGATCCGTTCGGCTCGCCTGCGGCTTCACCTCACCGAGCGTCGCCTGCGGCTTCACCTCACCGAACATTGAACCGGAAGTGGCAGATCTCGCCGTCCTTCACCTCGTAGTCCTTGCCCTCCAGGCGTAGGCGCCCGCGCTCGCGCGCGGCGGCCATGGAGCCGTCGACCGCGAGCAGGTCGTCGTAACCCACCACCTCGGCTCGGATGAAGCCGCGCGCGATGTCCGAATGGATCGCGCCCGCCGCGTCCTGCGCGCGCGTGCCCTGCGGTATGGACCACGCGCGCACCTCGTCCTCACCGACCGTGAAGAACGAGATCAGCCCGAGCAGCGCGTAGCAGTCTTCGAGCACGCGGCGGATCGCCGGCTCGGTGAGCCCCAGGTCCGCGAGGAACGCGGTCTGCTCGGCGCCCTCGAGCTGCCCGACCTCCGCCTCGATCACCGCCGAGACCCAGCCGAGCCGCGTGCCCGGCCGCTGCGCCACCGCCTCGAGTGCGAAGCTCGCGGCGAGGCTCTGCCCGCGGGCGATCTCCTTTTCGGAGAGATTCAGGCAGTGCAGGATCGGCTTCTGCGACAGGAAGGTGAACCCGCGAAGGGCGCGCGCCTCGTCCTCCCCCAGCCCGAGCGAGCGGAGCGGCCGTCCCGCCTCGAGCTCGGGCTTGACCCGGAGCAGGATGGCTTGCTCGTGGGCGTCGGCGTCGGTGCGCTTCTTCTTGAGCTGCGCCTCGAGCCGCTCCAGTCGCCGCTCCACCACTTCGAGATCGGCGAGGATCAGCTCGGTGTCCAGGTCGTCGATGTCACCCGCCGGATCCGGCGCGGTGCCGGCCGCATCGGCAAAGGCGCGCACCACGTGGAGCAGCGCATCCGCATTCCGGAACTCCTTCGCCTCGAGGCCCTGGCGCTCGCCCTTGGCGATGCCGGCCAGGTCCACCACCTCGAAGGTGGCGAAGGTGGTCTTCTTCGGCTCGAAGATCGTGGTCAGTCGATCGACCCGCGCGTCGGGAACCCGCGCGATGCCCGCGTGCATCTCGCCGCGCGCGGTGCCGAACGACGAGGTGGCCACGCTCGCGCCGGTCAGCAGGTTGAACAGCGAGGTCTTTCCGCTCTTGGGCAGCCCCACGAGGCCGATCTTCATCGCACGCCATGCTACCATAGCGCCCGACATGCCCGTCCCGCGGCGCCGCGCGCGCGCCTCCTAGTGTCGTCGCTCCGGCCGCTCGACTGGCGCGGCGCCTCCGTCGCGCTGCTGCTGGCCGCGATGTGGGGCGGCAATCCGGTGGCGGTGAAGGTCGGTCTCGCCGACGCCCCGCCGCTCCGGCTCGCGTTCTTCCGCTTCGTGCTCGGCACGCTCGCGATCCTCGCCTACGCGCGGTGGACGCGGCACCGCGGCGTGTTCACGGTCGCCCCCGGCGAGTGGCGCGTGCTGCTCTCGCTCGGGGTGATCTTCTCCATCCAGATCGGCACCATGAACGTGGGCATCGGCCTCACCACCGCCGCGCACGGCGCGGTGCTGCTGAATTCCTACGCGGTCCACGCGGTGGTGCTCGCCCACTTCATGATCCCGGGCGATCGCCTGACCCCGGCCAAGCTGGCCGGGGTCCTGGTAGCCTACGTCGGGATCGTGCTTCTCTTCGTGCGGGAGTTCTCCTTCCACAGCGCCACCGTGGTGGGCGACCTGATCGTGGCGGGCAGCGCGGTGCTCCTGGGTGAGCGGGTGGTGTACATGGCCAAGGCGGTGCAGCGGCTCGACCCGATCAAGCTGCTGGTGTTCCAGTCCCTGATCGGCAGCGCCTGCTTCCTGCTCGCGAGCCTCATCCTCGAGCGCGGCGTGCCCACCCGCTACACCGGCGCGCTGGGCGCCTCGCTCTTCTACCAGGGCGTCGTCATCGCCGGCTTCAACTTCATCGTGAACTCGTATCTGTACCAGCGATACCTGGCCAGCGCGCTCGCCACGTGCTCGCTGACCACCCCGCTCTTCGGCGTGCTCATCGCGGCCGCGGTGACTGGCGACCGGCTGAATCCCCTGCTCGTGCTCTCCACCGTGATGGTCGCCGCCGGCATCGGGCTCACGGTGCGGCGCCCCGTCGCGCTTGACCGCCCCGGGGCCGTGCGGTAGCGTCCAGGCGATGCCCAGCCAGCCGTCGAAGACTCTCGAGGTCGTGCCCAATCCGCATCCGGACCGCGACTACGAGGTGAGCCTCGAGATCCCCGAATTCACCTGCATCTGCCCGCGCACCGGCCAGCCCGACTTCGCGACCATCCGGGTTCGCTACGTGCCGGACCAGCGGCTGCTCGAGCTGAAGTCGATCAAGCTCTACATCTGGTCGTACCGGAACGAGGGTGCCTTCCACGAGGACGTGACCAACCGCATCCTCGACGACTTCGTGGCCGCGGCGGCCCCGCGCTGGATCGAGGTGGTGGGTGACTTCATGGTGCGCGGCGGCATCAAGACGGTGGTCCGCGCCACCCACGGCAAGCGGCCGGAGCTCTAGCCGGCCAGGCTCACCAGCACCACCCCGACCAGCATCACCACCGCGCCCGGCGCGATATCCCGCACGGTCTGCTTCTCGTGGAACACGATCACTCCGATCCCCATCGCGAAGAGCAGCTCCACCTGCTTGACCGCCTCCACGTACGACGACAAGGTCATGAGGTAGGCGGTACCCTGGCTCACGGTGCTGAGCGCGGCGAAGAGGCCGAAGCTCAGGAAGGCCTTCCAGTAGCGCGGCACCTCCACGAAGTGGCGACGCGAGGTCGCGAGCACGATCGGGGTGACCAGCAGGCTCGCGGCCACGTACGCGCCGAGCGTGCCCATGTACTGATCCGAGCACTGCATCGCCCACTTGATGGTGACCACCGAGGGCGCGTAGAACAGGGCGGCCAGCAGCGAGTAGCGCATGCCGCGGTCGGTGAAGAGCACCGCCAGCGGCGCCCACCACGCGATGTGGGCGCGGTTGACGTTCAGCAGATAGACGCCGGCCATGCTGATCAGGATCCCCACGATGCCGAGCAGGGTCGGCTGCTCCTTCAACGTGAAATAGCCCAGCACCACCAGCACCAGCAGGCTCACCTTCCACAGCGCGGTGACCATCGAGATGTCGGATAGCTTGAGCGCCTTGGAGAGCGCCATGGTCGCGATGGTCTGGCTCACCGCGAAGCAGGCGCAGGCCAGGTAGAAGCCGGGCTTGATCTCGGGGACGCCCTTCCAGAAGACGAACGCGGCCGCGAACGGCAGCAGGAACGTGAACCGCCCCCACACGTTGATGTACTCGTCGAGGGAGTGGCCGAGGCGCTTCATCACCGTGTTGCGCAGCACCTGGCACAGCGCCGCCACCAGCGCGAGGAGGAACCACACGGGCGGCGGCCTATCGCGTGCGGGCCAGGAGCGAGCGGAGCGCGTCCACCACCGCGCCGGGCTGCTCGCGCGGCATGAAGTGGCCGGCGTCCGGCACCACGCGTCGCTCGGTGCCCTCGGGAAACAACCGCAGGTGGGACTCGGAGCGGCGCGGCCGGTCCACCGCGTCGTCACCACCATGCAGGATGACGGTGGGCACCTCGATCCGCGGGCGCTCCGCGAGCCGGCGCTCGATCGCATCGAAGGGGGGATCACCCGGCGCGTTCCGGTGCCGGTGCCGGTAGGAGTGGACCACCACCGGGACGAAGTCGGGGTTGTCGAAGGCGACCGCGGTGCGCTCGAAGGTCGCCTCGTCGAAGCGCCAGCCCGGGGACCACTCGCGCCAGAGGAGCCGGCAGATGTCGCGGCGATTGGCCTCGAGGCCGGCCCGGCCGCGCTCGGTGTTGAAGTACCACTGATACCAGTAGGCGCGCTCCTCCTCGGCGGAGACCGGCCGCGAGGGCGCGATCGTGTTCTGCACGTTGTAGCCGCCGATGGTGACCAGCGCGCGGACCCGCGGTGGCGCGAGGATCGCCGCGATGCAGGCCGCTCGACCACCCCAGTCGTATCCGGCGAGGCTCACCCGATGAAGGCCCAGCGCGTCCATGAAGTCGAGCAGGTCCTGTCCGATCGCGGCTTGCTGGGCCATGCGTGGCGTGGCGGGATCGAGGAAGCGCGTCGGCCCGTAGCCGCGCAGGTACGGCACGAGGACCCGGCACCCATCGGCCGCGAGCGGCGCCGCCACCCAGTCCCACGCGCGTACGTCGTCGGGGAAGCCGTGGAGCAGGATCACCGGCGGGCCGGCCGCCGGCCCGTGCTCCTCGTAGCCGATCTCGAGCGTGGGGGTGCGAACGCTCGACGCGCGGGGGGCCACGACGATCCCCCGGCCCGGCTCAGAAGCCGCTGATGTACGGCAGCCGCTTCGCGGTGGCCTCGATGGCGTCGCCCGCCTCGAGCAGCACCCCGGTGGCGTTCCACGCCCCCGAGACCAGCTGGTTGCGCGCGCCGTCCGGGACCCGCCCCTTGATGACGCGGTCGCCGACTCGGACCTCTTGCTTCTCCACGTCCACCGTGACGCTCTGCTTGGGGTCGCGACCGACCGCACGCTGCAGCCAGAGCACGTCCTCGTTGTCGATGCTCACGCACGGGATGCCGAGCATGGTGCAGTTGCCGAAGAAGATCTCGGCGAACGAGCCGCCCACGATGGCCTTGATGCCCCACTGCTTGAGCGATTCCGGCGCGTGCTCGCGCGAGGAGCCGCAGCCGAAGTTGAGCCCGGCCACCAGCACCGACGCGCCCTCGTACACCTTCTGGTTGAACGGATGCTCGGGATCGTGCTTGCGCGCGTCCTCGAAGGCGTGCAGCCCCAGCCCCTCGTTGGTGACGGTCTTCAGGAACCGCGCCGGGATGATCCGGTCGGTGTCGATGTCGTTGCCGGGAACCGGGATGCCCCGGCCCGCCACCTGCCGCCGCGTGCTCTCGCTCATCGCTTCCCCTCCGCACCTGCCGGTTGCATCATCTCCCGCACGTCGGTGACCGCGCCGTTGACGGCGGCGGCCGCCGCCATCGCCGGGCTCATCAGGAGCGTCCGCCCGGTGGGGCTCCCCTGCCGCCCGATGAAGTTGCGATTGCTGGTCGAGGCGCTCATCTCCCGGCCCCGCAGCTTGTCGTCGTTCATGCCGAGACACATCGAGCAGCCCGCGTTCCGCCACTCGAAGCCGGCCTCGCGGAAGACCTCGTGCAGGCCCTCCGCCTCGGCGGCGCGGGCCACCTGCTGGGAGCCCGGTACCACGATGGCCCGCACGTGCTTCGCCACCCGGTTGCCCTTCGCCACCGCCGCGGCCACGCGCAGGTCGGAGATGCGGGAGTTGGTGCACGAGCCGATGAACACCACGTCGATCTTGGCCCCCGCGATGGGCTGACCGGCCTCGAAGCCCATGTGGGCCAGCCCCTCGCGATACGTCGCGCGCTCCTGCTCGGGTGCCGACTCCGGACTCGGGATTCGCTCGCCCACCCCGACCGACTGGCCCGGGTTGATGCCCCAGGTCACCATCGGCGGGATCGCGGAGCCGTCGAGGCGCTTGACGTCGTCGTAGCGCGTGTCCGGATCCGACGCCATGCCCTTCCACCAGGTGGTCGCGCGATCGAATGCAGCGCCCGGCGGGGCGTACTGCCGCCCGCGCAGATAGTCGAACGTGGTCTGATCGGGGTTGACGTAGCCGAACCGCGCACCGCCTTCGATGGACATGTTGCAGAGGGTGAGCCGCTCCTCCATCGTCATGCGCTCGACCACCGCGCCCGCGTACTCGTACGCGTAGCCGACGCCGCCGTTGACCCCGAGGGCGCGGATGATGGCGAGGATCACGTCCTTGGCGTAGACTCCCCTGGCCAGCGCCCCGTCCACCCGCACCTGGCGGAGCTTCGGCTTGGCCATGGCCAGGCACTGAGTCGCCAGCACGTCGCGCACCTGGCTCGTGCCGATGCCGAAGGCGATGGCCCCGACCGCGCCGTGGGTGGCAGTATGGCTGTCTCCGCACGCGATCGTCGTGCCGGGCTGGGTGAGGCCGAGCTCGGGGCCGATCACGTGGACGATGCCTTGCCGGCCGCTGTCCAGGCCGAACAGCGACACGCCGCTGCCCTCCGAGTTGCGCACCAGGTGGACCGTCATCTCCTCCGCCACGTCGTCCTTGAACGGCCGCTGCTGGCCGGTGGTCGGGATGATGTGGTCGAGGGTCGCGAAGGTGCGCCCGGGCATGCGCACCGGGACCCCGAGCTCGCGGAGGGCCTGGAAGGCCTGCGGCGAGGTGACCTCGTGGATGAGGTGGAGACCGATCAGGAGCTGCGTCTGCCCGGAGGGCAGCGTGCGCACCGTGTGCGCGTCCCAGACCTTGTCGAGCAGCGATGACGCCATGTGGAGCCTCCGTGTTCGAAGCGGGTGGCCGGAGTGTGCCGCCGTCCGACCGTTAAGTATAGTGAAATCTTCTTCCCGGTCCCGTAAGATCCGCTAATGATCGACGCCGGGCTCCTCCCCGCCCTGCTCAACTTCCTGACGATTGCGCGCACCGGCTCGGTGGGGGCCGCCGCACGCCTGCACCACCGCACCTCCTCCGCGATCAGCCAGCAGGTGCGAAAGCTGGAGCGACACCTGGGGGTCCGGCTCCTGGAGCGCGCGGGCCGCAGCGTGCGGCTGTCCGCCGCGGGCGAGGCGGCCCTGCCCGGCATCCTGCAGCTGCACACCGAGACCGAGGCGCTCTTCGCGCAGCTGGCGGATCTGTCGGGGCGGCCTCCCGCCACCCTGCGGGTGGCGGTGAGCGACTACCTCGGGCGCGCCCTGCTCGTGCCGGTGCTCCGCGAGCTGATCGAGCAGCAGCCGCGTCTGCGCTTCGAGATCGCCACGACCCACTCGCGCGAGGGAGCACGTCTGGTCGCCCTGGGAGAGGTCGACTGCGCGGTGGTCACCGGCCAGGAGGCGCCGCGGGGAATCGAGGCTCAGCCGCTGTTCGAGCAGGCGTTCGTCTGGATCGGCCCGCGCCGCGGGCGCGCCGCGCGGCCGATGACCGATCGGCTCGCGGGCGAGCCGCTGCTGCGGCTGGGCGCGGGCAGCCAGGGCCGACGGCTACTCGAGGACTATCTGGCTCGCGAGCGGATCCAGCCCGTGTCCACGATCGACGTGCCGAGCGTGTCGCTTCTGCTGGCCTACGTCTCGGATGGCCTCGGTATCGGTCTGGCCCCGGCGCTGGCCGTGGCCGAGCTGGATCGGGGGCGCGTCCGGTGGGAGCGGGCCGACGTGCCGGCGCTGCCGGTTGCCCTGCTCCATCGGCCCGGGTTCCGCCGCGGGGCGGCCGCCGATCGCTTCGCGGCCCGCTTGACCGCGGAGGGCCACCGCGTGGGGGCGCAGCTCGCGCGCGCGCCCGGCGCGCCGACGCGGGGAGCCCGCCGAGCAGCTACGCGAGCACGCCGGGATACGCGGACGCGGGCGCGGTGAAGCCGGGAAACAGCGGCGCGGCGGGGGCGCGGAGGTGCTTCACCGCGACCTCGGTGAAGAGGCTGCGGAAGTCGGTGGTGACCGCCAGGTCGCGCCCCTCGAAGAGCTGCTCGCGCCGCAGTCCCGGCCAGCGGCCGTAGACGCGGCCGCCCTTCGCCGGCCCGCCCATCACCAGCATCGCGGTGGCGTGCCCGTGATCGGTGCCGCGGTTGCCGTTCTCTCGCACGGTGCGGCCGAACTCCGACATGGTGAGCACGACCACGTCGCTCATGCGCGAGCCCAGGTCGCGATGAAGCGCGGCGAGGCTCTCCGCGAAGTCCTTCAACCGGAACGCGAGCTGGCCCCGCTCGTTGCCCTGCCCGGCGTGGGTGTCCCACCCGCCCACGTCCGCGAACGCGACCTCGAGGCCCACGTCGGCCCGGATGAGCTGCGCGATCTGACGGAGGCTCTCGCCGAAGCGGCTACGCGGGTACACCGCGCCGTTCGCGGGGGGCAGGCGCTGCGGCGCGGCGGCTTTGAGCATCTTCACCGCGTCGAAGGTCTCGCGCCCGGTGCCGTAGAGCAGATCGCGCACGCTCTGCTCGTAGAGGGACTCGAAGCCCTGCCGCGCGCCCGAGCCGCCCATGGCGACGGGGGCCTCCTTGACGTCGAAGTCGGCCACGCTGCTCATGGCCACCGCGCCCACGTCGCCGCGGAGCACTCGGGGAAGCGCGGCGCCGAGCGAGACGGCCCGGAATGGCGACGCGGGCTCGCGCGCGGGCATCGCGGCCAGGCCGCGGGCGAGCCAGCCGTCCGCGGTGCTCTTCACCCCCGGCGTGCCCGACTCCATGTAGTCCTGCGCGTCGAAGTGCGAGCGCGTGACGTCGGGCGAGCCGCAGGCGTGCACGATCGCGAGCTGCCGATCGGCCCACAGCGGCTGCAGTCCGGCCAGAGACGGATGCAGCCCGAAGAAGCCGTCCAGATCGATGGTGGTCTCGGCCTGTCCGCGGACGGGCCGTGCGATCGCGATGCCGCCGCGGGCCCCGTAGTAGTCGGGATCGCCGTGCGGGACCACCATGCTGAGACCGTCCACCGCCCCGCGCTGGAAGAGCGCGATCAGGATCCGGGGCCGGCCCGCCCGCTCCTGCGCGAAGGCCGAGCGCAGCAGGAAGCGGGGCGCGCTTCCGATCGCGAAGAGGGCCAGCGCCCCGCCCTTCATGAACGACCGTCGCGTGCAGGGGCGCATGATCATCTCCGCTGGAACTCCGGCGAGCCGAGGACCAGCGCGGCCAGCTTCTCCACGTCGGTGTCCTTCGCGACCCGGTCGTCGGCCGTCGTGCGGGTGATCTCGGGGCTGTCGAGCTGAGCCGCCAGCACCGCGCGGGTGTGCGGCGTCGCCTCTCCGTTCAGGATCGCGGTTAGCAGACGGTCCATCACCTGGTCAGGCCGGCGGCGATCGACCGAGCCGAGCACGGCGCCGAGATCCACCCGCACTCCGCGGAAGCGGTTGTGCGCCAGGCCCAGCGCGAAGTTCATGCGGCCGAGCAGCGCGCCGGTGTTGACCCAGGACTCCGCACGGTCCGGATAGCCGGTCGGCGGCTGCGCCTCGTAGAGCGGCTCGCCGAGGCGGCCGACCTCGCGCGCGAGCGCGAGGCCGCCGCCCGGCATCCCCGGGCCGGCGGGAGCGAGGCGGCCATCGAGGGTCCGCATCGCGCTCGCGACCACCTCGAGCGGCGTCTTGATCTTGGCCCGGTAGGCGTCCGCCGACCAGAACTCGGGGGCGGTCACGATGGTGGTGACCACTGCGCGGATGTCGCCGTCGGTGCGCCGGAACGTCTCGGCCGCCCGGTCGATCAGGGCCGGCGGCGGGTCGTCGCTCACCAGTCGGCGCGACAGCTTGTTCGCGATGAAGCGCGCGGTCGAGGGATGGCGCACCAGGATGTCCACGACCCGCTCGCCGTCCTCGACGCCGCCTCCCGCCGGGATCGTCTGGCCCAGCACGCGCTTTCCGCCGCGGTCGTGCGCCTGGGGGCGGAACATGAAGCCGCCGCCCTCCTGGGGCCGGTCGATCGTCCAGCCGGTGAAGCAGCGCGCCACCTCGACCACGTCCTGCTGGCTGTAGCCGGCGTCCACCCCGAGCGTGTGCAGCTCCATCAGCTCGCGCGCGTAGTTCTCGTTGAGGCCCATCCGCCGGCCCGCGTTCGGCCCTCGCCGCACCACCAGGTCGGCGCGGGTGCTGACCCAGTTGTCCAGGTAGAAGAGCATCGCCGGATGCCGGGCGGTGGCGAGGACCAGATCGCGAAAGCGACCGAGCGCGTGCGGACGGATGGCTTCGCGCTCGTAGGCCGGCAGCATCCAGCGCACCGCGCCCTTCTGCGCGTAGACGTTGAAGTGATTGAACCAGAAGTCCACCATCACTTCCTCGAGCTGCCGCTCGGCGAGCACGGCCCGCGTGATGCGCGCCGCCTGCATCTGGGTGGTGATGACCGCGGGGCGGCGCTCGAGCGGGTACATCGCCATCGCGTCCTGCCGGCTCATCTCCCCCTGGGCCAGTCGCTGCCGCACCTCGGGGGCGACTCGGGGATAGTCGCGCACCAGCTGGGCCGCGCTCTGGCTCAGCACCGGGTAGCCGGCCAGGGCCTGCTCGACGGCTGCGTCGGAGAGGCGGGTCGGGCTCAGCTGCTGCTCGATATAGGCGCCGAGCCCCATGCGCCGCACGCGATCCACATCGCCCGGACGCGGGCCGTAGCCCAGGCGGTTCAGCGCGTGCAGGACCCGCTGGTCTTCGGACAGCGGCGAGGCCGGCAATGTCAGCGAGGCGCGCGGCGGCGAGGCGGCGGCCGACGCGGGAGCCGCCACGCCCCGGCTCGGCGGCGGCGCCGACGAGCAGGACGCGGTCGTGAGCAGGAGCACCGTCAGTGAGGCGACACCGAGGCCTCGACCCATTCCGCCTCCAGTTCCGGTACAGACGCCGGCCCGTATCGAAACGTTTACAGGGCGCCTCCGGGCCGGCCCGGCCGCTACGGGATCACCGCGACTTTGATGGAGTCGGGCGAGCGGTGCGCCTGGAAGGCGTCGTCGATGCGATCCAGTGGAAAGGTGCGCGACAGGAGCCGCTCCACCCGCACCGCGCCGGTGGCGAGCAGCCGGATCGCCTCGGGGAACTCGTCCTGGTAGATCATCGACCCGATGATTCGGAGCTCGCGCCGCACCACCCAGAAGAAGTTGAGGGACGTCGCCTGGTGCGGCAGGCCGGTCAGCACCACCCGCCCGCCCGGCCGGCACAGGTTCACCGCCTGCTCCACCGCGGAGGCGGTGCCGGCGGTCTCGATTACCAGGTCGACGCCCTCGCGGCCCGAGAACGCGCGCGCCGCCGCGGTGTCGTCGTCGGCTCCGGACAGCGCGACCGCGGCCGCGCCCAGCTCCCGCGCCAGCTCCAACCGTCGGGTGGACCGGGCCACCGCGAGCACGCGCACGCCGCGGGCGGTGAGCGTCTGGACTGCGAGGAGCCCGAGCGAGCCCAGGCCCAGCACCGCGGCGGTCTCGCCGGACGCGGGCGTGGCCCGGCCCACCGCGCGCACCACCACCGCGAGCGGCTCGGCCAGCAGGAGCCGCTCGTCGGCGAGCCCGTCGGGCGCGGGCCAGCAGCAGCGCGCGGGCACGATGGCCTGCTCCGCGAAGCCGCCGTCCACGTCGATGCCGACCGCCACGCGCGACAGGCAGAGGTTGCGGTTGCCCTCGCGACAGAGCGGGCAGATGCCGCACGAGTAGTTCGGCTCCACCGCGACGGTCTGGCCCACCGTGAGATTGGTGACGTCGCGGCCCACCGCGGCCACCGTGCCCACGAACTCGTGGCCCATCACCCGCGGATACTGCACCGGCCGCTCACCGGTCCAGATGCGGTAGTCGGTCCCGCAGAGGCCGGCCGCCTTCACGCGAACGACCACGTCGGCCGGGCCGGGAGTCGGAGTGGGAACGGAGGCCAGATCGAGCGAGCGAGGGCCACGCAGCACCGCAGCGATCATCGGTTCATGGTAGCGGACCGGCCCGCCGCGAAGCAAGGCGTCCCATCGGCCCGTGGTAGCATCGGCCCATGGCGAGTGCGCCGTCCGCGTTATTCACCCGCGATACGGAGGCGGCGCGGCTGCCGATCTGGCGCGAGGTGCTGGCCGGGCTCGATTGGCTCGCGCTGCACGCCTCACCCATCTTCTACGGAATCGGCGTGCCCCGCGGCGACCGCGCCGCGGTGGTGCTGGTGCCCGGCTTCCTCGGCACCGACTGGTACCTGCTGGAGCTGTACGGCTGGCTCCGCCGCATCGGCTACCGGCCGCATCTCTCCCGCATCGGCCGCAATGCCAACTGCCTCGACACGCTGTCGCAGCGGCTGCTGGATACCGTCCTGGACGCCCGCGCGGTGACCGGCCGGCCCGCCCACCTGATCGGCCACAGCCTGGGCGGGCTGCTCGCGCGCTCCCTCGCGACGCGCCGACCGGATCTCGTCGCATCGGTCGTGACCCTGGCCTCGCCGTTCCGCGGCATCCGCTCGCATCCGCTCCTGCTGCGCGTCTCGGAGCGCGTGCGCCAACGCCTGCGGCGGCCCGACCGGCCCGAATGCTTCACCGGCTACTGCGGCTGCCCCGCGGTGGCCGGACTCGACGCCGCCTTTCCCTCTTCGATCCCGCAGCTCGCGATCTACACCAGGAACGACGGGATGGTGGACTGGCGGGTCTGCGTCAACGACGATTCCGCCACCAACCTCGAGGTCGACGGCACCCACGTCGCGCTGGTGGCGAACGCCGCCGTCTATCGCGCGGTCGCCGCCCACCTGGCCGGCGCGCGACGAGCCGTGGTCGCCGCCGCCTCTCCACCGCGGTAGGGACCGCGGCTTCCATAGTAGGCTGCAGGGGTGGACGCCCCGGCCCTCGGAACTCGGCGTCCGCCGCGTCAGCGGCGCCTCGCATCCCTCGTGCTGCTCACCGCGGTCGGAGTGGCGGCCGCGGCGATCCCGTTCCGGACCACGTGGTGGGGCGGCTTCATCCTCGCCATCGCGGAGGCCGGCATCGTCGGCGGCCTCGCCGACTGGTTCGCGGTCACCGCGCTCTTCCGCCATCCGCTCGGCGTGCCGATTCCCCACACCGCGATCATTCCGGCCAACTGGGAGCTGATGGCCGCGCGCGTGGGCACCATGGTGGGCGACCGCGTGCTCACCAAGGAGTACGTGATCGACGAGATCTCGCGCTTCGATCTGGCCGATCTCATCGCGCGCGGCGCCTCGCACGTCAAGCCGGACGATCTGGAGTCGGCGGTGCGCGCGGTGACCCGCTGGGCCGCCGGCCAGATCTCGCCGGAGGCCACCCGCGACGTCTCGGCCTGGCTCACCCGCCTCGCCCGCTCCCAGCCGATTGCGCCGCTGCTCGCCACCGGGCTGGAGGTTGCCCGCAAGCAAGGCTGGGATCAGCGCCTGATCCAGGCGACGGCCGCGGCGCTGATCGAGGCGCTCGACCGGCCGGGCTTTCGCGCCGCGGTCGGCGATCTGGTGGACGAGGTGGTCGCCGGCTACCGGGCGCGGATGAGCCTGTACCCGCGGCTGCTCGTCGGGCTCGCCAGCGCCTTCGGCCTCATCGACCGGGACCGACTCCTCGCCGCCCTTCGGCAGGCGCTCCAACGGATCGCGGCCGATCCCGATGACCCGCTGCGCGCGCGTCTCACCGAGATGCTCGGCGCGCTGCCGCGACGCCTTCGCCACGAGTCAGCGCTGGCCGCGCGCATCGAAGCCGTGAAGGCGGAGCTGCTCGACAGCCCGGCGGTGGCGCGCCTCCTGGAGGACGTGGCCGCGTCGCTGCGACGCTCCATCGTCGCGGACCTCGGCGCCGACTCGTCGGAGGTCGTGGCCTGGATCACCGCGCGCCTGGACAGCGCCCGCCTCGCGCTGGCCGACGAGGAGCCGGTGCGGCGGACGCTGGATCGCTGGCTCAAGGACCGGATCACCGAGATGCTCGACCGCTACCACGACCGCATCGCGCATTTCATCGAGCGGGGCGTGCACGCCCTCGGGCCCGAGGGCGCGGTGCGACTGATCGAGGAGCACGCCGGGGACGACCTGCAGTACATCCGGGTCAACGGCACCGTGGTGGGCGGGCTGGCGGGCGGCGGCCTCTACGCCCTCCACCTGCTGCTCGGCCTGCTCTGACGCGATCGATCCCGGGCGGCGCGGTGAGCGTCCAGGTCGAGACGCGGCGGGGCACGCTGCGCGGCGTGGCCGAGCGCGGACTGGCCGTGTTCCGCGGTATCCCGTTCGCCGCGCCGCCGGTGGGGCCGCGACGCTTCCTACCGCCGGAGCCGCCGCTCTGGTGGGCCGGTGTGCGCGACGCCCGCCGCTTCGGTCGGTCCGCGGCGCAGAACGCGGCGATCGCGGGCCCGGTGCTGAGCCTCGGCATCGGCCGCACGAGCGAAGACTGTCTCTACTTGAACATCTGGACACCGGGCGCCGATCGAGCGCGGCGGCCGGTGCTGGTGTGGATCCACGGCGGCGCCTTCGTGCTGGGCTCGGGCTCGCAGGCGCTCTACGACGGCTCGGCGCTGGTCCGACGCGGCGACGTGGTGGTGGTCACGATCAACTATCGAATGGGCGCGCTCGGTTTCCTGCGGCTGCAGGAGCGCTTCGGAGATCAGCTGCCCGCGACCGGCAACGAGGGGCTGCTCGACCAGGTCGCGGCGCTCGAATGGGTCCGTGACGAGATCGAGACCTTCGGCGGCGATCCGGACAACGTGACGATCTTCGGCGAGTCGGCGGGGGCCATGAGCTGCGCCAGCCTGCTCGGCATGCCCCGCGCGCGCGGGCTCTTCCATCGTGCGATCCTTCAGTCCGGTGCGGGCAACTTCCGGTGGCCGGCCGACATCGCGGCCGGCCTGGCCGACCTCTTCCTGGACGATTTGGGACTCGGTTCGCCGGACGCGCTACGCGCGGTGGGCATCTCGCGCCTCCTCGAGGCCCAGCGTCGGCTGTTCATGGACATGCTGATGGGTGACCGCTACGTGCTGGGCGCCCTCTCTCCGGCCGGACAGCGCGTCGCGGGCGCGCTGTTCCTGGGACTGGCCCTCACCCGAGGGCGCTTCGGTCGGGTGACGGCGCCGCTCTCGCGGCGGCTCGTCGCCCGGCTGCGCCGGGGGCGCGCCGACTCGATGACGTCGCGGCGCTCGGCGGTCCTTCACGCGCTGCAGACGCGGGGCTTGCCGTTCCAGCCGGTGGTGGATGGCGATGTCGTTCCGTGCGATCCTCTCGACTCCGTCCGCCGCGGCGCGGCCCGCGACATCCCGCTGCTGATCGGCACGAACCTGGACGAGTCGCGGCTGTTCCTGCCGCTCGATCCCGAGGCCACCACGCTCGACGAACCCTCCCTGCTCAAGCGATGCCGGGACGTGATCCAGGGCGAGCACGGGGCGAGCGAGCACGCGGCCCGTGACGTGATCTCGGTCTATCGCGCGGCCCGCGCGGGCCGCGGCGAGCCCGTGGACCCGGGCGATCTCTGGTTCGCGATGGAGTCCGACCGGACCATGCGCCATCCCGCGATGGCGCTGGCCGGCGCACACGCGGCGCACCAGCGTCACACCTATGCGTATCTGTTCACGTGGCCATCGCCGGTGCTGGGCGGCCTGCTCGGCTCGTGCCACGCGCTGGAGCTGCCGTTCGTGTTCGGCACGCTCGGGCATCCGATGTTTCGTCCCTTCGCGGGCAAGGGATCCGAGGCCCGCGCCCTCGCGGAGCGCATCCAGGACGCGTGGATCGCCTTCGCGCGGACGGGACGGCCGGCGCACGCCGGCCTGCCCTCGTGGCCCGAGTACGAGACGTCGAGCCGCCGCACCATGATCCTGGACCGGCGGTGCCGGGTGGAGGCGGCGCCCCACGAGCCCGAGCGCGCCGTGTGGGATCGAGTGGCCAGGAGCGGCGGCGATCAGGCCGCCGAGTGACCGCCGTCCAGGAACAGGGTCTGTCCGGTCATGAAGTCGGAGGCGGACGACGCGAGATAGACGACCAGCGGGCCGACCTCCTCGAGGCGCCCGGTGCGACGCGCGGGCACGTCGCGCAGGAGGCGCTCGCGGGTGCGCGGGTCGTCGAAGGCGCTCGCGTTCATGTCGGTGACGAACCAGCCGGGCGCCAGCGCGTTGACCTGGATGGAATGCCGGGCCCACTCCGCGGCCAACGCGCGGGTGAAGCCCATCACCCCGCTCTTCGACGCGGCGTAGGCGCTGTAGCCCGGCAGCCCCACCTGACCCAGCACCGACGACACGTTGATGATCTTCCCGGACCGCTGGGCGATGAGGTGAGCGGCGGCGGCGCGGCAGCCGTTGAACACGCCGACCAGGTTGACGTCGAGGGTGGCCCGAAAATCATCCGGCGACATCTGGGCCACCGGCGCGACGCGGGCGATGCCGGAGTTGTTGACCACGATGTGGAGACCGCCCAGCGCGCCGATGGTGCGCTGCACGAGGGCCTCGACCTCCGCGTACGCGGTCACGTCGGTCTCGACCACCAGCGCCCGTCGCCCGGTGGCCGCCACCTGCGCGGCCGTCTCCTCGAGGTCCGGCTTCGACCGCGCCGCGACCGCCACGTCGGCGCCCGCCTGCGCCAGCGCGACTGCCATCGCCCGACCCAGCCCGCGGCTGGCCCCGGTGACGATGGCCACCCGGCCGTCGAGACGGAAGGCCGGATGAAGCTCGCTACCGGTAGAGGGAATCGAGCGTCTCCCGATACTTCTCGGTGATGAGCTTGCGCTTGACCTTGAGGGTCGGGGTCAGCAGGCCGTTCTCCACCGTGAAGTCGATGGGCAGGATCGCGAACTTCTTGATCTTGGCGTAGGACTGCAGCTCGCCGTTGCGGGCCTCCACGATGCGGCTCACCCGCTCGACGACCTGCGGGTTCTTCACGAGCGACGTGGGGTCACCGTCGAGGATGCCCTGCGCCTGGGCGAAGTTCGCGAGCTCCTCCGGATTGAGCGTGAGGAGCGCCACCGGATACGGGCGCTGGTCGCCGTGGACCATGGCCTGGCTGATGAACGGATCGCCCTTGAGCAGATTCTCGATGTTCTGCGGCGCGATGTTCATGCCGCCCGCGGTCACGATGAGGTCCTTCTTCCGGTCGGTGATGAATAGGAAGCCGTCGGCGTCGAGCCGGCCGATGTCACCGGTGGCGAACCAGCCGTCGGGCAGGAACACTTCCGCGGTCGCCTCCGGCTTCTTGAAGTACCCCTTGGCGATGTTGGCTCCGCGGCCGAGGATCTCCCCGTCGGGCGCGATCCTGATCTCGATGCCCGGCTGGGCCTGCCCCACCGAGCCGAACTTGAAGTTGTCGAGGCGATTGAAGGTCAGCGACGGACAGGTCTCGGTGAGACCATAGCCCTCGAGGATCAGGATGCCGGCGGCGTGGAAGAACTCGGCGATCTCCTTCGAGAGCGGAGCGCCCCCCGACACCGCGAACCGGAGCCGGCCTCCGAGCGCCACGTGCAGCTTCGCGAACACCAGCTTGTGGGCGAGACGGTGCCGGAAGGCCAGCCCGGAGGGCACCGGACGCTTCGCCTGCTGGAGCTTCGAGACCTGGCGCCCCACGCCCACCGCCCAGTGGAAGATCTTCCGCTTGATCGGCGAGCCGGCCTCGGCCCGGGCGAGCACGCCCGCGTACACCTTCTCGAAGACGCGCGGGACGCTGCAGATGAAGTGCGGCTTCACCTCGGGCAGGTTGTCGCGCAGCTTGTCGATGGACTCGGCGAAGGCGGTGGTGAGCCCGCGGTGCACGCCGATGAACGACTCGAGCCGCCCGAACGAGTGGGCCAGCGGCAGGAACAGCAGGTGCGTGTCGCGGTCCTGCACGCCCGCCATCTTCGATGCCGACTCCAGGGTGGCCACGTGGTTGCCGTGCGTCTGGACCACGCCCTTCGGCGGGCCGGTGGTGCCGGAGGTGTAGACGATGGTCGCGATGTCGTCGGGCCGGACCGCGGCCACGCGCCCGGCCAGGTCGCTCTTGAGCCGCTCCACGTTGTCCCATCCGAGCCGGCGCAGACCTTCCCAGGTCATGATGCGCGGCGAGGGCTCACCCTGATAGCCCTGGATCACCACGATCTGCTCGAGGCCCTCCATCTTCCCCTGCACCTCGAGCACCTTGGCGAGCTGGCCCGGGTCCTCCACGAACAGCGTCTTCACCTCCGCGTCGTTGACGATGTACTGGATCAGGTCGGGCGGATAGCTCGGATAGATCGGAATGGTGCGGCATCCGGCCGAGAACGCGGCAAAGTCCGCCTGCACCCACTCGGCGCGGCTGGCGGAGAGGATACCGACCGCGTCGTTCTTCCGGCGGCCGAGAGCGAGCAGGCCGGTGGCCAACTCGCGCACCGTGTCTCCCACCTCACGCCAGGAGCGCGTCGTCCACACGCCCGCATCTTTCGACTGCTGGGCCGGGCGATCACCGTCGCGCTCGACTCGGCTCCAGAACATGCTCGCCAGCGTCACGTTGGCCATGGTCGCCTCCTCACACCAGGGTGCGGAGCTCCTTGCGCAGGACCTTCCCGATGGGACTCTTGGGCAGCGACGGCACGAACCGGATCTGCTTCGGGCACTTGAAACGGGCCAGCCGGCTCGCGCAGAAGGCGATGATCTCGTCCGCCGAGACGGCCGCGCCGTCCTTCAGGACCACGAACGCCACCACCTCTTCGCCCATCAGCGGGTCCTTCGTGCCGACGACCGCCGCTTCCGCGATCGAGGGGTGGGCGTAGAGCACCTCTTCGACCTCGCGCGGGTAGATGTTGAAGCCGCCGCGGATGATGAGGTCCTTCTTGCGCTCCACGATGAACAGGAAGCCGTCGGCGTCGAGGCGTCCCATGTCCCCGGTGTGGAGCCATCCGCCGCGCACGGTGCGCGCGGTCTCCTCCGGGTTGCGGTAGTAGCCGGTCATCACGTTCGGGCCCTTCACGCAGACCTCGCCGACGTCGCCCACCGGCAGCGAGCGGTCGCCATCGTCCTGAATCGAGATCGCCACGCCGGGAATGGCTTGTCCCACCGACCCGAGCTTGCGGGCCCCGGTCAACCGGTGGGTGGAGACGACCGGCGCGGCCTCGGTCAATCCGTAGCCCTCGAGGATCTTGCCGCCGAACTTGCGCTCGAAGGGCCCGACCACCTCGACCGGCAGCGGCGCCGCGCCGGAACCCCAGACGCGCATCGACCGGGTGTCGAACCGCTCCGTGTCCGGGTAGTTCAAGAGGTAGATGAGCATGGTGGGCACCGCGGCCATGGAGACCGCCTTGTAGTCCTGGATGGTCTGGAGCACCAGCTCGGGATTGAACCAGCGCAGCAGCACGCCGCGGGAGCCGAGAAGGTGCCCCGCGTTCATCACGGTGAGCCCATAGGAGTGCGACAGCGGCAGCACCGTCACCGCCCACTCCTCGCGCGGCAGCTCGTGGAGCGAGGCGATGGCGCGCGCGTTGGACTCGAGGTTGGCGTGGGAGAGCGCCACGCCCTTCGGCACTCCGGTGGTGCCCGAGGTGTAGAGGATCACCGCCAGGTCGTCGGGACGGCGGTCCGCGGGGGTGAACCGGTCCGGCTCCCCCGCCGATTCCTCCGCGAGCGAGCGGAGCCGCCCGTCACCGCCGCCGTCGACCAGCAGCACGTGCCGGAGCGTGGGCATCTCCCCGATCTGGCCCTCGACTTTCGAGACCAGGTCGGTGGACGTGATCACGACCTTGGCTTCGGAGTCGGCCAGGATGTGCCTGACTTCCCGCTCGCCGAGCAGGAAGATGAGCGGCACGATCACCGCGCCGCACTTCAAGATCGCCCCGTAGCTCTGCATGACCTCGGGGCAGTTGGGCAGCAGCACGACCACGCGATCGCCGGGGCCGATGCCCAGGCGCCGCAAGGCGTGGGCCAGTCGCGAGGCGGCCCGCTGCTGGTCGACGTTGGTGTACTCCCGGCCCTCGAACGCGAGCGCGGGGTACTCCCCGAACCGGTCGAGGGCCTCGTCCGCCAGGCGGCTCAATGACATGGGGCTACCGGTAGGCCATGAGTTTCAAGGGGTTATCTCGTATATCACGGCCGTACTGACGCGACGCGATAAAAACTACTTGCGCTGTATTACGCGATGCGTTATGGTGATCTCATATCGAAGTCTCGAGGACCCAGGAAGGAATACACCGAAGAAGGAGGCGCGAACATGACGAATCCCAACTCATCCCAGGAGCTCGTATCCCAGCTCACCGGCCGCGCTGTCGAGGCCATGTCCCTCTGGGCGGACGCCAATCAGCGGATCCTCCGGGAGCTGGTCGAGCTGTCCGCGACCACCGCGAAGGAAGGCGTGCGGCTCTACGCCGAGATCCAGTCATCGGCGGTGGAGGCGATGAAGGACGGCCAGTCGTACCTGCTACGCCGCCAGACCGAGCTGTCCGAGGCGCCCCGCGACCCGATGACCTTCTGCCAGAAGGGCGTGGTGGAATCGGTCGAGGGCACGCAGCAGGGCTTCCGCCTGTTCGAGAGCACCGCGCAGGCCATGACCCGGTCCGCGGAGCGTCTGCAGATCAAGACCGAGCAGGCGGCCACCGAGATCCAGGCCACCGTCACCCAGCTCGTGGGCAAGATGAAGCCGCTCTACGCTCCGCTCGCCTAAGACACCCAGTCGCCGCGGGTCGGCGCGGTCCGGCCGACCCGCGCTACTTCTCCCGCTTCTTCTCCAGCCGCTCCTCGAGGGCGCGGAGCTGCTCGCGCAGCACGGAAACTTCTTCCCGAAGCGCGTCCGCCTCCGCGGGCTCGGCGCGCTTTTCCGTCTTGACCGGCTCGCCGGCCGGGGTCGCCGCGAGCCAACCGGCCCGGGATCCCCATTCGCGCAGCACCCGGTCCGTCTCCCGTTGACTCGTCATGAGCCCCTCCAGACTCGAGCGGAGGGACTTCTGCACGAAGTCCTGCCAGGCTTCCCCGTGCTTGATGAGCTGGTGCAGGAACGCGGTGGGCAGCGTGGCGCGATGACTGCGCTCGTTCTCGAGGATGATCTGCGCGAGGGTCACCGAGGTCAGGTCCTCGCCGGTGGACACGTCGACGACCGAGATCTCCCGTCCGGCCCGGATCAGCTCCTCGAGCTCCTCGAGCGTGACGTAGCGACTCTCCTGGGTGTCGTAGAGCTTGCGATTGGAGTATCGCTTGATGACGTACGCCATGGCGAAAATCAGTCTAGCACCGCGAATGTAGCGTCACAAGGCGACGCCCGTCGGGCCGCGCAGCGGCGCGCGCGAGAGCGCGGACTACTTGAAAGGCGGGCGCACGAAGGCGGCGGGCGTCGCGGCGGACAGGGCGGAGAGTCCGAGCATGCCCATGATGCTGGCGCCCTGGGCCATCCAGGCCAGGGGCTGCAGCATCCAGAGTGCGAGCGGTGCGATCGCCTCCGCGGGCCGCGTGTAGTCGATCGGGGTCCGCGACGGCATCACCACCGCCTCGCCGGACAGGACGTCTTCGGCGCGCTGGTTGGTGCACATCGTACGCAGACGGATCCGGTTCTTCTCGCGGCTCACCTCGATGACCTCGACGCGGGCGGAGATCGAGTCGCCCGACTTCACCGGCTTGAGGAATTTCAGCTCCTGGGAGACGTAGATGGCGCCGGGGCCCGGCAACCGCGTCCCGATGACCGCGGACACCAGACCGGCCGTCCAGATGCCGGGCGCGATCGGGGCCTTGAACACGGTGCCCGCGGCGTACTGGTGATCGGAGTGCACCGGGTTGTAGTCGCCGACCGCGTGCACGAACGCGGCGATGTCGTCGTCGGAGACCCGCCGCGTGAGCTGGGCGCTGTCCCCGACCGCGATCGAATCGATGGTGAGCCCGATCATGCGCGCTCCGGACGGGGCGCGCGGTCGTCGAGCCGGCGCAGCACGCGATCGAGCTTGTCCTCCAGCGCGTCGATCTTCTCCTCGACCTGCACGAGGTGGCGGGCCAGCGCGGTGACCTGCGTGCGGGACGGGATCCCGAGCCCGGACAGCGACAGCTCGATCTGCTGCTCGGCCGCCTTCTTGGCCGGACCCGAGGCGTTGAGGAAGCCTTCCAGCTGCTTGCCCATGAGCTTGGCGAACGTGTCGGTCCCCATCGCCTGCTCGAGCACCCGCGACCACGCGGCGATCCACTGGTCGAGGAACTGCTTCCACTGGGCCATGAGATCGGGCGAGGGGGCCGCGCCCTGGGTCATCACCTTGGACCAGGCCGCCATGCCCTGGTCCATGAACGGCCGCCAGAACGCCTGCGGATCGAACGTCGGCGCGGCCGCGGGGCCCTGCCCCATCATCCGCAGCCACGCCTGGGTGCCTTCCTCCACCTGGCGCTTCCACATGTCGAGCAGCTGTTGACTCGGGTTGTCGGCCATGACCGGCTCCTCGGCCCCGCTACGAGCGCGCGGCCAGCCAGGACGCCACCTTCGGCCAGCAGTGGACCGAGGCGCCGCGCCCGGCGATGAGCGAGATGTGCCCGCCCGGCAGCTCCACGTACTCCTTGTCGCGCGTGCTCACCACGTCGATGAGCGGCTTCACGCACGCGGGCGGGGCGATGTTGTCCTCCTTGGCGCCCACCGCGAGCACCGGGCAGCGGATCTCGCGCAGGTCCACGCGGCGGCCGCCCATCACCAGCTCGCCCTTGATGAGCTTGTTCTGCTGGTAGAAGTCGCGCACCCACTGGCGGAAGAACTCGCCGGGGAACGGCAGGTACTCGTTGGCCCACTTGTTGAGCGCGTTGAAGCCGGAGACGTAGTCCGGGTTCCAGAGGTTCCACCAGAGATTCAGGTTCGTGCTCACGTCCATGGTGGGCTTGAGCAGCTTGAAGCCCATCTTCACCATGTCGGCCGGGATGCTGCCCAGGGTGTCGACGTACTTGTCGACATCGAACACCTCGGGAGCGAGCCACTTGCCGAACAGGCCGACGTGGGCGAAGTCGATCGGGCCCGCCATGTCGACGTAGTTCTTCAGCGGGAACTCGGGATGCGTGGTCACGAAGCAGGCCGAGAGCGGCGCGCCCATGCAGTAGCCGAGCACCGACATCTCGGACGCCCCGGAGGATTCGAGCGCCTTCCGGGCCAGCCGGGGCAGGATCTTGGTCACCGCGTGCTCGACGGTGAGGCCGTTGTCCTCTTCACCGAACACGCCCCAGTCGACCAGGTAGAAGTCGAATCCCTGCTGGGTCATGTGCTCGATGAACGAGCCCCGGGGCATCAGATCGAAGATGTAGGGACGGCTGATCCCGAGGTTCGGCACGAAGAGCAGCGGGGTCCGCAGGGTGCGCCGCGACTCGTAGCGCCAGAGCCGCGACTTGTTGGTGCGGTAGATCTCCTGGCGCGGGGTGGGCCCGACCTTGGGCTCCTTGGGATTCATGACCATCTCGCCGAAGTGCTTCATCCGGAGGAGGTTGCGATCCATCTCCTCCTTCATGCGCGCCACCAGCTCGGGGGACATCGCGGGCATCTCACCCATCATCGTGAAGAGCTCGTCTTTCATAGGACTTCATCGTACGGCGGGGTGACGCCTCGCGTCAACCTTTCCGGCGACGGTGGCCCGCCCCGATGGCCCCCGGAGCGGGCGGCGCCGTCGTCGCGGGCCGACTAGACCTGGAACAGGCTCCCGACCTTCATGGCAAGGCCCATGTCACCCTTGAGCTTCAGCTTGCCGGACATGAACGCCATCTGACCGGACAGCTTGCCGCCGGTCATGTCGAGCCAGTCCTGGGAGGACATGGTCAGGGTGAGGTTCGGATTGGCGGCCGCGCCCGGGCTCACGTTGCAGGCCCCGTCCTTGATGACCGCGTTCCAGGTGCCTCCCTGGTCTCCGGTGATGTCGTACTGGATCGTGGCGTTGACTCCCGCCGCCTTGTCGGCGCGGAAGCGGGACGCCATATTGTCGAAGGTCTCCTTCACTGTCGCCATGGACGCGTCTCCTTTCCGAAGTCGAGCGCGATGACTAGAAGGTGAAGAGGTCCATCCCACCGGTGACGGTGAGCACGGCCCCCGTGATGTAGCGCGCGCGCTCCGAGCAAAGGAACGCCACCGCGCTGGCGATGTCCTCGGGCTGCCCCTCCCGCTGCATGGCCACGCGCTTGACCATGCGCTCGTAGAGCGGCGACAAGTTCGCGTTCGGCCCCACGATGCCGGGGGCGATCACGTTCGAGGTCACATTGTACCGCGCGCCTTCCAGGGCCACCGACTTGGCGAAGCCGACCAGGCCCATCTTGCCGGTGGAATACGCGGTCTGGCCGAAGCCGCCCATGAGGCCCGCGATCGAGGCCATGCAGATCACCCGTCCCCAGCGGCGCTCGCGCATGCCCGGAAACACGAGCTTGGTCACGTTGAAGGTGCCGGTCAGGTTGATCTTGAGGTTCAGATCCCAGTCGTCGTCCGCGGTGTCCTTGAGCTGACCCATCGTGTAGATCCAGCCTGCGTTGTTCACGCAGATGTCGATGGGACCCAACTCGCTCTCCGCGCGCCGCAGCACGTCGGCCAGGGCGCTCCGCTCGGTGATGTCCGCCGCGTAGCCGCGCGCCTGGCCGCCTCCGTCGCCGATCTCGCGGGCCGTCTCGGCCGCGCCCTCCCCGTTGAGGTCCAGCACGACCACCTTGCAGCCCTCCGCGGCCAGGGTCAGGCAATCCTGCTTGCCGAGGCTTCGCGCCCCTCCGGTGACGAGCGCGGTCTTGCCCGCGATGCCGAGGTCCACTACCGGCCCTTGAACTCGGCGGGACGCTTCTGGAAGAAGGCCTGGATGCCCTCCGAGGCGTCCTCCGTCCGCAGCGATTGGAGAAACGCGCGCACCTCGATCTCGATCGCGGTATCGATGGGCGCGGCGAGGCCGTCGTCGACCGCCTCGATGATGAGCCGGGTCGCCACCGGGGGACGCTTGGCCAGCTCCCGGGCCAGCGCGCGGGCCTCGTTCAAGGTCTCGCCCTCCTTGGAGAGCCGGTTGACCAGCCCGAGACGGTAGCACTCGGCGGCCGGGATCTGCGTGCCCAGGATCAGGTGCTCGAGCGCGAGCCCTCGGCCGATGAGGCGCGGATAGCGCTGGGTGCCGCCGAAGCCGGGGATGATGCCGAGATTCGATTCGGTCTGCCCCATCCGCGCACCCTCCTTGAGGATGCGGATGTGGCACCCCATCGCGATCTCGCAGCCACCTCCGAGCGCGTGGCCGTTGATCGCGGCCACCACCGGCTTCGGGAAGCGCTCGATGCGGCGCACCACGCTGTTGCCGAAGCGGATGAACGCGCCGACGTCGGCGCCCTGGAAGGCGGAGCCCAGGTCGGCTCCCGCGCAGAAGATCTTGTCGCCCGCGCCGGTGATGATCACGCTGCGGACCGCGTCGTCGGGCTCGAGGTCGGAGAGGGCCGCGTTCAGCTCGCGCATCAGCGTCTCGCTGATGGCGTTGGCGGGCGGCCGGTTGAGGGTGATGATCGCGAAGCGCTCCTCCCGCGTGAGGACGAGGGTCTCGTACGCCATCGGGCGATTCTCCTTCGGTGGGCTAGGGACGGGGGGCCACGCCCTGCAGGAACAGATCGGCGACCGACGGGGCGGTCTCGGTGAGTCGGTAGCCCCGCTTGCCGAGCACCCAGGACGTCGCCATCTGATCCATGATGCCGAACAGCATCTTGGTGGCGACCTTCACCGGCAGATCGGACTTGAAGTGGCCCTGTCCCACTCCCTCCTCCAGGACCGAGCCGATCAGCGCGAAGTACTCGCCGACTTCCTGGCTGGACGCCCCGCGAAAGAATTTCTGGCCCTGGCGCAGCTCGACCTGCACGACCTCGGCGAGATCGGGATCTTCCTCCAGCATCGAGAAGTGCAGGTGCACGAGGCGGCGCACCTTGGCGACCGCGTCGGGCTCGTCGGCGATGGAGCGGCGCATCGCGGCCACGAAGCTCGCCATCTTCTCCCGGAACAGCGTGATCAGGATGTCTTCCTTGGTCTTGAAATAGAGGTAGATGGTGCCGGCCGCGATGCCGGCCTCGCGCGCGACGTCCGAGACGCGGGAGTTGAAGTAGCCCTTGCGGGCGAAGACCCGAACCGCGGCCTCGATGATCTGCTGGGGCTTGTCTGGATCACGCATGGCAGGCAGTGAATCGCCGTTCATACTATGCGGGGCCTACCGCACTGTCAAACGGTACGTGTGCCGCGCGGCTGGCAGTGGGCGACGTATTCCTGCAGACGCGTGAACTCCTTGCCGTCGAGATTGGTGAACACCAACACCGCGCCGCCCTCGTAGGCTTCCCACACCAGCGCGGGCAGCCGCAGCCGGTCGAGCCCCGCGCGCGGGGGCAGCTCGATCACCACCACGTCACCCTCGACCAGCGGCTGATCGGTCGCGATGCGACCGCCCGACGCGCTCAGGTCCACGGTGTGCCCGCTCGCGCCGCCCGCCGAGCTGCCTTCCACCCGGATCGGCAGGCTCACCGGGACGCGCGGGAACCGGCGGCGGAGGTCGCCGCGCGAGACGAACGGCGTCACCCGGCCCGCGGGCGAATCCGACATCTTGAGGAAGGCGATCCCGACGCTCTCGACGTCCCGGCGCACCACCGTGCCCACCATCTCGAGCCGCCCCGCGTCGCCCGGCATCGTCACCCGCACCGTGACCAGGCTGTCCACCGCCGCCTCGGTCTCGGATCGCACCTTCATGCCGGACAGGCTCAGGTTGACCACTTCACCGGAGACGACGCGGCCATCGATGGTCTCCACGGTGGCGGACCAGGCCGCGGTGGCTCTCGGAAAGGACCGTCGGTCGTGCCCGCTCACTCGCTCCTCCTCGATGTGTCTCGTGCGATACCGACCACTCGGTCGGCCCTCGCGTCGTCCTCGAACCCTGACGCCTCTCGCGCCTCGCTGTCAACTGCGGCGGGCGCCGGTGCTGTTGGTCTATAGAAATGTCACCCCTTAACTGGCCAGTAAGAATGTCACCCCATGGAGACATGGGAGACATTCACGATGAGCCGCAAGGAAGTGCTGCGGGCCGGACTGCTCAAAGGCGCGCTGGCCGGGAAGATCAGCAATGCGCAAGGCGCCGGGGCCCTGCACCTGAGCGTTCGCCAGTTTCAACGGTTGAAGGTGCGCTTCGTCGCCGAGGGGCCGCGAGGCCTCCTGCATCGGCTGCGCGGCCGGCCGGCGCCCCGCCGGCTGCCGGCCGACGTGCGCGCGTCCGTGGCGGCCTTGCTGCAGAGCCTCTACGCCGGGTTCAACGACTGCCATGCCACCGAGAAGCTGCGGGAGGTCGAGGGCCTCGTGCTCAGTCGGTCCTCGGTGCGGCGCCTGCGCCGCGCCCTCGGCTTGCCCGCTAAGCGGCAGCGCCGGGGACGCCAGGTTCGCACCCGGCGGTGCCCGGCGGCCCAGCTTGGCACCCTTGTGCAGCTCGACGCCAGCCCCTTCGCGTGGCTCGAAACCCGCGGCCCCCAGCTCGCGCTGCACGGCGCCATCGATGATGCGACCGGCACCGTCCTGGCCCTGTATTTCCGGCCCACCGAGGATCTGCACGGCTATGTCACCCTGCTGCGGCAGCTCGTGACCACGTACGGCGTGCCCCTGGCCCTCTATGGCGATCGCCTCAACGTCTTTGTCCGCAACGATCCGCACTGGACCCTCGAGGAGCAACTGCGCGGCACCCAAGACCCTACGCACTTCGGCCGCATCCTGCGCGAGCTCGGCATCGGGTTCATCCCCGCGGGCTCGCCGCAGGCCAAGGGCCGCATCGAGCGCCTCTGGCAAACGCTGCAAGACCGCCTCGTCAGCGAGCTGCGGCTGCGCGGCATCGCGACCCTGGAGGCCGCCAATGCGTTCCTCCCCGAGTTCCGCGCGGACTACAACTGCCGCTTCACCCGGGCCCCCGCTGACCCCACCGCCGCCTGGCGCCCCGCCCCCCGCGATCTCGCTGCCGTCCTGAGCTGTCGCTACCGCCGCGTCGTCGCGCACGACAACACCGTCCGCCTTGGCGCGCGCTGGGTCCAGCTGCCCCGGCGCCGGGTCTACACGGGCCGCCGCCTGGAGGTGCGCGAGTGCCTGGACGGGCGCCTCCTCGTGTTCGCCGCCGGCCACTGCCTCGCCACGCAGCCCGCGCCTGCCGCCGACTTCATCCTCCGCCCCCGCCGCAGCCCCAACTCCGACCGGCGCCCGCGGCGGCGCGCCGCTCAGAGCCGCGCCGCCGAGGGAGGCCACTATCCCCCTACGCCCCGAACGCCGCCACGTTCATCGCGCACCTCAGCGCCGCTGACCCCGCGCAAGCCGAGCCCCACGCACCCCTGGCGTCACTCCACCCCTTACTCCACTCCGCACCGGGGGATGACATTTTCACGGAACAGTTAACGTGACATTTCTACTGGACAGCGACAGGCGCGTTTCACAAGATGCTGTTGGTCTATAGAAATGTCACCCCTTAACTGGCCAGTAAGA
>Ga0081455_10000500_pt1 | contig 50955 bp, 54 predicted proteins | sample TabmetS3T2R1_FD_70207 | JGI IMG/M metagenome (GOLD analysis project Ga0081455, IMG submission 70207) | Tabebuia heterophylla rhizosphere microbial communities from the University of Puerto Rico - S3T2R1 | ecosystem: Host-associated > Plants > Roots > Rhizosphere ...
CTTCACGTCTTCAGGGAAATACCGATACTTCTTCGTCATGCCAGTTCCTCTCTACGAGAAACTGTCCGCACTTTCCCTGTCTCATTTTTGGGGGCCGCTACAGGAGGGGTTTCCGCAATTAACGCAGTTTTCGCACCCGATCCGCCAATCGGGACCGTGTTCCCGTCTGCGCCGGAGTCGATCTTTGCAGGCGGGGGAATAACCAAGCACCGATGCCGGGGGGTCTGTTTTGCCGATCCTTGCGAGGGAGCAGGCGGATTTGAATTTCTGCGCTCCGGGAGCGCGCTTCCTTCGATGCGGTCGGACGTGCGAGCGATGGGGCAACGGCGCTTGTTCATGCCCTTATATGGGCTGTTCGTACGAACGGAAATCAAGTGGGAATCATGGGAGTGATTCTCGACCGTCGTTCTCGCCGTGATGCCCGCTGCTCGCATCATTTCGGTCTTGCCGGAGGCTCGGCGCGCGAGCGACAGTCGACTGCTCTCTTGGAGGCGCAGGGTGGCATGTCGTCGATAACGTCGGGCAATGCAAGGCAGTATGGCGACAGTCGGAAGCTCGCCGCCCGCGCGCGCCTTGTGAGCCAATACCCGATCGCCGAGATCGGCTGGTTTCCGTGGCTGGCCAGGCAGCTCCCCCTCGAAGCAGGCCATCGCGTTCTGGACGTCGGCTGCGGCCCCGCATGGTTCTGGGCCGCCATCGCCAAGCTGCTGCCGGAGAAGCTTGACCTGACGCTTTCCGATCTTTCGCCCGGCATGGTCCAGGAGGCCATGGAACGATGCCGGGCACTGCCGTTCGAGCAAGTACGGGGACGACAGGCTGATGCAACGGCCCTGCCCTTCGAGGACAGCTCGTTCGACGCCGTCGTGGCGATGCATATGCTCTATCATGTCGCCAGCCCTGCGGCCGGCATTGCGGAGATGTATCGCGTCCTCAAGCCCGGCGGCTTTCTCGCGGTCACCACCAACGGCGCCGGCAACATGCGCCGGATGTACGAGCTGACCGCCGCGTTCGGCGGCTCGCCGGTCGACCCCGCCGCGGCCGCTTTTGGCTATGACGACGCCCGCCGGCTCATGCACGGCCAATTCGGCAACGTCGCCATGACGCAGCATCCGGCTCGCCTGCGCGTGACCGAGCCGGAAGATGTGTTCCTGGCCCTCACATCCTATCCCCCGGGCGACCAGGCCGGCGATGCCGAGCTTGCGGCGTTCCGGAATGCAATCACTGCAGCATTTCATGCCGGCAATGGCGTGCTGGAGGTCGAGAAGGAAAGCGGGCTGTTCGTGGGCAGGAAGGCGTCCTGACCTCGGCCGGGCCATCCATCAGCGAGCGGCCCTGTCGAAATCACCGGGGCCGGGGTCAGGCGAGGGCATTTGAATTTCTGTGCTCCGGGCGCGCGATTCGTCCCGGCTCGACTGCGGACATCTTGAAATGGATAAACGGGTCAGCATGACTAGGACGGTCAAGACGCCGCCCAAGCCGCCTCGTCCGCCGGGGCGCTGGATGCTGCAGGATGCCAAGGCGCGCTTCAGCGAATTGGTGCGGCGCGCGCGGAGCGAGGGGCCGCAGCATGTGACCGTGCACGGGCGCGACGAAGTGGTGGTTGTGGCCGCCGACGAATTCCGCCGCCTCAAGGGCGAACGCACGGGGCGAGCGTTGATCGACGCGCTGCAAGCGTCGCCCTATCGCAACGTCGACATCGAGCCGAGGCGCGAACGGATGCGCGTGCGCGATGTCGAGCTGTGACGCGATGGCTGCTCGATACGAACATCCTGTCCGAGCTGCGCCGGCCGAAGCCGGAAAGGAAAGTGGTCGCGTTCGTCGAGCAGCATGCGCTCGATCTGCTCCATGTCAGCACCGTGACGCTGGCTGAAACTCGCTTCGGCTTCGAGCTTGTTGGCGATGCTACGCGCCGCGCGGAGCTGAACGACTGGCTGACGCACAAGGTGCAGCCGATGTTCGAGCAGCGCATTCTCGGCGTCACTGAGGACGTGCTGTTCAAATGGCGGGTGCTGTCGAAGCGGGCCGCAAGACAGGACACGCCTATCCGGCCTGATCTGTTCATCGCCGAGATCGCGCTGCATCAGCTTGTTGGATTGGTGATATCGCGCGCCTCGACACGCTGATATCCACGCATAGACTATCGTCGACGAAACGCCGCAAGCGCTGTGGGCGCGCCATTTCCTGCGCTCACGCAAGCGTCAGGTAACGGAAGGCTCGTCATTGTCGGCCCCGGTTGCTTGCAACAGTGCCTTGGCGCGCCTCAGGATGGGCGTCGCAAAGCCATCGCTGAAGCGCCGGTAGATAGGCGCCAGAAGGGCAGAAGCCTCCGTGCGCCGCCCTTGCATTTGCCATTGTTCCGCCAGGGCAAGTGCCGCGCGCAGCTCCCAGTACAACGCGCCCTGTCGCTGCGACAGGGCGATCGCACGCCGCAATATCTGCTCGGCCTTCGGGTTGCCCGGCTGGCCATGAGCAACCACGCTGCCCTGGATGCGCAGCAGCTCCGGCACGAATCGCATATATTCCGTTTGCTCGGCGTAGCGCAGCGCTCTCTCGACCTCGGCGATACCTTCATCGGCATGGCCGGCAGCGGTCAACGCCTCGGCGAAGTAGCCGCGAAAGATGGTCTGCAACGATCTGTATCCGGTTGCTTCCATTTGCGCGAGGCCGGAGCGGAGCGCCGCGGCGCCGGCGGCGGGATCGCCGCGCATGAAGAGCATGCGGCCGGTCGCGCACGCTGCCAGAGCACGGAAGGTACCGAGCGCATGGCGATCGGCTTGTTCCAGAATTGCCGCGATATGGCGCTCTGCCGTATCGAATGCGCCGACCTCGGGGAACAGCAGACCCGCCGGACGGGTCATCGCCAGGCACAGGGCGACAGGCTGTCCGACCTGCTGCGCTTCCTCGATTGATCGTTCCGCGGCCCGGATCCCTGCTTCGATCAGGCCGCGCGCGAACAGACAGGTCGACAGATGCCCAAAGGCGGAGGAAAGCGCATCCAGCCCAAGCGATGCCATCTCACGTTGACGTTGAGCGGCCGGATAATGGCGAATGGCCTGGTCCAGCAAGCTGCTGGCTTCAGCGTACTCAGCGAGGTAGGTCAACGACATGCCGACCATCAGGTTGGCTGTATGCGTTGCTGCGAGGTCTGCGTCGCTGCGGGCAAATTCGGCATAGCGCCGGCTCAGCTGCAAAGCCTTGCGCAGCTCCACTGAGCGCAGGCTGATTTGCCAGAGGCCATGCACCGCGCGCTTTTGATGCTCGACGTTGCCGATCGCTTCGGCAAGGGAAAGCGCCCGTGTCAAATTGGCATGGGTGGCCGAGGTCATGCCTTCGGTAAACATCAATGACTGGCCGAGACCGTTGCGTAGAACCATCTCGTGCTCGAGATCGTCGGTATCGCCCAAATTGGCCAAGGCCCTGCCGATCCAATTGGTACATTCGTCCAGCAGCGACGTGGCCAGCCAGAAATTCGCCGCGGTGACCGCCAGCCGGCCCCCGAGATGGGGCCCACCGGAGGCGGAAAATGCCCATGCCAGTGCGGCACGAAGGTTGTCGACCTCGCGGGTGAAGGCGGCGAGGTCGGCGCTGACGCTCTCTTTGTTGGCATCGGGATCGAAGGTGGCGAAGAAGCTACAGAAATAGTCGGCGTGCCGGCGCGCGGTCGGTGTGTAATCGCCGGCGCTCGCGAGCTTGTCCATGGCGTAGGAGCGCACGGTCTCCAGGAGGCGCCAACGTCCGCCGGCGGCGGCCTGCTCGAGATTGACGACCGACTTTTCCACGAGGCTCGCGATGCCATCCGCCACGTGGGCCACGTCCGCCGGCGAACGCGCATCCATCACAGCGCAGGCGGCGTCGAAGGAGAATCCACCGGCGAAAATGGCGAGTCGATGGAGCAGCAGCCGCTCGGCATCCGGCAGCAGGGCATAGCTCCAGTCGAGAACCGCACGCAGCGTCTGGTGGCGCGGCAATGCCGTGCGACGCCCTGTCGTCAGCAGCGCGAACCGGTCCTGCAGGCCGTCGGCCACTTGTGCCAACCCCAACGACGCGGCGCGCGCAGCGGCGAATTCGATCGCCAGCGGCATTCCGTCCAGCTGGCGGCAGATCCTGGCGATCAAGCGCAAGTTCTGCCTGTCGCGCAGGCCGGCCGTGTGCGTCGCTTCCACCCGGTCGAGAAACAACTGCACGGCACTGTTGTCGAGGATCTCGGCGACCTGACCGGAATCATGCGGCGGCACGTCGAGCGGCGGCACACGGTAGACATGCTCGCCCGAAGTTCTCAGCGTCTCGCGGCTGGTCGCGAGGATGACGGCTCTCGATGAGAGACGGAGGATGCTTTCCGCCAGCTGTGTCGCGGCATGGATAAGATGCTCGCAATTGTCGAGCACCAGCAAGATGCGTCTGCCGCCGATGTCCCGGGCCACGCTTTCCGCCGACTTGGCGCCTCTGTCGGTCGGCAGGCCCATGGCTTCCGCCACGGCAAGCGGGACCAGAGCCGGGTCGGCAAGAGAGGCCAGCTCCACCAGCCAGACGTTGCCATCGAACATCGGCAACAGGGTCCGGGCCAACTCGATCCCAAGCGCCGTCTTGCCGATGCCGCCGGTACCGGTGAGGGTGACAAGCCGATAGGCTGAGCATGCCTGTTGCAGGTACTCCAGAGACCCCTCGCGGCCGACCAGATCGATTTTCGACGCCGGCAGGTTCGTCGAGCCGCCGGCATTCGGGAAGGAGAGCGGTGCCTTCGGTTCGGCATCGTATCTGGACCATGTACCGATCAAACGATAGCCACGGCCCGAGATCGTCTTGATGATCGTGCGATGGGCGCCGAGCGCCTTGCGGATGGCGGATATGTGAAATTCGATTGCGCCGTCCCTGACGAATGCGCCAGGCCAAACACGCTCGCTCAGGTGCTCCCGGGTGACGGCCGCGTTGGCTCCTTCGACCAGGGCTGCCAGGAGGTCGAAGGCACGACCGCCGAGCGGGACCAAGGCGCCTTGGATCCGCAACTCGCGTTGCGCCAGGTCTATTTCGCATTCGCCCGACCGGTAGGTGTGGGATGGCGACGGCGGCGGATCCTGGAGCGCCGGCGGCGCATCAAGCTCGGCGGCGTTCGAAGAGCGCCGGACTGTCCAGTGACCAAGCAGCCGGTAGCCGCGGCCCGATACCGTCTTCAACATGGGTCGATCGGCGCCGAGTGCCTTGCGAATAGCCGATACGTGCACCTGAAGGGCGTTGTCGCCGACGATGCTGTTGGGCCAGACGCGACCCATCAAATCCGATTTCGTGACGATGTTTCCTCTCGCGTCGACGAGAGCCTGCAGGATGTCGAATGCCCGGCCGCTTGTGGGCACCACTTCTCCGTCTACGCGCAACTCACGGTTCCGGAGATCAATCTCAAGTCTACGCAGCCGACGCTCCGGATCACCAGATTCGGACAAAATGACCCCGAACTCAGGAATTCTAAGATTTTTTCAGACTTCTTGCGGAGCGGCAACTCCCGCATCGCGGATTCGGGATCGCGGCGAACGCGTGCGGGCGCCGTGTGCCGATGATCGGGCTATTCAGCAATTCCCAGAAACGCGAAAGGACCTCAGGCCCCTGCCGACCATATGATCTGCACTCAACCACTAAGCGCGAGTTGGGCCATGGGAGCTTGTTCTGGTTCAGGGATACTCGATGCGGAAGAACCCGATAGGCATCAGCGACACTCGAGGTTCGACGAGCCGGACCGGACATTCTTGTTCGGGCCTTTTCGACTGATCCCCGCGCGACAGCTTCTCCTGCGGAATGGCGCTCCGGTTCGCCTCGGATCGCGGGCCTTGACCATCCTGGCGGCGCTGGTCGAACGCCGAGGAGAATTGGTCATGAAGGACGAACTGATGGCGATGACCTGGCCCAGGCTGTTCGTTCATGAGAGCAATCTCAAGGTCAACATTGCGAATCTCCGGCGCTCGCTCGGCGACATGAAAAAGGAACCGACCTACGTCGCCACAGTCCACGGCCGTGGCTACCAATTCGTAGCATCGGTTGCGATCGAAGCCTTGCAGAACATCCAACGAATCGATGGGCTGGACAGTGCTCCGCCCTCCGGACCGCTTACGGCACGGGAGGTCGTTGGCCGAGATGAAAAGATTGCAAGAATGGTCGCTGAATTGCGAAAGCGGCAGTTCGCCTGCTTCTACCGATACTCGGCCCGCTCAACGCCCGAGCTGAATTTCCCAGGGTTGACGGAGCGTAACGACTACCGAGGCGAGGAACAGCATGGGACTTGATCCGTCGCCGGCTGGTCATGGAGGGTCATAATGTATCGACTGGTCGTTTCCTTGGCGCTTGCCACACCCGTCGCAGGTACCGGTGTGTACCGCCGCTCGGGACTGCGTCCCCGGGAGCTGATCAACCTTTGACGAAGGCCAGCAGGTCCGGATTGACGGTATCCGGATGGGTGGTGCACATGCCGTGAGGCAGCCCGGGATAGACCTTCAGACTCGCGTTACGCACGAGCTTCGCGGCAAGCACCGAGGAACCCGCGAGCGGTACGATCTGATCGTCGCCGGCATGGAGAACGAGCGTCCGCTGGCCGATCGACTTCAGGTCTTCTGTGAAGTCGGTCTCCGACATAGCTTCGATACAATCGTATTGCGCCTTGATGCCGCCCCTCATGGCCTGCCGCCACCAGTTCTGAATGATGCCTTCGGATGTCTGGGCGCCGGGTCGGTTGAAACCGAAGAAGGGACCCGCCGGGACATCCCGGTAGAACTGCGCACGATTGGCGACCACCGAAGCACGAAATCCGTCGAACACTTCTTTCGGCAGTCCGGCGGCATTGCTCTCGGTGCGGATCACCATCGGCGTCACGGCGCTGATCAGCACCATCCTCGCAACGCGGCCGGACCTGGCCCGCGCAACGTAGCGCGCGACCTCACCGCCCCCGGCCGAATGGCCGATATGCACCGCTTCCCGAAGCTCGAGCGCGTCGGCCAGCGCGGCCACGTCGGCGGCGTAGGTGTCCATATCGCTGCCAACGTCCGTTTGAGCGGATCGGCCATGGCCACGACGATCGTGGGCGATCACCCGAAAGCCGTGCGAGAGGAAGAACATCATCTGGTTGTCCCAATCGTCGGCCGAGAGCGGCCAGCCGTGATGAAACATGATCGGCTGCGCCGTCTTGGGACCCCAGTCCTTGTAGAAGATCTCGGTTCCGTCGCCCGTCCTGAAGGTCGCCATCTTCCCGACTCCGTCCGTTGTGACAGCTTCATCGCGGGCGCGTGCAGGCGTCGCCGACACAGCTGTCAATCCAGCCGCGCTCATTGTCGCGAGGGCGGCCGCGTTGCGGTGTTCCGCGTTCACTGCGCAGCAACGGGCAGCTTCGACCCCTTGTTCTCACGGAGATCATCGAATGCCTTCAGGGCTCTTTCCGCTGCGCTGCGTGCACTGGCGGGATTGGCTCCGGTGATCAGGCGGCCCACGGTGATGGAATAGTCGTCGAACGGATGCATGGGCGAGCTGTAGTCCGCTCCGGCCTTGGTGACCGCGTCAACGACGGGAGGGACCTTGTCCGCCTTCAGTTTCTCCCAGACCTTCAGGACAATCTCGCCCTCAATGGTGAATCCGGTAACGGTCTTGCCCTCGATGATCGACTTGCCGGTCTTGGAGTCGATGACCCCGGGGAGAAGCACCGGTCCGTGGCATACCGCCGTGACGATGCCGCCGCGCTCCCAGACGTCGGCGGCAATGCCCTGAAGCCCGCGCGCCGTCGGGTAATCGTAAAGAGCGGCATGGCCGGCGGACGCGAAGAACAAGCCGTATTCGTCCTTCTTCAGATCCGCGGCCTTCTTCAGTTGCCCCTTCAGCTTCACATTGAACGGGTGTTTGGGATTCTCGAAGACGGCTTTGTCGTCGCCGGCCAGGAATTGGCTGGTGAGCGAGAGGTCGTCCAAGCCGTAAGTCCCGGTTTCCGTGGCAAGATCCACGTCGAAGCCGGCCTGCGTCAGCACTTCGAAAGGATGCAGCGCTTCGGTGAAGAAGAGGCCGGTCTTCGTGCCGTCGGGGTAGATGACGCCGTTGTAGCTGGTGATTGAGATCAGCGCTTTGCGTTGCAGATGCTTTGCCATGATCCACTCCTCGAATCGCCGTCAGGTCTGTCTGCGGACCGTAGTCGAATGCCGTTTCGATGAGCAGTTAAACGAGGTGAATCCTGCCATCGAGGCCCGCGACCCTGGAGCGGGGCAGAGTATTTACCTTGCTTAACCTGCACCCCCGTCGCGCGGCTGATAGCTTCACGGACATCGTTCGCAGGACGTGACGTTCCGATCTTCGGAGGGCGTGCCAAGATTGTCCGTATGAAAGGAAGCCTCTCATGACAAAGAAGTACACCGGCCGGTGTGCCTGCGGCGCGGTGAAGTTCGAGTTCGAGAAAGACCCGGAATTCATCGCGAACTGTCATTGCCTCGACTGCAAGAAAGCATCGGGTGGCGAAGTGGCGACGTTCTTCGGTGTGTCGGAGGAAGACTTCACACTCCTCAGCGGTGCCCCGACGGCCTTTCATTACATTGCCGATTCCGGCAAGGGCCTCGACCGGAATTTCTGTCCGACATGCGGCGCGCGGTTGTTCACCAACAACCTCGAGACTTTTCCTGGCCTCGTGTTTGTCCAGTTGGGAAGCCTCGACCGGCCCGAACTGATCACCCCGAAGCTCGAGATGTTCACCAGGCGCCGGCTCAAATGGAACAGGCCGCTCGATCTCCCTCAGTTCGAGAACATGCCCGGTTGAGGACATCCATCGACCAGTTCCCGCCGGAGGAGGATATCGCGCGCAGCCGACAGTCGATCAGCGAGCGGCCGTGTCGAAATCGAACGGCTGGCGCAGGCCCCGCCGCTCGAGCTCGGGCAGCACGTCCCGCGTGAACCGCTTCAAGCCGTCGGCGACATCGACCCAGGTGCACAGCACGCCGTCGAGGCCGCATTCGGACAAGGCCTGCAGCTGGTCGGCGATGTCCGTCGCCGTCCCGAGCAGGATGTTGCCGCCCCCGCCGGCGGCGAAGCGCATGCGAAACTCCTTCAGCTGCTCGGGTGCGATGATCTTCGTCTGCGCGCCGAGACCGGCACTCCAGGCGTCGACGCTTTCGCTGTCCTCCATCTCGACGGCGTAGTGCCGGAGGTAGGCTTCGGCTTCCTTCCGGGTATCGCGCTGGACGACGGGACAGTATGACCACACCTGGACCGCCCGCCCGTACTCCCGCGCCGTCCGCTTGTACTGGTCGATCTGGGCGCGGCAGACGTCGGGATCTTCCGACCGGAGAATGACGAAGCTCATGTCGGCGTGCTGGCAGGCGAACCGCACGCCGCGATCGGAGCCGCCGGCATTCATGATCGGCGGCCGCGGCGTCTGGACCGGCTTGGGCATCGAGGCGCCGCGCCGCACCTCGAAGAACTTTCCCTTGAAGTCGAACTCCTCGCGTTCGGTCCACATCATCTCGAGGACTCTCAGCCATTCCTCGAGATGGTCGTAGCGCGCGTCATGCTCGCGCAGCGGGGCGCCGAACATCTCGAGCTCGTGCTTGTTCCAGCCGCCGACGACGTTCAAGCCGAACCGCCCGCCGGAGATGATGTCGATGGTCGCGCACTGCTTGGCGCAGGTGATGGGATGGATGGTCGGCGCGTGCGAGGTCGCGAACACCGCCGAAAAGCGCGTTGCCTGGGCAATGCCCGCCGCCCAGGTGAAGGGGTCGAGCACGAAGCCGCTGGGATGGTCGGGACGGCCCGGGATGTAGCCTTTCCAGCGGGCATAGGCGACGATGGCCTCGAAGCCCGCCCGGTCGGCCATCTGCGAGGTCTGCACCGAGGCCTGCCACGTCGGCCGGTAAAGCTCGGGGACCAGCGTTTGCGGGCCGCCCTTGCCGTTGGTTCCGAACACCCCGAGCTTCAGACGATTGGGACCGAATATCGGGTTGCGCGCCGTCATTGCCCTCGCCAAGCCTTGGGAGCGGGGGCCATTGTGTGTCGCCATGGCGGATTTGCCCAGGGCGACGCCGCGCACCTGTCTCGCATGCCGAGCGTGGTTCGAATTCGTCTGCCTCAATCCATCGCCGCAGCGCGAAAGAAGGATATCATTGCGCGACAACTGCGTGGCAGTCTACGGGATTGGCAGGCCACGCCTCGTGATGGAGGACGCTGAGCGCGACCAGCGACCCGTTCCCAAGGCCAGTGCTCAAGCCGATCCGCCGCGAGGCGGTCCGCTGTAATGCACATTGCAACGGTAAAAGGTGAGCGTATCCTAAGAACAACAAGCACAAGGCCCCCTCTCATGTTATCCGACTTGCCTTTTTCAGAGGCTAGCGTTCCGAGCCTAAACCAGAGATTGCATTCCCGCAGGCTCGCCTCTCTCATAGAGAGTGCAAAGCGCTCAAGGTTGCGCTAAGACTGGTGCGCCGGTGCCAATGATCTCTGGATTGAGGACGTACACCGTCAGCGCGAAGGCGCGTCGACCGCTGGTCGAGTACATGGCTAGCGCGCTTATCTCGGCTGGGTGCAAGATCATCCACAGCTCGGCGCCTGATCGCGCTCCCTTTGTTGTTGCCTTTGAGACGGCCTCTAGAGAGCGCATGGGCATAGTGGCTTATGCCTTTCTAGCGACACGGACTCCGACCAGGAACCGGCCTTCCGACGAGCGTAGCTTTCAGATCAAGTACGGGAGCAAGGAAGCCTACGCCGGCAATAACGTTCATGAGCTTTGGCAAGATCCGCTCGGGATGTTCACAACTCTGCTTGTGGGAATTGATCCTGCAAGCGGGCTCTGCATCTCAGCCGATGCTATCGTTCATAGCCCAACAAAATTCTTCATCAGGCTGGAATTCAAGGACGAGCATGCTGACGCGACAGCGGACAAAGGTTGGCATGCCTGGCAACGCATCAAGAGAAAGACGCCCAGCGATGGTCCACGTGTAGAGACTCTGGTTGGCGCCACGAAGGACAGATTCCTCGACCTGATTCGCTTCGAGAGAGCCGCGCGAGGTCTGGACCCTGGGAACCGGTTGATCCTCGCCGAGGAGCACGCATTCTCACTGCCGACGTCTCGCGTTGCTGCCAATAGGCAAGGAGCCCCTGTGCTGCGACTGGCAGCAGAGCATCCACTTGTGCAGCAGTTTGGCCTCGGCACGCAGGAAATTCTCGATCTCATCGCTGGCGCGCGACGTCTAAGGATGGCTGTCCGAGGATGGGTGGCTGAGGAGCATCTCCATCGGACTCTATCCAGAGTGCCCGGCGTGACTCATTGCGAACGACTCGATGAGGAAGGGGGGCCGGATCTGAGAGTTCGCTACCGTCGTGGGCCCCCACTAACGGTCGAATGCAAGAACGTTGCGCGCGAAACAGATCGCCACGGAAATCCTAAGGTCGACTTCCAGCGAACCCGTGCCGCGAAGGGTGATCCCTGCTCTCGTTACTATGAGCCTACGGGCTTCGATATCGTCGCCGCGTGCTTACACGCAGTGTCAGCCCGATGGGATTTCCGATACGCCCTGCCGGGCGACTTGCCGCCCCACAAGACCTGCGTAGGTCGGATCACCAGCAATATCAGGGTGGATGAGCACTGGCTCAGGGATGCTGCAAGCATGTTCGAACGCGCTTACGCCGCCAAGGGCATCGCTCTATGAGGGAACTCACCGCAATAAGTCTCTTCACCGGTGCCGGCGGCCTCGACTTCGGATTCGAGGCTGCGGGGTTTCGCACGGCCGTCTCGCTAGAGATCGATGGCCGGTGTTGCGCAACGCTTCGCCACAATCGAAGCTGGCCGATCATTGGACAAGACATAGCGTCTGTGCCCACCGCCGAGCTCCTGCGCGCCGCAGCGCTTAAGCCAGGAGAGGCGGACGTCTTGATTGGTGGCCCGCCTTGCCAACCGTTCTCAAAGTCGGGCTTTTGGGCGAGTGGCGATGCAAGGCGCCTTGACGATCCACGCGCAACGACCTTGGAAGGCTATCTCAGGGTGCTCGCAGAAGCCCAGCCTCGTGCTTTCCTGCTTGAGAATGTCGAAGGGTTGGGGTTCCGAGGCAAGGACGAAGGGCTTCAGCTCATTCATTCTCGGCTGTCGGTCATCAATGAGACCCACGGGACGCACTACAAGGCTACAATTGCAACTCTCAACGCTGCCGACTTCGGCGTTCCACAGCTACGGAAGCGCATCTTTGTCGTCGGCGCACGAGATGGAACGCCGTTCCACTTCCCTACGCCGACCAACGTTGCACCTGGCGACGCCGATTGGACCGACTCCCGCCCGCGCCATCTCAATGCATGGGACGCGCTTCACGACCTAGCGGAGCCAAACGATCCGAATGTGATCGTCAAAGGCAAGTGGGCCGATCTGCTTCCCACCATACCGGAAGGGACGAACTATCTCTGGCACACAGATCGCGGTGGCGGCCAGCCGTTGTTTGGCTGGCGGCGTCGCTATTGGTCCTTCTTGCTGAAGCTAGCAAAGGATCAGCCGGCTTGGACCATCCAGGCGCAGCCGGGCCCAGCAACAGGGCCCTTTCACTGGAACAACAGGCGCCTGACGATGCGAGAGATGGCTCGCCTGCAAACATTCCCGGATGAGGTCGAAATTCTCGGCAGCATCGCGGATGCCCAGCGACAGCTAGGCAATGCAGTGCCGTCTCTCTTAGCCGAGGTCCTGGCCAAGGCGATCGTTTGGCAGCTGCTCGGAGTAAGGAATTGGCCTGGCCTTCTCAAGCTTGCCATCCATCCTGCCAAGGTGCCGCCCCCGGCGTCGACGTCTCCAGGTCCTGTCCCGCACAAATACTTGAGCCTTCGCGGCAAGCATCAGGCTCATCCGGGAACGGGCAAGGGCACTAGGGCCATGGCGCGCGGACTCGCAGTCAGCGAGTAAAGGTGGCACTAAGCTTGCGGCTGAGTTCGTCCAGATCCTTTGTCTGGCATTCCCAAATCACGAGCACTTGCCATCCTGCCGCTCGGAGAGCTGCCTTCGATTGAACGTCTCGCTCAACGTTGCGGGCGAGCTTGGGAAGCCAGTACTCCAGACGACTACGAGGCCTCTTGGCAAGATGGCAGCCAGGATGTTGATGCCAGAAACAGCCATGGACTTGAATTGCAAGCCTGTGCCGTGGCAACACGATGTCGGGAGTGCCTGGCAAATCTGGTCGATGCAGCCGGAAACGCAAGCCCTTGGCGTGCAGCAGCCGCCGCACCGTCAGCTCGGGCTGTGTGTTCTTCTTCACTATGGAGCGCATGATCTTGGATCGCGCGAAAGGAACGATCGGCGTTGCTTTTCTCCGGTTCCGAGTCATTTGTCGATGGTCGCGCACTGCTTGGCGCAGGTGATGGGATGGATGGTCGGCGGGTGCGAGGTCGCGAACACCGCGGAATAGCTGGTTGCCTAAGCGATTCCCACTGCCCACGTGAAGGAGTCGAGCACGAAGCCGCTGGGATGGTCGGCACGGCCCGGGATGTAGCCTTTCCAGCGGAGGCGGGCAAGGGCGATCATCGGCATGCCGGCGGACAGGAGACGTCTTACCGCTTCTCGACGATCGATCGCCTGCTCGGCGATTTCTGGTCGGATGTCGATGGATGGAGATGAACGTGCGGACCGTGACGATTTCAGTAGCTTCTCGTCGAGCGGTAAGTAACCGCTTCCGTGCCGCCATGCGTGGCAAGGCGCAGGGGGCCTACATCAGCTTCGAGTCACCGACGCTGCTCTGGCGCACCCTGACGGCCAAGCGCATGGAGATGCTGCAGGCCATGGCGGGGCAGGGACCGTTGACCATCCGCGAGCTGTCGCGGCTGGTGCGGCGCGACGTGAAGTCCGTGCACGGCGACGTGAGCGTCCTGCTGTCGGCCGGCGTGCTCGACAGAACGGAGGACGGCGTCGAGTTTCCCTACGACGCGGTGCATGTCGACTTCACCCTGAAGAAGAAGGTCGCCTGAGCACAGGCGCTGGGCGGGCTTGAGGCCGCGGCCCGACCGGAATTGGATTGGCCCCCTTCGGCGCGAGCGATAGACTATCCCTAACGGCAGATCGATTCCGTTCTCATCGTAGGGAGGAAGCGACATGGCCAAGGTGGCGCCAGTAACCGACATCGACATCAGCGAACATGAGATGCTGAAGCACGTGGCGCGGTTCAAGGAACAGAAGAGCACGGCAAAGTCGTTCATCGATACCCGCATTCCCGGCCACGAGCGCGAGATCTTCAGCATCATCGGACAGAGCACCATGGAGGATCCGGACCTCAAGCCGACGATCCCCGCGCAGGATTTCCACGTCTCGATCATCAAGGCGGATGCCGGCAAGGGTGCGGCCTTGCACTCGCATCTCACCCAGGAAGTCTTCATGCCGCTCACCGGACGCTGGAGCATCTATTGGGGACCGACGGGCGACAAGGAGGTCATCCTCGAACCCTACGATGTGATCTCGGTTCCCATCCACGTCATGCGCGGCTTCCGGAACGCCGGGACGGAGACGGCCCTGCTGCTTGCCGTCGTGGGCGGACACGACCCCGGCAAGGTCGGCTGGCCGGAGACGATGAAGCAGATGGCGCGGGCCGCGGGGCTGGAATTGACCGAGGACGGCACCTTCCGCGAGGTCGCTGCGGCGCAGTAACGGGTTTCGTCGGCTGCCTCAGGCCGCAACACGCGAGAACGAGAGCAAGAACCGCGAGGGAGGGTTCCATGTACCCGGCTGTCATCGAAAGCTATGTCGCGCCCAAGACGGTGCAGGAGGCGTTGGGTGCTCTGGCCGCCGCTCTGGCCGCCCACGGCGACGACGCGCATTTCATCGCCGGCGGGCAAAGCCTGATGCAGGCCATCAAGTCGCGCCTGGTCACGCCCAAATGCCTCGTCGACCTGCAGCATGTCGCGGAGCTGAAAGGCGTGCGGTCGGACGCCGACGGCCTGCGCATCGGCGCCATGACGCGCTATCGCGAGATCGCGACGGCCGAGCCGCTCACCGGCGCCTACGAGGCTCTGCGCGATGCGGCGAGCCATGTCGGCGACCGCCAGGTCCGCAACCGCGGCACGATCGGCGGCAGCCTGTGCTGGAACTACCTGGCGGCGTGCATGCCGGCGGCCTGCATCGGCGTCGGCGCCAGCGTCGAGCTGCTCGACAGCAAGGGCAAGCGCCGCACACTGTTGGCCGAGGAATTCCTGGGCGGGCCGCTCGAGACGGAGCGGCAACCGGATGAGATCCTGCTCGCCGTGCTGCTGCCGCGCGCCGCGGCAAAGACGGGCAGCGCCTACAAGAAGTGGGGGCTGGTCACCGATGCGTTGCCGGTGGTCGGCGTCTCGGCTTGGGTGGAGCTTGGTGCCGACGGGCGCTGCCGTCGGGCGCGGCTGGCCGTCGGCGGCCTGGCGAGCGGACCGCGTCGAGCGACGGCGGGCGAGGAGAGGATGACCGGTCTCGCGCGGTCGGACGCCGATGGAATCGGCGCCGCGGCCGATGCGGCGGCGGCCGCGACCGACGTCCAGAGCGACATGTGGGCGGATCAGAGCTACCGCAAGACGCTGATCGCAGCGCTGGCGCGCGAGGTCATCGCGCTTGCGTTCACGCGCGCCGGGTGAGGGAGGCCAGCATGAACAAGACCGTCTCGATCACCATCAACGGCGAGGCCTACGAGGAGAGCGTGCCGATCCGCCTGCTGCTGGTCGATTTCATCCGCGATGTCTGCGGGCTCACCGGCACGCATGTCGCCTGCACCTATGAAGGCGTGTGCGGCGCCTGCACCGTCCATCTCGACGGCGAGGCGGTGAAGGCGTGCCTGATGCTGGCGGTGCAGGCGGACGGGCATGCGGTCACGACGATCGAGGGCCTGGCCCGGGACGGCAACCTGCATCCGCTGCAGAAGTCGTTCAACGACCACCATGCGCTGCAATGCGGGTTCTGTACCGCCGGCATCCTGATGAACGCCGCGGAGTTCCTCAAGGTGAACCGCCATCCGACGGAGGATGAGATCCGCGCCGCCCTGGTCGGAAACCTGTGCCGCTGTACGGGCTACGCCCACATCGTCGATGCCATCAAGGACGCTGCTGGGCGGAGCGCCTGAGCAGGCCCGCCCGCGGACACAATTCGAGTTCCTCGCCCCCGCTAGGGGGAGAGGTTAGGAGAGGGGGCTTCGAATGCTTTTGCAACCCCCTCTCCCAGCCTCTCCCCCTAACGGGGGAGAGGAGCATGAAACGATTCGGGAGGACGCCAATGACCGCCAACGGCCCCACCACGAACGCCAAGACCGGCTGGGTCGGCCGACAGTTCGCGCGCAAGGAGGATCACCGGCTGACCACCGGGCGGGGCCAGTATTTCGCCGACATCCGGGTGCCCGGCCTGCTGCACCTCGTCTTCGTGCGCAGCGCGCATGCGCATGCCCTGATCAAGCGCATCGACACCGCGGCGGCACGCAAGCTGCCGGGCGTCGTGGCCGTGGTGACCGGCGCCGACATCAAGGACCAGATCAAGTCGCTGCCGCAGCCGGTCGTCGTGCCGGCGCTGCCCGCGCGCTATCCGACCTTCTGGCCGCTGGCCGTCGGCAAGGTGAAGTTCCACGGCGAGCCGGTGGCGGCCGTCGTCGCGCGCGACCGCTACGTGGCGGAGGATGCCGCTCACTTGGTCGAGGTCGACTACGAGACGCTGCCCCCTGTGCGCAACATGGAGGAGGCGCTCAGGCCCGGCGCGCCGGTCGTGCACGAGGGCTGGGCCGACAACGAGATGTTCGCGCTCACCTTCACCGGCGGCGCGACGGCTGAGACGCAAGCCGCCAACGACGCCGAGGTCGACGGGCTGATCAAGTCCGCCGACGTCGTCGTCAGCCAGCGATACCGCGTGCACCGCTGCGGCGTCACGCCTTTGGAGACGCGCGGCGCGCTCGCGACCTGGGACGACGGTGACGGCATGACGGCGTGGATCACGACGCAGCGCCCGCACATCGATCGCCTGGCCATGTCCGACGTCCTCGACATTCCCGCCGAGAAGATGCGGGTCATCGCTCCGCGCGACCAAGGCGGCGGGTTCGGCGTCAAGGCGCCCTTCTACAGGGAGCCGATCCTGGTCTGCTACATGGCGCGCAAGCTGAAGCGGCCGGTGCGCTGGCTCGAGACGCGCGAGGAGCACCTGATGTCGGTGAGCCAGGAGCGCGACCAGATGCACGACCTCGAGGTCGCGGCGACGAAGGAGGGCCGCATCGTGGCGCTGCGCGACCGCGGGCTCGCCGACAATGGCGACGGCTGCGAAGGCGTCTATTGGGGCTACCTGATGCCGTTCCTCGGCGCGGCGCTGCTGCCGAATGCCTACGACGTCGCCAAATGCGACATCAAGATCCGCGTGGCCGTCACCAACAAGGCCGTGCTGTCGCCGGCGCGCTCGTTCGGCGCCTACCCGACGCGCTTTGCGGTCGAGCGGGCGATCGACAAGATCGCGCGCCGCATCGGCAAGGACCCGGCGGAGGTGCGCCGGCTCAACTTCATCAAGAGCCTGCCGCACGTCACCGCGACCGGCGTCAACTACGACAGCGGCGACTTCCTCAAGGTGTGGGATCACCTCATCAAGAGCATCGATCTCGCGAAGTTCCGCGCCGAGCAGCAGGCGGCGTGGCGCCAGGGCCGCCATATCGGCGTCGGGTTCGGCGTCGGCGCCGAGCTGTCGGGCGTCGCCTCCTCGGTGCTGGTGCCGATGGAGAACCAGCCGGGCTATGGCGCGGCTACGGTGCGACTCGACCCGCGCGGCAAGGTGCTGGTCTTCGAAGGCGATGCGCCGGGCGGCCAGGGCCACGAGACGACGATGGCGCAGGTCGTGGCGCAGGAATTCGGGATCCATCCCAACGACGTCGTGGTCGCCCATGGCGATACCGGCACGACGCCGTTCGGCTCGGGCACCATCGGCGCCCGCTCGGGCTCCTACACGGTGAGCGCGATCTCCATCGCCTGCCGCTTCCTCAAGAAGAAGATCGCACGGATCATGGCGCACGACCTGAAGCTCGATGCCGATCCGTCGGAGTTCGACTTCGCCGACGGGCAGATCGTCTTTGCCCGCGACAACAACGTGCGCAAGACCTTCCGCGAGATGGTCGAGCGCATCATCATGGCGCCGCTCAACCTGCCCCAGGGCGAGACCGGCGGGCTCGAGCACACGGCTTTCTTCGAGGCGGACGCGCCCATGATCTGCTTCAGCGCGCATGCCGCCTTCGTCGAGGTCGATCCCAAGACTGGGCTGTTCAGGATCACCCGCTACGTGACCTCGGAGGATGTCGGCACGGTGATCAATCCGCAGATCGTCGAGGCGCAGGTCCAGGGCGGCGTCGTGCAAGGGATATCGAACTGCCTGTTCGAGCAGTTCGTCTACGACGACAACGGCCAGCAGCTCAGCAGCAACTTCGAGAACTACAAGCTCGCGACGGCCGCCGACGTGCCGCCGATCGAGGTCCATCACGAGGCCGGCACACCCTGTCCCCACACGCCGCTGGGCAGCCGCGGACTCGGCGAGGGCATCCCGGGCGCGGTGCCGGGCGCCGTGACCAACGCCGTGTGCGACGCGCTCAGCCCCTTCGGGATCGAGATCGACGAGCTGCCGCTGCGGCCGGACCGGATCTGTCGCGCGCTGCAGGCGTCAGGCAAGATGGCCGGATCGAAGGGTGCGGCGGAAGCCGCTCACTGAAGGCAGCGTCTGGTCGTCACGTCAGTTCCTCGCGGCGGTTCTTCCCGGCTCGCTCCGGCTCCTCGTCGGTCGTCATGCCGCCGGCCGGTTGAGCTTGCGCGCCGGCACGTAGTGCGCCGCCAAGATGTGCTTGTCGCGAGCCAGGGCTCGGCACGCGATGGCGACAACGGGTGGCAGCTCATCTTTCTTCAGATAGCCCATGACCGTGCGGCGACCCACGCCAAGCAACGTCGCGGCTTCCGTCAACGAGAGCCCCAAGCGCACTCGCCATTCGGCGAAATCCGCTCCCGTCATCGGCTCCTGCTCCTCCGCGATCCGCCGTAGTGTAGCGGCCGAAACATCCAGCCGGCCCCATTTGGTCTGGATTGGCCAGGCCACGCCGAGACCACCCTCCACAACAGCGACCTTGGCGAAGGATGTGCCGTCATCCATCAACGGTGCGAAGTGGGCGCTGCGAGCAATCAGCCCGGTCATGTCGAGCTCATGATCCTCTCGATCGCCAGCAAAGCGGACGCGCAAAACACGTCCACCAATTGCGCGTACCTTCGTGACTTTCGTTACTTCCTCGCCCATCGCGATCACCTCTGGAACTCGTCCCACATCGCCGACAGCTCAACCCGGTTTTCTTCCACCCAGCGACGCGCCTGTCTCAGCACCCTGTTCGGAGCATCCCCGGCCAGCAAATCTCCATTGGAGATGCGAATTTTAGCGGCGAACTCGGCACCTTTGATATGGACGTGTGGTGGGTTCTCATCCTGGAAGAACATCAGGACCTTGAAGCTCCCAAACCGCTTGATCTCGGGCATGTGCGCTCCCGCGTATAGGGCGAAATTTGCCCTAGTACAAGCCCGAGATGACCTCGACGGATCGCGTCCAACGTGCCCTGGCCGGCAGGAAAGTCCGAGCGCTGGCGCCGTCCCGGCTCACCGCTGATACGCCACGGCGGCTCCATGCGGTTCGGTCCGCTAATCGCCGTGCCGCGCCTTGCGTACAGACCGGTCCATACGGCCGTTCCCCGAGAATCATCTAGCTCCCGCCCGGTTCGGTGGTACTATCCTCGCACGACACGACCGATCGGGAGAGGCCATGTGGGGGCTTGCTTTGGTCGTTGCGTTGCTCAGCGTGCCTGCATTCGCTACCGACACCTCGCCTGGGCCTCGCCAAGACAGCGAATGCAGCTCGTCGACCCAAATGCTGCACGAAGGGCTTGGCTGTTGTCTCCCCTACAGTGCCCGACCTCTCCGCCTCGCGAGGAACATGAGAAGGAAGATTGAAAATCCATCTGGGAGGACCTCATGGACATCAAGCGTCGCACCTTCAACCAGCTCGCCGTCGCCGGCGCGGCCACCGCGACTGCCACCGCCCTGGGCGGCACCGCAAGCGCGCAAGCCAAGCCGCTCACCATCGGCTTCGGCATGGCCTTGACGGGAGGCCTCGCCCCCAACGGCAAAGGCGCCTTGCTGGCCATGCAGATCTGGGAGGAGGAGGTCAATGCCCGGGGCGGCATCCTGGGCCGGCCGGTGAAGCTCGTCTTCTACGACGATCAGTCCAACCCATCGACGGTGCCGAGCCTGTACACGAAGATCCTGGATGTCGACAAGGTCGACATCGTCGTGAGCGGCTACGGCACCAACATGATCGCGCCGGCGATGCCGATCGTCATGCAGCACGACCGCACCTTCTTCTCCCTGTTCGGCCTGGCGGTGAACTCGGAGTTCCACTACCAGCGCTACTTCTCGGTTGTCCCGACGGGCGGGCCGAAGCCGAAGGAGTCGTTCGCCGAAGCCTTCTTCGAGGTGGCGATGGCGCAGAACCCGAAGCCGCAGACGCTGGCGCTGGTCGGCGGCGATGCCGAGTTCCCGCGCAACGCCATGGAAGGCGTGCGCAACATCGCCAAGAAGGTCGGCGTGAAGCTGGTCTACGACAAAACCTATCCGCCCACGACGGCCGACTACACGCCGATCGTGCGCGCGATCGCGGCCACCAATCCGGACATCTTCTTTGCCTGCTCCTATCCGCCTGACTCGGTGGGCATCATCCGGGCCTCGCACGAAGTGGGCCTCAAGCCCAAGATCTACGGCGGCGGCATGGTCGGCCTGCAGGCGACCGCCATCAAGACCCAGCTTGGTCCGCTGCTGAACGGCATCGTGGTCTACGACTTCTGGCTTCCCTGGGCGAAGTTCGCGTCCGACGAGGGCCGTGCGTTCCTGAAGAAATATCAGGCCAAGGCGGCGGCCGCCGGCGTCGATCTCCTGGGCTACTACCTGCCGCCCTACGGCTATGCCCTCCTGCAGGTCGTCGAGCAGGCGGTCAAGGAGACCGGCGGCACGGACGACACGAAGCTCGCCGAGTACGCGCGCAAGAACACCTTCAAGACCATCGTCGGCGATCTCAAGTTCAACGCCGAGGGCGAGTGGGAGGTCGCCAAGGTGCTGGCGGTGCAGTTCCAGGGCGTCAGCGGCAACGGCGTCGACCAGTTCCGCGACCCCAAGACCGAGATCATCCTGTGGCCCAAGGAGTACAAGACGGGCGACATCGTCTACCCGTACGATCCCAGTAAATAGGCCGACGAAATAGGCAGGGTCCAATGAGAGCCATCGTCGGCAAGCTCGCAGGGTTCGCCCTTCTTACTCTGCTGCTGTCGGCAGCGGACGCGCTCGCCCAGCCCAGCGGCGCCGAGCTCTACGCCCGCGCCTGCGCGCAGTGCCACGACTCGAGCGACACCCAGATGCGCGCGCCCCAGCGCGACGCCCTACGCGCGATGACTCCGGAGACCATCCTGCGTGCGCTGCAGGCGGGCACCATGAGGCCGTTCGCCCAGCAGCTCTCGGCGGCCGAGCAGGAAGCCGTCGCGGTCCACCTCGCGGGTCGCGGCTTGGCGCAGCAGGCCGCGGCGGCGGTCGCGTCCGCTGCCGAGGGCCAGTGCACGTCGGCCGACGGCGGGACGTCCTTGGCGTCGATGGACGGCCCCGGCTGGAACGGCTGGGGAGCCGATCTCGCCAATAGCCGATTCCAGGCCGCTGGGTTGGCCGGCCTGTCGGCTGACACGGTCGGCCGGTTGCGCCTGAAATGGGCCTTCGCGTTTGCCGGCGCCTTGGCGGCCAACGCGCAACCGAGCGTCGTCGGCGGTCGCGTCTACGTCGGCGGGGGCGACCGCAAGCTCTACGCGCTCGATGCGAAGACCGGATGCACGCACTGGGCCTTCGCGACCGATGCGGTGGTGCGCACCGCGCCCTCCGTTGGCCCGCGCCGGGACGGGCCGCGCCGGGACGGGCCGGGCTTCGCCGTCTATTTCGGCGACACCAGGGCGTACGCCTACGCGCTCGACGCGGCGAGCGGGGCGCTGTTGTGGAAGGTCAAGGTCGACCCGCATCGCGCCGCGCGCATCACCGGAGCACCGGCGCTGCACGATGGCGTCCTCTACGTGCCGGTGTCCTCCATCGAGGAGGCGTTCGCCAACCGCGCCGACTACGAGTGCTGCACGTTCCGCGGCAGCGTCGTGGCGCTCGACGCGGCGACCGGCGCCGAGCTGTGGAAGACCTACACCATCGCCGACGAGCCGCGGCCGACGAAGCCGAACCGCGTCGGCGTGCAGCGGTTCGGGCCGGCGGGCGCGGCCATCTTCTCGGCGCCGACGATCGATGCGGCGCGCGGAGCGATCTACGTCGCCACCGGCAACGCCTACTCTGAACCGGCAGCCGGCGGCTCCGATGCGGTGATCGCGCTCGACCTCAGCACCGGCCGCAAGCTGTGGGAGCGCCAGCTCACCGCCGGCGACGCCTTCGTCGTCGGCTGCTTCAGTGGGACGCCGAACTGCCCGGACAACCCCGGGCCCGACTACGACTTCGCCCAGTCGCCCATCCTGAAGACCCTGGCGGACGGCCGGCGCATCCTGGTCATCGGCCAGAAGTCGGGAGTCGCCCATGGGCTCGACCCCGACCGGCAGGGCGAGATCCTGTGGCAGGTGCGGGTCGGCAAGGGCAGTGCGCTGGGCGGCAGCGAATGGGGCTCGGCGGCCGACGATGCCAACCTCTACGTCGCCATCTCGGACGTGGACTTCCTCGGCGCCAACCCGTTTCGGCTCAATCCCAATGCCGGCGGCGGCCTGCATGCGATCGACCTCGCGACGGGCCGGGTCAAATGGTCGGTTGCGCCGGTGCCCTGTGGCGACCGGCCGAACTGCAGCCCCGCTCTCTCCGCCGCCGTGACGGCGATTCCCGGCGCGGTGCTGTCGGGCGGCGTCAGCGGCTGGTTGCGCGCCTATGCGACCGACGATGGACGCCTGCTCTGGGACGTCGACACGGCGCGCGACTATGCGACGGTCAACGGCGTGGCCGGACGCGGCGGCGCCATGGACGGGCCGGGACCCACGGTGGCGGGCGGCATGCTCTATGTGACCTCGGGATACGGCCAGTGGGGCGGCAAGCCTGGCAACGTGGTGCTGGCGTTCGGGCTCGGGGATTGAGGGCGCGCCGCCAGGTACACACAACCACCCGAAGATCATCGTCAACTATAGGCTGAGCGACGCCATTGCGCGAAACCGGATCCTCGCCAGGATCAAGCGGGCATCCTTGGGGAATCTGGGGGACTGGAAGCCCGTCGGCAGTGGCGTGGCCGAGATGCGCATCGATCATGGGCCCGGCTATCGCGTCTATTTCATCCGGCGCGGCGATCGGATGCTCATCCTGCTGGGCGGAGGCACGAAGCGCACACAGGTTGGCGATATCGCGAAGGCGATCGAGCTTGCCAAACGGCTCGAGGAGTAAGTGATGGCAAAGGTCAAGTTGAGAAAGTTCGATCCCGTCAACTATCTCAAAAGTGAGAAGGATCTCGCGCTCTATCTCGAAGCTTGCCTGAAGGAAGGAGGCGACGACCCCGCCTTCATCGCCTCGGCGCTCGGCGATGTGGCGCGGGCGCGTGGGCAAATCGGCGAGCTGGCGGACAAGACCGGAATGACGAGAGCCGGTCTCTACAAGGCGTTGAGCAAAGAGGGCAACCCCTCGTTCGCAGCCGTGCTCAAAGTCATCCGCGCCATGGGGCTAGAGATCCACATTTCGCCGCAGCGTTGATCGACAGGGCGCGGATGCTGTCTCTCAGTACGGACGGTCGCCTCGCACCAGCATCCGATAGAGGCGGCGATGCTGGCTGTGATCGTAGTCGAAGCCGGCTTTATGCAACGAGGCGCGGTCATCGATGATCAGCAGATCGCCTTTTTCATACTCGTGCGCGTAGCAGAATTGCGGCTGCGTGATCTTGTCGGTCAAATCCTGCAGAAAATCCTGGGTCTCTTCCGGTGACATGCCCGTGACCCTCTCGGTCTTGGCCTTGTGGAACCACACAGCCTTGGTGCCGGTCTCCGGATGGGTGCGGACCAGGGGATGCACCGTCGGCGGTTTCGTCGTCTCGAGCTGGGCCTTCACGATATCCGGATTGGCTGTCTTCATGCGCGCGCTGCTGATCAGCGTATTCTCGGTCTTCGCGTCGGCGATCTTGAGCTTCACGTCGTCCGGAAGCGCTTCGTAGGCAGCCCGCGCGTTGCAAACCGATGTCGGGCCACCCTTGTCGGGCACGGCCACCGCATAGAGCATGGTGAACTTGGGCGGCAGCTCCTGGTTGGTGTGGTCGGTATGCCAGGTGGCATTGGTGCCGACTTTTGCCGGCTGGCCTTTGCTGTCCTTGTGACGGTTGTCGAGCACGCTGATCAACGGAAATCCGTTGACCAGATAGCGCCGGTTCTGGTCCTCCATCAGCTCGCCGAACATTTCTCCGGCGGCTTGCAGCTGGCCCGGGGTGAGATGCGCTTGCCCGCGAATCACAAGCACCACGTTCTCGACGGCAGCGTCGTAGAGCTTCTTCCGCGTCGCGCCGTCGATGGGCTGCGCCAGGTCGATGCCCGTGACGATGGCGCCGATGTGCTCCTTGACCTTCTCGATCTTCATGGCCCGGGTGGGGGAGATCGCCGCGGCAACGCTCATGATCTGGCTCCTCATTTCCGCTATTGCGCGGCCGTTTGCACCGGAGCCGGCGAAGCGTAGGGGACGATCTCCGCGTCCCAGGGGCCGGGGAAACGGCCGGTCCCTGTCTTCTCGCGCGTGAAGACGTGGTAGTCGACCGGCCACTCGGCGCGCGGCATCTCGTAGAAGACCTCGACGCCGTTGCCGTCGGGGTCGCGCAGGTAGATGCCGAGCGAGATGCCGTGGTCGACGATGCGCTCTATAGGCTGCCCCTCGGCCTTGATCTTCCTGTAGAACTCCTTGAGGTCGTCGAGACTTTCGAGGCGCCAGGCCATGTGGTTCAGGCCCACCTGGCCCTTCGACTGCAGGGGCGCATCGTCGCCCAATTGCATCAGCGCCACCTCGTGCGACTGCTCCTCGTCGGCCGACAGAAAGGCCGCCCAACCGGGCCGGTACTCGTAGACGTGGAGGCCCAGCAGCTCCTCGTACCATTTCTTCGACCGCTCGACGTTGCGGACGTAAACGTTGACGTGCTGCAGGTACATCGGTCGTTTTGCCATGGTGTCCTCGCGGTGTCGGCATGAATGGTAGGGAGCGGGATCGCTCGCGGCAATCCGCTGAAGGGGCGGAACCATCGATTTTTTGAGGGTGACCGGTCCAGCATCGCGACTGTCAATAGATCTCAGCATCACATGCGAAAATCGCGTGTTGCTGCGCGGAGTGGGCTCTTTCCTTCTCGCCGGGCTGCCCCACCTGAAGGCGCGGATCGGACAACCCTCGCTTCCTGGAAAAGAGCATGCACAAGCTTCTTTCGATCACCAGCATCGCAGCCGTCGTGCTTGGCGGGCTTGCTACGAAAGCATCGGAGCTAAAAGCTTCGGAGCTGCGGGCCTTCGAAAAATCCGGATTTCCAATGACCCGAGTCCAGCGGGCAACTGGTCTATGAGCGCAGTCCCCCTTTTCACGACGACCTCGAGGTGGCCGAGCGATGGCTCGGCAAGCGGCGCCGGGTCCGGGATAAGCGAGTATGCTGTCCCGAACGGAGGAACGCTGTCATGCCACGCCATTTCGGGATCCTGATCCCTTCGACCAACACCACATGCGAGATCGAGCTCTGCCGCCTGGCCCCGGCGCTGCAGGTGCACACGGGCCGGCTCGGCAAGGGCGGCCAGGGCAGCAAGGGGGGCCCGTTCTCGCCGAGCCTCGATGCCGACGTGGCCTACCAGGCGAAGCTGCTGGGCGACGCGCGGGTCGAGGTGATCGCGCTCGCACAAACCTCGGCAAGCCTGTTCGCCGACGACTACGACGAAGTGACGGTGAAGCGGATGAGCGACGCGTCGGGCGTGCCGTCCTTGACGTCCGCCCAGGCGATCGGGCGCGCGCTGAAAGCCCTCGGGGCGTCGCGGGTCGCCATGGCGACGCCCTATTCGGAAGAGGTGATCGGACGGGCCCGGCGCTACTACGAGACGAAGTACGGCGTCACCGTGGTCGCCGCGGAAAGCCTGGGCGCCACCGATTCCTACGCCATCGGCAAGATGGACGCCGGCATGGCCGAGGCGGCGTTCCGCCGGATCGATCGGCCGGAGGTCGACGCGCTGGTGGTGCCGGGCGGCAACTTCCCGACCATGGACTGGATCGCCGGCTGGGAGCGCCAGTTCGGCAAGCCGGTGATCACCACCAATCAGGCGACGCTGTGGGCGGTGCTGCTGGCGATGAAGGTCGACACGCCGCTCGCCGGAAGAGGGCGGCTGCTCGAGGGGACCTCGCCGCATGCCACAGTTTAGGCTGTTTCGGAGATTATCTGGGAACGTTGGTTGACGTCAGTTCGTAGTAGTGGGGGCGTTCAAGCGTCTTGGCTGGGAGGAATGGAGATGTTGAGGCTCTTCCTGAGACCGATCCTCGTTGTGGGCATCGGCATGACCGGGGCGGCCTGCCAGGACTACGGCAACACCGCCCAGCGCGGCTACTATCAGCCGGCACCGACGGGCTACGGCAACCCGTACTACAACAGCGGCTACTACAGTCCCGCACCGTCACGGTATGGCTATGCGCAGCCTGCGCCCGGCTACTACTACGGCAATCAGCAGCCGGGGACCCACGGCTGGTACAACCAGGCCGACGGCCGTCGCTATACCACGGTGACCGTGACGAACCGCGGCCAGAACGGGTATCGTGACGACGTCGTCCAGCAGCAGGTCGTCTGCGGAAGCCAGTACTACGACGGCTACCGTTCCCGCACCGCCCCTCCGTGCTGATCGCCTCGGACGGTCGGCGCCGTATCGGGGAACTCCTCCTTCAGTGCCGGATAGACGTGGCGCGCGAAGTGGCGGATGCCGGCGACCGTCTCGTCATGCTCCAGGAAACCGGCCTGGCCCATGATCAGCAGGTGACCGAAGCCGCCGACATGGCCGTATAGCTTGCGGATCTGGCGCAGCACCTGGTCGGGCGTGCCCGCGAACATGATGCCCCGCTCGATGGCCGCCTCGACGCTGGCGCCGCGGGCGAAGGCACTGAGCGGATGCTCGGCGCCGCGCAGCATGGCGACGTTGGCGCTGATCGGGACATAGCCCGGCGGGTTGGCGAAGTGGCGCGGCACCTTGTTCGACGTGACGTACCACAGCAGCTTCTCGGCGCCGGCGCGGGCAGCCTGCTCGTTGTCCGCGGTGTAGACCAGCGCCGCGTAGGCCAGCCGATGGACAGGGACGTGCGCGCCGAGGCCTGCCTTTTGCCAGCCGTGCCGGTAGGCGTCGAACACCGCGCGTGTCCCGTCGAAGCCGGTCAGGAAGGTCGCCTGGACGTAGCCGCGGGCGCCGACGCGGGCCGCGCCGCCCGGGCTGGTCGTGCTGATCCAAACCGGCGGATGGGGCTGCTGGTAGGGGCGCGGCCAGATGTTGATCATACGGTGGTGGAAGAACCGGCCCTCGTGGCTGAACGGACCGTCGTGCGTCGTCCACGCCTTGATGATGAGGTCGAGCGCTTCCCATTGGCGCTCGTTGGAGCGCACCGGATTGCTGTTGCCGGCGGCGATCTCGTACGGCACGCCGCGCACGAAGCCGCATTCCAGCCGGCCGCGCGAGAGCACGTCGACCATGGCCATCTCTTCCGCCACCCGCACGGGCTGCCGCCGGTTCGAGATGGGATTGCCGAGGATCAGCAGGCGCGCCTTGGTCGTCAGCCGGGCCAGCGCCGCCAGCATCAACGGCGCGGCCGGATCGACGCAGGTCGCGGTCTGGTGGTGCTCGTTCAGCATGATGCCCAAGCCCTCTTCCTCGGCGACGAGCCACTCGTCGATGAAGCGGTCATAGAGCGCGGCGCCCTTCTCCGGGTCGTAGAGCCGGTTGGGCAGCGTCACGCGGATCGACTCGTAGGAGTCGGCCGGCGGCAGGTAGTGGTAGGCGTTCTCGCTGAAGTGCCAGGCTTTCATCGCTCAGGCTCCGGTGGTGGTACCCAGGAAGGCGGTAATCCTGGCGGCGAACGCGTCGGGTTGCTCGACCTCCGGCGCATGACCGGCGGCGGCGATCGAGCCGCATCGCGCATCGGTTAGCAGCGCCGCGTAGCGCCGCAAGTATTCGTCCGAGACCAGTCCGTCGCTTTCGCCGCGCAGGAACAGGACCGGACAGTCGATGCGATGTAGGCGATGGCGCAGCTTGGGGTTGTGCATGTAAGGCTCCCAGGCGAGCAGGGCGAGCGACTCGCGGTTGCGCAGGCGAACGGCAAGCTCGGCGTCCGGGATCGCGGCTGCCTCTCGCCGCTCTTTCGCCGGATCATGGAACATCAGCGCGCTGAGCTTCTCTTCCGGCATGGCGAAGATGTCGGGGATGTCGAGCTTGTCGGCCGGCCCCGTCTTCACGCCGACCGGCGCCGACAAGACGATTCTTCGGAAGCGGCCGGGCGCCTTGGTGGCCATTTCCGCCGCGATCCAACCGCCGATCGAGCAGCCGACCAGGTCGACCGTGGCCAGGCCAAGGTGATCGAGCAGCTCGAGGTAGATGTAGGCAAGGTCGTCGACCTCGGTAATCCAGTCCGGCAGCCCGGATCGGCCGAAGCCCGGGTGTGACGGGGCGAGCAGGCGCGCCTGCTCGGAAAGCTTCGCGGCGTATCGATGGGCGGGGTCGAAGCCATCGCACCCGTGCAGGAACAGCATCGGCGCGCCGGCGCCGGCCTCGAACATCTCCAGGCTCGCGCCCGCGATGGCAATCGTCGAGCTGCGCACGGCTGCCCCCGTCACTTGGTTCGTTGGACCAGTGCTCTAACGGTAGTGGGCCTCCGAGGGCGCGATCATCGTGCCGCGGATGGCGACCGCCTTCTGGCCGACGAACCACTCGGCCGGCAGGTTGCCCCAGGCGGGGTAGTGCGGCGATGCGCGGTGCGCCGCGAGCGCGGCGTCGTCGCGGTAGACCTCGTAGAAGTAGATCGTGTTCGGGTCGCTGTTGTCCTGGATGACGTCGAAGCGCAGGCAGCCGGGCTCGTCCTCGCGCGAGCCGCGGCCGTCCTCGAGCGCGCCCTTCAGGATCTGGTCACGGTATTCCGGCTTCATGCGGACCGTCACGAACAGCGCTATCATGCCAGGCTCTCCTTCAGTGGGCTGGGCGATCCTAGCCGCTCTTTCAACAGCTCATCATTCCTGACAAAACGTTGTCAGGAGCCTTCTCCTAGCCTGGGAGCAGGCAAAGGAGAGCCGCCCATGATCGAGATGACAAAGCCTGTCGTGCCGGCGTTCGCCAAGTTCGCCGAGCGCATTTCGGTGCCCTTCTCGCCGGTCGTTCGTGCCGGCGACTGGGTCTATGTCTCGGGCCTGGCGCCCATCAATCCGGAGACCGGTGGCTACGATCTCCTGCCCATCGACCAGCAGGCGCGCCGTATCCTGGAGCATCTGAAAGCCTGCCTCGAGGCGGCCGGCTCGGGCCTCGACCGGGTCGTGAAATGCAACGTCTATTGCTCGAACGCGTCCTACTTCTCGGCGATCAACGCGGTCTATGCCGAGTATTTCCAAGCCTACAAGCCGGCGCGGATCTTCCTGTGCCAGGCCGGCTGGTTCGGTCCGTTCGATATGGAGATCGACTGTGTGGCGCTCGCGAAATAGCCGATCGCCGCGCCGCCGCGCGCTCATCCTGCCCGCGAGGACGCCGAGCTGCGCGGTCGACGCCCAACTGTCTCCTTCTTCTTGGCAATCTTGGCCGGTGCGTCCAGCTTCGCACGCGGCTTCCTCGCCGGCTTCTTGCCGGGGCCTGCCGCCGCTGCAGCGGCGGGCGCGTCGCTCTGCACCATCTCGAGGTCGAACAGGGCGGCGAGATCGTCGTCCCTGAGCGCCGTTGCCGCGTTGCGCCCGGCAGCGGCGTCTCCCAGCGTGGTCCCCAGGTTGGACAGCATCTTGGTCTCGTCGACCGCGCGCAGCCGGAACAGCAACTCGGGGCTGTGGTCGAGCCGAGCGCCGACGCCATAGAGCACGGCGGCGACGTGCTTGCACATCGTGGCGTAGTCGGGGCAGCTGCAGGCGAAGCGGATCTCCTTGGGGCTGGGGAACAGGCCGGTGCCCTGGCGGCAGATGCGCTCCATCACCGCCTTGGAGAAGCGGCCCTGCAGCAGCTCGACCAGCGAATCGATGCCGCCGGCGCAGTCGGCGCACAGCGCCTTCCAGCGCGCCTTGGGAAGACCCGTGATGGTGACCCTGACCGTATACGGCGCTGGGCGCGAGCCACTGACTCGCGCGGTCACCTCGCGCGGCGCGATCTGCAGGTCGACCACGGCGCCGCTGCGGACGTAGCTGCGGCCGCGCGGCAGGCGGTTCGCGTAGTCGTGATAGCTCTCCAGGTTGTCGCACCACGCCTTGCCCCAGAACGTCCGGGCGATGGTCCGTCCCTCGATCGTCACCGGCGCGACCGCGACGCCGTTACGGCGCAGCTTCGCCATCTCGCGTGCGGCGTTACGCCGACGCTCGGCGGCCGACACGTACGCCGGCCACTCCTCGTAGTCGTAATCCCACGCCATGCAAGCTCACTCCTTCAACTCACTCCTTCAGGGCACTGCGCAGATCCAGGTGGACCATGCGCAGGATGTCATCGTTGGTCATTTCCGTCAGGTTGATCTCATCCCCGCCTGTGAGCAGTTCGTCCGACAGCCCCCTCTTGGACTCGATCAGGGCATCGACCTTCTCCTCTACCGTGCCGCGGCAGACGAACTTGTGCACCAACACGTTCCGCTTCTGGCCGATGCGGAATGCCCGGTCCGTCGCCTGATTCTCGACCGCCGGATTCCACCAGCGATCGAAATGGACCACATGCGAGGCCGCGGTCAGGTTGAGCCCGGAACCGCCGGCCTTCAGCGACAGCACGAAGAACGGCACGGCCTCGTCTTCCTGGAAACGCTGCACCAGGGCCTTGCGGCTGCGCACCGCCGTCTGGCCATGCAGCACCAGCCCGGGGCGGCCGAACACTCGCCCCAGGAAGGCGGCCAAGGGATCGGTGATCTCGCGGAACTGCGTGAACAGCAGTATCTTCTCCTGGCGGGCGGCGACGACCTCGGCGATCTCGCGCAGGCGCGCCCACTTGCCGCTGTCCTCCTCGGTCCAGGCATCGTCGCCGAGCCAGTGCGAGGGATGATTGCAGATCTGCTTCAGCCGCATCAGCATCGCCAGCACGAGGCCCTTGCGCTCGATGCCGTCTGTGGCCTCGAGGCGGCGGGCGAGGTCGTCGACGGCCTGGCCGTACAGCGCCGCTTGCCGGCGCGACAGCCCGCACAGCGCCTTGATCTCGGTCTTGTCGGGCAGGTCGGCGATGATCGACTTGTCGGTCTTCATGCGGCGCAGGATGTAGGGCCGCACCAGCTCGCGCAGCGGACCGTAGGGATTGTGGGTGCGCTCGCCCATCCGCTTGGCGTAGCGCGCAAACTGCCGGGCGTTGCCGAGCAGCCCCGGGTTCAGGAAATCGAAGATCGACCACAGGTCGCCGAGATGGTTCTCCACCGGCGTTCCGGTGAGTGCGATGCGCGCCTTGGCCTTGAGCGCCTTGGCGGCCCTGGTCTGGCGGGCGTTGGGATTCTTGATCGCCTGCGCCTCGTCGAGGATGACGAAGCGCCACTGCGCCGCGGCGAGCAGCGGCAGGCGCAGCAGCGAGCCGTAGGTCACGATGACCAGATCGTGCTCGGCTGCCTGCTCGACGGTGAAGGCCTTGACCTCGTCGGCCGGCATCGCCGAGGGGTGCACGGTCACCGCCCTGAGGCTGGGGGCGAACCGTTCGATCTCGGCCGCCCAGTTGCCGAGCAGCGAGGCCGGCGCCACCAACAGGCTCGGGCCGGATTGCCTGCCGCGTCGGTGGCCGCATTGGTGGCCGCGCGCCTTCTCCACCAGCAACAGCGACAGCACCTGGATGGTCTTGCCGAGGCCCATGTCGTCGGCCAGGCAGGCGCCGAGGCCGAGGCCCGCCAGCAGATGCAACCAGCGCGCGCCCGCCTTCTGATAGGGGCGCAGCGTGCCGCTGAGCGCCGCTCCGGGATCGACCCCATCGCCATTCGGCGCACGAAGGGCGCGCAGGGTCTGGTCCAGCCAGGGGCCGGCGACGACGTTTGCCCACTCGGCGTCGGTGTCGGCTGGATCGGCTACCGGCGCGTCGTCCTCGGTCACGGTGGCGCCGGCCAGCATGCGCATCGCTTCGGAGAAGCTGAGGCCCTGTTGGGCAGCCAGCGCCTCGGCCGCGCGGAAGCGCTCCATGGTGTGCGCCATCCGCTCCCGGTCGACCTCGATCCAGCGACCACGCAGCAGCACCAGGTCCTCGGTGCCGGCGAGCAGGGCCGCGACCTCGGCCGCGCTGAGCGGGTCGCCCTCCAGCAGGACGTCGAGGCGGAAATCGAGCAGCCCGTCCAGCCCGACGGCCGAGGGCTCACGGCTGCCGACCGTCGCGGTGACTTGCGGACGGGCGGGACGGCCGGCGCGCCAGGACGCGGGCATGCGCACGACGACCCCGGCCTGCTCGAGCTCGGGGACGCTGTGCAGCAGGTGCGACGCGTCGGCCGGCCCCCAGCGCAGAGGATGGAACACATCGCCGGCGTCGACCATCCGCTTCAGCCAGGCGCACTCTTGCGCGGCGCGTTGCACCGGCAGCAGCAGGGACAAGAGCTTGTCTCGGTTCGCCGCCCCAGCATATTCGCGCAGCGCCTGGCCGAGCGGCACATGCTGTGCCTTGGCCTGGGCCGACAGGCGCGACGTGTAGGTCGCCATGAAGGCGAAGGGCCGCTCGGGATCGCGGCGGTTTTCCGCCAGGTTGAAGTGAACGCGACCGACCAGGTTCCAGGCCGGATTGAGGCTGGTCAGGAAAGCCTGCAAGCTGCTGCGCGAAGCGCCGAGCGACGCGCCGAAGGCCTGCGCCAGCTCGTGCCACAGCGCGAGCAGGACCTCCGGGCTGAGGTACTCGGCCCCTGCCATCATCGGCGCGGTCAATACCAGTGACGAAAGGTCCGCTGGGGTCGGCGGCAGGACAGCTGGCGCGGTGCGGCTGGCTTCCGACGCCGTGCCGGCGCCGTGCAGGCAGAGCGCGCCGACATAGCGGGCCGCGAAGTCGCGCCACCAGACGAACAGCGGCGGCAGGGCCTGCCCGACCTCGGCCGCGCCGAGCTGCATCAGCCCATGCCCGGTGCCGCGGGCAAACGCCTCGGCCAGGCGAGTCGCAGTCGCGGCGTCGATCTCCAGCGCATCCTCCTGGCCCTCGAGCACGAGGCGTCCATGAGGCGTCAGGCGCAATCCAATCGCGGGCATCGCGATATCCTACCCGGCCGGGATGGGGATATTCACGAGGAGCACATCGGTCACGATGAAGCACCGGCAGGAAGGCCGGCAGGTGACGCGATGGAAAGTCCCAATCTGAGTTCCTAATTCACCGCGAACGAGGCGAAGCACTTGTCCGACTGGAAGATATAGGTCTCCACCCAGTCGTCGATCTTGGGCTTGGCGCCGAGCTCGGCCATGGCGCCGGCGAGGACCATCCAGTTGAGCAGCTCATGGTGGCCGGCGCGCTCGATCTCTTCGAGGCTGCGGTTGCGCCAGGCGTCCCAGTCGGCGCGGCGGAGTGCGGCCAGCATCTCGCGGTCGGCGGCGTGGTCGGGGATCACCCAACCGCCCACCGGCGACAGGAAGCAATGTGACCAGCTGGAGGAGGCCATCACCACGGCCCGATAGGGGCTCGCCTTTATGACGTGGGCGAGCGCGGCGCCGACCGACATGCACAAGGCGGGGGTCGGCGCCGGGGGATCGGGCAGGCTGGGCTCGGGCTCGGTCTTGAACAGGTGCGCGACCGCGCCGGCCGAGTGCATGACCATGCTGCCGTAGCAGTTCACGTGGAACGGCACGACGGGATGCGGGAAGCCACGGCGGTCGCAATCGAGGAACAGGAGCGTGTTGGTGAACGCGTGGCCCAAGCCGTCCTGGTGCAATGGCCTGTAAGCGTAGGGCATGGGCACGCCGGCCCGCAGCAGGCCGGTGGTCAGCTGCTTGGCGCCGTCGCGATGGCCGTGGATGCGCATGGTCCAGTCGCCCGGCTCGCCCCAGCCGTTGGCCCGGGGTTGGCCGCCGCCGTTCTTCCACGGCTGAAGGTCGAAGTCGTCGTCGAGCCCCAGGACGCAGAACGGCGGGATGATGTCCTCGCGGAAGTTCTCGTACTGATCGTCGCCGATCAGCACGATGAAATCCGGCGCGAAGTCGTCGATCATTTGCCGCTGCTTTCGGAAGTTCGTCCACATCCGCTCGCGGTAACGCTCGATCGAGCCGCGGCCTTCGTCGTTGCCCATCTCGGCCAGCATCTCGCTGGGCCAGTTGGCGCGGTCCTTGTATTTCGGATCGATGTTGGGCGCCGACAGGATGTGGTGGAAGAAGCCCAGCATGCGCTCCGGCGGCGCGCAGAGCGATGGATAGTGCGTGGCACCCAGCCCGAGAATTTCGCCCATGGTTCCCTCCTGGAAGACGGTCAGTAGATGCCGAGATGCTGGTGCAAGTCCACCTTGTCGCGAACGAGCGTGGCCGCCGCCGCCGCCACCACGACCCGCCCGCTGTTCAGGATGACGATGTCGTCGGCGACGTCGAAGGCGAGCTTGGCGTTCTGCTCGACCAGCAGGATCGACAGGCCCTGCTCCTTCAGGCGGCGGATCGTCGCCATCACCTCGGCGACGATCTGGGGTGCCAGGCCCTCCGACGGCTCGTCGAGCAGGAGCAACCGCGGGTTGCCCATCAGCGCCCGGCCGATCGCCAGCATCTGCTGCTCCCCGCCGCTCAGGGTGCCGGCATATTGCTCGCGCCGCTCGGCCAGCCGCGGGAAGGTGTCGAACACCCGCTCCAGCGTCCACAGGTTCTGTCGAGGTGACCGTGGCCGGCGCGCCGCCACGCCCAGGTTCTCGCGCACCGTCAGGCTGCGAAAGATCCGCCGGCCCTGCGGTACCAGGGCGACGCCCAGGTGGGCGATCGCCTCGGGCGGACGGCCGGCGACCGGCGTGCCATAGACCACGACGCTGCCGCGCCGCGGACGCAACAGGCCCATCACGACGTTGATGCTGGTGGTCTTGCCGGCGCCGTTGCGACCGAGCAAGCCCAGGAGCCGTCCCTCGCCGCAGGCGAAGGAGACCCTGTGCAGCACATGGCTGTCGCCGTAGTAGGCGTCGACGTCGGCAATGCTCAAAGCGTCATTTGGGGGCACCTCATTCGCCAAGGTAGATCTCCCGCGTCTTGGGATGCGCCACCACCTCGGCGCGGCTGCCTTCCACCACCACCTCGCCGAAGTGCAGCACGGTGATGCGCTCGGCGAACTCCAGCGCCACATCCATGTCGTGCTCGATCATCACGATGGTGACGTCGCGCGGGATCGAGGCGAGCAGGCTCTGCACATCGCGCCGCTCGTTGATCGACAGGCCGGCGAACGGCTCGTCCAGCAGAAGCACTTTCGGATCCTGCGCCAGGCCCATGGCGATCTCGACCCGGCGACGCTCGCCATAGGCGGTGTCGGCGAGCGGCCGCTCCGCCATGTGCAGCAGGCCGACCCGCTCGAGCGCCAACCGGCCTGCCTCGACCAGCGCCGTCTGCCGGTCGAAGCGGCGGAACGGATTCCAGCGCAAGGGTGAGAGCCCGAGCAGCGACAGCATGACGTTGTGCAAGAGCGTCTCGCCCGGGAATAAGGTGATGATCTGGTAGGTGCGGGCGAGGCCCAGGTGTGCCCGCCGGCGGCTGGGAACGCGGGTGAGCTCCTGGCCGAACAGGCGGATCGAGCCGGCGTCGGGCCTGAGCTCGCCGGTGATCAGGTTGAACAAGGTGGTCTTGCCGGCGCCGTTCGGACCGATGATCAGCCGCCGCTCGCCGGGTTCGACGTCAAGGTTCACCGCGGCGGTGACGCGCAGGCCGCCGAACGACTTCTGCAGGTCGCTGAGCTTAAGCGCGCTCATTTGCCGTCACCTGCGATCGGGGCCGGTGCGCCGACACGGGACCGCATTCGCGCCACGCTCCAGCGCCACAGGCGGACCGAGCCCGGCACCAGACCTTCCGGCATGAAGATGACGATGGCGACGAAGATGGCGCCGAGCACGAAATTCCAACGCTCGACATAGGTGCTCGCCACGTTCTTGATGACGACGACGAGCAGCGCGCCGGCGATCGGCCCTAGGAGCGTCGCGGTGCCGCCGGAGATCACCATCAGCAGCACCTCGGCCGAGGCGGTGAGCGCCACCGCCTGCGGGCTGATGAACTGGTTGTAGTAGAGGAACAGCAGGCCGGCGACGCCGCTCCACAGGCCCGAGAACAGGAAGGCGAGGAAGCGGATCAGCCAGACGTCGTAGCCGAGCGCGTTCATGCGCCGCGGCTGGTCGCGCGTGCCGCGCAGGCTGGCGCCGAACGGCGAGCCGGCGAAGACGGCGATCGCCGTCACCGCAACGAGGAACACCACGAGCGTTGCCCAGTAGAAGCCGTCGGCGCTCGCCAGTGACAGGCCGAACGGTGCCGGCCGCGAGGTGATCGCGAGGCCATTGTCGCCGTTGGTGAGGCTGATCCAGCGGTACGCCACGCCCCACACGATCTGCCCGAGGGCGACGGTGATCATGACGAACCCCAGCCCGGTGCCGCGCAGCGACAGCACGGCGAAGAGCGCCGCGACGCCGAGCGTCACGGCCAGCGCGCCGACGATGCTGAGGAAATGGCCGTGGCCGGCATTGATCAGGATCGCGCCGGCGTAGGCCGCGATGCCGAACAGCCCGGCGTGGCCGAGCGAGACCAGGCCGGCATAACCGACGATCACATTGAGGCCGAGCGCAAACACCGCATAGAGCAGCACCTGCGAAGCGACGTTGACGTAGTAGGAATTGCCGATCCAGAGCGGCAGGCTCGCCAGCAGGGCGAGGGCGAGGAGGAGTGTGAGCCGCTTCATGACCCTCTCCTCAGACCTTCTCTCGACGACAAGCCGCTAGTCGTAGAAAGAAGGTCTCTCCACTCGGGCCGTTGGCCCTCGGTCGAGACGACGGGGTTTTCATAGGCGATTGCTCGGCGCATCACGGCGACGACCGGCCGAACAAACCGGCCGGCCGCACCACCAGCACAACCAGCATTGGCAGGAACAGCACGACGTAGGCGAGCTCGGGCACCAGCGCCTGGCCGAAATTGTACAGCAGGCCGACCACGAAGCTGCCGACGAAGGCGCCGACCAGGCTGCCCGAGCCGCCGAGGATCACCACCACCAGGGCAAGCGGCAGCATGTCCTGATCCAGCCCGGGATAGACCGAGAGGATCGGGCCGCCGATCACGCCGGCAAAGCCCGCCAGGCCGGAGCCGAGGCAGAACACGACGGTGAACAGCAGCGGCACCCGGATGCCGACGGCGCGCGCCATCACCGGGTCGTCGACGCCGGCGCGGATCATCGCGCCGAGCCGCGTCCGCTCGAGCATCAACCACAGCGCCGCGGCGCATACCACGGCGATCACGATGACGCCCAGCCGATAGGTCGGGAAGGCGACGCCGGCGACGCGGCTCGCGCCCTTGAGCTGGGACGGCGTCTCGATCGAGATCGGATCGCCGCCCCAGTGCATCAGGCAAAGGTCGGCGATCATGAAGGAGAGGCCGAGCGTCACCAGTACCTGGGCGAGCTCGGCGCCGGGCAGGCGGCGCAGCAGCAGCCGCTCGATCAGCCCGCCGATCACGGCAACGCCCAAGCCGCCGGCCAGCGCCGCCGGCCAGAAGCCGACGCCCCAGGCGATCAGGCTGACGCCGAAATAGGCGCCCAGCATGAACAGCGAGCCGTGCGTCAGGTTCGGGATGCGCATCAGCCCGAAGATCAGTGCGAAGCCGGCGGAGAGCAGGAACAGCAGCCCACCGAAGGCGATGCTGTTCGCGGCCAGCAGCCAGAGATTCATGTGCGGCGATCCGCCGAACGTTCAGCTCTTCAGCGGCGGATAGTCTCGCGAGTAGACAGGCTGCGCCAGGAACCACTTCTCGTCGTAGGTCCAGAACTGGCTCACGTCCTTGTAGGTCTTGATCGTCGTGTTGACGAGCTTGCCCGCCTTGCGTTCGCAGCGCCGAATGTAGAAGTTGCCGACGACGTTGCCGAAATGGTCGAAGTGGAACGGCCCGCGCGGCGTGTCGGTGAGGCTGACGCCGCGCATGGCGGCGATGAACGCTTCCTTGTCGTCGGTCTTGCCGCCGGTCTTCTCCAGCGCCGCTTCCGCCACCATGCCGTTGAGGTAGAGGCCGGCGGCATAGATGCCCGGGACGTTGCCGTAGTCCGCGGCCATGCCCTCGACGAATTTCTTGTTGCTCGGCGTGTCGAGGTCGGCGGTGTAGGCCGAGCACGAGATCGCGCCCAGCGCCTCGTCGCCGAAGCTCTTCAAGAGCGCGTCGTCCATCGCCACGCTGCCGGCGACGATCGGCAGGGCGAGACCCTGGTCTTTGTACTGCTTCATGAACTTCAATGGATTGGAGCCGGCGAAGCCCGAGACCACGGCATCGACGCCGCTCAGCTGCGCGAGGTAGGGCGTGTAGTCGGGCGTCACGATCGGCGGCCAGAGCTTCTTGAGCACCTTGCCGCCGCTGTCCTCGAACACCCGCTGGAAGCCGCCCATCTGCTCGTAGCCGAAGGCGAAATCCTCGGTGACGGTGATCACCGACTTGAGCTTGAGCTCCTTGGCCGCGTAATCGGCCAGGGGATGCATCGATTGCGCCGAGGTGGCGGACGCGCGCACGAAGTAGGGGTTGGGCTTGCGCTGGGTCATGTCCTCGGCGGCGGCGAGGCTCAGGATCGGGCACTTCTGCTGGGCGACGTAATCGGAGATCGCCAGCAGCTCGAAGGCGGCGAGGGGGCCGACGATGAAATCGACGCGGTCGCGCTCGATCAGCTCCTGCGCCTTGGTCTTGGTGCCGGCCGGGTTGCCGCCGGTATCGCCGACCACCAGCTCGGCCTTGCGGCCGGCGAGCTTGCCGCTGCGGTGCTTGAGGAACAGGTTGATGCCCTGCTCCATCTGGAGGCCGCCCTGCGCCAGCGGCCCGGTCTTCACAGTGAGGAGGCCGATCTTGACCGGCTTGTCCTGGGCAATCGCCGGAGCAACCGCCGGCAGGGGCAGCGCCGCCGCCATCGTGGCAGCGCCGGCGCGTTTCGCGAACGTGCGTCGACCGAGCTTGGCCATTTCCATCCTCCCAGCAGCATTGGCGTCGGAAGGCAGGCCTGCCACCCGCGCTCGCTTTTTCAATTGAGGGCATGCTACGGCCCGTAAGCCGACCGGCGCAATCGCTAATCGAAATGCCGCGCAGGCGGCAGTTGCACCCAAATAGTGCTCACGCTCGAAGGCGGTCCTCGATGGTCAAGGAAGCGCCGCCTCGATGAAGGCATACTCATGCTGCGCATCGCGGATGATCAGCGCGCGCTTTCCACCGCGCTCGCCGACGACGAAGTTGAAGCCGTCGACCGTCGGGTCGATCGTGATGAAAGAGGTGGTGCCGTCGTCATTCTTGCGCGAGGCGACCGCGCTATGCCATGTCCCGAAATCAAAGATGGTCGCGCCGTCCTGCGTGCGTACGCGCAGCACACCGAGGGCAGGGGACGCATAGCGGGCGGCGAGCTTAGCAACCTCGGCGGCGTCGGGAGGGGCGACCAGCCGCTCGCGGGCCTTGGCGAGGTTTGCGAGCCTCTGGGTGTTGCCGACCCTGGCCTGCTCGATCGCTTCGGGTTTGCCGTCGAACAGCACCTCGAGGAGCCGCCGACGGAACAAGCCGGTCAGGTATCGGCCGGTGTCGGCGTTCGTGAGGATGACCGCGCCGACGCCATGGCCGGGAAGGAACATCATGTCGCTCTTGTAGCCAAACAGGCTGCCTCCGTGACTGATGACCGGGATGCCGTGCTGCGTGTTGATCACGAGCCCCATTCCGTAAGACACGTTCTCGCCGGTCTGGACCTGTCCCCGGCGTCGCTCGAGCAGGCTTTCCTGGGAGACCAGTTGCCGGCCGCCGGGTAGTTGTCCCAACGCCAGCTCCATCCGCAGGTAGCTCGACAGATCGTGGGCGCTGGTCCACATGCCGCCGGCCGGCCGCACCGGCACGACCGAATAGTTGATGTCCATGGGGGCAGGCATGGTCTTGCCGGCCAGGTCGATGTCGTGCGGGCTGGCGAAATTACCGCTCAAGGCCGCCTGAAAATCGAAAGTGGTGTGCCTCATGCCAAGCGGCTCGAACACCTTCGATCGCATGGCCTCGTCATAGGCGGCGCCCAGCTCCCGTCCGGGATTGACGATGGACGCCCCGACATAGCCCGCAGCCGCCGCCATGAGATTGCTGTACTGGAAGACCTCGCCAAAGCGGCTGGTCGGCTGCATGCTGGCCAAAGACGCGAGCGATGACAGGGGCGTGGCTGTCGCGAAATTGAGGAGCCACTCGAGATCCTGGCGAGGCATGCCGGTGCAGGCGCAAACCAGGTGCTTGACCAGCACCTGCCGCGTGGTCTCGGCATCGCCCAATCGGAACTCGGGATAGAGCTCGGCAACCGGCTGATCCCAACGCACCTTGCCCTCGTCGACCAGCTCGGCCAGCAGCAGTGTCGTCATCGCCTTGGTGTTGGAGGCAGCCAGGAAGAGCGTATCGGCATCGACCGGATCCGGCTTGCCGAGGGTCCTCACGCCCAAGCCGCCTTCGAAGACAACCTTGCCGCCGTCGATGAGGCTGAGGCCCACCCCGGGAATGTCATATTGCTGCATGACGCTTTGGACGAAGTCCTTGAGCAGGGAGATCCGCTCGGCGTCCAGCGGATGGGCTTTCCTGCCCGTGAACATCTCGCGGTGATGTCCCTTGGGCCACAAGCTTCCGATCGTCAGCGAGAAGGCAGCGTTGCGTTTCTCGAAGGTCGAGCGCGATGCCTCGACGATGACAACCGTCCAATCCCGGTCCGCGCGCCAGGCCAAGGCATAGACCACGGCCTTTTCATTGGGCGAGGTCTCATACGAATAGATACGCCGCTCCTGCCAGCCATGGTACGGCGCCTGCGGCGTCGCAATCCTGAGCGGTCGCTTGAAGTCGGGACGGTAACTGGCCCAAGCGGTGGTCACCGCCGCGTCCGCATCCGTGGCCTGTACGTCCAGCAGCGCGAGGTGCGAATCGGCCTCCGGCGGTTCAAGGACCAGCTTGTTCGCGGCCGACGTGACCCGCCAGCCTGTCGGCGCCGTGAACGTGGCACCGCCAACCGTCGTGAACGGCATGTCTGCCATCAGCGTTTCGTGGGCCCATGCCGGCGGCATATGGCTGGTCGCGCACACCAGGCCAATGGCAAGAGCCACGACGAGGATGCCGAGGTATCGCATGCTGTTTCCTGCTGTCCGCCGCCCCGCGACGGCACTATAGGCGACCGCGGAAACGCCAGGCAATTCAAACGGTAGAGCTCGTCTCCGCTCGTCAACCGACACCGCGCACGAAAGGAAGGCTCATGAAGAAGAGAATGGTGGCGCTTCCGCGGAGTTCGAACCCGGGTTCCGGCCTCGAGAGGGCCAGTGGGTATCGTTCTTCATCAAGGCCTTAGCCTCGCGTCACGCCGGTCTCCCCCCGGCTCATTCGACTGGAATCTCAACCTCGGTAAAGCTGCCTGGCGCCGCCGTCGCGATGGCGGAAGCGATTTCTCGAAGCTTGCTCCTGATCAGCCGCCACCGGCCTTTGCCAAGGACGACGACGGCGATCCTTCGGCCCGTCAGATTTTGTTGGTAGCGAATATTGCAATCGGTGGTGACGAAGACATCGAAACCGGCGGCTTCCGCCGCGTCCAGCAATTCGCCGTTCCGCAGCGTGTCCCAGCCGTGCGTACGCGCCTCTTCGACGATATGGCCCGACAAGGCAATGGCGACGCCCCTCGGCGTCCCGTCATCGAATAGGACGCGCATCAGCGCGTGGTAGCGGGGGCGTCGAGACTCCTGGCGGCAAACTCGAGCACGGCCCGAACCTGCTCGCGCGTGACGGGGAACTGCTCGAGCACCTCGTCGATCGTCATGCCGTCCTCGAGGTTCTCGAACACGATTGCGACAGGTGTCCGCGTGCCCTTGAACACCCACGCGCCACTGACCTTGCCGGGCACGCTTTCCACGGCAGGACACTGAGACCAATCCAGCGAGGCCATCAACAATCTCCTCAGACTCTCCAGCCTAAGACATCTCGGTCGGCCCGTCACCGACGCCATCGCGTAGGTTGCGTGCTCTCCAAGACTGGCGTCCCATAATGCTTTCTCGCGCACTTTCTCGTCACATTTCCACAAGCGATTGTCTGATCAGTCTAAGGCTGGCTGGTCTTTTGCCGTCCCTCCCAATCGGACCATTGCCTGAGGATGGACTGCATCGTGCTGCTGGCAGTGAGAATTTTGCCGTGAGCGGCCATGAACAGTTCTACTGCTTGAAAGAATTCGCCCACCAGTGTGTAGACTTTGTCGGTATCCAAGTCGCGGATGGCTCGGTACTGGCGGAGTACGTCTGCGTCTCTGTGGGCGATGGCTATGTTCCGAATCTCCGAATAGTCCTTGGTGATCCTCTCCCGAATCTTCCGGAGCGTTCTCAAAGCTGCCGACATTTCCTGTTGCAGGTCTTGGGGGATGGCCATGGCCTCGTAGGCGCGCTTAAGCGCCTTGCCCGTGAGACCATCCATGTCCCATTCCATGACCGTCAGGAGTATGATTCTGGCATGAAGGCGTCTGGTCCATCCGTCGGGATGGGTAAGCGCGTCGCGCTTTGCAAGTTGGACATTTCGGGCCGCTATCAGGAGATACAGAGACGGTTGCGCCCGCTACAGTGCCGTCGGGCTCAGCGATCATGCGTCTCGACCTCCGTGGCCTATGAATCCGGCTCATAACCCCATGCGGCCTCGACGGGCTAATCGCCGCGCAGCGGCTTGCGTACAGGGTGGTCCGCCATGGACGACCGCCGACACCGCCCCGTTGCCAAGCTGTTTCCGATCATGGGCGTGGTCCTCGTGGCCTTCCTGGTCATTGGCTGCGCGATGCCCGTGCTGCCGCTTCACGTGCATGACGGGCTGGAGCTCGGGCCGGTCTGGGTCGGGCTGATTGCCGGGAGCCAGTTTGCGGCGGCGCTGATCTCGCGGCCGTGGGCCGGACATTTCTCCGACCGGCGTGGCGCCAAGCGCGCCGTCATGCTCGGCCTTCTGGTCGCCGCCGCTTCCGGGCTGGTGTACTGGCTCTCGCTTGGCGTTGCATCGGAGCCCGTCCTGTCGGGTTGGGTTCTCCTGGCAGGGCGGTTGCTGCTGGGCGGCGCGGAGAGCTTCATCATCACCGGCGCGGTCAGCTGGGGCTTCGGTCTCGTGCCGGCGCGCGACACCGGCCGCGTCATCGCGTGGGTGGGGGCCGCCATGTTCGCGGCCTTCGCGGCGGGTGCGCCGATCGGGGCGGCCCTCTTTGCCGCCTTCGGCTTCGGCGCCATCGCCGCCGCGACGGGCCTGGCGCCGCTGGCGACTTGGCTGCTCGTCTTGCCGGTGCGCGCGGTCGCGCCGGCGGCGCACGAGCGACGGCCCGGCTTCACGACCGTCCTCGGCGCCGTCTGGGTCCCCGGCCTCGGCTCGGCGCTGAGCACTGTCGGCTTCGGGGCGATCACCGCCTTCGTGACCCTGCTGTTCGCAGAGCGCGGCTGGAGTCATGGCTGGCTGCCCTACACGACGTTTGCCGGCGTCTTCATCGCGGCGCGGCTGGCCGTCGGGCATCTGCCCGACCGCATCGGCGGCGCGCGTGTCGCACTCGGCTGCCTGCTGGTCGAGGCGGCCGGCCAGGCATTGCTGTGGCTCGCGCCGCGCCAGGAGCTGGCACTGCTGGGCGCCGCGCTGAGCGGGCTCGGCTATTCGCTGGTCTATCCCGGGTTCGGCGTCGCGGCCGTCCTGCGCGTGCCGGCCGCAAGCCGTGGCCTCGCCATGGGCGCCTACACGGCGTTCCTCGACCTTGCCCTGGGCGCCGGTGGTCCGGCGCTGGGGCTGCTGGCGAGCGGGGCCGGCCTCGAGACGGTGTTCCTCGCCGGCGCGCTCGGCTGCCTCGCGGCCGTGCCGATCGCGCTCCAGCTCGGTGCGCTGCGCCCGCGCGCGAGCACACGACTCACACCCTCATGCGAGGCACCATGAAGATCCTGCCGGCGACCATCGCCTTTCTCTCGCTGATTGTCCCTCAGTCCCTTCACGCGGAGCAGAAGCCCATGCCCTCGCTCGATGACGTCCGCGCCGTGGCGCCGGCGCTCGCCGCCTATACCCAGTCCCGCCTGCTCGGCGAGGTGTGGAAGCGCCCCGGCCTTGGGCCGCGCGATCGCAGCATTGTCACGCTGGCGGCGCTGATCGCGCGCAACCAGACGGGCGAGCTGCCCCTGTATCTCGCGCTCGCTCTCGACAACGGCGTGAAGGCGGCCGAGATCTCGGAGATCATCACCCATCTCGCCTTCTACTCCAGCTGGTCGAACGCCATGGCCGCGGTCGCCGCGGCGAAGGAGGTGTTCGGCCAACGCAAGATCGGCGCGGCGGAGCTGTCACCGGAGAAGCCGTTGCTGCTGCCCTTGAACGAGGCCGCCGAGGCCGAGCGCGCTCAGCGTGTCGGGCAGCAGTTCGGCGCGGTGGCGCCCGGTGTCGTGCAATACACGACAGACATCCTGTTCCGCGACCTTTGGCTCAGGCCCGATCTCGCGCCGCGCGATCGCAGCCTGGTCACCGTGAGCGCCCTGATCGCGGCGGGCCAGGTCGCGCAGATGCCCTATCACCTCGGCCGGGCGATGGATAGCGGGCTCACGCAAGCCGAGGCCGCGGAAGTCCTCACGCATCTGGCGTTCTACGTCGGCTGGCCCAACGTCTTCTCGGCGTTGCCCGTCGCCAAGGATGTGTTCGAGAGACGTCCTCGTTGAGAGCAGCGGTGTCGGGTTATCGCGCGCGTGGACGACGATAGCGCAGGGCGTCGACGATCAAGGCGAAGGCGGCCGACGATTGGCGCCGGCTCGGGTAGTAGAGGTGATAGCCCGAGAAGGGCGGGCACCACTCCTCGAGCACGCGGCGCAGCCGGCCCTTGGCGAGGTGAGGCTGGACCAGATCCTCGGGCAGGTAGGCGAGGCCCAGCCCGGCCAGGGCCGCGTTGAGGAGCTGGGTGCTGCCGTTGCAGGTCACCTGCCCGTCGACGCGGACCTTCAGTTCGCGGCTGCTCTTCTCGAACTCCCAGGCGTAGAGGCCGCCATGGGTCGGCAGACGCAGGTTGACGCAGGTGTGGCCGGTCAGGTCCTGCGGCGTGGCGGGCTCGGGCCGCTTCCTGAAGTAGGCGGGAGCGCCGACGACGGCCATGCGCATGTCAGGCCCGACGCGGACGGCGATCATGTCCTTGGCGATCTGCTCGCCGTGGCGGACGCCCGCATCATAGCGCTCGGCGACGATGTCGCTCAGGCCATAGTCGACGACGATCTCGACCTTGATGTCGGGATGATCGCGCAGCAGCGGCGCGAGCCTGGGCAGAAGGATGGTATCGGCCGCATAGTCGACGGCGGTGATGCGGAAGCTGCCGGCCGGCTTGTCGCGCAGCTCGGTGACGGCCGTGAGCTCGGCCTCGATCTCCTCGAAGCGCGGCGCCAGGGTCTGCAGCAGGCGCTCGCCGGCCTGCGTGGGCGAGACGCTGCGCGTGGTGCGCGTCAGCAGGCGGATGCCGAGCCGCGCCTCGAGCCCGCGGATGGTGTGACTGAGCGCCGACTGCGAGACCCCGAGCTGGGCGGCGGCCCGGGTGAAGCTCTGCTCCCGGCCGACGACGACGAAGGCCAGGAGGTCGTCCAGATGGCCGCGCTGCATTCATGATCTCCGCTCATAAGTCATGCCGATCATAGCGGCTGTACACTGGAAACGCCGGGTCGCATTTTTTGGCCGTCAGGCAGGAGGACAAGGTGAACGGCACTCAGCTTCTTGTTCTCGCGGCGTCGCTGTTGACGTCCTCGCCGGCGGCGCCCTTGCGCGCCCAGGCGCCGACGAGCCCGTACGTGCGCGTCGCCCAGATCGAGATCGATCTCGGGCAGCTCGAGGCCTACAGGGCGGCGGCGCAGGAAGTCATCGAGACGTCGGTGCATGTGGAACCCGGCGTGCTCGCCCTCTATTCGGTGGCGGAACAAGACAATCCGACGCGCGTCATCGTCTTCGAGATGTACGCCGACGCCGAAGCCTACAAGGCGCATCTCGAGACGCCGCATTTCAAGACGTACAAGGCAGCGACACAGGACATGGTGAAGTCGCTCAAGCTCATGGACACCGTGCCGATCTCGCTCGCGGCGAAAGCCGATCCGCGTTGAGCGAGCGCGGCCGAACAGGAGAGTTGCATGGAAATTCGACGCAGCGGTTTACAACCGTCCATGAAGGGACCGGCCGACTGGTTCACCGGCACGGTGCGCATCGACCCGCTGATGCAGGCCAAGGACCCGGCGCGCGTGAGCAGCGCCTATGTCACCTTCGAGCCGGGCGCGCGCACCGCCTGGCATACGCACCCGCTCGGCCAGACGCTGATCGTCACCGCGGGTTGCGGTTGGGTGCAGTGCTGGGATGGCGAGGTCCAGGAGATCCGGCCTGGCGACGTCGTCTGGACCAATCCGGGCGAGAAGCACTGGCACGGCGCCAAGGCCGCGACCGCGATGACCCACATCGCCATCACCGAGGCGCTGAACGGCAAGAATGTCGACTGGATGGAAAAGGTTGGCGACGACCAGTATCCGAGGTTCTGAGGCATGAGACTTCTGATCGCGTCGCTGCTGGCGCCGCTGCTCGTCGCGTCAGCTGTCATCCAAGCGCAGGACGGCCTGGACATCAAGCGCAACGGAACGCTGCACCCAGCCAAGCCCCGACGTGACGATGAGAACTTGACCGAGAGGATGCGTGTGCCAGGCGGTGCGGGCGCCGGGCTCGAACGTGACGCTGCCGCCGCGCGACTGCCACGGCGGCTCGGCCTCATTGGCACGGCGCGACGACGAGCAAGGCGGTCACGCACATCGCGATCACGGAGGGGGTCGACAGAAAGGTCGTGGACTGGATGGAGAAGGTGGGGATGAGCAGTATGGCGAGCAGCATCGGCGGTAGCGTTTCCTCGCGGATGCCGCTGTCCGGCGCGAGGTGGCTCGGGTTGACAGGTCGCTCCCAGAATGGGAGCATTGCGATCATTGATCTCAAAGAAGCCCCGCCATGGCCGGCAATCTGCACGTGCGAAACCTGGACGATGAGCTCATCGCGCGCCTCAAGCGCCGCGCGGCGCGCCATGGACGGTCGACCGAGGCGGAGCATCGCGAAATCCTGCGCCTGGCTCTTGCCGCCGAGGACGATCCGTCCTTCGAGAAGCTGGCCGCCGACTTGCGCAAGCTCACGCGGAATCGCAAGCATACACCGTCCGAGGTCCTCCAGCGCGAGAGTCGCCGCGAGCGGTGAATCGGGCCGTCGTCGATGCCAGCGTGGCCCTGAAGTGGGTCGTCGAGGAAGACGGGACGCCGCAGGCGCTTGCGGTACGGCGCCAGGCGAGACTGCTTGCACCGGAGCTTTTCGTTGCCGAGTGTGCAAACATCCTCTGGAAGAAAGTGCGACGCGACGAGTTGACTGCCGCGGAAGCAACGGTAGCGGCAGGCTTGCTCCAGGGCGCCGACGTCGAGCTGGTCCCGACACGCCGGCTGCTGGTGCCGGCCACACAGCTCGCGATCGAGCTCGATCACCCCGCCTACGACTGCCTCTACCTCGCGCTTGCGATCGAGACCGGCTGCCCGTTCGTCACTGCGGACCGCAACTTTGTCCGGAGGGTTCGTGCCAGTGCGCGGAAGGATCTCGCCGGCATGCTGATCTTCCTGCCCGATGCGGTCGGGCCCATACCGTGAGCTGACGAAAGATTCTGGTGGGTGGCAGGCGTCGTTCTCGACAAGCGCGGCCTACCAGCTTGCGGAGGGGGTAGGGTAGCGGCCATTACCTCGCACGTTATTGCACGTTGCCTTTCGCCTGCCCTATGCGCAGACGATGCCCAATGGAACTGATCTGGTAGGCGCTTGGTCGCTTGTCGAATGCGCGGAGATCCTGCAGGACGGATCCAAGCGCCTGCCGTTCGGCGAGCGCGCCCTGGGGCAGGTAGTTTACACCGCCGATGGCCGCATGTCGGCGCAGCTGGTTCGCGCCGGTCGTGCCGCCTTCGCCTCGGACGACTACCGCGACGCGCCGGCCGACGCTCTTGCCGAGGCGTTCCAACAGTATTTCGGCTACTTCGGTCGCTACACGGTCGACGCCGGCTCCGGCACGGTGACGCATTTCATCGAGGGCGCCTGGTTCCCGAACCTCGAGAACAAGGTGCAGGCGCGGAGCTTTCGCATGGAGGGGGACCATCTCATTCTCGAGGCGCCAACGCCGTGGGGCTTCATCCGCAACACCTGGATAAGGGCAGCGTCAACGCCCGGCCCGGCGGTGCGCTAGACCTCACTGCCGCGTTTGGCGATGGTTCGCAGGATAATGGTCGCGGCCACCGCCATGAGCGGCACCATGAACAGCGACACGCTGGCGCCCAACGGGAGATTGCCGCCCATGATGCCGACCATGAACGCCGCCGTGCCCAGAACCTGCGTCGTCCCCAGCGGCCCGCCACCTGTCAGCACGGCCACGACGGTGAAGCCGGCGAAGCTGCCGATCAGGGAGAACAGCGTGGTGATGGCAATGATGTTGCGCATCATCGGGAAGGTCACGTAGCAGCATGCGCTGCCACCACGAGGCACCGTCGATCGACGCTGCCTCGTAGAGCTCCTCGGGCACCGATTTCAACGACGCCAGGTACATGACCATGAAGAATGGCGCGCCGAACCACACCGTCACCAGGATGACGGAGAAGCGCGCCCAGCCGGTTTCGCCGAGCCACTGGATGCGGTCGATACCCAGATGGTCGAGGATCCAGTTGAAGGCGCTGAAGGAGGGATCGAACAGCAACCGCCAGGCGAGCGTGCCCATGGCCGGCGGGATGACCCACGGCACCAGGAGCATGCCGCGCCACTTGCGCTGCCCTTTTGTCGGGATGTTGTGCATGAGATGGGCGGCTACGAACCCGAGGGTCGCCTTGATGCCGACGGCGGTGATCGCGAACAGGGAGGTCTGGTAGACAACCATCCAGAGCGTGTCGCGACTGACCAGGAGGGCGAAGTTGGCGAGCCCGACGAACCTGGTCGTGCTCCTGTCGAGCATCGACATGTAGATCGCGTAGCCTGTGGGATAGGCCACGAGCGCGACGATCAGCGTGAACAGCGGCAGGGCCATCAGGAAGGCCATGGTCGACTTGCGCTGCATCAGCTTGCGCAGGCTGTTGCGCCGGATGGGTCCTCCTATCCCGAGAAGCGGCCGTACCCTACAGCGACCGCCTGTCGTTGGACTACCCCAGCAGCTGCTGGCGCGGTTTGATATAAGACCGCAAATTCGAACCCTGAGCAGCGGAGCGGAGAAGGTAGAATGGACGCGGCGTACGTTTCGGCCCTGGCGGCCCTCGCCGGAACGGCAATCGGTGGACTGACATCGTTCGTCACCTCGTGGATGACGCAGCATTCGCAGGCCAAGCTGCAGCGCATCGCGAGCGAGCGCGAGAAACGCGAGATCCTGTTCGGCCGCTTTCTCGAGGAGGCGGCGAGGCTCTATGTCGATGCGATGCAGAACAAGCCCGACGATCCCATGGCGATGATCAACATCTACGCGCTGGCCAATCGCATCCGCCTGATCTCCTCGCCGCGGGTCGTCGAAAGCGCCGACACCTTGACCCGCATCATCATGGATACCTACCTGGCGCCGAACATGACCATCGAACAGGTGCGGGCGCGTTGGATCGAGGGCAATGTCGACCCGTTGCGCGACTTCGGCGAGGCGTGCCGCGAGGAGCTGCGAACGTTCGGCAGGATCTGACGAGAAATTCGGTCGTCAGCAGGTCTCGCACGTCTGCGGTCTACAGGACGCCGGCGTAGTGCGCGGCGCCGCCGTCGATGGTGACGATCGTGCCGGCGATGTGCGAGGCGCGATCGGACGCCAGGAACGCGACGAGATCGGCGCACTGCTCGGGCGTGCCGACGGGCGGCATGGTGGGGATCAGCTCCTGCCAGCGCGCGGCATCGCCCAGCTTGGCTTGCGCGCTGGCGCGCAGCATCGTCTCCATGCGCTCGGTGCGGATCAGGCCGGGATTGCAGGCCACGATGCGGATGTTGTCGACGAGACTGGTGCCGCCCATGCCGCGGGTGAACGCCATCAGCGAGGCATTGCCGGCGCTGCCGGCGATGTAGCCCCAGGTCGGCCGCTCGCCGGCAGCGCCGAGCACGTTGACGATGACGCCGCCGCCGCGCGCCTTCATCCCGGGATAGACCGCGCGGCAGAGATTGACGTAGCCGAACACTTTCAGGTTCCAGGCGTCGCGCCAGCGGGCCTCGTCGATCGCCTGCAGGTCGCCGGCCGGAATGGCCCCGGCATTGTTCACCAGGATGTCGATGTCCCCGCAGGCCGCGGCCAGCGCGCGTGCGTTGTCGCCGTTGCTGAGATCGACGGCGTGGATCGTCACGGAAACATTGTGCCGCGCCTGGATCGCCTCCTTGGCGCGCTCGAGGTCTGCTTTCGTCCGCGATGCGAGATGCAGATGGCAGCCTTCCTCGGCGAGCTGCCGGGCGCAGGCCAGGCCAATCCCCTTGGACGCGCCGGTGACGAGTGCGAGCTTGTCGCGTAGATGCAGATCCATGCCAACCTTCTTCGAATGATTGTCTCGACGCTGGAGAGCCTACTCGTGATACGGTTGGCCGTACATCCGCACACTGATGAGTCCCGTCATGCCCGCCGCTGATCTTAACAACCGCATCGCGATCATCACCGGGGCTGCCGGCGGTATCGGCCAGTGTCTCGCCCGGGCTTTCGTCGAG